>Ga0302319_10002099_pt1 | contig 43596 bp, 30 predicted proteins | sample Bog_T0_2_FD_203319 | JGI IMG/M metagenome (GOLD analysis project Ga0302319, IMG submission 203319) | Peat permafrost microbial communities from Stordalen Mire near Abisko, Sweden - Bog_T0_2 | ecosystem: Environmental > Terrestrial > Soil > Wetlands > Peat | place: Sweden: Abisko, Stordalen Mire...
GTGTGTTCCCAGAGCACGCAGCAGCTGACGACTACGGTATCGCGCGCGGTGATGGAGAAAAAATTGCGCCGGTAAAGATCGCCCGTCATATTTTTCATGCGCAGCAGGAAACGATTCTTCACTGAGTGCATGTTGATTTCGGCTGTGAGATCGCGGCGGTTACCGGGGGTCGCTTTGCGGACGTGATAGCCCTTGGCGTAGGGGGCGTAGAGGCATTTCCAGCCCATGAGCTGGGCGCGCCAGGCGACGTCGGCATCCTCGCGGTAAGCGAAGAAATCGTTGTCGAAAAATTCGCCGTTGATGGCAATATCTTCGACCATTTCGCGGCGATAGAGGGCGGCTGCGGCCGTCGCCCCGAATACATATTCGTAGTTGCGGAAATGGCCGTTATCGGGTTGACGGCTGCCACGGTCCAGATGTCGGAGATTGGGAGTGAAATAGATGCCGGTGGAATCGACGAGGGGCTCTTTGGGGAAGTCGAAAGTAGCCATCATGGTCATCAGCTTGCCGCAGACGGTGCCGACTTTCGGATCCATGGCGCCAGCGGCGACCAGGGCTTCGAGAAACCCCTGGAGGAGCAAAACGTCGGGATTCAGCGTGAGAACCCATTCGGAATCGGACATGGCAATGGCCTGATTCTGCGCTGCCGAAAAGCCGATGTTTTCTTCGTTATAAACGATGCGGCAGCGGTCCTCGAAAGGCTCGAGGATATCGATGGTGCCGTCGGAGGAATTATTATCGATCACGATAATTTCCTTCAGCGGATATTTCTGGTCAAGCACCGATTCGAGGCAGCGCTTAATGAAGCGGCCGCTGTTATAAGTGACGATCGTTACCGAGACAAAGTCGCTACGGGACATGTATGCGAAAGTATTCTCCAGTCATCGAAATCGCGCTGCTACTTCGTAAAGCCACACCTTTACCTACCCCGCCGCGGACCCGGAATACGAGAGCCCGGTAACAGGGCGCCCCGCAGATGGGCGAAAGACAGACGGATCACGGAACTGTAAACTTCGAATACCCTCAAACCACCGCGCGGAAAAGCGAGGATCGCGCGACCTGCGGATCCCACGGCCACCGCCAGGCAAACGCTGCCAAACGCAAGCGGACGATAGTGCTTAGCCGCGTATTTAAGAAGACTACCATACCAATATCGCTCCCGAAATCCGAAAGGTATCCTGCCGACCGAATGGCCACCATGATGGGCGGCGCGGGCGGCTGGCTCATAACGGAGCAGGAACCCGGCCGCGCGCAAACGGGCGCAGAAATCGACATCTTCAAACCAGACGGGACAGAAATTTTCGTCGAAACCGCCCAGTTGTTGCCAGCCGGATCGCCGAAACATGAAGAATGCACCGGCGGGCTGATCGACAAAGGCGGAGGCCATCGGGTTCAAACCTAAGCATCTGTAGTGCCAATTCGACGGATTTTTCGGCCACAGGCGATTTATTCCGAGGACTTCGAAGGCCAGCGCAGTGGGAGTGGGGAGATTTCGGGCCATGAAGCCGGTCTGGGGCTGGTCGTCGGCGCCTGTGAGGAGGCCGCCGGCGCCGCCGGTGTTTGGGTCGTCGAAACAGGCGATGAGGGGGTCGAGGCCGGTTTGGAGGCGGGTATCGGGGTTCAGGAGCAGAATCAGGGGCGCGGAGGTGGCCTGGACGCCGCGATTGACGGCAGCGGCGAAGCCTTCGTTGCCGGGGTTGGCGATGAGGCGAACGCCGAGGGCCGAGACTTTTCCACAGGTGGAATCGGACGATGCGTTATCGATGACGATGATTTCGGCATTGGGCAGGGACGCGAGGGAATCGAGGCAGGGGCCGATGACATCGGCGGATTCGTGGGTGACGATTACTATTGCGACACGTGCCATGTGTCAATGTGCCGCGCTTCGGAAGGGGGAAGTCAGGCGAAAATACCAGAGCCAGTAGGGATCGCGGGCGCGATTGCGGATTTCAGCTTCGGAGGCGGCGAGATAAGCGCGCAGGCGGGGGGAAGGGCGGCCTTCGAGGTGGAAGTCCCGCAGTGCGTCGAATTTGCCCGCCAGCCAGGCAATAGCTGCGCCGTGGCGGAGCGCGACGAGTCCCCAGAGCAATTGCCCGGCGAGAATGGGCCAGAAGCTGGCGCGGAAGAGCTCCCGATCGTAATGGCGGCGGATCAGCAGCAACTGATTGCGCGAGGTGAGTCTGACGACGCGTCCGTTCCAGCGGCCCAGCGTGGCGCTGCCCTGGTGCCAGGCCAGGGCGTCGGGCACGTACATTCCTTCGTAGCCTTCGCGGACGCAGCGGAGGCCGAGATCGACGTCTTCGAGGTAGGAGCCGAACTCTTCGTCGAAACCGTTGAGGTGTTCGAGAAGTTCGCGGCGAAACAGACAGGCGGTGCCGGGGGCGACGGCGATGGGCGCGGGAATGGTGGTGATCGCGTTGCGCTCGCCGAAGCCCGCGCGCCAGGCGCAGCCGGAGCGGCTGAGCAGATCGTAGGTGCCGTCGATGGCCTGGCGGTCGGTGGCGTTGAAGATGGTGCCGGTAGCGAAGCTGGAATCCGACGCGGCGGCGATGAGGCGCTCCAGCCAGTGCGGGTGGAGCGTGACATCGCTGTTGAGGATTGCGATCCAATCGCTCTGGGGAGCCGCGCGCCAGCCCAGATTGACGGCGCGTGCGAAGCCGAGATTTTGTGTTTGCGCGAGCACTTTGCAGCCGTGTGCGCGGGCGAGATCGGCTGCGCCATCGGTGGAAGCGTTATCGATCACGATCACTTCGGTGAAGGGAAGGGTCTGCGCGGCGATGCTGGCGAGCAACTGGGCGAGAAGGTCCGCGCGATTGTGAACGGGCACCACGGCCGTGATGGAATAGCCTGGATTCACTATTTCACTTCAATTTCGATTGTAAGGCGGGTACGCCTGGATCGTTTTGGCCGCGTGGTCCGTCCCGCGCGTTTGGCGGCAATCAGGGTGCGGTATTTCTCCACCAGACGCGCGGTAACGACGGCCATATCCCAGTTGGTTTCGACTTCGCGACGCGCGCGGTGAGCCAGGTCCGCGGCGCAGACGGGATCTTCGAGGAGACGGATCACGCTCTCGGCAAACGCCTGCGGCTCGTCGGCCAGGGCGCAAAATTCGCCATCGCGGCGCGCGAGGCCTTCGGCGCCGAGCGTGGTGGAGACAACGGGAATGCCGCTGGCGAAGGCTTCGAGCAGTTTTACGCGGACTCCGGAGCCGCTGCGAATGGGGCAGATGAAAACGGCGCAGCTGGAGAATAACGGCTGGATGTCGTCGACGAAACCCAGCAGGTCGATGGCGTTGGCGGGATCGTGAAAAGCGTGGCGCGGCGGGGGTTCGGAACCGGCCACGAGCAGGCGCGCGTCGGGTAGCTTTTCGAGGACCAGCGGCAAAACTTCGCGGGTGAACCAATCGAGCGCGACCTGATTCGGCGTGTGGCGGAAGCTGCCGAGGAACAGGATGGTGCGCGGGCGGCGCGGGCCGCCGGGGTAGGCATAGAGCGCGACGTCCACACCGGCGCGCATACCGGCATCGATACGCGGCGCGAGGGCGGGGAGGAAGCTTTCGAGGTAGCGTTTGTTTTCGAGCGTGCAGACCTGGATATGGTCGCAGCGCGGCAGCAGGCCGAGTTCGAAACGAATGGCGCGGAGGTATTCAAAACGGGCTTTGAGGCGTTCGAGCGGGCTGCGCATGAAGGGCAGGGCGCGGCCGATGGATTGAAAGTAGACGTCGTGTTCGAACAGCGCGCAGACCACGCGGTTGAAATGTCGCGCGTACTGGCCGAGCGCGGTGTATTCGAGTTGCAGGACGTCGATCTGGTGAAGCAGAAGCTGGCGCTCGATCAGCCAGGCCATCTCCGGGGTGTGGAATTCGAGGGCGGCGTGCGGCGCGATGGTGCCGAGGTGCGGGTTGCGATCGTTGCGGCGCACCTGGAATTCCACGCTGCGGCAGAACTGACGAAGCTCTTCGTTGGCCTCGCGCTCATGGGCGTAATCGAGCATAACGATGGCATGGACGTCGCAGGTGCGCGCCAGTTCCCGCAGCGTGTAATACATGAAAACGCCGCCGCCGTGGGTGGGCGGGCAGATGGGATAGGGCGAGACGAAGAGTACGCGGGGGCGCTCGGGTTCGGCCGGTAGTGGCGAAAAACGGTCGTGAAAGATGGCGGGATGCGAGCGCAGGAGAACTTCGGAATCGGTTATGGCGGCGAGCGAGCGGGCAAGCCATCGCGAACGCAATGCGCCTGGGAGTTGCAGGGCTGCACGCAGAATTCCGCGCGCGTTATAGCGGCCCGGCGCGTTGCCCGACCACGCGGAGACGACGGAGCCGGCCAGCGCGAAAATGAAACTGCCGGTCAGCTTGCTCCATTCGTGAATGTTTTTCCAGGCGAAGAGGATGAAGTTTTTTTGCAGGATGGAATCGATATAAGCCGCGCTGAAACGTTTGCCGATGGTGCCGCGGTGCTCGTGGTGTACGACGCTGGCGGGCTGATAGAGGACCTTCCAGCCGCGCTTCCACGCCATAAAGCCGAGGTCGGTGTCTTCCAGATAGAAGGGGGCGAGAAGTTCGTCGAAGGCGCCGAGTGCGAGAAACTTTCGGCGGTCGAAGGCGCAGGAGCCGCCGCCGCCATACAGGCACGGGAAGAGTGTATCGACCGCATTGTCTTCGCGGTGCCCCACGCGCAGCATGCCATCCTGCCACCAGCCTTCGGTGAGGCCGGTTTCTTCGCGGCGTTTGGCGGGATCGCCGAGAAAAATCTGGCAGGAGACCGCGAAGACGGAAGCGTCGGTGAAGCCTGCGAGCAGCGGAGCGAGGAAATCCGCTTCCACACGCATATCTGAATTCAGCAGCACCACAATGTCGTTCCGGGCCGCGCGAAAGCCGGCGTTCGAGCCGCCGCCGAAGCCGAGATTTTTCGGGAGCGCGAGCACGCGGACCTGGGGATAATGGGACGCGATCCAGTCCGCGCTGCCATCTTCGGAGCCGTTATCCACGACGATGACTTCGCTGCCAGGATGGTTTTCGATGGCGGCGAGCCAGGTGGGGAGAAAACGCTCCAGCAGATCGCGGCCATTCCAGTTGGGGATGACGAGCGAGGCGGCCTGGGTGGCTGGCTTTGTGTCGCGAACGCGGCGGCTTCGTCCGGCGATGAGCCAGGCCAGGTCGGTCACCGCGAGAGCGATTGCGGCGATCACAATCGTCAGCGGCAAAACGATCAGGAGCGGCAGCGCGCGCAGGAAACGGAGAGCGGACGCTTTCATTTGATATCGCGTACCTGTGGACCCAGCCGCAGCGTCTTACCGGCGCGGAACCAGCGCGAAGCTCCGATCCGCCGCAGCTCTTCGCGATATCCGGCGATTTCGGCATCCAAACGCTGCGCCCACTCGGTGCGTTCGGCGACTGTTGACTGAAGGTCCGCGAGCGCGGACCGAAAATCCGCGGCTTCGGCACGGAGGCGGGCGAGCTGCGCTGTCGCTTCCAGGGTCAGTTGTGCGGATTCGGCGTTCAGGCGCTCGATTTCCGTGCGCGCGCGATCAAGCTGGGCTTCGAGGTCGCGAATCCAGCCGAGGCGCAGTTCGAGCTCGCTTTGCAGTTCAGCGATGCGCCGATTGCGCTGGGTCACTTCGCGATCCAGTTCGGCGGCCCACTCGTTCTGACGTTCCATCTCCGCCGTCAGTTCTTCGTGCCTCGACTGGAGTTCGCTGTGCGCATCGAGAGTTTGCTGAAGCCAGGCGTCTTTCTTTTCCAGTTCACCTTTGAGCTTGGCGATATGGAGTTCGCGCTCTCTGAGTACGTTGGCGCTTGACGGAATCCAGGCGAAGGCATCGCTCGCGGCGATCGGCGACTGGCTGCATGCGGCCAGATAGAAATGGGCTTTGGCAGGATCGTTCGAACCTGCGGTTTCCGTGGTGGAAGCGCGAGCGTTTTGTGGGGCGAAAACGATGGCCTCGGCGTGGTTCTGCGTCCAGATGCGCACGTGCGGATAGAGGGCGCCGAGGGCGGCTTCGAACTCGGCGTAATCGAACTCATGGCGGTGGAATGGATTGGGGCCGGAAGCGCCGCGCGATTCCGCGTAGTAGTCGCGATTGGGCGTCGAGACCAGCAGAATCCCGCCAGGTTTCAGCAAGCGCTTCGCTTCGGAGAGCAGAAGCTGCCACCGATCCAGATGTTCGATCACTTCGAAGGCGACGACAAGATCAAAGGCGGCGTCGCGGAAGGGCAGAGTCTCGCAGGTGGCCTGGATGAAGCGCACGCGCTCACTGCCATATCGCGAACGCGCGTGTTCGACGGCCTCCGCCGCGATATCGGTTCCGGTAACGGAAGCCGCGCCCGCGAGTTCGGCGGTGCCGTAGCCGGTGCCGCAGCCGGCGTCGAGAACGCGTGCGGATTCGCCCAGGCCGGCTACGAAACGCCGGGCGAAGCGGTAGCGCGCCAGATGCTCGTTGAGGAGATCGGCATCCACCAGTTCGGGAATGACGCGTTCGCCCGTAAACTCAGCGCCGGTAAACTCCGCTCCGGTAAACTCAGCCAAGCCGATTCTCCGATCTCACTTCAATGCGGCACGGTATCTGAACATAGCCGTATACGGGGCCTTCGCCGCGCGCCATTTGCACGGTGATGGCGTTGTCGATGGCGTCGCACACCGCGCCCGCGTTTTCGATCCACGGGGAGAAGGAAAACGCGCCGGGATATAACTCCGGAATTTCGAACTGGAAGTCGGCAGTGATGGCATCGCCGGGCTGCATCGGGCCTGGCATGTGGCCTTCGCGCGCGGCGCTGGTGGCAGCGAAATCCAGACCCAGATGATTGCGCAGGCGCACGCCGATATCGGGCCGGGGCAGATCCCGGTTGGCGCGTACGCTGATGCGAACCAGGATGACGCTCTGTGGAAGCATCAACCGCAGAGGGTCGCCAAACTCATCGAGCAGCGCGATGCCCAGGATTTCGGCGCCGCCGTCGCCTGCGCGGTGATCGATGTTCGGGATGGACTTGACGAGGCCGATGGAATCGTGTTTTACGCCGGAGCGCACGGCTTCGCGTTCCGCGATGACGTCATCTCCGGCAACCGCAGCCAGATATTCGGCGACGACACTTGCGGCGTCGCCGATCGCCCGGGCGCGGCCGTGTTCCAGCCACAGCGCGCGGTCGCCGATGGCGTGAATGTCGGTGACGGAGTGCGAGACGAAAATAATCGTGATACCGCGATCCCTCATTTCGTTGATGCGGCGCATGCAACGCTGGCGGAACCAGGCGTCGCCCACTGCGAGAGCCTCATCCACGACGAGGATCTCCGGATCGACGTGAATCGCCACTGAAAATGCCAGACGGACCGCCATGCCGCTCGAATAGGTGCGGACGGGTTCATCGATGAAATCGCCGATTTCGGCAAAGGCCTCAATCGAACTGTAGCGCTGGTCCAGATCCTTTTTCGACAGGCCCAGAATGGCGCCGTTCATATAGACGTTTTCGCGGCCGGTGAACTCCGGGTTGAAGCCGGAGCCGAGTTCGAGCAGCGCGGAAACGCGGCCATTCACGCGAACATTGCCCGCGGTGGGCTCGAAGATGCCCGCGATCAGCTGCAGGGCGGTGCTCTTGCCGGAGCCGTTTTCGCCGATGATGCAGAAGACTTCGCCGCGGCCCACGGCAAAGGTGAGATCGGTCAGGGCGTGGAAGTCCCTGTGACGGGTGGCGGCTCCGAGGGTGGCCAGTTCCATCAGTCGGTCGGCGGGCGATTCATAGACGGCGTAGCTCTTCGAAACGTGTTCGAATTCGACGGCATTCACGGAAACTTCAGTTTAGAGCAGGCTGGTGGTCATGGCGAGCGGACGTGTCTTCGGCGTTCGTCCGGCGTGTTTAGCTTCGAGGCGCAGATGCCGCTTGCGCAGGGCTTCGGAATCGGCGATGTTGCGGGCCGCGCGCACGCATTCGAGCGCCATGGGGAAACTGCGTTCGCGATGCTCGTAGTGCATGGCCAGCTCTTCGTAGGCGCGCACGCGGAAGGGATTCGGCGATAAGGAAAGATCGGTGAACGTCGCGACCGCGGCGTGCAGCAGGCCCTGTTTTTTTTCGATGAGCCCGGCGGCATAGAGCGCGGCGAAAAGATGCTGGTCCGGCAGCCCCATATCGATGGCGCGGCGCAGCGTCTGGTGCGCTTCATCGAGCCGCCCTGCCATTTGCAGCCAGCGCGCCAGGCCGAGGAGGTCCACACCGTGACGGGCCTGCACGCTGGCCGGATCGCGGAATGCGTCCTGGAAAAAACCGGGAATCACGCCCGTCAGGCAGGCGAGCGACACGATATCGAGCACGTTGTGATGAAAGATGGGCGGCAGACGGTGCGCGCGGCGCGAACGCAGGTACTCGAAATAGCAGTAGGGGATCATTTCGCCGGGGATGTCGCCTTCGCGTTCGAAGCCCAGGATCTGGTTTTCGAGGTTGACGAGGCGGCAGTTTTCGAGGCGTAGTTTGAAAAGCCGGCGCGCGCCGTAGAGCAGGTCGAGATGCTCCAGGCGGCCGAACGGATGCCGCGCGCGGCACATGGTATAGCGGGTTTCGAGCAGCGGCTGATCGTAGGAACGGCCGTTATAGGTTATGAGAACGTCGAACTGCGCGATGTATTCGGCGAGCGCGTGCAGGACCGAGGCTTCTTCGCTGTAATCGCGCATGAAGAACTGGCGGACGCGGAAGCCGTCGCGGCCGATGGAGCCGACGCCGATCAGAAAAGCGTAGGTTCCCGAACCGCCCGCGAGGCCGGTTGTTTCCGTATCGAGAAAGAGCCAGCGGCCGGGAGCCGAACTGGCAATAGCGCCATCGGAGAGCGCGCCGAGAAGATCGGCCGGAAGTTCCGCCAGGTCCGAGATCTCATAGCTGCCGTGGCGGTGGGCGGAGGCGAAAAGCTGTTCGGTTTCGAAGTGGCTCCCGTAAGGCGTGAACACCACCTGGCCGGAAACCAGATCTTCGATGAACCCGCTCTTGCCGAGCGGGGCGATGAACCCGCTTTTGCCGATTGGGCCCGCGGGCAGGGTATCTTCGCGCGGAGGGGCGGCGTAGCGGGAGTTGATCCCCGCCACCGTTTGCCGCAGGTGCGCCAGTTGCTCTCGAATGTCCATTCGCCTGAGATTCGCCCGTCTGTGATCCACTATAACGTGGAATGGGGGAACGGAACGGGGCGGACCACTACAATTACGTTGTGACGGCTCCAAAACGCATTCTTGTGACCGGTGGCGCCGGTTATATCGGTTCCCACACGGCGTTGCAGCTGCTGGACGCCGGGTACGATGTCGTGGTAGTGGATAACCTCTCGCGGGGCCATCGCGAAGCGGTCGACCCTGCCCGCCTCCGCGTAGTGGATCTTCAGGATACGGACGGGCTTGTCCGGGTGATGAATGAGACGCCGTGCGAGGCAGTTATTCATTTTGCCGCATATATTGCCGTGGGGGAATCGATGAAGGTTCCCGAACTTTACTTTCAGAACAATGTTGTCGGCTCGCTGTCACTGCTGACGGCAATGGTGCGGGCGGGAGTCAATCGCATGGTTTTTTCCTCCACCGCGGCGGTCTATGGGATGCCGGAACGGGTCCCGATCGTGGAAGACGAACCGTACGCGCCGGTGAACGCGTATGGCGAGACGAAGGTCATGGTGGAGCGCCTGCTGCACTGGTTCGACCAGATTCACGGCATTCGAAGCATTTGTCTGCGCTATTTTAACGCCGCCGGCGCGGACGCGGCCGGACGTACGGGTGAGAGCCACGAGCCGGAGACTCACCTGATTCCGCTCCTGTTTCGCGCCGTGCGTACCGGGGTCCCGGTGACGCTCTACGGCGACGATTATGCTACTCCGGACGGGACATGTATCCGCGATTACGTCCACGTCACGGACTTGGCCAGCGCGCATATCCTGGCGGTGGAGGCTTTATCGGCGGGCGGGGCGTCGGGGAAGTTCAATGCGGGCACAGGGCACGGATTTTCCGTAAAGGAAGTATTAAGGGCGGTGGAAGATGTGACGGGACGCACGGTTCCGCATGCGATTGGACCGCGCAGGGACGGCGATCCGCCGCTGCTGGTGGCCGATTCGGCCCTGCTTCAGCGCCAGTTGGGGTGGACTCCCCGATGCTCCGACCTGAAGACAATCGTGGAGACCGCGTGGCGGTGGGAAATGAGGGGCCGACAGTAGTAGTTCGTCTCTCGAAGCTTCACTCAGGCGCCTTTTTCCTTTGCGTTTCAATTAGATACAGGAAGCTTGAAAACAAGGCTCGCGAAGCGCCGGGACTTCTGTTAATATCTGAGGATAACTCTATATGGGTATAAGATTTAGCCATGGAGGAGCCGGCAGCGGCCGGTACTAGAGCCCGAAAACGGCTCTTAATGGTTTTTCTTGCTTTAATCAGGCGCAGGCTGTAGTATATTGATGATGACCAGACCGATAGGTGTTCTGGCACGGAGGATATAAAAATTGGCACGCACTCTCGCAATTCTAACAATTACGCTTACAGGGATTACATCCATGTATGCGGGATCGCTCGGCATCAACCCCGGCGATTATCTTAATCCTGACGGTTCGGTGTCGATTGGCCTTTTGGCTAATGTAGGGGCCGCATCCGGATTCGGGCTCACATCAAACCCGGATGGCATTACCGGCACTAATTTCTCACAAACAAGTTACGACGCGGCTGGAGCGATCCTTTATGGAAGCTCGGCAAATGTGCCGCAAACGTCTGTCAGTTGCACAGTTAACTGCCAGGGCGGACAGACGATTGCTACTCCCGTGAAGGGAGCGTCTACGATTTACCAGCCAGCGGCAGCTCCCGAGTTTGATTTGCTCGGCGATGGTTCATTTGCCGACAGAGGTACGTCGAGCACTGCCTGGATCAGCACCGGTAACGGTGTGACCTCGACCCTCACGATTCCGGTAGGCATCTTCGGAGTTCAGGATGTCGCCACTTTGCTGAACACCACGGGCGGCGTTATGACCGGCGGTACAGTCTGTGCGGGCGCAACGACTACCGCGACAGCCAATACCACTTGCACAAACACCCGTTCCTACTCATACGTCACGCTTGAGTTCAACACCACCGACGCCACCGGTCTTACTGGAACCGATTTCTACGAAACGGTTTCACTGATTAACGGCGTCACGCAGCGGAATATTCTGGACGGTACCTGCGTGAACGGTGCGGGGTCATTCTGCTCAGGTACAGGTCCGCTTGCCACTGCCCAATCCAATGGCTTGGTGGTTGATCCTACCACTGGCATCATGTACACAATTGACGCAGAGAATGCGTTCACGGGCTTCACCAGCGCCAATACCAAAGGCTCAAATGCCCCGGCGAACAACACCACGATGTTCCTTGACGCCCAGTTGATCCCCGTCTTCAGTGAAAACACGGGCGCTTATCTGGTCAGTGTGAGCGTCACGAATACAGGCGCTAACAACGGCGCTAACTACAACGAAGAGGTTCTTTCCGGACTGACGGTCACTGCGTCACCTGAACCCTCCACCATCTTGTTGCTACTCGGTGGCCTCGGTGTAATCGGCGCTTCCCGCCTTCGCCGCAAGAGTGTCTAAACCGGCGTAGTCCAATTAAGTCCTCCAAGTTAAGCAGCCTGACACTCTATCGAGTGTCAGGCTGCTTTTGTATTTGCAGCGCCGCTGGCGGGTCGTGGCGCTCGTCCGTGATTTGCGGCCAACCGGATGCCGGGGGCGCGTCGGCGGAGGCTTGGGGATCAAACGCCCACAGGTTCGCGTCCGCAACGCGCACAGCAAGTTAAATTATCAGCGAGGAACTGCGAGGAAAGCTAGAATTTGAGGGACTACGGAGCGCCAGTAAGTCAATTACTGAGAAGTCGGGGCAAAGGAAAAACCATCCGCTGAAGTAGCCGGATGGTTGGATATCGCTTGAAAATAGGTGCACGTTCAAGGACGCGCGTCGAGCGCCCTAGGACGCGCTACCGAGAGTTGCCTCGGGATGGAGCGAATTCGACACTCCGAACGTCTCCGAGAAAGGAAGCGCAGTAACCTGCGGGGTCCGCCAAGCCTTGGCGGAACACTTTGGTGTCTGCCACATCTTCTTTTCAGAAGCTTGGGTCATACCTGAGTTGGAACTGGGCGTCGTAGGAATCATACGGGTCTCTACAGGCAGAATAGCATGACTGGGGAAAATGTCCACCCCAAAAATCATTAAAATTCCAATTCAAGCCCATAAAGCGCTTGAATCCGATAGCATTAATGTCCGATTGCGCAGCAGCCAAACGCTTCGCGTATTCCTGAAAGAGCCTGCATACGATCAACGCCGGCGCACGCGGCGACCGCCCGCTGGATCCTCGCCATATCGACCATTCTGGCTATCGACACAGGTACGACGCTATTGTTCAGCTGGATTGCCCAATCCGCATGTGCCTCATAGTAATGACTCCGGAGTGACGCGAGGCTGGATGGCGCTCGTTTTGCGAGCATCCAGTCGCAGGAGGCAGGAAGCAGGCCACTGATCGCGCGACGGAAGAGCGAACGCCCCTGGCCGGATGCCGCCGGAACTCCGAGCGTGAATTCGACCAGCCGCTTGTCGAGCAACGGATAACGATAGACCATGCGATGCCGGGCACCGCTGCACGCCCAATGCTCCAGTCGTCTTTGCTGGTGGCCGAATTGCAAATAGTGGCACATCGTGGTCCCTACGCCCGGAAAAGATCGCCACGCAGGGCCCCTCAATTCCCGGAGTTCAGCTTTGTAGAGACCCGCAAATTCGGGGTGGATGCACGGAGAGCGATGCTTGAGAAAGATGCTCTCTTTGGCGGTCAGAGAATACAGAAAGTCTGGCAGGTGCGGATAGATAACGCCATAAGCTACGCCAGCCAGTCTCCTCAGCTTTGAAAACGACAAACCAAATGTCGATAACCCCGGGCCGCTCGTGTTCAGACGGCGCCGGACTTCGTTATGAAACGCACGCCAGTCGTGATCCTGCACGTACGCGGCGATATAGCTGGCGGCGTGGGATGAAACGGCTTCGTCACCGCCCCAGCCGGATAGCATGGTTCGTACTCCAGCACTTTCCGCGCTCACCTGCACCTTTGCCTCCCACGCCATCATCTCGAAAGGCTCGATGGTTATGTCGCGCCGGAATGATTCCACAAAGCTGGCTTTTGTTACTGGCAGGTACTGGCAGCGCAGGTCTTCCTGTTTGCATACCGCATCGATGCGGACGTGCTCGTCTTCGACACCGGCGGTCCCAGGCTGGGGTGGAGGCGCCCACGAGAACACAGAAACCGCTTGTCCCCGATCGCGCAGGATTTGCGCCGCCACAATGCTGATGGCCGACGAATCCAAACCACCGCTCAGGTGAGCGCCGACAGGAAAGGCCGACCGGACCCGGCATTCCACGGCTTGCTGAAAGAGAAAGCGCATTTGCTCCGCGTAATCGGCGTCAGTCGCGAGGCGAACGTCAGGTGCATTCTCCGGCGACCAATATTCGGATAACTGTACGCCCGCGCCCGTCAAAGTGAGGGTGTGAGCGGGCGGAAGCTTGACGATATTCTCAAAAAACGTCAATCTCTTCTCTGCATGGTAAGTCTTCATTTGCAGATACGCCGCCAACAAAGGCTCATTCAGCTTCGGCGATTCCATACGAGCCAGAACGCCTTTGATATCCGAAGCGAAAATGAAGCGTTTGCCATCGTAATGATAGACAAAAGGCATGCAGCCGAACGGATCGCGGGCGCAAAACAGCTTTCGCTCACGGGCATCCCAGATGGCGAACGCGAAATCGCCGAGCAGGCGCTTCACGCAGCCGGCGCCCCAACGCTCATAGGCAAGCAGAATCAGACTGCTATCGGGCGTGCGTGCACGTCCTGGCGCCGGCACGCCCAGCGCGTCGAAGATCTCGTCGCGGTTATCGATTCGTGCGTCCGCGGTGATGACCAGATGGGGCGCCACGCGAATACTGGCGGGAAGCCGTTCGAGGAGCGATTCCGGCGTGACCTGGAGCATCAGGTGCCCCAGACCGACGCCGCCGCCGCACCACTGTCCGTGTCCGTCGGGTCCCCAAAAAGACATCGCGGCGGCTATGGGCGCCAGCGTTTCGGGGGTGACAGGCGCGCCATCGTATCGCACCAGGCCGTAAATACCGCTCACGGCTGCAATACCTCGTCAATGTTCGTCAATACGCTCATTGTACGCCCGCCGACCACATCTGTTACGCTCAGATATTTCGAGGTACATGTTCAATACCGTTCTGGCGTCCTTCTATCTGTGGAACAATCGCGCCTTCCGCGTCATTCATGGCGGTGCGCAGGCACTGTTTGAGGGCTTCTGGATGGGCCTGCTGCCGGAACAAGCCTACGACGTCATCTCGGAGAAAAGCTATGGCAGCGGGAAAGAATATACCAACGACCGGTATCTGGATCAGGGACTTTACTTCTGGGAAGAACTCGCCGTGCGCGCATGGATTACTCCCGGCGACCGGGTCATGGTGGCGGCCGCTGGTGGCGGGCGGGAACTCATTGGGCTAACAAGAATCGGCTTTGAAGCTGCGGGATTCGATTGCAGCCGCGCCATGGTTCAGGCTGGCCAGCGGGCACTGGCCGCACGCGGCATGGCCGCCACTCTCGAATGGTCGCCGCCCTGTATGGTGCCCCCCATGAGCGGAGATTTTCAGGCCGCCATAGTGGGCTGGAATGGCTACGGTTACATCTCGCCGAGATCGCGGCGCATCGCATTTCTGAAGAGCCTTCGGGCGCAACTGCCGACGGGAGCGCCCGTTCTGGTATCGACGGCAATCAGAACTCCGCGGGCGAGGCTGGCGATCTGGACGCCGCGCATCGCCAACGTAGTTCGCGCCTGCACGTTTCGGCCGCGTGTGTTTGAGCCAGGGGACTCGTTCCAGGGCCGGCCCAAAATGCATTTTACCCGGCGTCAGCTGGAAAGTGAATTAGCCGAAGGCGGGTTCTCGCCAGCCGCTTCCTACATGTGGGGAGTCAATGGCGCGGTGGTGGCTAAAGCGTCGCCCATACAGGAAGACGGGAGCGCCGACTGATTTGAGGCTGGCGCGCATGGGGATTTGGGAAAGCTGCGTGGCGTTCATTGACGCCCTGAGGGACGTATCGCTGGCCGTTCGTTAGACCTGTTGCGACCGATTCCGGCGATTTGGCGGTAAGATATTTATCGTGACACCACAGGCCATGACGCCGACTGTCAATAACGAGGCCGACCAGAAGACCCGGCAGCAACTGAACCGGATACTTGCCAGCCGCACATTTCATCAGGCCGATCGGCTCAAACGGTTTATCAGCTTCATCGTGGAAGAAACCATTTCGGGCCGGGGCACTCATCTCAAAGAGTTTCTGGTTGGAATGGAGGTTTTCGGTAAAGACTCCCGCTTCGACCCTCGCACCGATCCGATCGTTCGCGTTCAGGCACGGCGACTGCGGGCACGCCTGACTCGCTATTACGGCGAGGAAGGGCAGGAGGACGAGATCGTCATCGATCTGCCCAAAGGCGGGTATGCACCGATCTTTAAACGCGCGGAAGTTGCCGCGCCGAAACGTCTGGTGGCCGCGACCCTGGTCAGCCGGAATACCGTTGTTGTCTTACCGTTTGCGGACCACAGCCAGCAGCACGATCAGGATTATTTCTGCAAGGGTATCGGCGAGGAAATCATCCAGACACTGATGAGACGGAACAACATCCGGGTGGTTTCGCCTGAAAATTACGCATCATTCCAGGCGGAGTCCGATCTGCGGGACGCGGCGAGCCGGCTGAACGCTGCAATCGTGGTTACGGGCAGCGTGCGGAACTGTCGTGAGAATTTCCGTATCACCACGCACCTGATCGACGGGGTTAGTGGCCGGTATTTGTGGTCGGATTCGATTGATCGCCCGATGGAAGATGTCTTCGCGATTCAGGAAGAGATTGCGGCCGCGGTTGGAGAGAAGCTGGCAACCGAACTAGCCGGTGGGCGCATTGCGAAGGGTCAGAACCAGCCCGGGAACCTGGCCGCCCATAACCTCTACCTGCAGGGCCGCTACCACCTGGGCCAGCGAACCGAGGAGGGACTGCGTCTCGCGGTTGAGTTCTTCGAAAGGGCTATTGTCGAAGACGAGCAGCACGCTCAGGCTTATTGCGGGCTGTCCGACGCCTACGGGTTGCTGGGGCATTACGGGATTTTGTCGCCGGCGGAGGTGTTGACCAAGGTGGCTTCGAACGCCGCCTGGGCGGTGACGCTGGACGACAATTCAGCCGAAGCGCATACCTCGCTCGCACACGTCAAGGCTACGCAGGATTGGGACTGGGTGGGCGCTCAGCGGGAGTTTCAGCGGGCAACCCGTCTGGATCCACGGTATCCGACCGGGCATCACTGGTATGCGATGTCCTGTCTTGCGCCGCTTGGAAAGCTCGATGAGGCGGTGGAAGAAATCGAGATCGCGCAGGCGCTGGATCCGATTTCGTCGATCATATCGCGGGACCGGGCCATGATTTACTATTACCGCCGGGACTTCGAAAGGGCGCTGGATCAGTGCGACCATACGATTGAATCGAACCCTCATTTCTCGCCCGCCTACTGGGCTTTAGGACTGATTCAGGAGCAACGCGGCGATTACGACGAATCCGCGGCGGCGTTTCAGCGGGCGATCCAGCTTTCGCCGAACAGCCCGCGGATGCGGGGCTCGCTGGGCCGCACGCTTGCACTGGCAGGGAAGAAAAAAGAAGCTCTCAGGACGCTCAGCGATCTGCACGATCTGGCGGCAAGGCAATATGTTTCGCCGTTTGAGCTGGCATCGCTGCACTTCGCTCTGGGACAAGCCGAGCCGGGGTTTGAGTGGCTCACGAGAGCTTACCAGGACAGGTGCTACGAACTGGTCTCGATACGAGTAGACCCGCGGTTCGACTCACTGCGCGGACATCCGATGTTCGCTTCACTTGCCGGCAAGTTGGGCGTGGAGCCGTAGGCGTAGTCGGGTAACGGTAACATTTCATCGGGCTGCGTGCCGACGGACGGATAATAGTGGCCGGATGAAACCGCGCAATATACTATTCCTTCTCACGGTGGCACTGGCCGCCTTTGCGCAGGCCCCGAAGCCTATCGGGCTTCCACATGTTGCGCTGACTGAAGGGCCGTTCCCCTTCGACACCGCGGAGCAGCATAAGATCCGGGTGACGTTGGTGGCACGCGGCCTGGTTCATCCGTGGAGCATGGCGTTCTTGCCGGACGGCGACATACTGGTCACGGAACGCCCAGGGCGGTTACGGATTATTCACGACGGCATACTTCGCGCTGAGCCACTTGCAGGTGTTCCGAACGTCCGTGCGGTGGGGACCGGCGGTTTGTTCGATGTCGTCCTGCATCCGAAATTCGCGGAAAACAAGCTGGTCTACTTTACTTATACGAAGGCGGGCGAAAACGGCAGGTTTGCAACGACGCTGGCGCGGGGTGGCTGGATGACGGCGGGCTGACGGAGGTGCGCGAAGTTTTTTCCGCCGAGTGGAATAAGCTGACCGGGGGCTCGCGGATAGCATTCGGTTCGGATGGCACGGTCTACATGACCCTCAGCGCCACCACCGGCAACGCGGCGCAGGATCCGGGCAGCGACTATGGCAAGATTCTGCGGCTGCGCGACGATGGCCCGATACCGGACGATAATCCGTTAGTTCATCGCGCCGGATACAAACCCGAGATTTTTTCCATGGGCCACCGCGATCAGCTCGGACTGGCGTTTCGCCCTGCCACCGACGAGCTCTATAGCCGCGAGAACGGACCCAACGGTGGCGACAAAATCAATCTGGTTCTGGCGGGCCGCAATTACGGATGGCCGGTGGGCCGCTACGGGCGCACCAATCCAGGTCCCGGGTCTCGGACGTTCCGTGGAAGGAAGGCTTCGAGATGCCCTTTGTGGTTTGGGTGCCATCGATCGCGCCCTCTGGCCTGACCTTCTATTCGGGCAGCCAGTTTCCGGCATGGAAGGGAAATCTTTTCGTGGGTGGAATGAAATACGGAGAGTTGCCTGCGACCGGACGACTGGAGCGCGTGGTGTTCAACGACAAGATGGAAGAGATCAGGCGCGAATCCTTACTGACGGATCTGAAGCAGCATATCCGGGACGTGCGGCAGGGGGCGTATGGCTTCCTCTATGTTCTGACCGAAGAGGACGATGGAGCACTGCTGCGAATTGAGCCGGTTTAGTCAAGCTGGCGGCAGAAGGTCTCTTTCGTCAGTGCGATCGACACGAACGACAGCAGAGACCAGCCGACGATCAGGACGAAGCCGGTCTGATAGGCCTCTACGCCATAGACGCGGGCTCCTTTGAAGGTTGCGCCGGTCCAGTGCCGGTCGAGGAGCATGCCGATACCTGGTTGCAGCAGCACGTTTCCCAGCATGTTCCCGATGTTGGTGGTGGCGGTCACGGTGCCCATATGCCGGGCGGGAACGGATTCGCGCGCGTAAGCGAAAGCGATGATCACGCAGCCGGTGGCGAAGCTGGTGATGGCGGCGACGCCGGTGAACGCGAAGAGCGGCAGCCTGACATAGATCATCACGATCCAGCCGATGGCGCAGACGAGGGAACCGATCAGATATGCCGGTCTGCGTTTGCCGATTTTGTCGGAGAATCCACCGAATACGGGGCTGGCAACCGCCCAGCAGATAATCATGACCGAGCAGATAGTGGCCGCGGCTTTTGGCTCCAGACCGAAGCGAGCCTTCAGAAAAGGTGCGCCCCAAAGGCCGGTGAACGTCATGATGGGTCCCACCATGCCGCCCTGCGCGATGAGAATCAGCCAGGTATTGCGGAAAGAGGAGACGCTCCGCAGACCTTGCAGGATGCCGCCGAGAGTGGCTTTATCGTGATGCTGGAGCGCAGAGGGGGCGTAGCTTTCGAGGCCTTTTTCAGCGGGATCGTCCCGGACGATCAGCCAGGCCAGAACGCCGATGGCGAGAATAGCGGCGGCGGAGCACAGCGCCGTGCCCCTCCAGCCGAAGTATTCGACGCCGAGGCGAAGCGGGACCTGCGCGAACAGCGCGCCCAGATTGCCGAAGAAGAGCCCGAGGCCGGAGACCATGCCGAACCTGCGGTTGGGAAACCAATGCGCGGCGAGGCGGAGAACCACCAGCCAGCCGACAGCGGTGGAGCCGCCGATGATCGCTCGACCGAGGCAGGCCAGGGCAAAATTATCGGTGACGCCGAAAAGAAACTGACCGGCGGCCGCCGAGAGAGCGCCGACGACAAGCAGCTTGCGCGGCCCCCACGAGTTTGTCAGGGCGCCAATCGGAATCTGCATGGCGACGTAGAAGTAGAAATAGAATGCCGAGAGGTTGCCCAGGCTTGCGGCGCCAATGCGAAAATCGCGCATCAGTTCCGTCGTCATGACGGCTGGAGCGGCACGCAGAAAGAAGACTGCCAGATAGAAGATGGCGCCGATGCCCCACACGGTCCACGACAGCCAGGAGGGCGGATAGACCTTCGTTTTGGCTGGTTCGGTTGCGCTGCGGGCCGGCATGAGCGGTTTCAATCCTGTGCTCGCGGAGTCGCCGGGATGGCGGCTGCGGAGATTACAGAAGCGGCGTAATTACGGGTATTCTTCATGGACCAATCAGGGCGGAACTTCGCAGCGATGGTATCACGTATGGGGGCCGGGAAGAAACGTTTCCGGGCAATTTTACGGTTACCTGGTTCCGGACACTGTCAGATGTATCACCGAACGGATCGCTTCCCGATACATGCTCCGGACCCGGAATCAGCTGGACGAATTTATCCCGAATCCGGAACGACGGCGCGAACAGACGCCGGGAGGGGAAGCCGGGCGCGAGCACATGGACTTCTCTTTTTCGCTGTCGCCCGGTGATTCGACGCCGGTTGCTCCAGTCGTCTCTTCGAGGCACGGCCAGGACGGCCGCGACACCTGGAACAATGATATTGGCTCCGGGATTTCCCGCTTGCTGTGGTATCAGGCCCAGCCGGATTGTGAAAAGGCAGTGCGAAGAACCAGCAGATCTCTTTTCATGGCGCCCAGAACCTGCGCACGAGGCAGTGTGATCTTGTCCGCCGCGTTGTTCGCACCCCCGTTGGGATACTCGGCCTGAATCTCGATCGGTCCGTTGAAGCCCATTTGCATCAGGATCGAGCCGAGTAAAGGCAGATTATCGATACCTTCGCCGAGCGGAACCTGGCGAATTCTCCAGGGATTTGCCGCGCCGCCACCGCCGCGACCACCAGCAGCGGCGCCACCGCCGCGACCACCAGCAGCGGCGCCACCACCGCCGCGACCACCAGCTCCTCGACCGCCGCTGGCTCCGGCGGGGCCTCTGCCGCCTCCGCCTGGTCCAGCGAAGCCGCCACTGCCGCCAGGAGCGCCTCCGCCTCTGCCGCCCAGGTTGGGAGGGCCGGTGTAGGGGCCTCCGCCTTCAATTGGAAGATTGAGTTCAATGACCGAATCCTTGCAGGAAACGCCGGCGATATAAGGCCCTGCGGCGCGCAGGTTCAGATCCCAGCTTGCATAGCCGGCGTCGGTCATGTGGCCGATATCGTAATGGAAGCCCACGTGTTTGGGGTCGAAGTTCTTCAGCACATACAGGAAGTCCCAGATGGCCGCCCCCACCGAAGCGCTGCCCGAGTAAGTATGGTACATGGCAGTCATGTTGTACTTTTCGAGCAGGGGGACCAGCTTTGCGATGCGGAGCTTCAAAGCATCGAGCTGCTCGATGATGGGCTTATTCAGGTCATAGCGGAACATGCCGCCCCAGTAGTGAGTGAGGCCGAGAGACGAGGCCGTCCGCAGGATGTTGTCGGCATTCGGAGTGTCGGCGTCCGTGATGGTGCATCTCATCGAGGTCACCCGCAGGCCCTGCCTGCGGGCCGCGTTAACGTACGGAGGTAAGTCTGTGGCGACCTTTTCGGGATCTACGTGACCCGGGTAGGGGACGACGGTGATATCGAGACCCTGGTAACCCATTTCGGCGGCAGCCTCGGCAACTTCGTCGGGCGTTCTGAGCCATTGAAGATGGCGCGAATAGGCGTCGACGATCAGCTTCCTGGCCGCGGCCGGGGCGGGAGTCTGCGCTACCGCCTGTGGCAGCAACCGGGCGGACAATGCCGCAGCGAGGCCGGTCTGGAGGAGGTCACGTCTGTGCATGCTGGCCAGTTTATATCAACAATGATCCCAACGTTGACAATATGAGGTCTTTTTACGGTTACATCAAAAGATTTCGCCGTTGAAGAACTCGCCGAAAATCTCCTCCTCCGAGGGTCTGTCTTCCGGTATGGGCTGGCTCACCCAGGTGACATTCATAAAGTGCTTCACTCCGATGTTCTCGCTGGTGATATTGCCGCCCCAGGTGCCGCAGCCGAGACTGGCCGTCATGGGCATTCCGTTGGTGAATGAACCGGCATTGCCTCTGACCTGAGGCTGCCTGACCATGATGCGGCTCACGGGCGCCATCAGAGCCAATTGGTGGATGTGTTCGGGGTCGAAAGTGTAGATTCCGCAGGAATGGCCCTTGCCTCCCACTTCAAAAATCTGCGCGACCATGTTTAACGCTGTGTCGAAGCCCCGATATCGGAAGATGGCGAGAACCGGCGAGAGCTTTTCGCCGGAGAAGACGTGTTCCCGCCCGATGCGGTCTTCCTTCACGATAATGAATTTCTTGCCGGCGGGCAGGGAGAAACCCGCCAACTCCGCGATCGTCGAGGCGGAGCGTGCGACGGTTTCCAGCGTTCTGTGGCTTTCCGGATCCCACATCACCGCTTTCAGCCGCGCCTTATCCTGTTCGGACGCAAGGTAACCGCCTTCCTGCTGCAACTGCTCGAGGAAACGGTCGTAAATAGAATCTTCGACAACCAGATTTCCGTCGCAGGAACATCCCGACCCGTTGTTGTGAGTCTTGCTGATCCTTGTGTTGGCCGCGGCCTCCGCGATATCGGCCGTTTCGTCGATGATCATGGTGGCATTGCCCGCGCCTACCCCATACGCGGGCTTGCCCGAACTGTACGCGGCTTTCACCATGGCCGAGCCGCCGGTGGCGACCGTGAGGTCGCAGATCGACATCAATTCCTGCGCGAGAGGGATGCTGGGTTTTTCGATGCACTGGACCGCGTCTTCGGGCGCACCCTGTTTTCGGAGCGCCGCACGCAGGATACGCGTGGCTTCGAGGGCCGTCCGTTTGCTCGCGGGATGCGGAGAGAAAACGACGGCATCCCGGCATTTGAGGGAGTTAATGGCCATCGCGACCATCGTCACCACGGGATTCGTTACGGGCAGAAGGCCCGCGATCACACCGGCCGGCTTCGCGTATTTGACAATGCCTTTCTCCGGGATTTCCTCGATGATGCCGATGCTTTTTTGACGAAGAGCGTCGCGGAGAATGCCGACGATCTTGAAACGGCGAGCGAGGCCGCCTTCGGCGCTTCCCATTTTGCTTTCGTCAACGCTCATCTGCGTGAGAGCGACGAACGTTTTCTCGTTGGCGGTAGCCCATGCGACACCCCGGCACAGATTGTCGACCGCGGCCTGGTCGTAGCTCTCCAGCGTCCGCGTCGCCGTTCGGGCTTTGTCCAGCAGCGCCTGCGCTAACGTTTTCTCTTCTTCAGTGACTGCTCTTGCCATGCTCGTCTCCCTATATAAAATGCCGATTTTCCCGTCAACCGCCGATCACGCCGAGCTTCCGGAGTTGCGCGATATCTTCGACGGTGTAACCCGTACTCGCGAGGATTGCATCGGTGTGCTGGCCCAGCGTTGGCGCGGCGAAGGGTTCCGGACCCGGCGCGGCACTGAACTTCAATGGCTTTCGCAGACCCCGATAGCTGCCGATCCGCGGATGCCCGACCGTGGCGACAAGCCCCTCGGCCAAAACCTGAGGATGGTCGAACATATCTTCGATCCTGCGAATAGCGCAGCAGGGCACTTGTTGGCCGAAGATTTCTTCCCACTCCAGCGCAGTGTGCGATTGCAGGGCTTCCCGAATAGGGGGAACGATTTCAGCCGCGCACTTCGCCCGTTTCCGGACGGTATCGAATTTCGGATTGCGGGCCAAATCCGGCAATCCGACCAGCGTGCAGAGAGATTGCCAGAAGTGCGGAGTATTGGCTGAAATATAGAGCTCGCCCCCGCCAGTGGGATGAATGCCCGTGATACCTCCCGAGCGCAGGTCACGGTTTGTATTCGAGTCTTCGCCCTGAGCCCGGATGAAGCGGCCCGACTGCATCGCGAGCGCCGCTCCGAGCAGTGAAAGGCCAACCTGCTGACCCTCGCCCGTGCGCTCCCGATGGAAAAGCGCGGCGGAAATTCCGCAGGCGAGCAGGGAAGCGGCATAGAAATCCACCACGGAGCCCAGGACAATTTCCGGCTTGTCGCCGTTAGCTCCCTGAAACGTGCAGATACCGGTGAATGACTGGAGCACCTGGTCGTAACCCGCCTTGTCGCTCATAGGGCCGGTCTGGCCGTAGCCGGTAAGCGCGCAGTAAATGAGGCGCGGATTGACCGCTTTCAGGCTTTCGTAATCGATGCCCAGACGGGCTGGCACGGAGGGACGGAAATTGTGAACGAGCACGTCCGCCGATCGGACCAATCGCATAAGCACGGCCAGCCCCTCTTCGCGCTTCAGGTCGAGGACGATGCCTCGTTTACCGCGGTTGGCGCCGAGAAACGCACGGGATTCCGCTTGGAGAGTGGAGGGATATTGCCGCAGCGAATCTCCGCCAGGCGGCTCCAGTTTGATCACCTCGGCGCCCAGGTCCGCTAACAGCGCGCAGGCGTACGGTCCGGCGACGTAAGAACTCAGATCCAGAACCCCGATTCCGCTCAACGGACCCGCTGGCGTCCTCTGGTTACCGGGAACGAAGAGCTTACTGCGATTCAACATTGAAGATAGGCGCGCCTGGCGACTCAACTGACGTTTGGCTGGAGCGATAATAGCATCCGTCGCAATTCTGCGGCAAGCGTGTAACGGTCCATCTTCATCAGCTCAGGGATACGCCCATTGCGGCGGCAGAGCGTGTCTGTTCGGACTCGTCCACGGGCAGCCGGGGTGGCGGATGGTTACCCGGTACCGATCTGAATCGACATTGTTTGCCCGGGTTTACGCTGTGTCTCACCTGGTAACTACCGCTCGCGGCGCTGCGCAGGATTCGGGTAACCGCTACGGTTACGCGATTGCCCGGGCGGAACCAAGCTGCTAGAATCGCCTACGTCAGTCGGGAAGAAAGCGAATAAGAATAATGACCGGAGCGATGTTTATAGCAGCATGTCTGAAGCAAGAAGGAGTGAGCAAAGTCTTCGGACAATGCGGACATACCAACTACGCCCTGATCGATGCCTGTTACCGGCACGGAATCGAGTACATATCCTTCCGGCACGAACAGCAGGCGGCACATGCCGCGGATGCATACTTCCGGGTTACTCATAAGCTGGCGGTCGTGAATGTCCACCTCTCCCCTGGCATGACCAACGCCATCACCGGAGTGATTTCGGCGGCGGCGGACTGCACACCGGTGCTCGTCATCTGCGGGAATACGCCAGCCTATAACCACGCTCGTGAACCGCACCAGGGCATCCGATTTCACGCGGACGCATCGCAGGGCGATATCTACAGGCCATTCTGCAAACGCGTCTGGCGAGTGGACGACGTCAGGCTGCTGGAAGACGTGATGCCCAGGGCCCTGAACGTTGCGCAAACCGGACGCAGCGGCGCCGTTCTGATCGATGTGTCAATGGACGTATTTTCGGCGCAGACGGACGCAGAAGCGGTTACCGTCGCCCGTCGCCCCTCGTATGGACGTGCCACGGGCTCACGCGCCGGGATTGACGAAGCAGCGTGCCTGTTGCTGGCTGCCGCCAGGCCAGTTATCTTTGTGGGGAATGGCGTATTACTTTCGGAAGCCTGCGATGAACTGAAAAAGCTGGCGGAATTCATGGAAATACCCGTAGCGACTACGCTGATGGGAAAGGGAGCGTTTCCGGAACTGCATCCGCTGGCCCTGGGGACAACGGGTATCTGGGGGACGCGCGTCGCAAACGAAATCTGCAGGGAAGCCGATGTCATTCTCGCCGTTGGCACTGGTTTCGGAGAGGCGGACTGCAGTTCCTGGAACCCAGCGCACACGTTTGCCATCCCTCCCGCGCGTCTGATCCAGATCGATATCGATCCCCAGGAGATCGGCAAGATCTATCCCGCTGAAGTGGGAATCGTCGGCGACGCCAGAGACACTTTACAGGAACTTATCGCGCGTGTGCATGGCGAAGAACCGCTGGCTGCGACGGGTGCGGTCCGCAGGGCCGAAATGGACAGGCGGAAACGAGACTGGGACGCGGAGCTTGTTGCCTCACAGACCAACGACGATAAACCAATCCATCCGGCGAGACTACTTTGCGAGATATCGAAGGCGGCTCCCGCGGACGCAATTTATGTCACGGACGTCGGGTGGAACAAGAACGGGGCGGGTCAGCAGCTCAAGTGTTCAAAGCCCGGTACTTTTATTACTGCCGGCGGGATGGCGACGATGGGATTCTCCCCCGCTGCCGCCATCGGCGCAAAGATAGGGGCTCCGGACCGCAAGGTCATCTGTCTGGTGGGCGATGGTGGATTCCTTTCGGTTATCGGCGCTCTGGCAACTGCCGTGGAGCTGGCCGTGCCCGTGCTCTGGGTGCTATTCAATAATTTCTGCTTTTCGACTATCCTTTCCGTGGGTACAAGGTACTTCGGGAATTCGTATGGCACTGAATTCACGAAGCCCGATGGCACGCCCTACAACCCGGACTTCATGCTGCTGGCAAAGTCTTTCGGGATAGAGTCGGATCTGGTGGTGGAGCCTGCGGATCTGGCGCCTGCGCTGGAGAGGGCACTGAAAGCGACCGTTCCCTATCTGCTCGAAGTGCGAACCAGAGGCGATGTTCCCATGCCACGCACCGGCTACTGGGACATTGCCGATTTCCTGGTTCGCGGCAACGATCCGGCGGATGAAACTCCGGCTGAGTCTCAGGCCAGGGACAAGATCGAAACCCCGGTTGCATAATATGCCGTACAGCGGGCATTAGTCCCCGGAGATTTCCAGTTACTTCACGGAAGCGGGTGTCGTGCTTTCTTCTATTAGTTAGTGCGCGCGCAATCCACCAACATACAAGCCTTTGAACGTAACCACAAACGGGGTGCGTATCGATGCTGCAAACCATCTGAATTGACGATGGTTAGTTGTAATAAACAGCTGCCAGGCGGGGTATGTTATAGCCTGCCCATCGGTTCATCATGACACGGTTACTTAGGTCTGAGTTCCGCGAAACCTGTGATAGTCTCAACCGGGTGGGAGGGGTATTTCAAATGAAACAAACAGCGGTTCACGTAGTCTTTACCTGCCTTCTTGCGCTAAGTGGCGGCGCGCAGACGACGTCGGAGATCTCGGGGCGAATAGCGGACCCCGGGGGCTCTGTTGTGCCCGGAGCGCAGGTGCAGGTTACAAACCTGGATACCAACGCCGTGAAGACTGCGCAGTCCGGAAATGACGGTTCTTATAGCTTTCCGGCACTTACCGTGGGCCCCTATAAGCTGGAGGTCAGGAAAGACGGTTTTGAAACCTATGTTCAGTCCGGTATTGTGTTGCAGCTGAATGTCAACCCGACCGTGAATGTCGCGCTGCAACTCGGCAGCATCACGCAATCGGTTGAGGTCAAGGCCGATGCCGCTATGGTGGAGACACAGAATACCGGTGTTGGTCAGGTGATACAACCCGAACAGGTTTTGGATCTTCCCCTGAACGACAGGCAGGTGACTCAGTTGATTGCGCTCTCCGGGGCGGCTGTCTCGACGACCGGTTCCGGCGGCACCATCAACACGCTGGATTATCCGACTGCCGTGTCCTTCTCGGTGGCGGGAAGCCAGGCGAACGAGACGAATTACAAGCTCGACGGGTCTCCCAATATGGACTATCGAACGAACGTCGGCGCGCCCTTGCCGTTCCCGGACGCGTTGCAGGAGTTCAGGGTCGAGTCCAATTCGCTGCCGGCAAATTCGGGAGGCCGTCCGGGCGGGACGGTGGGCGCCGTGACAAAAGGCGGAACGAATTCGTTTCATGGCGATCTGTTCGAATTCCTGCGCAATGGAATCATGGACGCGGATTCTTATCAGTTCGGCAACACCGCGAACGTCGTTAGCAAGGGAATACAGGATACTCTCAAGCGCAATCAGTTCGGCGGCGTCGTTGGCGGTCCGGTGAAGAAAAACAAAGTATTCTTCTTCTACGGGCTTCAGGGTACCGAGGAACGTTCGCATACCAACAGCACCAGGTCCGGCATTCCGACAGCGGCTACACTGGCCGGCGACTTTACCGCATTTCTGGCCCCTCCGTGTCAGGCAACTCAGCAGTATCTGAACTCCACGGTGGCGTCACCCATATCCGGAGGGGCGGCCCAGCAGCTTACGACCGCTCCGAAAAGCAACATCATCCTCCCGCAGTGGCTTGCCACTCCTTCGGCGCAGATCTCGGCAAAGATCGCCGCTCTTCTGCCCACTCCCATCGACGCATGCGGAGACGTTCTGACGGTGGCGCATATTATCGACCGGGAATTTCAGAATGTTGCCCGGGTCGACTGGCAGCACACTGCCAACGACGCGCTGTTTATCCGCTACTTTATTACCGATTATGCGCAGCCGGATTATTACCAACCCGGTAACCTGATCAACAACACCGGCCCGGGCCTGGCCGACCGCGTGCAAAACGTAGTCATCGGCGATACGCACACGATCAGCGCCACGATGGTGAATACAGCGACTCTGAACTTCGGCCGCACAGCGGATGTACGCACGTCCGTCCCTCAGATCCCGAACCTGTGTACCCTGGGCATGAATGCCACCTGTCCGCTACCGAACTATTTGTCGTACGATTTCTCCGCGCCAGGCTTTCTCGGTTACGATTACGAAAATGTCTTTGGCGGAACGGAGAACCTCGGCTGGCAGATTCACTCGTACCACCTGGAAATGGGCGCCGTATTCCAGCACGTTCAAATGAACAACGATGGAGTTTTTCAGGTCAATCCGGGTCCTACGGTCACTACCGGAAGCGCTTCGTATACGGGCCAGGGTCTCGCGGACTTCATCACCGGCATGGCTGACGGATATGGACAGGGTAATGGTCAGGTGGGCCGCGAAGGGGAAAACTACCCCGCCCTGTATGTGCAGGATAACTGGAAAGTGGCACAGCGTTTTCAGGTCAACCTCGGGCTCCGCTGGGATCCCTTCTATCCGCAACACACGGGTTATGGTTATGCTGCCGATTTCAGTCTGGCCAACTATATAGCCGGGAAACAAAGCTCGCAATATGTGAACGCTCCTCCGGGAATCACGTTTCCGGGCGATCCGGGTTTCAACGGAAAATCCGATACCGTCAATCGCGCGGAGCAGTTCTCGCCGAGGATCGGAATGGTCTGGGACCCCACCGGCAAGGGCAAGATGTCCGTTCGGGCGGGCTATGGATTGTCTTACAACACGTCGGTGCTGTGGAACACCATGCACGTCGTGCTGAATCCGCCATGGGGAGAGACGCTGAGTTTTACCCCCGCTCCGGTCAACGTTTCTTCTTCGAATCCTCTGAATGGCGGCGGCGTCGCGAATCCTTTTTATGGCTATGCAGGTGGCAATCCGTTTCCGTCGCCAGGGCACCCGCCCTCCAGTTTTGTCTTTCCGGTCAACGGAACTTACGTGTTTGAAGAACAGAATCTGTCGCCGTCACATACACAATCGTGGAATGTGTCTTTTCAGGACCAGATCACCCGAAACTGGCTCGCATCGGCTTCCTATATCGGAAACAAGACAAATGTTATCTGGCTCGGGCAAAGCCAGGACCCCTCGACCGTCATCAGCGCCGGTATGGCGGCGCCGGGCATAGTGAGCACGGCGGGAATGGCCGGTACATCGGGACCGTGCACTCTGTTGTACGGAGCTCAGACGGTGACCTTCCCGACGTGTAACTCGGCCTCCACCGTGTCTGTAAGCGGCATATCGAACGAGAAGGCCCGCGGCGCTCTGAATCTGGCCAACCCGACCTACGGCCCGCTGATGGCTGGCGGCACGACACTCGAAACCCCGGTCGGCTATGCGAATTACAATGGCTTGTTGTTGTCGCTCCAGCACCGTTTGAGCGAGGGTTTTTCAGTGCTTTCCAATTACACCTGGTCGCACTGCATCGACCTCGGAGAAGTCAGTCAGGATATCGGGAACTCCTTCTCTCAGCCCAATAACCCCCAGGCGGATAAGGGAAACTGCTCTCAGGATCGCCGGCAGATTCTCAATACTTCCGTTGTGTATCAAACTCCCAAGCTCGCCAACGCGATGCTGGAGCGCGTTGCCGGCGGCTGGAACCTGTCTGGCATCTTCACAGCCGCAAGTGGTTCTCCCTTCAATATCACCGACGGTTCCGACATATCGCTGACCGCTGTGAATCTGGATCGGCCCACTGTGGTTGGAAATCCGTTTGCCGCAGGTCCGGTAACTGCAAATCCAGGCTGCGTGGCGCCGACCACGCTGGGCACGGAGGCCGCCTGGTATAACCCTTGCGCGTTTGTCAAACAGGCATCGGGAACACTGGGCAACGATGGCCGCAATAATATGTTCGGTCCCGGGCGCTATAACCTGGATTCCGCGCTCTGGCGAACGTTCCGAATCCGGGAGCGGTACAAGCTCGATTTTCGGGGCGAAGCTTTCAATGTCCTGAATCATGCGGCGTGGAGTAACCCCGCCAGTGCTCTGAACACCGGCGTGCCCGGAAAGATCACGAGCGCGGCGAATACGGCCCGCATTCTCCAGGTGGCTATGAAGCTGACTTTCTGAGCGGCGCCGATACCGTTACGTTCCTTGTAGGTGTCTGGCAATCAATGATAGTCTCAACAGACAAGGCGGCCTGACGGGGCCGCCAGAGAGTCGGGAAAACATGAGAATACTTCGGATATCGCTATTCGCATCGTCGGCCGTATGCGGCTTGTTGGCCCAGTCTGGAGACTGGCCGAACGTCGGAAGCGATCCCGGCGGCATGCGATATTCTCCGCTCAGCCAGATCACTCCGGCTAACGTGAGTAAGCTGGTTCGCGCGTGGACCTACGACATGGGCGAGCCCGGAGGCGGCTTCCGCGGCACCGAAGCGACGCCCATTGTTGTGAACGGCATCATGTATTTCTCCACGCCGGGCGGCAAAGAGGTTGCCCTCAACGCGGCAACCGGCGCCGAAGTGTGGAAGTATGACCTGAAAGAAGTCACCGCAAGCGGCAAAGGAGCCAAATACGGCGTTTCGTATTGGCCGGGCGACGGGAAATCGGCGCCGCGCGTCGTCGTAGCCACAACCGACGGGCTTCTGATCCAGCTGGACGCCAGGACCGGCAAGTTGTTCAGGAATGTCGGCGATAACGGTGTTGTCGATTTAAAGGTGGGCATGGTCGAGAAGTACGGTGGCGGCTACACGCCAGGCTCGACTCCGGCGATATACAGGAATCTGGCCATCATTTCCCCGACGACCGGAGAGCAGGGCCGCTACGGGATCGCGGGTGATCCGCGAGCCTTCGATCTGCAGACCGGCAAGGAGGTCTGGAGATTTCACACCGTGCCGCAGCCGGGCGAAGCGGATTTCCCGTCATGGGGGATCGATGGATGGCAGGATCGCCGTGGCCCTGGCGCGTGGGTGCCGATGACCGTGGATACGGCGAACGGCCTGGTTTTTGTGCCGCTCGGCAATGCCACGGACCAGAACTACGGGGGCAATCGTCCAGGGAAGAATCTCTATGCAACCAGTCTGATTGCGCTCGACGCAAATACAGGGAAACTGAAGTGGTACTACCAGACGACTCATCACGATATTTACGATTGGGATGTTAACTCGCCGCCGACGCTGATTGAGGTCACAAGAGACGGGAAGAAGATTCCCGCGGTCGCACAGTCCACCAAGCTGGGACTGCTGTTTATTCTGGATCGGCTGACAGGGAAAGCAATCTTCGGCGATGAGGAACGGCCCATCCCCGATACCGATGCGCCCGGCGATCATGCCTCACCTACACAGCCGTTCCCGCTGAAACCCGAACCTATCGCGCGGATCAGCATGACGCGGGAAGAAGTCAGCAAGATTTCACCGGAGACCGAGAAGACGTGCAGGGAGCAATACGATAGAGCGGTTCAGATGGGGCCGTATACGCCTTATGGGATGATGCCGAGCCTGGTATTTCCGAGTTCCGAAGGTGGCGGCAGCTGGTCGGGCGCTTCGTTCGATCCAGGCCTTGGCTACATTTTTGTGAATACGCGAAGTGTTGGCACCATGGCTAAGCTGAATCCCACCACTTCTTCCGGGCTCTTGCCCTCTTACGCGAAGCAGAAGATTCCGTTTGAAGACCAGAATGGATACCCGTGCAGCGCGCCGCCCTGGGGTGAACTGATGGCTGTGAGCGCGTCGAGCGGGGATATCGTTTGGCGTGTGCCGCTGGGCGAATACAAGGAATTGACTGCGAAGGGGATTCCGAAGACCGGGACGCCGAATGCCGGCGGCCCGATCATCACAGCCGGTGGCGTTTTGTTTATCGGTGCCACCGCGGATTTGATGTTTCGCGCTTTCGATCCGAAAACGGGTAAGGAATTGTGGTCCACGCAGCTGGAGAACAGCGCCGTGAACACCCCGATCACGTATTCGGCCGGCAGCGGGAGGCAGTATGTCGCGGTCTGGGCCGGGGGCGGACTGGGTGACTTTAAAACATCGGCCGTTGGGCAAAAGACGAATCTGATCGTGGCCTACTCCCTGCCGTAGGAATTCCGTCGATTAGCTCAAAATCGCCCGGATGTTCAGGCCTTGGGTTCCTGCGCGCCGAACCTGGCTCCGAGGGCGCCGCCGGCGGCACAGATGCCGGCCACCATCGTGAAGATCATGAGGAAGACCATAATGAGGACGGAGCCCAGCATGGTCGGGTTATTCACTACCTCAGCTGTGCGTGGATCTTTCAGCATCTGCTGGTTGATCGCGTCGCGTCCGGCGCCGGAGGCCATCAGCAGGGCGAACAACAGCGCCATGCCGAGGAAAGTGAACAGCCCGGTCAGGAAACCCAGGCGCGCGCCGGCCGAAACGCTGAGTTGCATGCCGGTCAGACGGCGATAGAGCCATACGGCGCCCCAGCCAGCCAGCAGCCACCATAGGAAAAAGAAGTAATTCAGGTACGGCATCATCTCCGTCATCGTGATGCCGAGCGACATCATAACAGCCACACGCAGTGCGATGGGGTTCGAAAGGCTAATCGGCAAGGGCGCCGGAGGGACGACGATCACAGGGGCGGGCGGCGGGATGGGGAACAGCTCTTCCTGTTGGGCGACGGTCAGTTCACGGACTGGGCGGCCGCAGCGGTGGCAGAAACTTGCATTTTCGGCGAGTACAGCGCCGCAGGTGCATCGTTCAGGTGTGTCGGGTGGCTTTGGTGAAGTTGAAGAAGTTGAAGAAAGCATGGCGCTGTGCCCGTTACAGCACGGGTACAGCTCTAGTTTGACGCACGATCTGCGATGGAGGCAAATCCGATGCGCGTCTCCCCGCCGTGGTCTTCAATCGAGACGATGCGCCGGAAGCCGCCATCCTTGTATTCGAAGCGGACGTAGCCGCTGTGGCGGGAGACGATCATCAGGCTCGGGAGTTGCCGGCGGTAGAAATCGACGACCTGCGAAACGGAGTCGCTGGTGCGGAATTCGCCGCCGATGACGGAGAGGCTTTTGTCGGAATCGCCGTCTTTGGAATTCCATTCGAAATTCGCACCGCCATTTTTCACGCTGAAGGCGCCGGGGTAGACAGGGACGCCGTCCGTGCTGGTGTTCATGTTGTTGCCTGCGCGAATGTAGAGGCGTCCGGCGGGAGTGTCGATGTCGACGTTGGTGCGGTGGTCGCCGTCGGCGCTGCGGACATGAACGGTGCGCGTGACGACGACGCCGGCGAGCAATAACGCAAAAAAGACAACCATGCCGGCGAAAAACAGCCCGGCGATGATGCCGCCCTGGCGGGAATCGCGGTTGGTAGTGACGCTTGGCGGGTGGTGCATGGGAACCTCCTTTTGGATTGTACGCAGGAATTGGCGGGCGGGTTCGGGAAATCCGGCATGATAAGGCATGATACGTTTTTTGTGATGGAACAAATTACTGTAGTTGTGCTGGGGGGATCTCAGGAACCCGCCCTGCAACGTCTGAAGAGCGAACTGGGGCCCGATGTGCGGCTGAAATTCGCGGACAAGGCCAGCGAGCTGGAACCGGAACTGGCCGACGCCCGGGTGCTGTTTCAATGGGCGGGCAACCGGGAGGAACTGCAGCGCGTGCTGGCGGGCGCGCCGAAGCTCGAATGGATTCACGGGCGATATGCGGGGCTGGATGCCATTTTGAGTCCGGAACTGATTGCGAGTCCGATACCGCTGACGAACGGGCGGGGGTCGTTTAGCCAGTCGCTGGGGGAATTTGTGATTTGCGGGGCGCTCTATTTTGCCAAAGATCTGCCGCGCATGCTGCGATCGAAGGCGGAGCGCCGCTGGGATACGTTCGATGTGTGGGAATTGAGCACGCAGACGATGGGGATTGTGGGGCACGGCGACATTGGGCGGGCGATTGCGCGGCGGGCGAAGGCGTTCGGGATGAAGGTGCTGGCGCTGCGGCGGAATACGTCGCCACGCGCGGGCGACGAGGATGTGGATCAGGTGTTCGCCAACGCGGATCTGCATCAGATGCTGCCGTTGTGCGATTACGTGGTGGCGGCGGCGCCGCTGACGCCCGACACGCGGCACATGATCAGTACGGCGGAGTTTGCCGCGATGAAGCCGGGCGCGATTGTGATGAATGTGGGGCGCGGGCCGGTGATCGACGAAGCGGCTATTGTGAAGGCCCTGGAGACGAAGCAGATTCGGGGCGCAGTGCTGGATGTGTTCGAGGTGGAACCGCTGCCGGCGGAGAGTCCGCTGTGGGGGATGGATAATGTGCTGATTTCGTTTCACACTGCGGATCATACGAAGGACTGGCTGGACGATGCGGTGTCGTTATTCGTGGAACAGTTCCGGCGATTCCGGAATGGCGAGCCGCTGAAGAACGTGGCGGATAAGCGCGCGGGGTATTGATTTCGGAATGTTCCCGGTCCGCTCAAGCTGGTGCGGTGATCTGCCGATAGAATCCTTATGAATGACTTTCGTAGGGCCACCGACCTTTTTTTCGGGCAGAAAGCGCTCAGAACTCTGTTGGCGGCCGCGATGGCGGTAGGGGCCGGGAGTATGGCGCAGGCACAGGATCCGGTTCAGAAGCTGAACACGGAACTGCGGGATAGCACCAATCACGTCTTCGGTTTCACCTTCGAAGAGCGCACGCGATGGGAAGAAAAAGACGGCGTTAACTTCGGAAAATCGGTGAATCAGCAGGATATGCTGAGTCGCCTCAGGATCGGCGCGGATTTTACTCCGGTCTCCTGGTTTACGATCAGCGCGATGGGACAGGATGCGCGCGCGCCATTTTACGGCGCCGGGGCGCCGAACACCATACGTGAAACGATGGATCTGCAGGAAGGGTACATTCGCATACGGGGCAACAAAAAGACGGGCTTCGGCGGCGAGGTTGGCCGCGAGATGCTCAACTTCGGGGAATCGCGACTGATCGGCTCGCCGCAGTGGAGCAATCTGTCGCGCACATTCGATACGGGGCAGCTCTATTATCGGACCGAGAAGATGCGGCTGGAAGTTCTGATGGTTTCGCCGGTGAAGGTGCTATCCGATTCGTTCAACACGCCGGATCTGGGCGAACGTATCTGGGGCATGTACGACACCTTTACGAGCGTGTGGCACGGCACTTCCGCCGACGTGTATGCGCTGCGGCATTCGGAGAATAAGATTGGCGGCTGGACTGGCACGGGCACGCTCGGAACGGACACATTTGGCGGGCGGCTTTACGGACCGCTGCCGGGCAAGCTCGTCTATAGTCTGGAAGGGATTGGCCAGACGGGTCACGCGGGACTGCTGGATCAGCGGGCGTACGCGGGCTTTGCGGGAGTTTCGCGCAAAGCTTCGGTGTTCGGCAAGCCGCTCGATTTCTCCGGAGAATATAAGCTGGCTTCCGGCACCGGGCACGGCAGCACGAACAGCGCGACGTTCGATCAGTTGTCGCCGGCGAATCACGACAAGTTCGGGCAGGAGGATCTGTTCGGATGGCGCAATCTTCGTACGCTGAAGAGTCTGGAAACGCTCGGCATCAGCAAGGCTTTCGCGTTAAATGTGATGTACACGGACCACTGGCTCGACAGCGCGTACGATTCGCTTTACAACAGCTCCGGCAGCGCGATTTCGACTTCAAAAACGGGTATAGCGGGAACGCATGTGGGGCAGGAACTGGATGGGTTTGTGACCTATAAGCACGGCGCACACCTTTTCGGCGCGGGATTCGGACATTTCTTCAAGGGTCAGTTTGTCGAAGAAACCACGAAGGATATCAATCCGCGATATCTCTACGTTTTTCAGCAGTACTCCTTCCGGTAGACGTCGAAAATACCGATGAGTAGAGCATGGCACTAAGTGGACTCACAATAGGTAAAAAGATCTTCGGCGTATTTGGGGCGATGTTCGCCCTGATTGTCACTCTTGTTTCGGTTTATGTAGTATCGTATCGGGAAGCGAACGCGCTGCTCGATACGGTACTGCATTTGTACGTCCGAAAGCAGACCATAGGGGCGAGGGTGGAACTGGCCACCACCGAAATGCAGGGCGCCCAGCGTGGTCTGATGCTTTCCTATGCCATGAAGGATCCGGGCGCGGCGGCGCAGTATGTGAAGCTCTATGCGGATTCACTGAGCACGATCGACACGCTGCTGGCGGAGGCGAAGCCACTGCTGTCGAGCGACAAAGAGCGCACGGCTGTGGCGCAGATTGTGGAGAGCCGGAACGCATGGCAGCCACGCTTCGACGAGTTGAGGCAGACGTGCGAAGCCGGCGACATTGCAAAGGCCTATGAACTGCGCAATGCCAACAAGGTGCTCTCGGCTAAGATGCACGCCGCCGCAACGACTCTGGTTCAGGAGCAGGAAGCTACGATCGGCGCGGTTCAGGCGGCGTCGATGGCCACCTCCAACTGGATAGCCCTTTTCGCGGTCTTGATCTCCGCGCTGCTGGCGCTCGGGGCTGCAATCATTGTTCGTAAGATTACCGCGCAGCTCCGTCTTACGATTTTGGGATTGCATGAAGGTGCGGCGCAGGTTGCGTCCGCCGCGGGACAGATCTCACTATCCAGCCAGTCGCTTGCACAGGGCGCCTGCGAGCAGGCCGCTTCTCTGGAGCAAACGTCCGCGTCGAGTGTGGAAATGGCTTCCACCACGCGCAGGAACGCGGAGAATTCGCACCAGGCGGCGCGATCCATGCAGACGGTGAATGACCGGGTGGCCGATGCGAACCACTCGCTGGCGGGTATGGTGATTTCCATGAGCGAGATCGGGGCGTCGAGCGAGAAAATTTCGAAGATCATCCATGTCATCGACGAAATTGCGTTTCAGACCAATATTCTGGCCTTGAACGCGGCGGTGGAATCGGCACGGGCGGGAGAGGCCGGATCGGGATTTGCCGTGGTGGCCGACGAGGTTCGCAATCTGGCGCAGCGCAGCACTCAGGCCGCGAGGGACACGGCGGCGCTGATTGAAGAATCGATCACCCGGTCGCGCGAAGGAAGCGCGAAGCTGACCGGCGTTACGGCATCGATTGAGGCGATAACGGAAGTCACGAAAAAGGTGAGGGTTCTTGTGGATGAGGTTGAGGCATCCAGCAAGGAACAGGCCCAGGGAATCGAGCAGATAGCGAAAGCGGTATCGCAAATGGAGCAGGTGACGCAGAAGACGGCGGCCAGCGCCGAAGAGAGTGCATCCGCCAGCGAGGAACTGAACGCGCAGTCGGAGACTCTGATGGACGTTGTCGGGCACCTGGAATCGATGGTCACGGCCGGCTGATTGGGCCGCGCTCAGACGCCGCGCCGGTTGCCGTAAAGATAAACGTGCAGGCGCGGGCCAAAGCGATAGCCGTATTGCTTGCAGAGTTCGGCGATCCATGCGCCGCGTTCGCTGAGAGTCTCGCTCGCGATGCCTTCGGGCATGAGGATTACTTTATCCGCGGGTGCGTCCAGGCTGCTGACGATGGCTTGCAGTTCCGCGAGATCCGATTGTTGCGCGACCACGAATTTGAGCTGATAATCGTAGCTTTGTGTGAGGCGATGCAAGACCTCGGGCTGGATACGCAGCTGTTCGTGGCGGTCATGGAAGACACCTTCTGGCGTGGAGTTGGCGAGCTTGGGGCTGATGCTCATCAGATCGCAGGCCACGGGCGCGAAGACGGTACCGGCGGTTTCGACAGTGATATGCAGGCCGAAAGCGCGGAGACGTTCGGAGAGTTCCACGATGCCCTGCGCGATCATTGGCTCGCCGCCAGTGATGACGACATGGCGCGCGGCGGGGAAGGCTCTGGCGCGTTCGATCACGGCGTCGAGCGGGAGTTCTTCGCCTTCCGGTTTCCACGATGTGTAGGGCGTGTCGCACCAGGAGCAGCGCAGATTGCAGCCGCTCGAACGGATGAAGACCGAGGGCACTCCCGCGAGGACGCCTTCGCCCTGCACGGAGTAGAAAATTTCAGAGATGCGCATCGGGATCGAGAGCGGGGTCTGGCAGGCCGGCTTCGCGGAAGCCCTTGGCGCGCAGCAGGCAGGAATCGCAGGCTCCGCAGGGCCGGCCGGCCGCATCGGGATCGTAACAGCTGTGAGTGAGTGCGAAAGGCACACCGAGTTCCGCGCCGAGCCGGACGATATCGGCTTTCGATAGGCGGATCAGCGGCGTATGGATTTGCATGCGGGTGATGCCTTCGACGCCGGTTTTCGTGGCGAGATTGCTCATCTTTTCGAAAGCTTCGATGAATTCGGGGCGGCAATCGGGGTAGCCGGAATAATCGAGCGCGTTGACGCCGATGAAGATGTCGCCGGCTTCGAGCACCTCGGCCCAGGCGAGCGCGAACGAGAGGAAGATGGTGTTGCGCGCGGGGACATAGGTGATGGGAATGCCTTCGCCCATGGTGGCTTCGTCGCGTCCTTTGGGGACGGCGATGTCGTCGGTGAGGGCGGAGTGGCCGAAGACGCGGAGGTCGATTTTCGCGATGCGGTGGGCGGTGGCTTCAAGCGCGGCGGCGACGCGGCGGGCGGCCTCGAGTTCGGTGATATGGCGCTGGCCGTAATCGAAGGAGAGCGCGTAGCATTCGAAGCCGTCGCGGCGGGCGAGCGCGAGGCAGGTGGCGGAATCGATGCCGCCGCTGAGAAGGCAGACGGCGCGGGGAGCTGCGGTGGACATGGAATCTTTATTATCCGATGCGTGCTGCGCGCGATTCGAAGCGCGAGGGCGAGCGGTTTGGATGGAATGTAGAATCGTTAGATCGAACCATCGGGGAATCATCGACGGCGCGCGTGGCTGGCGCAGGCAGCGGCGGGTTTGGCTATTGCGGCCGTGTTCATTGCGCTGAACTATCGCGCTTACGACGGTTTTTTTCAGGACGACGAACTGGATAGTCTCAGCTGGGCGCCGCGGCTGGGCGTCGGCGATTTTGCACGCGGGTTTTTCGATCCGTTGTTCTCGGCGAATAATTTTCGGCCGGTTGGCCATTTCTATTTCGCGGTGATGGGGCGGATGTTCGGGGAGAATTTTCCGCCGTGGATGACGCCAATCTTCGCGTTGCATCTGATCAATGGAGCGCTGATTTTCGCTTTGGTGCGGCGGCTGAAGGTGAGTGCGTGGCATGCGCTGGCGGCGGTGGCGTTCTTTACCTGGAGCGCAGGCGCGATGGATGCGTACTGGAAGCCGATGTATTGTTTCGACCTGCTTTGCACGGCGTTTAGTCTGGGCAGCATTCTGCTTTATGCGCAGCGGCGCTGGGTGCTGAGCTTTGTGGCGTTCTGGTGCGCGTATAAATCGAAAGAGCTGGCGGTGATGCTGCCGCTGGTGCTGGTGGCGTGGGAATACTGGTTCGGAGACCGGAAGTATCTGCGCCTTATTCCTTTTTTGCTGGTAGCGCTGTCGTTCGGGTTGCAGGGATTGTGGCGAAATCCGAACATCGACAACGAATATACTTTCCGATTTAACGTGGAGGCGCTGCGGGCGACGGTGCCTTTTTATGCGCGGCGATTTCTGCTGTTTCGCGGTAGTGGTTTGTTGCTGGTGCCGCTGTTGTTCGTGCGCGACCGGCGGGTGTGGTTCGGGCTGATGGCGGCCGGGTGTTTTCTTTTCACGCTGCTGTTTCTTCCGGGACGATTGTACGAGGCTTACGCGTATCTGCCACTGGCCTGCGTCGCGCTTGCGCTTGGGGCCGCGGCGTCGCGGGTGCGGCCGGTGTGGGCGTGGGTGCCGCTGTTGCTTTGGATGCCGGTGAATTTGCACGTGCTCCGTGCTGAGCAGGGCGCGAAGCTGCTGGCGGACGACGAAGCTTTCGCTTTTGTGGATGCGATGAATCGCTGGGTGCGGGAGAACCCAGGGATCGACACGTTGGTTTACGACAATCCGCCAGGCGTCTATCATCACTGGGGTGTGATGGCGGCGTGGAACATTGCGCATGGGGAGCAGAAAATGACCGCTTACCGCGTCGGCGGGCCGGAGGCGAAGAAGGCGCTGGCGGGTGGCACCGTAGCTTACGGAACGTGGGACGCCGGGGCGGGGCGGCTGGTTTTGACCGTCCGCGCGCCGGGTCAGAAGCTAAACGAAGTGCCGAACTGAACGCGCCGCAGGTTTGCGGTTTCGCGGAAGAGCAGGACGCTGGTGGGTTGTCCGAACAGCGGCGAGGAGAGATCGCCCACGTAGCCGCCGGGGTTCAGATGATTGAAGACATTGTTGACGTCCACATTGAAGTTGAGCTTGAAACGGCCTGCCGGCGTGGTGTTGGGCGCGGGCGCAGGCCGCTCGCCGAATGAAAACGTGCGGCCGAGCCGCGCGTTGACGTTCCACATACCGGCGCCCATCAGGTAGTTGTGCGGGACGATGGTCTGGCCGGGCATGGGGTCGGTATCGAAAGCGCCGAATCGGGTGAAGACGACGCTGGGGCGGCTGAGGTCGGTGGCGAAGGCGGGGCGATCGGTGCCGAAGGAATCGCCGTTGAGATCGTGACCGACGGTGAGATCGTAAGGCGCGCCGGAAGCGGCGACGAGCATCGGGTTCAGTTGCAGATGCAGGGGCAACTGAATGGTGCCGACCAGATTGATCTGATGACGACGGTCGTAGCCGGCGCGGCCGTAGTCCTGCATGAAGTTATACGGGTTGGAGGGAGTCGCCATCCAGTTGCCATCGTGTTCGGAGAACTGCAGTGTGTAATTCGCGGTGAGTGAAACTGCCTTGCCGAACTTCGCTTCGTACTTGACGAAGGTCAGCTTCTGGCGATAGATTCCGTCGGACTCATATTCGAAAATATTGCCGGCGGCATTGCCGTAAGGCCGCGCGCCGCTGGTGGGGGCGGCGGGATTGTAGGTGCCTGGATAGGGTGTGTTGATGTTGACGATGATGGGGAAATGATTGCCGGTGATGTGCAGGTAGGTGACTGTCAGGGTGGATTTGTGCGGCAACTGCCGCTCGATTGTCGCGGCCTCGATGGTATCGATATCCGGTTTCATGTTCGACTGGAGCTTCCACGTTACGGGCGGCTGTTGCTGGGCGGCCAGGGTGGCGAGGGACGGAATATTCTGCGGCAGGAACGTCGGGTCGGCGATCAGATATTGCTGCTGGTTGACGCCATTGTAGTGAGTGGCCTGGATGAGCGGGCTGGTGCCGAAGCGGTCGAAGAAAACGCCGGCGCCCAGACGAAAAACCGTCTTGCCCGGCTTTGCGGCTGTGGAGTGCGGCGACCAGGCGAGGCCGAGACGCGGGGCAACAGGCACGGGATCGTTGGTGTATTCCGTCTGCTGTTCATGGCGCAGGCCGATACTCAGCGTGAGGTTGGGCCGGACACGCCAGTCGTCCTGGACGAAGGCTTCAAACTGGCGGTCGCTGGCAGCTGCGAGGGGGTTGCCGGCGGCGATGGAGAACTCCGAAGCGCCTCCGCCGAGAGCCTGGATGGTGGCGACGGGATAGCCCATTTGCTGGAACAACAGAGTGCGGCGATATTGTTCGAGTGACGTGATGGGAATGCTTGTGTTGGGAATCGGCTGGTTGTTGGAATCGAGCTGCGGGCCGGTTCCACCGAGAAAGGTGAAGGTGCCGCCGAAGTTGGCCGGCGAATAGTCGGTGACGCCGGAGTAAATCCAGCGCACGCCGAAACGCACGGTGTGAGTTCCGTGAATCCACGTGGAAACGTTCTGAAGATCGTAGCGCCGGAAATTGTTGTAGGCCGCACCCACCTGATTGCCGCCGGTGTTGAAGGAGCTATCGACGTTGATGGCGGGGTCGGTGGTGTCGCCGAACTGCTGAGCATAGGCTTTCTGGTAGAGCAGGCGGGTTTCGGTGGCCATGGCGGGATTGATCACGGCGGTTTCACTCAGTTGCAGTTCCTGTGTGGAGCCCTCGCTGCCGTAACCGCGTGAGGCCAGGGTGTAAGCGCCGACTCCGTTATCCTGCCGGTCGTTGCGATTGTAGGTGTAGCGCGCCGTGGCGCTGTGATTGGCGGAGATCTGGTAATCGACGCGCGCGGTGCCGGCGAAGTTGTCGCGCGGCGTGAGCACGGACTGATCTACGGCGACCTGCGCGAGGGTGGTGGTGTCCAGCGTGAGGGCGTGGATGATGGCATCGGTGTCGACCTTGTTCTGATTCGCATTGAACGACCACGAAAGTTTGTGGGCGAGCGAGCCGCTCAGCGTTTCGTTGAAGGCGCGGTTGACGTAGGCGGCTTTGTTGGCGGCGAAGGGATTGCGTGAATTGAAAAACGCGTCGCTGTCGGTGAGCTGAAAATTGCCATGCAGGGTATCGGTGCCGGGTTTGGTGATGATCTCGATGCGGCCGAAGCCGAGATAGCCGTATTCGGCGGAGAAGGGATTCTGGTTCAGCTTGATTTCCTTGATGGTGTTTTTGGGCGGGAGTTGTCCGCCGCTGAAGCCATCGATCAGCATGGGGGGCGCGTCGCCATTGCCTGCGGAGGGTCCGGCGAGGGCTGTGAGCATGTCGCTGAGGTCGTCGGGGTCGTCGGGCAGGGCGTCGAGGTCGCTGTTTTTGATGGAGACGGCGGCGGCGTTCTGGCTGGGATCGACGCTGATTTCGGGGCCGCGATCCGCGGTCACGGTGACTTCCTGCGCGCCTGTGGCGGGCGTCAGTTGAATGGGAAACTGCTCGGCGTCGCCGGGGTGAATGGTAACCGCGTGTTCAAACGCCGTGAAACCGGGCCAGGTGACGGAGATTTTGTACTCGCCCGCGGCAACGCCGGAAAAAGTATAGGTGCCATCCGCGAGAGTTTGCGTGGATTTTTGGGTGTCATTGCCCGAAATCGCAATGGTGGCCGCGGGGATGATTGCGCCGGAGGAATCCGTCAGCGTTCCGTGGAGGCTGGCCGGCGGTTGCTGGGCCAGTAAGGAGGCGACTGTGCAAATGAGTACAACGAGTGATTGGTTTCGCATGCTGCGGTGTCTTACTCTCACAGAACTTCGCTGCCGTCGATTGGTTACAAACTGTTTCTGTCATCTCTTTGTGCCAACGGCATGCGGTATGTTCCTCAGACGATACGGGCTGCGCCCCGTTAGCCGCGGGCGCGGGATTTTTTGAGTGCCGCAATTTCCACGAGTAGAATGGGAGATTCCCGGCACCGCAGAAAACGATGTTCTTCAACAGCTACGCTTTTCTCTTCGCATTTCTGCCGGTCGTTTGGTGCGTGTACATGCTGCTCTCGGGGCATCCGCGAGCGGGTGTCTGGTGGATGGTGGCGGCATCGCTCTTCTTCTATGCGATGTACCGCGTGGAGGATGTTCCTTTGCTTCTGGGGAGCATTGCCTTCAATTACGGGATTTCGCTGCTGATTGTGCGGTATCCGGGAAGGCCCTGGCTGGCTGCGCTCGGCATCGCGGGCGATCTGGCGGCACTGGCGATTTTCAAATACAACAAGCCGCTTGCGGAGATGGTGCCGAACGCCGCGCTGGCCGGTGCGATTGCGAATCTGCATTTCCCGCTGGGCATTTCGTTTTTTACTTTTTCGCAAATCGCTTACCTGGTGGATACGTATAAGAAGAGGGATCGGCCTTCGAATATCAGCGATTATTCTTTGTTCGTTACTTTTTTCCCGCATCTTCTGTCGGGGCCGATTTTGCGGCACAAGGTGATGACGCCGCAGTTTGAAAGCCGTGCGCGGCATCGCGTCCTGCCGCGTAATCTGACGCGCGGGCTGACGCTGATTGTGATCGGGCTGGCTAAAAAAGTGCTGATTGCCGATCTGCTGGCGCCGCTGGTGGCGCGGACTTTCGATCCGGCCGCGCGGCTGGATATGGCTACGGCGTGGATCGGGACGACGGCTTACACGTTTCAGCTCTATAACGATTTCGGCGGTTACTGCGATATTGCGTCGGGCGTGTCTTGTCTTTTTAATATTCACATTCCGGAAAATTTTCACGGGCCTTATCGTTCGGCGTCGATCCAGGAATTCTGGCGGCGCTGGCATCGTTCGCTCGGGGCGTTTCTTCGGGACTATATTTATATACCGCTGG
>Ga0302319_10002101_pt1 | contig 43583 bp, 61 predicted proteins | sample Bog_T0_2_FD_203319 | JGI IMG/M metagenome (GOLD analysis project Ga0302319, IMG submission 203319) | Peat permafrost microbial communities from Stordalen Mire near Abisko, Sweden - Bog_T0_2 | ecosystem: Environmental > Terrestrial > Soil > Wetlands > Peat | place: Sweden: Abisko, Stordalen Mire...
TTGCGGGGCGGGATCGGTACACCAGCGCTCACGGCGAGGGTATCGATCCGGTTGGCGGTTGCGGCGTGATTCTGCGCCAGCTTGCTATCGGTTGCGTCCAGGCGGGTGGCGTTTGTTCGGTTGCCTTTGATTCCGCGAACTGCCGCGACCAGGCCGGTGATGGCGATTGTGAAATTAATCCAATTCTCGGCCGTCCAATGTGGCATGCGGCAAAAAGCATATCCCCGAATAGATGATTTACAAGCGCGGCATGCGCTTTGAGCGAGGGGGCGGCGCGGTGCCGATCAAAATAATCTGCATTTCGTAAAAGAATTGTGTTGACATAATCTACACTCGCCGATAGTATTATTATATCGGCCCACCGGATTGCATGGTGGAAAGCTGCCCCTCAAAGGGCACAGGAACTCAGATGAGCGAAAACCAAATCACGGGAAAAGAACTCCTTCGCGCGGCGGTCAATAGGATCATCGACCACCCCGAGGAATGGAACCAGAAAACGTGGCATTGCGGGACTGCGCATTGCATCGGCGGACATTGCCAAATCCTCGCCGGTCTGCCTGCCACGGACAACGCCGGGATAGACGCGGCCCGTTTGATCGGACTGGAGCAAGCGGACGCAGACTACGTATTCGATGCCAACCGGAGCATGCAGGAAATATACGATTTCGCTCAGTCATTCTTGAACGACGAGCCCATTTTCGGCCGAGATGGGTACAACCGCGATGGGTACAACCGCGCTGGGTACGGCCGCACTGGGTACGACCGCGCTGGGCACGACCGCGCTGGGTACGACCGCACTGGGTACGACCGCGATGGGTACGACCGCGATGGGTACGACCGCACTGGGTACGACCGCACTGGGTACGACCGCGATGGGTACGGCCGCACTGGGTACGGCCGCACTGGGTACGACCGCACTGGGCACGACCGCGATGGGTACGACAGCGCTGGGTACGACCGCGCTGGGTACGGCCGCGATGGTGACAGGCGACCGCACCTCTGAACGTACCTTGCCCTGAGCCCCGCCGGCCGTAACCGTGCGGGGCTTTTGTCGCGCTGAAAACTTTTCACCCTGCGGAGGTACGCCATGCGCCGAATACGCTCGCCCTGCGCCGCCGGTCACAGCGCCGCTGCGCCCTACATTTGAATAATCTATTTACCCCAATATGATGACATGATGCCCAAAATCGAATCCCTTCTCTCGCCCCGCCAATGCGCCCCGCTCCTCGGAGTCAGCTACGAGCGAGTCATTCAGCTCATCAATGCCGGCAAGCTGCGCGCTACCAGGATCGGCGTGAGCTACGTCGTCGATCCGAAGGACGTCGAAAAATTAGAAGGGAGGCAGACCAAGCCGGGGCGACCGAAGGGCTCGAAGAACAAGCCGAAGTGATTTTGCCAGATTTTTCGCCTGAAGTTGGCGTAACTTTGCGGGGCGGGTCGATCAACCAAAAACTTTTTACGTTGCCGGGGTATTGCCCGCTGCGCCTTCAATCTCAGCCTCGATCAAATCCGCCGTCCCGCGCATTTGTTTAACAACCGCGCGGAAGTCCACCGCCGGATCATCCAGATGCAAGCCGAGATTGAAGGCAAAGTTGTTGGCGATATGGCGGCAGGTTTTTTGTTGCTTCTCGGTCATCGGTCGATCCAGTCGAAGTGCGGTATGTTTTTGTCTTCGCTCGGCTCCAAGTCTCGCATCACATACCTCGCCTCATCGTAATACAGGGTTGCGGTCCCCGGCGCGCCGTCTTTGTTTTTCTCAACGATCAATTCGATGAGGTGGTTCGGAACATACCCCGGCTCCTTTCGCCGGTAGTAGTCTTCGCGATGCAGGAGGATCGCAATGTCCGCGTCCTGCCCGAGCGTCCCCGAGTCGCGTAATCCATCGAGCGTCGGCCGCGCTTCGTTGCTCCCGCCGTTGGCGCGGTTCATCTGCGCCGCGGAGATTCCCACAACGTTCAAACTTTTCCAAAGTAGCTTCAGGCCCTTGCTGATTTTGCCAAGTTCGATGTTTCGATTCTCGTCGCTCTGCCCGTCGATCAGATGCAGGTGGTCGATCATAATCACGTCGCATGCGTGCTTAGCCTTCAGCACGTGCGCGGCGGCTTCGATGTCACTCAGCTTGCAGCTCGCGTCCTCGATCCAGATGCCGAGCTTGGAAAGCTCAGCGGCAGCCATCTCCACCGAAGGCCATTCCTCGGCGCTCACTGTGTTGAAGGCGATGCGGTTATTGGGCACAGCGCTCATCATGCTCAAAAGATTCTGGCAGATTTTCAATCCGGCCTCCTCGATTGAAATCAGACCGACCTTGATTCCCTGCCAGGCGTAATTGTGCGCCAGCAATTTCAGTAGCGCTGATTTCCCCATGTAAGATCGGCCGGCGACGATCACGTTCTGCCCCAGCGGCAAGCCGCCAGTGATACCATCGAGCGTCTTGATGGACGTTGGCAATCGCGTGGCGTTATTGGCCGTTCGCGCCGCAATCACCTCGGGAACGATCTGGCTGATATGGCGGATGTTCGACGCGGAGCCCTGCATGGCGACCTTCATCGCTTTCGCCGAAAATTTCATCAGCATCTCAGCCGGTGAGTCGATGAGGTGAGGAGCGTATGCGTCTCGGAGGCATTCATTGCTCAAGCTGATCAGGTGCCTCAGCATCGCCTTCTCGCGAATAATCTTGGCGTAGTACTCCACGTGCGCGGCGCTGGGGACCGTGTTGAGGCAGAGGCCGAGATATTTTGCGCCGCCCACCTCCTCGGCGAGCTGGCGCATTCCCAATTCCTCGAACAGCGTCACCGGATCGAGTGGCGCTTTTGTGTCGAACATCTCAACGATCACGTCGAAGATGATTTGATGATCCGCCTGATAAAACGATTCGCGGTCGATCATGCCGCGAATAATGGGGACAGCGCTTTTGTCCAGCATAAGCGAGCCGATCAAACACATTTCGGCTTGGATCGAATGTGGAGGGAGCCGGTCGAATTGCTGGACGGTGGATTCGTCGATTAGGTGACTCATTTTTGCCCCCTTACCAGCGCGCTGACCGCCGTGCATTTGAATAATCCTGGCTGCCTCGCACGCAACACGAATTCGCCGAAGCTGGTGATTTTATATGCTTTAGGTCCGATTCTTTGGGCGAGACCGGCCTTGCGCAGATCGTAGATTCGCCGGTAGCAGTCATGGGCGATCATTGCGCTTTTTTGTGCCAATAAAAGGTTCTGGCAAGGCCCGTAAACCATCAGGACGCCAAGGATTTTAATGTCTGTGTCGTCAGTGTTCACATCGCCTCCTTCGCACCGAAGAGGACGCCTTGCGACATTCGGTCAACCGCGCGATCGCAGAATGATTGATCTATTTCAATACCAATAAAGCGACGCCCCATGAGTTTGCAGGCTTCTGCCACCCAGCCATGCCCCATAAATGGGTCAAGAACCGTTTCGCCGGGTTTTGAGTGAAGCGATATGAAGTGCGCGGCAAGTTCTATTGGCTTTGGGGTTGGATGATCCGAATCCGAAGGGATGATTTTGCGTATCCCATATTGGCCCGGTCGGATTATGTTCTCTATTTTGTTCGTTTCGTCGTTCCAATTGCATGGCGCGCCAGGCTTTTCGGCTACCAGAACCGTTTCGTAGGAGCGACGGTAATGCCAGCCCATTCCCATTGGCCCCTTGTCCCAAATGATCATCTGTTTGAAGTTGAGATGCTCATCGATCCATAACGACCATCGCGCAAATTGTGGATCGGGACCGCCGCCGCCGCAGCAGCAGCAGCAGCAGCAGCCAGATTTTAGAATGCGTGAGAAGTGCGGCAGGGCTTCACGGAGTAAATCATTGGCCTCCGCCCCGTCGTTTGCGATTGGACGACCCGGCGGTGAATCCTCGCCGCAGGGAAGGCGACCTAGGGCGGCTTCCCGGCGGTGAATCAGGTCGCCGTTGTTGTTGTTGTTGTGTCCGTATGGCGGGTCCGTGATAATTAGATCAATCGAGCATGGATCAAGCATCGGTAGCACCTCCCGGCAATCTCCGTGAATTATGGTAATTCCATCCTGTTGGTAATACGGGCTCACGCTCTACCCCCGTTCTCCCCCGCCGTCGCGGGCGGGGAGGCGAGCGATGGCCCATTGATCAGCAGGATTTCCGGTGACGCGGTATCGTTCTGTTTGTCGCGCCGTCCCTGTGAAACGAGAGATTTGGTCATCATGCAATCGCGAATGGTCCAGCCTGGATACAGTACCGCTAGATCAGGGTGCGCGTAATAACTGACGACAACGCGGGTTTTCTTGAATCGGCAGAGAGCTTTCGCCAGCCTCCGATGCGCGAGCCAATCGAAATCGTGAAGGTACGAGCAGCCTTTAACGAGGTAGGGAGGGTCCGCATAAATCACCACGCCATCGGCATCCTCGATTTTTTCGCACAGCTCGATTCCGTCGCTGCTGAGGATAGAAACGTGGCGCAGTCGCCGCCTCCACGCCGGGATTGAGTCAACCGCACCGGCGAACCGCTTGGCCGCGTGTCCGCCATTTTTGGTGAACCGGCGAGCGAATCCCATATTGTTCGTCGCAGTTCCGGCAACACCATTCATCCCCTGCCAAGAGCATATGAAGTAGGCGAATGCCCTATCGGCACTCAGTCCGCTTTCCCACTTCTTTTCCGATAGCACTTCCTCACGAGCGACTTCAAATTCAACTTGTGAATTCATGGCTCTTCGCAATCGTCGGTACAGCTTCGGACCACCATCGCCGTCCTGAACGATCTGCGAGAGATTGATCAGGTCGCCATGGAGGTCGTTGACTGTTTCCATACTGCACGGAGGCTTGGCCAGCAGGACTGCCATCGAGCCACAGAACACTTCCCAATAGGCGCGGTGCGGTCCAATTTCTTCAATGATCACGGGGGCGAGCGTACGCTTGCCGCCGAACCACGGCGACAACGCGCCGATGGTCATTTCGGAGTCCGGCGTGCTCATGGTCAAACCTCTCCGTGATGGACGATCGGCTGGACGGTGCGCGGGTCGGTGCGCGGGCGCGGCGGCGGCGATGAAGAATTGCCGCCAGGCTTGTTCGTCGCGCGCTCCATCCAGCCGTTGATAAATTTGGGCATCCCGACCGGCGTCTTGCGCTTCGTGGGGTTGGATCTTATCCAAAGCAGCGCCTTGCGCGCTTCGAGCAGAACGTCGACGCCGACGAAGATGGACTGAAGCTCGGCCCGCTGCGATTCACAAAACGGCCAAGTCTCATCGTCGGATTTCTTCCCCTTGATCACGGGAAATTCAAGGAGCGGCTTCTCCGCGGATGGACGCTCGGCGGCCTCCGAGGAATCTTGTGGGTATGGGAGGGAGGGAAGGGGAGGTATACGAGGGAGGGAGGGAGGGAGGGAGGCATCCATGACCTGTTTTATGTTTGCCGCGCGGCATCCATTGTCCGCCGAATGGCGTCCATTGTCCGCCGTTTCTGGCGTTAAACCCTTGTCAATCCTGCGCGCGAGTCTTTTTTTGACGTACTCCGGGGCGTGCTTTTTGAGGTTGTGAATGAGGTAAATCGGCGGCTCTGAGCCTGTTTTGTCTAAAAACCCGCACACGAGCGCCGCCTCAGTGAATTCGCCCGATTTACCAGGCCATTCGGCAGCGCATTCCACGTCCTCCGACTCGCCCAATTCGTCGTTCGCGGAGTCGTATCCGACGTGCCACATCATCTCCAATAACCCGAGCACGTACGGCGGCGGCAATTTAAGGATGCGCTGAAGGCGCCGGAACTTTGGATGGGTTCTGATTTCTGGGCGTGCCATCAGCCTTCCTCCCCAAACTCAAAGCGAGCTGATTTTGCTTTGTCGCAGGCCGTTAGGTATCTGAGCTGGGAATTCGCAGATGGAATACGGGTTATTAAATGGAGGTCGACGTATCCTGGTGCTTCCCCAAAATACACGGAGCCATGATCCATCAGGTCGCGAATAATATCTTCCGCCTGATCTAATTCGTCCCCCTCTCGGTCGCCCATCGGCAAGCATGTCCGCCTGTCAACCAGAAGCATCTCCTCGTCGCCCGGGACGCCGCATATCAAGAGTGTTGGCTTGTCCGCGTTCAAAGCAAAATTCACCACGCGAGAAATGTCCCCGAAGGCTATTTTCAGGTTCGGTTTCACTTCTACATGCAAGTCGAAGGAAGGGAGAAAAAAATCAGGCAGATATCTGACGCCCGCGCCCAACTCGAATCCCTCCGACTCGTATTGCCATTTTATCCCCATACAGTCGAACCAAACTGCCCACCTCGCCTCAAGCCTGCTTCTGAACCTGCATCCTGCATATCGTGTTTCGATAGCGCGAACCTCGTGAAACATAGTTGCTTCCATTCCGAATCGACGTGCGGCCGCCAATGCCTCGCGCGGTGCCCACTCGGGCCATCTCAATCCTGCGCGCGTGTATTCTTCGATCCACAGAGCCAGGTGGTAAGTCGGCCCAGGGACGCCATGACCGGCCTCGTAAAAGCCGGCGATGTAGGGCACCGCCCAAACGCTCGGCTTGAAGATCAGCGCCGCCTCGGGATTTACCCACGCCCGCACCGAGAGATGGCATAACGGCTCGCAGTTCGACTTGTTGCCATCAAAATGATGGACGGTCAGGCAATATCCTGATTCCGGGGCGTGACCGTGATTGCATCGGACGCATCGGTTGTTGTTTTCCTTTTTGACCTTCAAAGCGATGCTTTTCCAGTCGGCGGGATATTCGCCTTTGTGAATTGGTTGTCCCATCAGGTTCCTTTTAGAGAGTTCATCGCGGCTCAAATCTTCCTCCACCGAAACCCGCCATATTCCCGGCCCCGCTCGCAGGCGACGTGAATCGTCGTCACCGAGCAACCAATGTCCTGGGCGGCAGCGCGAAGGCACGAATAGACTTTGACCGAGTCGCCGGGCCCTAGCCGCTCGATGGGATTCCCTTTGATGCGCGTCTGCACATTGCGGCCGATCGCGCCGACGCTGGCGTAGTACGCCTGAAGCTCAAGGATGCGCGACTCGGGAGGCACGTCGCGAGCGCGCTGCTTTACGAACGGACAGGCCAGGCTGGGGGTGAAGCCTTTGTGGTAGGTGGATTGGATCATCTGACCCTCTTGAACGAAATGGCCCACACCCATGAGTCTCCGCGTCTGCGTCTTCTGCCCTGATAGCAAAGCGCGGATCATCGGCGCGGAGAAAAGGATAGGACGCTCCTTTGCTTGGGTTTCACTCATCTGCCGCCCCCTTCCGCCGCGTGCTTGGCGGCACATTCATCACACAGAGGCTCCCCATCGTCGTTCCGGCTCCCGTCCTCCTCGCAATGCCCGGTAGGCTCACCACATTCAACGCAAATCTGCCGCGTGCCGGGATAATGGCTGGCGTTCCAAGCCTCATGCTCGCTCGGATACATTGCGCGTCGATGTCCGCCGGGCCAAGAGTTTTCAGGCATTGGGCTTCCCTTCTGAGTTCGCCTCGTCGAGCTGTCACTTGATCCTCCCGTCCAGCGCATCCAACCTGCCCGCCGCAACCGCCGCGTAAAACTCCGCGAACCGATCCGGCGTGAATGACTTTCCGCCGCAAAACTTCTCCAGCGCGCTCGCCAGAAACGGCCATTTGATCGATCCGCCCTTGGGCGTCTTCTCCTTCGCGAGCCTCAATAAGCCGTTCTGCCAGTCGTCCGAATCGAACAGCTCTTTGGCCCGAATCTCCATCGCCTCAGCCTCACTGATCTGAGAATGATCGGCATTCCCTGCCTGCGCGGATTGGTCGTCATCCTTGGAAGGCGACGGAGGGGCCGGTGGGACCGTCGTCTGCTTGGACGCCTGCTCGCGCACATCGAGCATGTTGTGGAGTACAGCCAGCTTGCCGGTGCGGATGCCCTCGAATGTTTCAGAGCCGGCCACCTTGAGGAATTTGGTCTGATCGAATCCGCTGTGCTGGACGCGGGACCGCAGCGACTGCACGTCTTCGGCTGAAATGAATCCGCCCTCAAGGCGGGCGTCGTCATCTTTCTCCACCTGGATATTCAGCGCCGCCTTCAGCGCCTCGCGCTTGGCGAAGGTGAGGGCGCTGATGTCCTTCTGAGATTCGTTGGTGCCCGGCGGTCCCGATCCGATCCTGCACGACACCTCATTGACCACTGAGTGGCCGCCTGAATGAGACAGCGTGCAGAAGGCGCACACTCGCTTTTCGTCGGTCGATGCCGACGTGAAGCTGACCCCAAACCCATTGCGAGCGAGGTATGGGCCCACTGTCGCCATAATGTCTTCGATGGGCGCGTAAGCGTATCGCAGCTTGCCATCCTGCATAACCGCCTTCATCGCGATGACCCTGGGCATCTCTGCCTGTAGCATCGCGAACGCCGCCGCAAACGCGCGCTTGGCGTCTACCGCGTCCATCTCCATCTTCAATCGGCAAAGCGTCTGGAGCCCTTCGGGGGTAATTCCCTTTTCGATCGCGAGCGTGATCATCGCCGTGACGGATGCGCCGTCGTTCACGGCGAGCGTCTGCGGTGTTGAGGTTGCGAGGTCGTTCATGGTTATTTTCCTTTGCAGTCAGGACAGGTTCCGAGAAAGTTGTGGTAGATTGCATCGTCTCATTTTGATCCCCAATTTCGGTTAAATGATTCCCGAGAAAAGCATCCGAGCCTTTTTTGATCTCCCGAATGCCCCGGCTGGTCCCTTTCCAATTCGAGAGAAGATTTTTCATCGCATCCAGGCGAACAGACGAATCCACCGTAAAAATTAACTTTGCATTGCTCTCCAGTGATCGGGTTAAACGCCGCGCCTCCGAAACAATACGCCCTGCCTCGAAGGATCATTCCGCATCCCCTGCATTTCGCACGGTCGTCTTGTTCGCTCATTTTGATTTCCTGTAAAAAGGCTCCCGCCGCTGGGCCTCACTGAATTGGAGTCGTTGCTCAATTTCACGATCAATCAACCGTGCGAGGAACCGCTGCTCGGCGAGGCTCAGATGCACCTTGTCCGCAGAAAACTCCGCTGCGATCCGATCCCCGGCCGATTCGGGCGACACGTACGGAGCGCCGGTCGCGTCGGTGAGTTCGAGCGTCATTGGATTCCTCTCGGGAGCGTTAATCCTTCTTCTGAACGATGTTCTTTGCCGGCTCGGTGGGAGGCGACACGACCCACTCGCCGCCGCGCTTGAGCGGCGCGAGGTATTCGCCCTCGGCGGCCGTCTCAAGGTACGCCTCGACAGCCTTGATGCTCTTGAGGGTGGCGACGTGCTCGTAGAGCGTGCCGATCCCGCCGTTCTCGGGCGTGTTCAATCTGAGCACCATGTACTTCGGGGCCGCCTTCTTACGCTTGGGCTTTGCGATCGGTAGTGGTTCTGTGGTCATTTGGGCTCCGTGGTTTGTTGCGCGAGTCGCTTGCATTCAAAGTAGATACGCTTGCAGGCCATAACGTCGGCCATCGCATCGTGGGCCTTATCGAAGCCCTCTCCGAAAAGATGCTGGTGAGCCTCGATGAGCTTCGGCATCTTGAACTTGTCGAAGCCGGCGGCAAGCATCTTGGCGGTTGGCGGCATCCGGCAGATCGGTGTCGTCATGGCGGCTGTGCATTCCCAGAAAATCTGACCGCTGTCCCAATTCTGCGCACGACGGCACGCCTCTATCTCAAGCATCCGGTTGTCGAAAGATATGTTGTGAGCCACGCCGATTCCGCAACTGTCTCGCATGTCCATGAGGGCGAGCATGGCAATCTCGATCGGCATACCGAACTTGTCGCAATCCTCATTGCTGATGCCGTGGATCGCCTGGAGTTCTTCGCCGATGATCCAGTTGTCACGCGAAATGAGCGTGTTGAGTGTTGACTTCACGTTTCCAGATTCGTCACAGATCATCGCCGCGATCTGCACGATATGCGGCTGCGAGCGGTCATTATTCGGCGCGCGGAAGTTCGGGAGGCCGTTTGTCTCGGTATCGAAAAATAGGATGGCGCTCATTTTGTCCTTTGGTGCGGGTCACGCCCGCTGTTGAGTGTCACGAGTTTTTGGTATGCGAGATTCATCTTGGCGTTGAAGGTCAACAGGGCCTCGTCTATTGCAGCCATCGCGGATTCATCGCGTTCGATCGTCAGTACCAGAGACGGGAATCCCCGGCAGTAGCTCACGAATTTCCACGACTTCGCGCCGGTCACATACATAGAGCCGTGGACCTGGGCGGCGTAATCCTTCGGCAGTTCATTCGCCATCAGGTACGCGCAGTGGGTGGACGGAAGCGGAGCCTTGCATTCGAGCCCTACCCCATCCCTCATCCACCCATCCGGCGAGCAACCCGCCGATCCTTCATCCGTGGTGATGAAGCCGGGCCGCTGTATCTCGCAGTCCCACAGCAGCTCGAACATCGGTATCACTTCCTGTTCGAGGATGTTGCCCTGATCGGTCTGTGCGTTGCCGCTGAAGGTGATGATCGGATGACCCAGCCATCGCTCGGCCAGCTTGCGGGCGAGGTATGTGTTCACCCCGTCGCCGGTTCGGATTTTCCAGAGCGGAGTGACAAGCGAATCGAATTCGCTGGCAGTGGGAATGCCTGCCCGGCACGCGAACCACTCGGGAGTCTGTTGTTTGCAGTCTATGATTTTCAAGTGACCGTCCTCTCCTAAAATCGACAGCCAGATCGGGGGTTGGCTTGCGAGTCTTCGTCTTTGTATTTTCCGAATGGCATCATGAATACTCTGTGTTGTCGAATGGATCATCCTCGTACGGCTCCGGCGGATCGCAGGTGCAACTATCAAAGTCGGTTCCCACCCATCCTCCGCACGCATGGCACCTGTCTAACATGTCGCCACCGCCAAGAATGCAATTTCCGCACCCCCGGCATAAGTCGTCTATGCAGATTTTCCCATCCTTTGGACAGTAAAAGCTCACGTTAGCCTCGTGCTTTCGATTTGCATTCTCATATCAATTTCCTTTCAAGGCCGCCCCCGCCGATCTGGCGAGTGAAAGCGGCTGTTTCCCGGCATTGTCGAGGTGCCCGCCGGGTACTTGGTCAGTCGTCTTCCGGAGCGGGGACGATCATCTTCGCCTTGACCTTTTCCGATCGCGGCTTGATCTCAACCTCGACGGATTCATGGCGGAACTTGGTGATCCCGGCGGCGTGCAGCATCTCGACTAGAGCGGCCTGCGTTTCATCTTCCTTGGTTTTGGACTCATTCAGCGCTTCAGCCCGATCCTCCCTGATCTTGATGAGTGCCTTCGCCGTCTTCAGAATCTTTTTGTGTTCCGGCGAGTCGTCCAATTCGGGGAACATTTCGGCTTGCTCTTCGGTCGGAGTTCTCTTTGCCATTGTCTCAATTCTGCCGCTGGGCGGCGTTGGGGGTTAATTGCGGTTTACATTGGGAGGGCGAGCTGCGGGCTTTGCGGGAACTGTGCCTGCGCCATCCGCCTGACGATGATCTCGGCGCCCATGCGGTCGGAGTAACGCTTGCGGCCAAATTGATCGACGATCTGCGAATCATCGACCCAGAGAATCCCGGTAAGCGCGTCCTCCGTGGATCGGATGAGCTTCGTGGTGTCCGGCTTGCCGCATGGAAATTCAGGGGCCGACGCCTTGATGGATCGCGCATTCTTTCCGCTGCCGTAATGACTCTTTGGCCTGGGCAGGTAAAACGTGAAGTCCACGCTGATCGCCTCGCGTGTTGGCTCTCCGCGGTACCTGTCGGCGGCCACGAATGACACCGCCGTCTTCCACGGCTTCGCCTTCGAGTTCGCGTCAGTGATGATCGCGCGGCCGAGCTTCTTTATGTAGAAGGCTCGCTTTGATCCACCGGGCTGGGGGAGGCCGGGGACGAAGATTCGGATCTCGGTGAACTTCACCTGCGGCGACTGGAGCGGGGAACGTAGCTGTCCGGCGTCGGCTGCTTTGGTTTCGGAGGCTTGAACCCGTCCCGCAAGATCGCCTCGTGAACTTCCCGCCGGTGCACCAGCACTTCCTCCGGCGCCTCCCAGCCGTGTTTGACCTTCTGGCCGTCCACTCGCACCGTCGAGTGCCTTATGGTTGTCACCTTGTCTGATGGCGGGACAGTGATGATCGTATCCTCGCCCGGTAGTCGCTGGATTACCAACATGGGATTCCTTTCCGTTTAATGACTTCATTTCATGCCCTCCCGTAAATCGATCTGTGAAAGCCGCTCAAGTTCTCTCCACCGCTCGACAAGTTCGCACATCTGATCTGCGGCGAGCGAGTGAGTGGCGCCATCGGAGGTCGTCACGTCATATCGCCCGCCGTCGCCCTTCACGATGTTTCTGATTTCGCGGGGGTCGATCATCTGAAGCCCGCCTTCCGCCGCGCCCGCACAATCGGATAATACAGGCGCACGAATTCCTTGAAGCATTCAAACCGCATTCCCACAAATTGATACGCCGACGGACCCACGTCGATCAGCTTCGCAACGTATGACGTCTCGCACGGACAAAAGACGATTCGATTCCCGTCGAAACTTTCCGATCCCCACCATGAGTTATGGCTCTCGATTATGCCGACCACATAACCTCCGCCTTTGCACGGCGATATGGAAATGTCGCCCTTTTTCGGTATGTAATCTTTTCTAAGTCTCACATGAATGCTCATCGCTACTCCTTTGCTCAATCTTCGTTCGCCAGATACTCCATAGCGATGTGCCGCTTCTCTGATCGCGAAAGCGAAGAGGCATCAATCGGGGCCGCTCCGCGCATCACTTCTCCGATTTCGTCAGGCGGCCTCGCGTCCCCTTTTCCTTCGGCGCGAATTCGATTGCTGCCCGCCTAACGCATTCGGGCGTCACGCCGAACCTTCTGGCGATCTCGGCAAGCGTGTTCCCCGGCAGCGCCTTCGCGATCTGTCGGCGGCGTTCCTGCCGATCCTTTCGCGCCATGTATCCGGCTGGTTTCGTTTTTGGCATGGGCGGAAAAATATCAACTTTTACAACGTTGTCAACAAAATTTCCAATGTTTGCAAAAAAAAATTCCTTTGCGTTAAAGTGCCCGGCACCGAACGCCGATGAAATCCGCATGAACAATAAACTACTCAATGCGACGTCCGCCCTGTACGAAGAAACAACCGGCCACGCGCCGGAGCCCGGCAAGCTGGAGCGTGCCGTAGCCGAGCTGGAGTGCGACCTTGGCGAGCGCGATCCTGATTCTGTGGGAGAAATTCCAGAGCGCTTTGACTTCTGATTGCGCGCGCCCGCCCCTTTCTTCTCTCAGACACCACTGTTGAGGCGTCTATGCTGGGAATTGCTGAGTTCAAACGGCTCTTGTCCCTGGGTGGTGTCTGAGCTCCTGTCGTCAAAGGTGAAGACGGCGCAGGAAATTTGGGGACTGCCCAAGCCGAAACGAGTTCTCAACGCGGCCAGCCTCCGATCCGGCGGGAAAGACGGGAGCCTTAAAGCCGGGATGACGGTAAATACCGCTCCCGGTGGTGCGTGCTGGCCTGTTTCGATCTGACCGTTGGCTTTGTGAGTTTCCCGGCAAAGCCCGCTGCGTAACGGGAAATCCTGGGACCAATTTGCAAGGTGATACTTGATTCTTCTGTAAAGGAACGGATATGCTGTTTCCGTTCGCTCTGCGTCAAAGGTTCAAGCGAATCACGGGGCCGGATGATTGGTCGTCATCGCGGCCCTCTTTTTTGCGCCGTAAGAGTAGCCCCGGAGAATCGCGTCTGTCAAATGAGCGGATACAACTGGTTTAGTTCGTCCCTGCGCGCAGAGCACCCGCATTCAAACCCCAGACTCGTCACCAGCGCCTTGAACACGATCCCTCCCACCGCCAGATTCCGCTCGATGACATCACCTATCCCCCGGTCCCCCGACTCCGCCATGTCGGCCAGCGCGAGCGCCCCGGCTTTCCACTCCTCTCTCGGCACCGGCTTTAAGGGGACGGGAGCGGGCCGGGGCGGGGGATTGGCGAAATAACCGCGAGGGCATTTCTCTGATTCTGCGTGTTCCCGAATATCCGCGCCGTCTTCAGGGCAAGGACATGTGCCTGAGCACTTCTTTTTTTGCTCGATATCGCATTGCAGGCAGATTATTAAAAGTGCGTGGTTCATCAGAAATATGGCACCATCGTGATCGTCCCCCCGTAGAACCACCATCTAAAAGTCGAAGCCGTTTCAGTGTTCTGGAGGACAATCGAATCGGTGCAATTCGCGTTTCCCGATGTCACAACGAAAGCAGAATCTGTGAACCAAGTGTTTCCAGAATTTGTATTGTCTGGAAAAACACTCCCGCTGAAAGGCGCGTTGCCGGCCGAACCCGTTCCGAATCCGCATCTGTTGGTCCACTCCAATCCCAATGCGGAATGTGTTGGCGGAGGCGGATCAGATGGAAGATACAGTTGCGGCCCTCCTGATCCAAGATAATAAGAATAAATACAGCATGACGACGAACCGCACGGCCTGGCCCCCAACTGGTTATCGATTCCGTTTAACTGAAGGTTGTACGTTCCGTCGAGTGACCCAATGGGATAACCAGACCCTGCGATGTGCCCGGTGCCGCCAGTCCATCCGGCAAAGGTGCACATATATCCCTGCGGGGTCGTTTGGCTGAGGCTGTCGCAGCATCCACAGTGATAGCACACTGGGCAGTCAGTATTGGCGCAACTGTTGGTGCTCCCACTGACCTTGGACATTGCTGCATTTGTTGGCGTAAGCCCCGATGTCGAAGCGATCGTTGCAAGCGTGAAGCATGGCCCCAAGCTCGGATAAAAAACAGTATCTCCCGCCCCTACTCCGCTCGGAACGTCCTGAGGCCGTGCATAAAGCGTCATTGTTCCACCGCAGCACGGCGACAGCCCCAGCGCCCCACAGCAGCACGGATCGCTCGCCCCGGCGACGACGATGCCGTTACTGCGGACCTTGATAGCCCCAGCACTGCTCACTTGGATGCCGTTGCCCGCATTCGTCGCGTCGACGCCGCCGCGCCATCGGTTCGGCATCCAGCGGTTGCGACGGGCCGGGAACGTCGGGGCGCGGCGGGGATGCCGGACCTTGCCGCATGTCGGGCAGTAGTCGGGGGCGATGATTTTGCGGGGCGGGGCGAAGATCATGAGCAGTTGTTCTGAGTTGCAAACTCGTCGAATGCGAACGCAATCGTCAGGGTGTTCGAGTTGCCGGTGTCGTAAAAGGCCAGCCCATAAGTGGCGGGGTGAGTGCAGGCGCAATTGACGACGCGGCAAGGGGAGCCGATCACGTTCGTCGTGCTGCTGCTGATCTGGGTTTTGTTGTCCAACAGATACACGTCGTAGGTATAGGCGCACTGCGCGGTCGAGGTTCCGGCCGATCCTTGGTGATTCTGCAATCGCACCATGAATGCGCCGGGTGAAGACTCGTGCTTTGGCGCGCGTACATCGTCGTATCCCTGGCGTTCCATCAGGCGTACCCCGCTAAGACTTCCATCTCCGGCCCCTGAGGCTCGCCACCTTCGGACGGCGGCGCTCGCCAGGTGATGCTGGTGATGATCGCGCCGATCTGCGCGGTGTCGTCCCCTGATTGATACACGTCGAGGATCTGACCGACCATATAACCCCACGGCTGAAACGTCTTCCAGGTGATGCGGGCGCGGGCGCGGTCGTTGGTATACCGATTGATAACCCCCGCCATGATCTGCTGGAGGCGGGGAATGTCGTTGCGGATTTCGATCGGCTTGCCCTGATTACTGCTGGCGATGGAGACGAGAGTCCCGGTGGAGTCGGTGTCAACAATGGTGCCGTCCTTAACCAGCCACATCTCGGCTTCGTTGTCCTCAATGATCATCTCCGATCCGTCGCCGGCCGCCATATTCGAGGGCACCTGCCACACGACCCCCATCCGGTGATCGGATTCGATCGCGATCGTCAGGACCGTCTGAGTCCAGTCGAATGCCACAACGGGCGTTCCGTCGGCGCGCACGTTCACGGTGGTTTCGAGCTGCGCCGCCGTCCACTGATTCTTTGCCTTCCGGTGGTTCGGTGAAGAATGAATCCACGCGCCCCAATTCGCGCCATGCGGCGAAACGCCATGCCCATAATGCTCGGCCTGAATGTAGCCAGTCCAGAATGGCACGACGTCTTTGCTATAGAGCCACGCGATTGGCGGGCTCGTGTCCGGCTGGGATTCGCCGTCGGTGTTGTCGGTTGGCGGGTTCTTCGTGTAATCGAATCCCTGTTGCAGCGGAATCCACGGCAGCGTTCTCCTCACGACGGTCTGATAATCCGCGGCCTGCTGCACCTTCCCCTGATAGTCCGTTGCGAGGTTCCATGCGCCGCCATCCAGATCCCAATCCGAAGGCGCGCCGAACGCCTGGTAGACGTCGCGGTACTTCTCCCGCCGGCGCACATAGTCAGCGTTGACCGGATCGGAGATTCCGTTGGCGCTGATGTAATCGCTCTCAAGGGAATCAGACCAGAGGTTTTCGAGGGAGCCGCTATTGGCGTCCGAGTCCCCGCCCACGGCATTGTCACCGTAGAGCGTCCCGCAGACCACGATCCGCTTGCCCAAAACCTTCACCATGTCCACGCGCTTCGCCGCGGATGAGACGATGGTCGTCTTGCTGAGGTCGATCTGATTTGTGCGGTTGATGCTGATCTTATTCGGGTTGGCCGGCATCGTCGCATCGCCAAAGGTTGTCGCGGCGGAGCTGAGCGCGAACACGTTGACCTGAAAGCCCTCGGCGTTGCCCGCGTCGTCCGCCGGCGAGTATTGCACGTTGAAATCGACGCCCGCCTGGGGGTCGATCAGCATCTTCAGAACTTCGGCCGCCGTCGCGGTCTGGGGCATATCGATCGAGTCAGTGATAGCGTCAAGCACATCGGTCTGGCCGACGATGAACCACGCCGGGCCATCGTCCTGCTGTACCCAATTATTGAGGATGTATTCGGCATACTGCTCGCGCGTCCAGAGTTGGCCGGGGTCGCCCTCCCACGCCGGCGACGTGCCCCCATAGTAATAATCGCCGCTCCCATCCGGCCCCGAGGCGTTGCCGACGAGCATCCCGCGCTTGTCTCGCTTGTTCATCGCAGGTACCCAACCGACCGTGTTGTAATCGCCTGAATCCTCATCCCAGAACACCGACTCGCTGATCCTGATCCGCTGGAGCGTTCGCAGGGGGTCTGTCGCGAGATAGGTGATGCGGCCGGCCGCGATCGGGTTGCCCATGCTGTCAACGCCGCCAAGCAATTCCTTTGACGGCGCCTCGACCTGAAAGACCGCCTGGGGCTGCGGCTTGCCGTTCTGATCGAAGAAACTCACTCGCACCCACCAGCCCGTCAGATCGATCGAGGTGTAGACCCCAAAGTTGGTATCGGCCGCCTGTTTCACGTTGGGGCCATAGATGTACGCGAAAATCAGCTCGCTCGGCTGCACCGATGAGGCGTTGATCGTCATGGATATACACTGGAGGTGCGGGCTTGGAATCCAGCCGTCTCCCCATGTCTGCTGCAGCTCGATGAGCGGCGCGACGTATTTGAAGGGCAGGCTGATTGGGGCGCTTCCGATGATGGTTTGGCTCACTGGACGCCCTCCGGTGGATTGCCTGGCCACGATTGAACGCCAAGGGGGGCGGACGGGCCGGCAGTGACCGCCGTGGCTGAGAGAACGGTGCCGGGGGTGGAATAGACGTAGGACGGCCCTGCGATGAGCCTGGCGGTCTGTAATTGCACTTTGACGACCGTTCCGGCGGTCTGGGCGGGCAGGTTGAAGACCAGCACCTGCAAATCGCTCCCGCCGATGGGCATGGCCTGGGTGACGGTCGGGGAGCCATTTGGAGGCGTCGTGCCGTCCGTGGTGTATGCGATGGCCCATTCCGTCGCCGCGTTCACCCCGTCCGCGTCGGAGTAGTAATAGGCGACGATCTGGATCACGCCCCCGCCCAGGACGATCAGCGAGGCGTTTGTCGGAGCGCTGGGCGGCGTCGGCAGGAGCGCCCCGCCGCTGATGACCATCGTGAGGTAATTCTCGCCGCCGGGCCCGAGGGGCAGAAATCCACTGTCGAGCACCCCGTCAAAAAGGCTGACAGACAGGAAATAGGTGCCGTCGGCGAAGGTGCCCGAGGGGGCAAATGCGAGGGTCAAGTTGGTCGCCGTGGGGGTCGTTCCGGCCACGGGCGGGGTGCCGGTGGTCCACCAGAAGCGATAGACGGCTGGATTGAAGACGCGATACAGGCCGCGGGCGCTGGCCTTGAAGAGAGAATTGATCAGGGCTGGGGGGAAAAACACCCTGCGGCGCAGCACCTCGGGCTCATCTTCCGCGATCAGGGGTCGATAGGGACGTGGGAGCCAGGCCATCGGTTATCCGCCGATCTCTTCAATTTCGACGCCGCCGCTGATGTTCGCAGTGCCGCTCAGGGTGCTCAATATCTCGAAAACGAACGCCTCCGAAGGCCCGACGATGGGGCACCCCTTGTCATCCCAGCCAGAGCGGTAGCCGTTGTAAATGTGATCGCCGGACTCCTCGAGGATGACGGCCGTCCCTCCGGTTGTCGCCTTGGTGGTATTGTTGGCGAGCGCGGTTGCGGAAGGGGCGGCATCGCCGGGATCGAGCTTCTGGAGGCTCGGGGTCGTGCCGCCAGATCCATCCGTTACCGTCGCCGGCAGGAACCGGCATCGGGTTGCGACCGACTGGCTCGTCGCCAAGGTGGTGGTGGAGCATCCCCACCAGCAGCGGATGATGCGCACGATCTTTCCGGCTGCGCCTTTGATTTCGAGCAAATCCTGCGCTGCCGAAACTGCCACTGATTCAAAACTGACCCTGTATCTTCGACCCATGATGATTCTCCGTTAAACGAGTCCGTTCCATTGCCATTGAAGCATATTCAGGATCGAGGGCGCCGACGCCGACGATGCCCCGATTGTTCGCTTCACCCAGACGTTGACGCTCGCCCCGGCCGCGATGCTGGACCATGCCAGAACGTGCGTGTCGGTTGAAGTGTAGGGGGTGTAAAAATTCGTGCCATCCAGGCTGATCGACAGTTCCGCATACCCGCTGGCGGTGTTGTCGATCCACATCAGCGCGCTGGTGATGATGCCGGCGGTCGAGTTGTGCAGGGTGTATTCGGTGGTCGTCACCAGCCCGGCCAGCGCGTCGGCGGCCGCGACATCCGCCGGCCCGACGTTGTTGTACGAATCCACCAGCGCGATCGCCGCCTGAGCCGATCCGGGCAGATAGGCGGGATAGGCGAGGATGTTGAGCCAGCATGAGGCGTCAGTGCCGTCTTCAAGCAGAAACGCGCCGCCGGCCGAGACATTGACCGCCGGGCCGGGGATTGATGAGCCAGGGGCCTGCCACGCCACCTGCGATCCGGTCGAGGAAATCAGCAAGCCTTGCCCGGGGCCGTTGCGGGCGGCAGCGCCGGTGACGACGATCCCCGGCATCGTGCCGATAATGCGCAGTCCGCCCACATCCGAGCCGCTGAGCTGCAATCGAAGGCCGTTGTTTCGTGTTCCGGGGGCTGCCATCAGACTTCTCTCCACAGAACGATCGAAACGGTGCATCCGCTCGCCTGCATGTCGCGAAGGTGCATCTGCAATTCCGCCTCGGGGTCGTGGTGATCGTGATCGTGCCTGAGCGCCCTGACGTGATAATCTCCCCGCTGGTCAAAATACAGGATGACGTACATCGATCCTCCTATGCCGCCGCGAAGGTGATCTTCTGCGTCGAGTTGTTGAAGGTGTATGTGAAGTCGGGCGCATCGGGGATTCGCACGATCAATTCAGAGCCGAGCGCGAGCGCCGTCCCCGCGTTGCCGCCGGCGTCGAGCGGAATCACCTGCCATGCGTAAGTGCTCAGATCGTCGAGCATCCCCGTCTGAATCGAATAATTCCACATGCTCGGCGAGTCGGCCACGGTGGCGATCGTCACCCAGGAGCCGCCGTTCTCCTGCTGCTGCACCTGATAGCGGGACACGTCGCCTATGCTTCTCACCCATTCGATCGTGCGCGTCGCCGGATAACCTGCCGGGGGAGTCGCAGGTAGCGCGCTTGAGTTGCTGTCGATGCAATCAACGACGGCCTGTTCGCCGAATTCCAGTAGGAACGTCCACCGCCCGGACATGCTCACGCCCTGATAGACGCCGTCGAGATACCAAAAATAATAGACCGGCGCAGAGAGGGTGCTGACCGCCGTCACTACGACGGTGTTCACGCTGGTCGATGCTGAGAGGGTGGTGCTCATACGACGGTGACGAATTTAATATCGACGGTCACGTAAACGCCAGAGTATCCGCCCGAAATAACGCCCTTCTTCACAGGCTGGCCTATGTGCGTCGGGATGATGTTGGCGTAGGCGTCACCGAAATCGTCGATCAGTGTGCAGAGAGCACCTTGGCAGGCCATCAGGCCCTTCCAGAAGGTTTGGGCGTAAGCGTCGCTCGCGGCGAAGTATTCAGCTCGCCCTGTGCCTTCTGAGTCGCCCTTGCCCAGCGTGATCGCGCCGACGCCGTTGATGCCGGGAACCTGCCATGTCGCAACGCGCGTGCGGGTGGGCGGCGGCACTCCGCGCCAGAAGAGGAAGTTGACGACGGTTCCGGGGGCTGCTGGGGTTAAGGATGGCATTATGCTTGCCCCACGTTGTTAGAGTTTAGCGCCGGGTTGTAGCTGCTGAGGCGGTCGCCAAGGCGTCCGGGCATGCTTTGGAGATGACCAATCATTTCGCGTAGCAGACCGTTGGTTTCGGCAGCGGATGCGTGCGGCTGAGTTCCGGCGGGAGCGCCGCCGATGTTATTCGTCCGCAGCGCGCCCAGGTCCGCTTCTATTCTCTGCCGCGTGGTCAGGGGGTAAACGTGCGACGGGTCGATCGCGTTCTGTCGAAGCTGTGCGGCCGATTCGGCATCTGTCTGACCATATTTGGCGAGGTATCCAGCCGGGGAATGATAAGCCAGATTGTGCCATCGATCATTGATCTGGTCCCTCAGGTCACGCAACGCCTGCGTCTCTGATGCCTCCTCCGCCTGCTTTCGAGCGGTCGCGTCGATCGCCGCGTTGATCGCTTTTTCGCGTATTACTTGCTGCTCTGCCGGTGAAGAAGCCATCGCCGCCTGGGAAGCGGCGAGCGTCGGAGCCTGCTTCACCTGAGCGCCGGCGAGCGTCTGGAGTTGATTCCTGATATTCACCGGAGCATTGCCGGGATTCGCGATCCAATAATTGAGGATCTGATCCTGACTCATCCCCGAGATTGCTCGATAGGCGGCGAGGTCTTGAGATTCTTCGGCAGTGAGCGGGGTCCGCGGGTCGCCTTGTTTCTTGGTCAGCGAGGCTGACTTTTCGGCATAGTCTTCAGTGAGGGCGCTGGTAACGGTTCGTAGCGCGCGGCTCCCCGTTTCCGATGCAAGCGAAGCCTCGAACAGCCTTACGCTACTCGGCTTGTTCCCGGCGGTAAGGCGAGCGAGGAATGCGCCCGCGTCGGAAATGCTTCCGCCAAGCGATTCGATCGTCTTCGCCGCATTCCGGTCTGCATCTGGAGAGCCCTGGCCGCCGCCCAAAGAATTCAGTAGGAACGCATCGGAAACAGTATTGATTGCGTTCTGATCCGACGCGCCCGCCGCTACTTCCTGCGCCGCCTTCTCCACCAGATCGCTGTATTGCCCTGCCGTCGCCCTCCCTCCGAGTTGCCCCTCGATTCCGGCAAACAGCGTCCCTCGCTCGCTCTCGGATATTTGGATGTTGCCGGGGTATGTGTTTTGCGCGCCCTGATTGAATGACCCTTTGAGGTAATCAATCGTCGCCTCGCCGCCTGGCTGAGCTGGCGCAAGGCCTGCGTCGTTCACCGCCTCGCTGATACTCCGATTACTATCTGTGAGGAGTTTGGCCCTTTTCTCTGTCTGGGTAAGCTCGCTGTTGACGGTCGAAATTGCAGATCCAATCGCCACAAGCGCTATCGTCACCGTCCCGAACATCCCCTGCACGCTGGTCATGGCTGCCCCGATCTTCCCTGCCATCGTCTCAGCCGCTTCACCGACTCCGAGGAATCCGCCCTCGGAGGCCGCCGCAACCTCGGCCATGCGGATCTTGAACGCCTCCAGCTCATCGGCGGCGAGCTTTACCGCGAAAGCCTCGCGATCCATCGCGGCAACGGTTGCATCGGCGGAAACCTGCGCGACGGCGGCCGACTTCTCGAACGCCTCTTGCTTCAAAAACTGCTGAAAAGCAATGTCGTCGGCGGCGCGCTGGTTCGTCGCGGACGCGATTCGCGCGAGTTCCTGTTCCCGTTCGGATCGGGCGAGCATCGCCTTTATCGAAGCCTCCGAGGCTTCCTCATTGGCCGCCGCCCCCGACGAAAGAAGCCTGATCTGTTCTGCCGTCGTCTCTTCGTAGGAAATGCCGAGCTGCTTGTTTGTCTCGATAACCTTTAAGGCCGCTGCGACTGCGGCAGCGCCGTATTTCTCTGTCGATTCAGCCATCGCCGCGTTGTCGGCGGCAACATCGTGTGCGGCCTTTTCGGAAATCTCGGCCAGCGTCTCAATCTCGATGCCGACCCTGTTGATCCCTTCGCCCATCTTCCGCGCAGGGTCCGCCGTCGCGAGCATCTGATTGTGCAGCGCGAGAATCGCCTGCACGATCTTGGCCGTGTTGGCGTCAAAGGTCAGTGATACGTCGCCCCTACCCATTGGATTTAGCTTTCAGTTTCAACTGAGTCTCGACCGCCTTCGATAGCCGTTTCTCAAGGTCGCGCATCTTCTTCTGGCAGGCCAAATACGATTTAACAAACGGCTTCATGTCCACATGAAGAGAGATCGTCACGTCGCCCTTTGCCATTATGCGCTCGCTTTCGGTGTGAAGGTTCCATCGGTCAGAGCCGCCTCTGCGAAAACGTCAATCTGAGGAGAGTCGATCGAGCACAGAAGGATTGTCCGCAGAGACGACTCATCGAAAAGGCCGAGCAATATGCACTCTTCAAGGCCGACAAAATAGTTGGTCGCGAGAAGATCGGCGCATGCCTGAATCGTTCCCTCGAATTCAACAGGCTGGCCGACGTTCGCGAAATACCAGTTAATGACTCGATCGCCTATCTGGTCGATCTTCCTAAATTGCGGCTTGACGATGAAATGGGGCTGGCCGGCCTTCAATCCCCCGAGCACCCGTGGGAGATTGAGATCGAACCGGCCAGCGCGGAACTTCTTAACGAGAGGGACCACCCATTTGTTTTGATCGCAAAGGGCCACCTCATAGCCGGACTGCTGGCGGGATCTCGCGAGGTCTGAAGGCGCAGGGCGCAAATCCGCCTGCATCCCGACCCAGAACTTCAGCGGCTCCGCATTGGGCCGCTGCACCTCGCTCTGAATCCAGGTCTGCGTCTGGGGATTGAAGACGGGATGCTCAGCGCCATGCCCGAAAAGGCATCCGGTTTTCCCGCCTGGGCCGCAGTCGCAACCGATCAGCGTTGGGCATAGCCAGCCGCCGCCGGCGTCAATGAACCTTCCGAGCAGGCCAAAGTTGCTCGCCATCTGCTCGTTGAGCCCCGAGACGCCGGGGATGAAGTAGAGAAATCGTCGCATCGTGCTCCATTTGATTACGACGTTGGGATTGCAGCGGCGGCGATCGCGAGCTGCGTGGTTCCGGTTGGCGTGTACCGGAAGGTTAACTTGCCCTCGGCCTTGTGCGCGAGCGTTCCGGCGGCCGGGGTGATGGCACCGGTGGTTCCGCTCACCTTGATGTGCGTCGTCGTCGCCGCGGGAACGCGCGTCCCGTTCGTGAGGTACTGCTGGAAATACACCGCGAATGAGCTGGATAGCGCGTAAATGTCGCCGATGGTGGCCCGCAGCCCATAGTCAAACGTGGTGAATTCGATGCTGGCGGCGCGGTAGTCTATGCCAACGAACGAGGGATAAGGGTTGCCGTCCGATCCCTTCACCCAAACGTCGATGCCGAAGTTTACCGAAATATCCTGAATGCCCTGGAGGAAGTTGGAGTCGTATTTGACAGGACCGACCGTGTAAGCCTTCGCGGTGGCAGTCGCGCCCGCGGTGATCGCTGAGGCATTGGTGAACACGATGGGGGTCGCGCCGGAGTAGGAGGCCGTGGTGCCGAGAATGGCGTGAACCATGAGCGACAGCTTGCCGGGGCTGCCGTGGCTCGCGCGCATGCTCGCGGGCACGATCATGCCGTCCGTGATGTTCATCAGGATGTGATCGGCCGTGGCGATGGCGACGGGGACGCCGCCGGTGAGGAAGTATCGGCCCCAGGCGCTGAAGCCGGGCGCTGAACTTCCGCAGTTGATCAGCGCGCCTGACATGCCGATGGTTGTTGCCACCGAGAGGTCGTAAGTGTCCAACTTGAACTTGGGCTCGATGCTGTTGGCCGCAACGAACATGCGATCGACTTCGGAGCCGGCGGCGAGTTCGAGGAGCTTGACGCCCGCATCGTCGCCGGTCGATTCGATCTCATTGATCCAGAGCGACGTGCCGGCCGCGGTGTTGAGGTTGGCGGCGTAGGGGAGGTACCTGAATTGCTGACCCATTGCGAGCTCCGGTTAATTTGATTTGATCGACCCATCTGAAAACACTTGGATCGTGTGCGTGAGTGTCGGCGATCCCTCGGAAGTCGGGGGATTGATCGGCGGCGTCGGTGTCGCCAGATCGGCGGTCGTGCCTGCGAACGTGTTGGCTGGAGGGGCGGGGATGTCCGCAAGGTTCGCATCGTAGGTGCCGGGCGTGCCGACCCATGAGCCTCCGCCGGACGATCCGCCCTGCGTGCAATACGCCGATCCCCAAGTGTGAATGCCGTATGCCTGATTACCCGACCCCGTAGACGCGGGCGTGTTGGTCTGGACGATGCCCGGGCAGGACGCTCCGCCGCCGATGTTGTTAATGAAAACCAACCAGCCTCCGCCGACTTCATACACCATGCCCGATGTTCCACCCGGTTTGTTCCCGGGGAGGGAGAGGTTGATGTAATTGTTCGCGAAGGTTGCAACCCAACCAGTGGGCTGCACGCCCGATCCATTGGCTAAAAGGGACAGACCCATAGAACTGGCGTTTGTGCTCTTCCAGTTGTACGCGACGTTGCCCTTGGCCTCGAAGTTCTGGGCACCGGAGATGCTGCCTTCTTGGAGTTTGTTGATCAGTCCGGTGGCGTAGTTATAGTTAAAACTGCATCCATTGCCGGGGTATTCCTGCCCACCATCCCAGACCTTCACAAATAGGTTGTAGTCGAGGTGCGAATTGGTGGCTCCGAATGCAGCCCAGGCCCTGGTGTTGCTAACCATCGAATCGTGAAAATCGTTGTGGGTGATATTCAGTCCAGTCTCGCCCACGGTCGCATTGATCCCGTAGACCAGCGTTCCGTTGGGATACCCCGCCGCGACGTACTGGAAGTAGTTCTGGGTGATCGTGACGTTGGAATAATGCGAGCCCTGCCGAAGATCGATCAGGCCGGCGTTGCTGTGAACGTCGAGATATTCGATGGTCACATTCGAGGAATTTCCGGCCACGACGAAGCCGCATGAGTTCGCACCGGAAAGCCCGGTGAACACGACATGGGTGCCGAAATTCTGTTGGCCCTTCAGTACCGTGTTTCCGCTGATCGTCAACGGGGACGTGAAGGCGAACGTGCCGGCGGACACGTCGAGTTCACCGTTCGCCGCGGCGTTGAGGTTCGCCTGGGTGAGCGGTCCGGTGATCGTGGCGGCGCTCGCGGCGCTCGCCAGGATGATCACGATGATGAACGAGATTGTTTTCATTTCAAAAGCCATTTCTCCGCGAGGGCGATGAAGAGGCCGCCGACCGCGGCGCTTGAGACGGAGCAAACGCAAATCCAGATCACGCCGGCAACCCTGCTTCGGCTCTTGAGTAGAGTGGTGATGTGCCGGTCGTGATCCTTGATCGTGTTGCAGATCCCGCCGGTCATCGCGCCGGTGTGCGGATCGACGCTCCCGTCCAATCGTTCGATGATCTTTCGGTTGTCGTTCTTATTCTCCTGCCGGAACGCCCTGATCTCTTCGTGGGTCTGGGCGCGGGATTCATTTACCGTGGTTGCCAGTTCGGCGAACTGGCGGGCAAGATCGGTTCTTTCAATATCTCCCATCACGGCGCCCCTTTACTCAAGAGCCTCGGTCCAACAAATCGGTCAGGCTGATTGCGTCGTCGAGAGCGTCGGCGGCGCGACGGGAGCTGGCGGAACAGTCGGATTCGCGAGGTACGCGCTGATCTGCGTGAGCTTCTCGGCGATGAAGTTCTGCACCTTCTCCAGATCGGCAACGAGCGTGGCATGGTACGAATGCGCCTTGCTCAGCGCCTGCTGTGCTTCGGCAGCCGCCTCGGCCTTCAGCTTGTTCAGGGTGGCATTGCTGTCGATCGCCGCTTTCAGGGCCGGGGGGATCGCAGCCTGAATCTGGCTCTCGATTGCCTTCGCGGCCTGATAATCGGCGGCGAGGCTCGCGAGGATTTCAGGGTTGTGATCCGGGGTAGCAACGACGGGGGATGGCGTAACGACGGGGGCCGCAACGACCGGCGCGGGATCGGCGGCGGCTACGGGCGGCGCGACGGGCGCGACGGGTGCAACTTCCGCAACGACCGGCGCTGCGGTCTCGGCTGGAGCGGGATCTCCGGCGGTGGTATCGGTCGTGATTGTCGGATCGTTCGAGGGTGCTGCTGACATCTGAGTCTCCTATGCCGCAACTGCGGCGGTTTGGGGGTCGGAGCCGAATAGCTCCACGAGTTTCACCTGGACGACTTTAGCGATCATCTCGCGCTCGTCGTCGGTCACAACGCGGATTTCCCGTTTCAGGTTCGGGTAGCCGCGTCCGTTTTTGTGCTTGACGTACAAATCCTCTGAGTTCTGCGGCAGATTGGGCACGAGGTTGAAGATCCGCGCCCGCATGTTCAGGACGATGGCATTGCGAGCGCCGATGATGTACGCCGGACTGACCTTAAGGTCGCGCCTGAGCGAGCCGTTGAACACGAGCGACGGTCTGCCGCCTTTTTGTTTCAGATAGCTCGGGGATCGGGGAGCGTATCCGTATTTCGACTGCACGCCGGCCTCGAAGTGATCGGCGAGGATTCCGCCCGGCTTGCTGGTCATTCCAGCCGGGACGATGCCAGTGTGCCAGTATTCAGCGCCAGCGCGCAGGGCAATCAGCATGAGGTCGGGCGCGGCCTTGAGCTGCGCGAGACGCGCGTCGCTCACTTCGACCGTGACGCTGAATGCTCGGGATTTGCTGATGTAGACTGGCATCAGGCGTTCATCCCCCAATGGAATCGGGCCATCGCCCGCCACCGCTCAAAGCGGATCGTGTTGTTATCCTGCTCGACCGGGTTGGTGAATTCTGGTTCCATCGCGGTTTCGTGCCGATTGATCGCCATGTAGTCGAGCGTTTCCTGTAGAGCCATGATCCCGTCACAGAGCGATCCGTAGGCGCTCTCTAATTCCACGGCAGCATTGAAGGGGTCGTTTTGATATTGGCTGGATACGTCCGCTTCAAACAGTACATCCACCGCGCCGCGAACGATCGAGATGCCCCCGGTGCCGATGGAATCGCTATTGAGCGCGTTGGGTGTAGGGGCAATCACCGCGATCGGCCTGGGGCACGGAACGATGAACGCCTGATCCGGGTTGACCGTCGCGAGGTTGCCCAATGCGGTCGAGATTGTGAAGGTCGTGCCGTTCACGATGCTTGCGATGGTCTGAGCACCGTCGATGCTGACAGCCTCGGTCGATGCCCCCGCGATCTCGATTGTCTGACCGGCGCCCAAAGTGTTCTGGTCGCGAGTGACGACGGTCATCACCCCGGACTGAATCGTGACGCTGGTGATCGGGAAGCCGACTTCTCCGATGAAGATGCGGGCGCTCGCGTCGGTCGGGTTCGCCGTTCCCGTCCACGTCTGGAAAAAGGGGACGTTAGCCAGCAACGTCGCGAATGCGGCGGTATTGAGTGCGAGAGAACCTGTTGCGGTGGCTGGCATTAGGTATTAGCTGAAAGCCGCAAGCATGTTCGGCCGGCCTGGATTCCTGTGACGTCCGATCCGCCGGCGACGCGCTTGACCTGGAGGATGAAGGTGTTTTTGACGCAAGGGAGCGTTGCATTCAGACCTAGCGCCGGTATTGGCCGCCACTCCGCACTGCCCGCACTGTTGTTCATATCGTTCGTGCGCCAATACCCGACATTGCCAGCGGGTATCGCCACGAAGAATCCATCGTTGGGATTGGCGTCGAATGACAGGACTGTCAGTACCGCGTCCGATCCATTGGTACTGAGGCCGGCGACAACTGATGCCGATTCGGTTCCGAGTGGTGAGGTGCTGTTGATGTCGCTCATGTGTTATTTACTCCGATGTGGCCGATCGTGCCGCCCGCCCCCGCAGAAGCGGACGTGGTCGCACCTGAAAACGTTGCGGTCGAACCTGCGGTAAATGAGATGCTTCCGCTGAGAATTCCGCCGGTGAACGTGATTCCGTTGGCTTGCGCGTCGTCAATTGTTAGCGGCGTGATCGCCTGAATCGAGGAAAACGTAATGGGCTGCGCGGCTGTGGTAGTGGAGCATGTGCCAGTTGAGTTCCAAACGAATGTTCCACTCGAAACGACGCCTCCGCCGACAGACGCGGCGCCGTCGAGGATCATATCACCTGTAATCGTAAACCCACCCGAAATAAGACATACATTCGATTCGGAACCGATAGGTACGCCACCGGTGAACGTCCCAAACGTCACGGAACTGGTGGAGTTATTGCTCACGCTGGAACCACCAGACAGGGTAACTGATGTAAACGATGTCGAGGCTAACTCAATTGTCAGCGTTGATCCGTCCGCCACTGTAAAATTACCGTACGCATGAGCCGGGACGGTGCCGTTGCAGGGCCTGGTCCACGTGAATCCGGGGGGATTTTTTACGAAAATGGCATCTGATCCCGTAGTGGGAATCCCAGCACTCCAATTTCCAGAATTTGAAAAAGCCGACGAAACTGTTCCGATCCAATATGTCATAAATAGGTAGTTGTTGTATATCTCAGGCGTTACTGGGAACAGGTAGTCGCTCGCGCCAGAGAAACTGGTGAAACCACTGAGATCGACGGCTGACAACTGGTAAACGCTTCCGGCAGATGTTAGACCCGAGTTGATGATCGCGGAAAACAACTGGATGGACGGTGATTGTTCTAAATTCGGTGAGGCGGGATTCGCACCTGCGTTGGTTAGCGCAAGAAGAATTAGCTCTGATCCCGTCCAGAGCCATTTGGGCTGACTGCTGTCGCCCACGACCGGAAATGTCCAAAAAGGTCGCTCCGTCGATCCGCTGCTCGGAGAATAAAATATTTCGTGGCTGGCTGGCGGCTGAGACGAACTCACCCAGCTTTCGACGATCTGATCGCCGAATTGATTGACCCAAATTGCGTCGATCCCGCCGCCCGCCACAAGATTTGCGTAGGTCGCGACATCGGACGGAAGAACCTTGTACCAAGAGACATTCTCCGGCAGCGGAGTTGTCCAATGGATGACCGTGTAATCGCACCCCGATGTTCCGCTCAGCACCTCGCATGATGCGACAGTCATCGTCACAGCAGCGCTGTCTGTCCCCGTAAAGGAGAAGGTTGTACCTGGCGCAATCGGATTCCCGTTGGTCACATGCGCCGACCGAATGGCGTCCTGCGGGCTGATGCAGGTAACTGGATAGATACCCGACGACACGCCCGAAAAATCGAGTGACGACGCCCACGTTTTCCAGTTCGATCCCGGCGTTTTGCCGGACAGCATCGACTGGATTGCTGTGTTGCAAGATGTTTGCATTGAACTCATTCATTGCATCTCAGTGTCTCGGCGGCTTGGGGCTGTTCGGGGGCTTACGCCAGTCTGTCGGTCGTTTCGGTTTGTTCATTGGTTCCTCCGATTGCTCATCATCCGGCTCACTCCGATCCGCTTGCAGACGCAATGATGTTCTCCGTTCTGGAGCTTGGGTGTCACCTCGATCTTCCAGACCTCTGGGCCGGTGGCACCTGTGATCGTGAATTCTCCGCCGGTGACAGGCTTGGTGATGTCTGTCTGCTGCACGAGAATCGTCGCGGTCTGAATCTCTCCGGATACACCCTTGCCCTGGCCGTCGAACTGCATCGCGTCGTGGCGCTGAATCCTCGGGGTGCACGTTGCCTGCGCTGATACCGGGTCGGGAGCCTGATACAAACTCCCCGCCACTCCGAACGTCGCATACAGATCCGGCAGCGCCGAAGCCGCAAACAGGTTTTCAAATTGGCTTGGCATTTGAATAAGGCCGCCGGGCCAATCCTCCCGACGGCCCCAGAAAGCAGCATGCGCCGGAAAAGTTAAGCGACGCGGATCGAACGGTCGAAGCGGTAGTAGCCTTCGACAAATCGCTGCTTGAGGTTGATGCGCACGCGGTTGGTGTTGGATTCAAATTCGCTGCCGAACCCGAGGGCCTTGGACTGGATGCCGTAGCTCTCGGTGTACACAAACGGACGTTGAGGCGCGCCGACATAGTGCAGATACCAGGCGCTCGCACTTGTGAGGTCGAGGTATCCATCAGCAACGATCGTCGCGATCCCATTGAGTCCGATTTCCTTGATGCCGCTGCCGGTGACGGCGGCGGTGCCGGAAGTGGTGACGCTGGCGGGGATCGGATTGAGGCTGTTGAAGAGAACTTGCCGGAATGGCACCTCAAGCGCCACGGGGCAATGGATGATGAGCTGGTCGGCGCCAAACCGAAGCCGCGGATTGAGCAGCCGCTTGGCGTTGTCAACGAACGTCCGCATCCGGGTTACGGCGGTATTCAGGTCGGTCGTCAACTGCGCGACGTTGGTCCCGGTCGCGGTGACGATGTTGTTGATGAGGTACGCGATCGTCTTGGGGCCGCCGGGCCAGTAGTGGCCGGTGGCGCTGTAAAAGGGCACGCCATCGTAAGCCAGGTTCGTGGTCCCGGCCTCCACGATGTTCACGGAGAGGTTGTAGCTCGGGAAGATCTTCGCGCTCGACGCGCCTTCCTGAGTCTTTTCCTCGAACGTGTACGCCTTGGATTCGCGCATGAGGTCGGAGTTGTAATCGAGCGTCAGCGCGTAGGTGTTCTTGCTGTACGTCTGCACAACAGCAACCTCGGTGCTGACCGCCTCGCGCTCGCCGTCGAAGGCGACGGGGAAGGCCACCTTGTCCTGAATCGGAAGTTTGATGTACGCCTCGTCGGCGCTTTTCACTTCCGAGCAGATCTTGGGGTAGAGCGGATCGTCCGCCTCCATGATTTCCGCCTCGACGATGCGGGTCAGATCTTTCAGTGTCGCGTTCGTGTCTCCGATGATTTCCATAGCAGTCTCCTACGGGCTTGGGCTTGGTTTTCGTTGGTCTATTGGGGTTTGAGGGTTTCAGGATCAGGTGAAGGTGATGCCGACAGACGACATGACCTGCCACAGCCCGTTGTAGGCTTTGAGGGTCAGTCCAGCACCGGCGTATGCCGCGAACGTCGCGACACTCACGCCCGCAACGCCAGTGCTCAACAGGTTCGTGGCTGTGAGGGTGTGGGCATAGAGAGTGGAGCTGCTGATGGCGATCACAAGGCCGTCGTCAATGCCCGCGGTTGGCGCCGCGAGGGTCAGGGCGGCGATTCCCGCCTTGGTGATGATATAGTTGGCCGCTTCGTGGGGAGCGATCGCGCCGCTGGCTGACAGGATGATCCAGTCCTTGCCGGAGTTGGATGAGTCGCGCACCGCGTTTTCGATGTCCACCCAGGCGAGGCCGGCGGCATCGACTGCCGCAATGACGCCCGCATAGGTCGTGCCAGCCGTCAGCGTGACTGTGTGATCGTCGATGAAATACACCGGCTCATTGATGCTCGCCGCGGTAATTCCGGTCGAAGCGAATTGGTAGAGCCCCTTGCGGAACACCTGGGTAAAGGTGGCGCCGGCGGTGGAGGACGAAAGAAGGCTTTCGCCCCAGACGCCGATGAATTGATGCGTGAGGGTCGTTGGCACGAGCGGTAGGCCATAGCCAGTGCCGATCACGATGGCGGCGGCAGCGCCCTTGTAGATCTGAACCGACGCGGCGAGTGCAACGGGGATGATCCCCCCATCGCGGTGTCCAGTGGTCTGAGCTTGTGTTGCAGCGGACATTGTTTTTTACCTCAAAAGGGTTGTTTTCGGAGCATGTTGCGGAAGATCAGGCCCCGACAGGAGCCCAGACCGACTTGTTTTTGTGGAGCTTGGTGATCACGTCGTCGCCATCGTTCTCGGCCTCAATCTCACGCCCCTTGGCGGTGCGGGGGCGAGCCTCATCGGCACGGCACTTGTTTTCGACGGCGATGAACCGTTCCAGCCCCGCGATGTATCCGGCGTCTGCAGCATTGGTCGTGTTGACGCGGAAGCGGCGGCGCATCGAGGCGTCGTTGGCGAATCGCTTGGTGCAATAAGCCTTGGTGTCGGCTTCAGCAGCTTCCGCCTCCGTCTTTTCGGCCTTGGGCTCGGGGTTTCCGCTGCCTTCCCCGGCCGGCTTGGCGCGATCGCCGATCGCATTCTCGGCCAGGAACTTGAGCTGCTTTTCGGGCAGGCGATCTTCGCCGTAGGCGTAGAACTTCGCCTCGAATTCCTTGGCCTGATCGGTGCTGAATCCGGCGAGTGCGACAACCGCATTGAACGTCTTGCGGTATTCGCGCTCGGCCGAGATCGTGGCCGAAGATGCCTCTTTTCGGGCCGCGTCGACATCGACAACCTGGGCCACGGGGGCCGGGGCGGCGGCAACAGGCGTCTCGATTTCGTGCTCAACGCCGCCGATCGAGACGAATAATTTTCCGTCTCGCGCAATGATCTTTTCGGGCATGGTATTTTTCTCCACGGGGGGTTTGGGGGCAGGGACGGAAAGGGAAGCCGCGAATCGTCGCAACTTCTCAGGGGCTTTTTTGAATCGGGCGACGGCAACGGCGAGGGTTTTCTTATCCATCGCACCGCCGTCAGAGTCGTCATCTTCGCCGTCGATCACATCGACGAGTCCGAATTCCTTGGCAGAGGCGGAGTCGAACCACGTCTCGTCGCGCATCTTGGCGCGAACGTCCTCGATACTCTTGCCGGATTTGTCGGCGAAGGTCTGGGCGATCGTATTGGCGAGCTGATCGAGCCGCTTTGCCTCATCGCGCAGATCCTCGGAATTTCCGAAGACGGCGCAGAGCGGGTCATGGATCATCAGGTAGCCGTTTTTCGCAATGCAAACCGTGTCGCCGCTCATGGCAATCACGGCAGATATGGAGGCGGCGAGCGAGTCGATTTTTACATGAACTTCGGCCGGGTGATCCTTGATGGCGTTGGCGATCGCGAACCCCTCGAACACCTCGCCGCCGACGCTGTTGATTCTCAGATTGATCTTTTTGGCCTTGATGGCGGCGAAGTCCTCAGTGAATTTCTTCGCGGAGATGCCGACCTTCTCGCCGGATCCCCGATCCATCCGCTCGCCGATCTGGTCATAGATCGTCACCTCGGCGGCATCGCTCATGGTCTTATTCAGGACGATGTTGAACCAGGACTCGGGCATCAGTTGACTCCCTGCATTCGGCCCTTGCCGTTGACGGAATGGCCGTTGGTCTTTTTCGTGGGCCTGGGCGCGTCATCCCCGCCCGCGTCGGGGGAGGGCGGATCCTGTTCCAGTGTCGGACTCACATCCACGCCCGCGTCGGTCGTCACGGCCTTGCCGGCGAATAGGATGTCGAGCGAATGGGGATCGAGCTTGAATTCCTTCTCGATTTCCTCGCGCGCCACCATGTACTGAGCCCACTGGCGAAGATTATCGATTGCGTCCGATCCGTCTTCCTCGGCTGCCTGCTGGGGCGTCACGGTTCGGAGCATCATGCCTGTTTCGCGCGCCTGCATTGCCGCAACGGGGTTGATCTGGGTTTCTCCAAAGAACGTCGCGCGATATTGGCACCAATACATCGCCGTCGCCGTGCTGTATCCAGGCAACTCCGCCGCGTCGGACAGCCAGATCGCATCGTTTATCCAGCGATTGACCTTGCGCCACGCGTCGAGGAAGGTCTTTCTGAGCTGGTCGATGATCGGATCGTCCTGCTGCTTCTCCATGCGGCCGGCCGAGTAGCTGTTGGACACTTCGCGCGTGAATGTGCTCAGGCTGGCATTGAGGCCGCGGGCGATCCGCCCGTTGTGGACGGCCATGAATCCCTTGAAGTCGGGATCGGGAAGTTTGCTTGAGCACCAATCGAATTCCTCGCCGGCGGCGAGATACTTTGTCGAGACTCCATCGCCCAGATCAGCGAAGGCGATCCCGTCAGTGCTGTTGGGGACCGTGAAGTCCGTATCGTCCTGGGCGGTATCGAACGGGCTGGAGCCCGGCGCGCACTTGTTCACTGCGTAATGCTTGGATTGAGCGCGGGCGCCTTCGACGGTGTTCTCGATCATCTCCCCGCCGTTGCGGAGCTGCTTGACGACGCGAACGCTCAGGGGCAGCGCGCGATCCAGGCCCGCCATCTCCGTGACTTCCAGAAGAGAGCAGTCCTCGACAGGCAGGAAGTCCCATTTGAAATCGGCGACGAATGAGTCGCCGACAGTCTGAGCAACTCGCCGGACGTAGTAACCGACGATTTCAGTGCGCGACGAGTCGGTGTATCGCACCCCGTAGCTCACCTTCGGGTCGCCCGTCTTCTCATAAGGTGTCGTGATGCGAGCGGCGGAGATGAGTTCAATCGAGAATCGCAGGCCAGTTTCCGGGTTTTTCTTTCCGACGCGATGAATCAGGCAGCCTCCCGTGATGAAGGCGGTGAGGATCGCGCGAACCTGCTGGATGCCTTCGGATCGGCCCTTGCCGCAGGCGTCGAAGCCGCCGGCATTGGAATGGAGTTCGCGAAGCCGGTTGACCTGATGGCAGATTTGCGCCGTTTGCTTCGCGGTGCAACCAATTTCGGTCGGGATCGGAGCGAGCTTGAATGTGACACCCGAGCCGACTACCTGGGCAACGCGCGTCCGATGAAATCCGCCCAGATCGGGATTGTTCACGTCCAGATTCTGCGATCGCTGAATCACCTCGGACAGCGCGTAGGCGTATTCCTCATTCAGCGAATCCTCGCGATTGCTGCCCCGGCCGCCCTGGATGGATCGGCCTGCCAGGCCGCTCGCCGCCGTGATGGCATTGCGGTATTGCCTGGCGCGGCGGTCGCGGGCCTGATTGAGCTTCTTTGTTTCGATTGCTGCTTGATCGCGGTCGCGACGCTTGCCGCTGCGTTCGATGTTGAGGCCGAAAAACCTCATTGAACACCGTCGCTTCCGCAGAAGGCGGCACGGACGAGGCGCGAGCGGCCATTGGCGCGGTTGGCGACACGGGCGCGAAGCTCGACCGACATCGCTTGAAGGGATTCAAATTTAATGGAGGAGCCTACGTCGCCGGTTTGCTCCGCGCGGTGAGCGAGGAGGTATTCAACCGCTTCAAGCCGAAGCTGGGCCTCCGTCTGTGAGGCGTACCAGTTGGCGTTGGCATCGAACTGAGTATATGCGGCGGTTACGCTGGCGAGCGCCATGCGCGGGGATATAGCAGATCAAAATCGAGGCGTGTTGGATGTATTCACTTTGTTTCACATTTTAGCTACGTGATTCACCCCATCGACGGATCATTCTTGCTTTCGGTCGATCCATCCTCGTGCCTGTCCATTGATCCAATCACATCGGACCTGCGAAACCTAACCGTGTTACCGATCCGCACAAATCGGAGCCATCGCTTCGCCATCCAGTTGTTGACCGTCCGCGCCTCGACGCGCATAAGGGACGCAACCTCTTTTTTCGTCATCATCTGATCGGGAGGAGGCGGCGGGTATCCACAGTTGACGGTTTTCGCCATCACTTTCCTTTTTTGGAGGGCGCGGGCGGCGGTTCGGTCTTCTGCCTGTCTCGCACCATCGCCTGTGCCGCAAAGTCAGCGGTGCAGCTTACGCCACCGATGCAGGCCCAGCCTTCAATCTGCCGCATGGTCACGGACGCCTCCAGCCAGCCGACCATTTCGCCGATCGGCTGGCTAAACGCCTTTCTCTGGACAAACACGACCGAATATTCCTGAATTTGCACGATGCTCCTTTATTGAAGTGGGCGGAGAGCGCGAGGAGGAATGATCCCCATCCCATTTTGAGAAATCTGCGCCTCTAATTGCGCCCTTCGGAAAGTGGCGACTGCCTTCTCCGCCTCCGATTGGAGAAGAGTCGGCAATTTCTCGAATGCCTCCTCGATAGACTTCGCGTCGATGTCGAACGTGAAGCCGAATTGCTGTCCCGGCCCGAGAGGAATGGCGGCGGTGACGAAATATTCAACCCGTCCGTCCGCAAACGATCTCGCTTTGATCTCATTCTTTCCGTCTGAGTAGATACCCAAGAGAAAAATGTCCATGATGCTCCTTATCCCATGCTCGGATCGCCGCGATCAACTCTGATCGGGGCGGTGCGAACGTGAACCTTTTTTGCTCGCGTCTCTTCCTTGGTCATCTTGTTGAGGAACGGCTCCAGATTCAGCGCGAGCCCCATCGCCTGCACGACGCAATCGTTGAAATGGTTGGGGCGAGTCTTCGTCCACACAAGTTCATCCTTGCGCTTTCCCCGTTTCAGCTCCTCGGAACCGATCTCGTTCAGGAATTTATCATCAACGTCCTCGGGAAACATCATGCGGGCAACCTTGCGCTTGCCCAGCACCCTGTCTACGATCTCGATCCGGCGATCTTTCGTGTCGTCTGGACTGTTGGATGAAAGCCAGTCGGCGAGGTCTGTTTTGAGCATGTAGGTATTGAGCATCAGCGCTCGACTGCTCTCATCCTTCACCTCAATCTCGCCGGCCTTGTGCAGTATCGCCCGTCCCCACGAGGCGTAAGGCGACGTGCAGGCGCTGGTGGCGTCGAGCGCAGCGCCCTTGCAGGGGATCGCCCGCCCGGACATGCCCGCGCAGTAGGTGATGATGGGTATCTGGGTTGGCGCATACCCGACGTCGTGGGCACACTGCTTAACCTCGTAGGCCTCGCTGTCCACGCTCCCCTTGAATCGCGCGAGATAGATCAGATCGTCATAGACGTGATATTCCGCGGCGTCGAATGACAGGGAGTATTTTCGGTCGAGGATGGCCCAATCGATCAGGGCGCCGCAGAGATAAGCATTTCCGTCGATCGACCTGCGCAGGCCCCATCCCATTACAGCATGGTGGAGCTGCACGGTTCGAGAATCCTGGCCGGCGGTGAGGAATTGAACAAATGGAGGCACCTGCCCCTTGGAATAGAATTCGGGGTCGCCCGGGTATCGCTTGACGCAGATCAGTCGGCGGATTTCGGCGTCCTCGATCTTTTTGATCTTCGGCTCGTAGCTCTCGCCGACCACCTTGTTGAAAAACACCTGAAGCGAGGTGTCGCGTCCCTCGCAAGCGACGTATCGGGCCGGGAAGGACGAAAGGGGCTTGAATGGCGAGAGGAATTGGCCCGCCTGGGCGCCGATCCAGTCTTTCGATTCAGCCTCAGCCTTGGGCAGCACGCTCTTATATTCGAGGGATCGGAGCATCATCTGACGCTCCTCCTCGGTGACGACGGCGCCGCACTCGGGGCAAACGTAGTCATAAGCCTTCGGATCACCCTTGTCGCCGGTGCATTTGAAATGCGGCCACTGGAAATACCACTCGGCCCCGCAATCATGCTTCACCATCGGACGGCGCTGGTCTGATGATTCATAAAAAAGCCGTGCGGCCCCCCGCTCCTTTGTGGTCGGGTGTGCGTAGGCGATGATGAGCGTCTGCCCCGTGAAGCTGTCCGTGCGAATCTCGGCGAGCTTGAGCGGGTCGCCTTCGCCGCCCAGATTGGCAACCAGACTGTCCAGCTCGTCGAGCACGACCACGCGGTAGGGCGTCGATTGCAGCTTGAAGATCGACTGACCTCCGGCGAGCACGATCTTTCCGTCAACGAATCGGTGTATCAGATCAGTCTCACGGCCCGGGAGTCGCCGCTCAGCCAGGGGCGCATAGTCGGGAATGATATTGCGGAATCGCTCCCTGCCGAATTCCTTTGCGGCATCGTCGGTCGAGGTCATAAAAAGCTGCGGGCCGGGCAGATAGAGCTTGAGCCATAGCATCGCACAGATCATGCAATCAGTCCCCCCGACCTGTCCGCCCTTCATAAGCACCACGCCGCGCTTTCCCTTCCGCAGGGCTTCCTGAATCATGTTCATGACGTGCAACTGCCAGGGGAAGCATCGATTGTCCCATCGTCCCGCGCGCTCGCTGCAATATTCAGGATGAAGCACCCTCCATTTCTCCGACGCCTCGGCCGGCGTGTAATCCGGCAGCGGCCGAATGATGTTGGCCGCGCGATCGAGGATCGAGGATTCGGAAAGGATGGCGGTCATTGATTGAAGTGTCGCCGAGGCATTAGTTCTCCTTGTTTGGTTAATCGCTTGGGTCTATTTCAGGAACGGAACCGCCGAGAAGAATAATTGCCCCCCCAAGATCACAGCAACGCGCCAATATTTCCTCATTTGTTGCTTTACTTCTATCAGCCGCCAGACAAATAGACCTTAGTTCCGCTTGGGCAATGCGGTGTTCGCGCCGGGCCGTTTTAAGTCGATCAACCAGAATTGTAATTACGTATTCGTTCATCAGTTCTCCTTTTTGGTTATCGCCTCAATCTCCGCAGCCTCCATCGTCCTGATCTCACGCGCATGCTTCTGGACGAATTCCCTGACCTTGCGGCTGTACTGATCGGCCGGCATCCCCTCCATTTTCCGCCACAGCAGGGCCTCGGTCGCGATCTCTGCTTCCAGACGTCCGAATGCACGTATGAAACGATCAGCCAGGACGCCGACAACCCGCTCGACCTCGTCTCGGTGCATCAGGAGGCCCATGCGCTCCGCAGTGTCCAGCGCGTCGGCCTCGACAGCCACAAGCCGCGCGAGCGTCTTGTTGAGCGCGTCGAGCTGGGTTGCCCCTACGACGCCCCGCTTGAACCTACGGGCCAGATCCCGGCTCGCAAGATTCAGGACCGACCGGCTGATGCTGACCGCCGAACCCGTTTGGCTTTCGAGGGCGAGGATGCTGGGATCGTCGTCTCGGAAAAGACTTGATCCATCTCCACCTGCTGAACCATCTGCCTTCGCGGGAACTGTCGGAGGAAAGCTAGGACCGCCTGAAGGTCGGAGCGACGCCTTGCTCTTGATGTTCTGTTCGATCCAGCGACGTTGTGGTTCTGGGGGGTCGTCATAAAACCTTTTTCCTTCAATGATTGTGTGCGGAAAGCCTTCCCGCCTGCTGAGGATGCTGAAGTTCTTGACGCTAAGGCCGAGGGCGGATGCTGCTTCATTGCCATTAAGCATTTACATTCAACTTACCATGGGCGGGAAATTCTTCGCAATGATCGACGGCCGGCGGATCGAGCTGCGCCACACGCGCGAGGCGCTTGCCGCGCTCCGTGGCCGCTGATCTTGCTGGCGAGCAATCGGCCCGATTTGGTCGGCAGGGTTTCGCTCGCATGAGGCGTTGGCCCTCTAAACCCTCCCGAGATACACCCCATCCCGTTCAAGCCCGGCCAGACGCCCATGGTGAGGGGTTTTCGGGGTCTAAAAGACCAGCCAAGGCCTTGGCCTGCCTGCGCGTGCTGGGCTTTCTCGAAAGTTGCAACCGATCGACGGCCCGAACAGGATGGCGCCCATGAGCAAACGACAGGTGAACATTTCGGAGCAACTGCGGAAGGCGGTAGAAGCAGGTTTAACGGGACATCGCTGATGACGAAAACACCAGGACAACCTATCGAGGCTACGGTCACTCCGGAGATGGTGGAGGCGGGGTTTCGGGTGCTTTCCACTTCGGGCTTAATGGATGAGTATCTGGAGGCGGATAAACTACTGGTTGCTGAAATATATCAGGCCATGGCGCGTGCGGAACACCGGGATGGCCGGCATCCAGATGCAGGCTGAACATGTTGCACAACCGCGAAATAAAATCGCATTTGCGAATGAAATCAACCAACTCGGCCGAGCCGATCGGCGTGGGCGAGCCGGTGCCATAGTTGAACACATCAGCAGGCACCAATTTTGTCCCCGCGTAACCGCCGTCAATGAATGTGGCAACGTTCCAATGCACCACGTGATTTCTGGTCTCAATCGCCCGCTGAACTAACTTCGCGAAGGAATTCCAAAATTTTGAGTAGGCGTCTCCATGTCTCTTGTTCAATAAGTCCTGGAGGATGGCGCCGACGCTCCGCGGATTGGTGATCCGAAAGAAAATAAGCCCCGCAACGTCGTGCTTGAGGCTGGCGAGCTCTGCGAACAACATGCAAAGCGATCGCTCGATATTGGCGTATTGCTGGATTGCATGTCCCCGAAGCGCCCAGAACCCATCACCGGCCGATTGGGCGCTGACCGCCCCGAGGTCAATATTTTTGTCTTCCATGATTGATCCATTCTGATCACGGCGGCCCGCCACCCAGCCCCACCCAGCCCCGATCCGGCCATCAGCCGACGATTACGTCATCCAAGGAGCCGGCCCCGCAAATCGCCTGCAATTCGTTGGGCGCAGCTCAAACTTCTGGATCATCCGAAACAAGGGGGTTTTTCTGGACGTCCAGAATAACTCTCAGAAATCCCGTGTATTTCTGCATAATAGTGAGTATGATCGCATACGCCAGTGCGGACGTCCAAAGTGACGAAAAACACTGGAAAATAAGACCGTTTCGTGCTTTTTTCATGGTCGATCCCGATGCCTCGACACGGCTGAGCAGAAACAGGTGTGGGGCGAAACCATCCCCCTTGAGATCCAGATGTTTCGCTCCGGAATATTGGATGAAGCTGAGCGTGCCGCCGAGCCCATTCTGAAATTGCTCGCACGAAACCAACAAGACGCCTCCCCGCTTCTTCTCTTCCTCAAAGACCTGCGCCAACCGAGTCGCGGCACACCCGGCGCGGGGGCGGCAGTTACCTCGCTGGACAATCTCAAGCTGCATATGCATCCACTCCCGCCATTACAGGGGAGAGACAAGAAAGTTGCCGACTACATCCAGAGGCTCCCCGGGCGGACAAGCGATACGATCGGAGCCGACAACAATATGCGCGATGATGTGGTGCGCAGGCTGTTCAAGAATAAGCTGCGTCCGCGTGGGTTCTACGAAGATGGCGGATATTTTCCTCCCAAATAGCGCCACAGACGCGCCACGGACAGCAACGCGCAACATTGCTTAACTCTGCTCATGGACATACATGAGACGCGAATCCCAATCTCCGAGGCACACAAGCACCCGCTCCTCCGCCGCCCCAAGCCGATGGCGCCGGTACATCGTTCTGTCATTCAGCGATGGATTACCCGCGGCGTCCGCGGCGTCGTCTTAGAAACCGTCCTGATCGGTGGAATTCGGTGGACCAGCGCCGAAGCGATTCAGCGGTTTATCGAGCGACAGAACACGCCCGGCGCAACCAGCAACACCGTCACCCCATCTCAAATCGCGGCTGCTCACGCCCAGGCCGAGACCGAACTGGACGTCGCTGGTGTCTGATCTCCCAACAAAAACGCCGCCGTGCCTCGCGAAAGGTCCGGCGGCAACGATGGCATTGCAATGCGAACCTACCACGCACAACCAGTTAAGACAATCCGATTTCGGCACGGGGATCCGCGATGAGCGCCACCGTCGCCGATGCACCCGCACTCCCACTGAAGTTGCTCGCCTACGCGCTCGATCCGGCCGCGCTCGATGGTGAAGCCGAAACAGCCGCCGTCCGGTTCATTCGCGCAGCACGCCGCGAAGGCATCACTATCGAGGTGCTGGCCGAGCATCTTCGTACCGCACCATCACACGTCCAGCCCGAGCAGAAGCTGCTGCGCCGCCCACCAGCATGTCGCGTCAAGATGCCTCACCGCAAATACGCTGGCATGTGCCTGCTCAGGATCGGCACGGAGGATCTGCAATACCTCCAGTGGATGGCCGAGTGCCATACCGACGGTCTACTCGCCAGCGCCGCGGCGGCGGTGCTCGCCTGGATGCTGCCTGATCTGGGGGAGCAATGACCCCGCGAATCCCGACCATGCCGCGGCCGGCACCTCGCCCCCACAATGGCCACAACGGCAACGGCGGCCACGCGACTCTATGTAACAACGGCTCTCTGTGTAACACGCCGTCCGACCCCGACCCCGAAATTGTTACACAGGAGACTCAGATACACAGGAGACTCAGAGACTCAGGAGACACAGGAGACTCATCGAGACTCATCGAGACCCATCGTGTCGGCGTTGCCGACGATGGTGTGGACGCTTCGCTTGAAGATAAAGAGGGAGAAGCCATCGAGAAATCGCGCGGATGGAAGAAAGAGCGCGCCGAATGGTTCCGCACTTTCGTCGGACGGCCGTTCGCTGAATTCATGATCGAACTCTTTCGGTACAACCAGCGGCATCAATCGGAAGACGACTGGAAGACGCCGATCTTTCATTTCGTTTACTTGCTGCGCGGCCACGAGGCGATGAAGCTATTTCTGTCCGATGCCAAGGGAGCAATCAGGGAAGTTGAGCGCGTGCTGTCTGCTTGGACGGCGAGCACACGACAGCAGGAGACGCAACCGACATACGGCAACACGGGAGACCATTGGGAGAACTGGTTCGGTATTTCCAAGACTGACGCGAAGGCCGAGTTTACGGAGTTATGGCAGAAGCTGCGTTTCCGTCCCGGACATGATCCGCTCGATCAAGCAGTAGAGCAGGCGCGAAAAATGCGGCTCATCCTCCCCGAGGCCATTCGCGATAAGCGGCCGGTGGAGGATTCCCGCCTGCTGAGGATGCTGAAGTTCTTGACGCTAAGGCCGAGGGCGGATGCTGCTTCATTGCCATTAAGCATTTACATTCAACTTACCAAGGTATTCAAAAAAAACGAAAAGTTTGCAGAATCCAATCATTCTCCCGCGCGCGGCACTCCCGGACGATGGAAGAACCTACTAAAATCAATTTCTTGGGCCCTCCCGTTCACCATGATCGACGATACGGGCCAGGATCATCCCGCCCATACCTCCGAGAGCCATCGCCCCGCAAATCGCCTGCAAACTCTATTGGGCGGGTTTGGCCGCCGGCGGATTGATGAGTGCGTCGCTTGCTGCGAGGGCTGCGGCTAGATCGGCATCGGCTGCGGCCTGCTGGGTGGCGGATGGTGCGCCGGTGGTGAGATTGCTGGCGATGGCTGTCGCGATGGATGAGCCCGCCCCGAGAAGTGCCAGCAGGCTCGCGAACTCGGGCGCTATCGCAGGATCAACGATAGCGGCGAGTGAGGATGCTGTCGCGAGTAGCTGCGATATGGACGAGACGACGGTTGCGGCGGACGACGGCGCAGCGGTGGACGGTGTAGCGGATTGCGTCATGGATTTGCTCCTGTGGATGGGGATTGGGCGGCGGTGAACGCGTTGAGATAAGCGTCGAGCGCAGACGTTGCGGCGCTTGCGGCGGTGAATCCATTCCAAGCGCCGGATGCAGCAGCTTTCTTCTCTGATGCGATGGCTGCGGCGGCAGAATGCTCAGCGGCATTGAGTTGCAGGTGTGCCGCCGGGGAGATCGCGCCGGCCTGGGCGAGCGCGGTTTCTTGTTTCGTGGCGGCGGTCAAAATTATTTCGTTGTTGTATGCCGATGCCGCGCTCGCGCATCCCACCGCGTGCGCCATTGCAAAAAACGAAATGACCAGGATCAGGGCGTGTCTCATGTTTGAATCCTCATGGGCTGGGGTTGGGGCTGGGGGTTGCGGGGCGGGATCG
>Ga0302319_10002102_pt1 | contig 43580 bp, 34 predicted proteins | sample Bog_T0_2_FD_203319 | JGI IMG/M metagenome (GOLD analysis project Ga0302319, IMG submission 203319) | Peat permafrost microbial communities from Stordalen Mire near Abisko, Sweden - Bog_T0_2 | ecosystem: Environmental > Terrestrial > Soil > Wetlands > Peat | place: Sweden: Abisko, Stordalen Mire...
CCATCTACTCGACCTTCCTGCAGCGCTCTGTCGATCCCATCATTCACGACGTAGCTCTACAAAAGCTGCCCGTGCTCTTCTGCATGGACCGCGCGGGCCTCTCCGGCGACGACGGTCCCACGCATCACGGCCTCTTCGACATCGCCTACCTGCGCAGTGTTCCGGGTTTGGTCCTGATGTCGCCCAAGGATGAGGACGAGCTGGCTGACATGATGAAGACCGCACTCCAGCTTCCGGGGCCGAGCGCCATCCGCTATCCGCGTGGTGTTGGCCCTGGAACGGCGCGCAAGCCCGAACCCGATGCGATTCCCGTCGGCAAGGCCGAAGTACTCAAAGACGGCTCTGACGTGGCGATTCTCGGTCTCGGGAACATGATGCCTCTGGCTGCGGATCTGGCCGCTCGTCTGGAGCGCGATGGCTACTCTGTCGCGGTCATCAATCCGCGCTTCATCAAGCCGCTGGACCGCGAAATGCTTGCCGAGTATGCCAGTCGCGTGGCCGCTTTTGTCACCTTCGAGGACCACGTGAAGATGGGCGGCTTCGGGTCGGCGGTCATTGAGGCGCTTGCGGAACTGGGCAGCTCGGTCCCAGTCGTCCGCATCGGCTGGCCTGACAGTTTCATCGAGCACGGCAAGGTGGACGATCTGCGCACGAAGTACGGTCTCACGGTTGAAGAGGCTCAGGCGCAAGTGTTGCCGCTGCTCACTCGCCGCCAACATCCGACTCTGGTTGCCAACTAAAGGCCCGCCAAACGCTCAAGTGTTAAAGTGGAGTTTCACACCCCTATGTTTGCTACTTCTCAGCACGCGCACTTCATCGGCATCGGCGGCATCGGCATGAGCGGCATCGCGGAGATCCTGCTCAACCTCGATATGAAAGTTTCCGGCTCGGACCTGCGCCGTGGCCCTGTGACCGATCGTCTCGCTCAATTGGGCGCCACCATCTACGAGGGCCACAACGCCGCTAACATTGCCGGTGCCACAGTCGTAGTCACCAGCTCCGCCGTCTCCCCGAGCAACCCCGAAGTGCTGGAGGCGCGCGCTCACAAGATTCCCGTCATTCAGCGCGCCGAAATGCTCGCTGAGTTGATGCGCCTCAAGTACGGCATCGCCATCGCCGGAATGCACGGCAAAACGACAACCACTTCCATGGTGGCCTCGGTGCTTGCCGCCGGCGGACTGGACCCGACGGTCGTGGTCGGCGGGCGCGTGGACGCGCTCGGCTCCAACGCCAAACTGGGCAGTTCGCAATACCTTGTCGCAGAAGCCGATGAGAGCGACCGCTCCTTTCTCAAGCTCTCGCCCATCCTGGCCGTGGTCACCAATCTCGACCGAGAGCACATGGACTGCTACCACGACATGGCAGACGTCGAGCAGGCTTTCCTCACATTCATTGACAAGCTACCGTTCTACGGCGCGGTAACCGCCTGCGTGGACAATGCGCTGCTGGCGGCCATTTTGCCTCGCGCGCAACGCCGCGTTTTAACCTACGGTGTCGCCGCCGATGCCGATTACCGTCTCGAATTTCTCGATGCAAAGAAAGACAGCATTCCGGCAGGGCAGGGAAGTTTCGCGCGTTTCCAGGTCGTGACTGCGCACGAACAGCTCGGGCCTTTTGAGTTGCATGTGCCCGGCCACCACAACATACTCAACGCCACGGCCGCCGTGGCTATCGCTCACCAACTCGGGATTAGTTCGGAGAAGATCGCCGAGGGGCTGAGCCACTTTCGCGGCGTGGATCGGCGCTTCCAGTTGCGCGGCACGGCACGCGGCGTCACCGTGGTGGACGACTACGGCCATCATCCCACCGAAATTCGCGCTACCCTGGCCGCCGCCCGCGAATGCGGCTACAAAAAAATCCACATCGTCTTCCAGCCCCACAGGTTCACCCGAACCCTTGATCTCATGGACCAGTTCGTTGGGGCGTTCAAAGACGCCGATACCGTCATCGTGCTGCCCATCTACGCTGCCAGCGAGCAGCCCATCCCCGGCGTGACAGCCGAGCGATTGGCCGCAAAAATTGAAGGCCCGCAAGTCCAGTACGCCCCGGATTTTCCCTCCGCGACTGCCGCAGTCGCAGCGCAGGCCCAGGAAGGCGACCTGATCCTCACCCTTGGCGCAGGCAATGTCAGCCAACTGGGGCCGCAAATCCTCACGGCGCTGGAAAAGAAATAGCAGAACTTTCGACATCAAATTGTGGTAAGATTTCCTTGTTTCCTTAAAAGGAGGAGATCGTGCTGGCCAAAATGACTGTAAAGAACCAGCTAACCCTTCCCAAGACCGTGGTTACCCGTTTCTCTGGAGTGGAATACTTCGACGTCAGCACGGATGGTGCGTGCATCGTTCTGCGTCCGCTGCAGCGGAGCCGGGCCGAAGATGTGCGGCAGCAACTCGCCCAGTTGGGCATCAAGGAACAGGACGTTGCCTCCGCCGTTTCCTGGGCGCGTAAAACGGCAGCGCGTAAATCCGGGGCGCGTTAGATCGCGTGACCCCGCGCGTCGTATTCGACACAAACACGGTTTTGTCGGCTCTCCTGTTTTCAAGCGGACGGCTTGCGTGGCTGCGTTCTCATTGGAGAGAAGGTGATTGCGTCCCTCTCATCTCTCGGGCAACCGCCGCGGAGTTAACGCGGGTTCTGGGCTACGCCAAGTTTCGACTTTCGACAAATGACCGGCTGGAGTTGTTGGCCGACTATCTTCCTTATTGCAAGACAATCGAGCCGGAAGAGCGATGCCCGTTTCTGTGCAGGGATGCAAACGATCAGCCGTTTCTCGATCTGGCGCAAAGTGGCAAGGCCGACCTGCTGGTGACGGGCGACCGGGATTTATTGTCACTGGCCGGACAAGCGACCTTTCTGATCGAAACGCCTGACGCCTATCGCCGCAGAATTCCAAATGGTGTTTAAACTGGATTGCGGCATCTCCTTTCTCCGCTTTACCCGTAACAATACGGGTTCCCTTTGGCGTCCTCATGGAAAAACCGGTGCACGCAGGGTTATAGTGAAATCTGGCGACTCTCACGACCTTGCTCAGGCGTGACGACACTAAGCAGTAACAGAACCCGTTCCCTCGCGTGGGAAGACGAAACGCCCTCAGAGCTTCGAGAGTCTCGAGAGCCTCGCTTTCGGCGCGTGCAGCCGGTTGTGCCCCCTTCGGGGCGCTCTACCGCTGACGCAGCGCCGGAGATGGCAGACTCTGACGACGATGATTCGTCGCGCCCAGCCCCGCGTGACGATTGGCAGTCGCGCGGCTCGTCGAAGAGGAATTCGCCACGCAGTCGCTGGTGGCGTCCTGCTAGCACGGCGGGCCGTGTGCTTTTGCTGCTGGCCGTTCTGGCTGTGCTGGGCACGCTCGGTACGTCAGCTTACCTTCTCAAAACCTGGCTGGGCCGCGACGGGCGCTTCCGCATCGAGGGTGCAAGCAACATCAAAGCCACCGGGCTTACCGAGGTCAGCCGCGCTGAGATGCTGCCTGTCTTTGGCGAAGACATCGGGCGCAACATCTTTTTTGTCCCCTTGAGCGAGCGACGCCGGCAATTGGAAGAGATTCCCTGGGTCCAGAGCGCCAAGGTGATGCGCCTGCTTCCGGACCAGATTCAGGTCTCTGTGGTGGAGCGTCAGCCGATAGCCTTCACGCGCCAGGCGCAGCAGATCGGCCTGGTTGACGCCAACGGGATTCTTCTCACCATGCCTGCGGCCATGATGGCCCAGCATCACTACTCGTTCCCGGTGGTCACGGGGATCAACGCCCGCGATCCATTGTCCGCTCGCAAGGCGCGCATGGGAGTCTATCAGCGCCTTCTTTCAGAACTGGACGCCAGCGGTCAGAAGCTCTCCACGCAAATATCAGAAGTCGATCTGACTGATCCCGAAGATGCCCATGTAATCATGCAGGACGATACCACCCTCTTGCACTTTGGTCAGGACCGGTTTCTGGAGCGTTACCTGCGCTACAAGGGGCACATTGCCGAGTGGCGTAAGCAGTACCCCAGATTAGCAGCTGTCGATCTGCGCTACGACCAACAGGTCGTGCTGGAGATGGCCGCCGGCACTGACGTGGCGCAAGCTGCTGCGGACGAGCAGACGGCGGCGAATGCGGCGCATGATAAGCAAGCAGGTCTACAGGCTGCTGAAAGCGATCATGCTGCAGGCAAGCCTGCCGCAAAAAATCCATCGTTGGCAAGAGCTGCGACCCACAAGCCTCCGGTCCGCCAGTCAGCGCCTGGCTCTAAAGTGAAGACAGGCAAGGCGGCCGCAAAGCCGGTAGGCAATGCTTCTGCCAAGGCGAAGACAGCGGCCGCCAAAAACAAGGCTGCAAAAGCCAAAGCCGTCAAGGCTAAGGCGAACGATAAGAAGCGCGCGCAGGTCAAACGCGCCGTACTGAATTTGAACAGGCGAAAGACAGCCACAACCAGCCACACGGCAGCGTCCGCCGAGATGGGGCAGTGAACACGATGAGCCGGAATCAAGACAATTTGATGGTGGCGCTGGACATCGGCAGCGCATGGACCCGCGTGCTCGCTGCTGAGGTGAATGACGGCGCCCTGCGTTATTGCGGGCACGGCATGGTGGAGTCGGCGGGCATGAGAAAAGGGCTCATCGCCGAGCTGGCGCCCGCTGCCAAAGCGGTCGAGGCGGCGAATAAGCAAGCCGAGTTTACTGCTCGCACCAACATCAGCGAGTGCGTAGTAGGCGTCGGAGGGCCGCACATTCGCGGACTCAATACGAATGGCGGAATTGAGATGGGCGGCCGACCGCGGGAGATTGACAACGAGGATGTGCTCAGCGTCGTCGCCCGTGCGCGAGCCGTGGAAAGGCCTCCTGACCGCGAGATTCTTCACCTGCTGCGCCGCCAGTTTATCCTCGACGACCAGCCGGGCATCTTTGACCCGGTCGGCATGATCGGCAAAAAACTTGAAGTGGATCTGCATATCGCCACATGCTCCGCCAGCGCGCTGCAAAGTACGGTCACCTGCGCCAATCGGGCCGGGCTTGAAGTGACCGAGGCGGTGCTCGAATCGGTTGCCGGCGCTGAAGCCACGCTCTCCGCCGACGAGCGGGAACTGGGCGTTTGCCTGCTTGACATCGGCTGCCACTCCAGCGATCTGGTGGTGTTTTTTGAAGGCGCTGTGGTGCATACTGCCTCGGTTCGGATTGGCGGCCAGCACTTTACCAACGACCTCGCGATAGGCTTGGAAATGCCCATAGCCCAGGCCGAACAACTGAAACGCATGTACGGAAACGCCGTGGTGACGGACGTTCCGCAGGACGCCGAGATCGAGATTGCCAACCCCCAGCCGCAGATGCTGCGCCTGCGCAGGATTGCCGAAATCCTCGAGCCGCGCGCCTGCGAATTGATGCAATTCGTAAAAGAGAGTCTGCGCCAGGGCGGCGTATTCGAAGCCCTGGGCGCGGGTTGCGTGCTCACCGGCGGCGGTGCGATGCTGCCGGGTATGTTGGACGTCACCGAAAGCCAACTGCGCGTTCCGGCGCGCACCGGACTTCCTGTTCGTCTCTCGCAGATGCCCGGCGAACTGGTTCATCCCGGCTTTTCCGCCGCCATCGGCATGATTCTCTACGCCCACCGCACCAGGATGAGCCGCGCGACCGAGAGCACCTCAATGCGCACAAAATTGCGCTCTATCTTTGCAGCGAGCTTTTAACGTTCTTGTTCGAGATTGGCAATCAGGAGGCAGAAGCCCAAATGGAAGAATTGAGAAATGAAGCCGCAGAGATGCGCATTCAGTACCACGAAGAAGGTGTGCGTGGAGCTCGCATCAAAGTTATCGGCGTGGGCGGCGGCGGCGGAAATGCCGTCAATCGCATGATTCAGGCCCGCATGGCCGGCGTCGAGTTCATCACCGCCAATACTGACGTGCAGGCGCTCAAGGCCTCTCATGCTCCCGTCAAGCTCCAACTCGGCGTCCGGCTTACCTCTGGGCTCGGTGCAGGGGCCAATCCCGATGTGGGCCGGAGAGCCGCGCTTGAAGATTCGGAAAAGATCATTGAGGCTCTCGAGGGCGCTGACATGGTCTTTGTCACTGCGGGCCTTGGCGGCGGCACAGGCACAGGCGCGGCGCCGGTCATTGCTTCACTGGCCAGTGAGTTGGGAATCCTGACCGTGGCTGTCGTAACGCACCCCTTTGCTTTTGAAGGCAAGCGCCGCCAGCAGCAGGCCGAGCAGGGCCTTAAAGAGCTGATCGAATGCGTAGACACGATGATTGTGATTCCCAATGAAAAGTTGCTGGAAGTGGCCAAGGACGCCGGCTTCTTTGAGAGCTTCCGCATTGCGGATGACGTACTGCGCCAGGGCGTGCAGGGCATCAGCGACATCATCGCCATCCCTGGCATCATCAATCGCGACTTTGCCGACGTGAAGACCACCATGGCCGGCATGGGTCACGCGGTCATGGGCACCTCAGTGCGTTCGGGCGCAAATCGCGCCCTGGAGGCGGCGCAGGCAGCCATGGCTTCTCCCTTGCTTGAAGCCGGGGCCATCGACGGCGCTCGTGGCATCCTCATCAACATCACCGGCTCCAGCTCGCTCAAGCTCTCCGAAGTCAACGAGGCCTCGTCGCTCATTCAATCCGCCGCCCATGCTGACGCCAACATCATCTTCGGCGCGGTGCTGGACGAACGGATGGGCGAGGAAGTCAAGATTACCGTCATCGCCACCGGCTTCCGCGATCAGATGCCGGAGCGGCGCGCACGCATGTTGGCTGTGGAAGAGGCGCCCGTGGTTTCGATTCCGATGGATGAAGCGCCGGTAGCCAGGGTAGCCCTGATTGCGTCCGACGGCGGGCATCGCGAACCAGCGCCCGCGCCGCCGCGCTTCCTCTCGCAGGATGAGGAAGAGCAGGAAGACGTTGTCGAGTCGGACAGACTATGCAAAATGGACAAGGTGGAGGAACTGGCTGAGCCATGCTACTTCTCCGCCGCGGAAAACTCTGCGCGCTCACTTGATGCTGCGGTTTCGATCGTGGAAGCGCCAGCGGTTGATGAGCAGGAGGAGATGGAACCGGCAGTTGCGCCGACGCGGCCCAGGTTTGCCGAGTTGTGCGAGGAGCCGGCATACGCTCTGCCGCCAAGGGATTACGCATCGGGCTTTGCGGGAGGCGTGCGCAGCCCTGAGATGATGGACGAGTATCGCGCGCAACCAGCAGCGACGCTCCTCACCGAAACCAACGAAGAAGATCAACCGGACCTGGACAAGCCGACCTTCCTGCGCCGGCTGAAGTTCTAGTACGAAGGTAATGGGCCAATTGAAGGGTATTGACTTCACAGACTCGGAAACCCCATCGTTTTGAAAGGGCACGACTTCAGTCGTGCCGAAATGCAGCCAAACAATGGCGGGCTTTAGCCCCCGGGGTAAAGTTCATGCAAATCGGCCCACTACCAACGGGGATTCATGTCAAGATGAGCTGAGGAGAGAGTATAGTTCAATATAGCTCATATAGACATGAGGGTTTTTTGCGAAGCCTCAGGCCCGCTCTCCGATTCTAAGGTTGTTGAAGGAACCGGCTGCGGGATTCGACGGCGAAAAGGGAGCACCCGGGCCGGAAGCGGTGCCCGGATGAGTGCCCGGATAAAATTGGCTTGATCCGCAAAAAGGACTGTAATTTGTTCGCGGAAATGCCGATGAAAGCGATGTGCCGATTTCAACTGCCGGTACGCAGTGCAAGTGAGTGGCGTTTTTCTTTTGAGAATTGCCATCTTGCACGGAGTTGGTTAGGCTGTCCGTAAGAGGAGAGCCGTTTAAAGAAGGACGTTGTAAGTAGATACGAGCTCCCCGGGGGGACGCAGTGCACGATACTCCGACTGGAGAGAGGAAAAGGGCTGAATGAATTTCTTCCGTGTTTGGGCAAGTGCATTGGTTCTCGTTGGTTTAAGCGTTGGCGCGGGGAGAGTATCCGCGCTGGACGCGCAACATCCGCTGCGCCATTCCAGGACAACAGAACCCCATCTGACTGAGCCGCATCGCACCGCGCATCATACCGCTGGGGCGGCGACTCGGAGATCCACGACGGCTCGCGCCGGATCTTCTCGCCGTGCAACGGCTGGAGCCGCGCACGCAGGACGACGGGCTTATTCCGCAGCAAGAGGTGGTGTGCGCCGCGTCTCTTACACCCGCAGCAGTCGCCATCATTTCTATGAGCGGTTCACCGCCAGTTCCTTTGCCAAGGGAGATATATTTGCCGGCGACGTTACGGCTGGCGAAGACCCTGTCGTCCGCCAGGCCGCGATCGACGCCATGGGCGACATGAATGGCACCGCGGTAGTCATTGACCCTTCCAACGGGCGCATCCTGGCCATGGTCAACCAGAAGCTGGCTCTTTCGCCGGGTGCTGAACCCTGCTCCACCATCAAGCTAACCGTGGCCATGGCCGCTCTCTCTGAGGGTCTCGTCACCAGCGACACGCCCGTCAAACTGGCCGGTTTCCGCATGAACATGACCCAAGCGCTGGCCAAGAGCAACAATCTTTATTTCGAGGAAATGGGCCGCGAGCTGGGCTTTGAGCGTGTGCGTCACTACGCCAGGCAGTTTGGCCTCGGCGAACTGGCCGGATACAACATCGCAGGCGAGCAGTTGGGCGTCTATCCCGACCAGGAGCTACCCGCTTCTCAGGGTGGCGTGGGCCGTATGTGCAGCTTTGGCCAGGGTGTTTCTCTCACACCGTTGCAACTGGGCGCCTTTGTAGCCGCCATTGCCAACGGCGGAACGCTTTACTATCTCCAGCATCCCACCACGCCGGAAGAGGCTGCTGCCCTCCAGCCCAAGATCAAGCGGACTCTCGATATCGCCAAGTACGTGCCTGACATGGAAGGCGGCATGGCCGGCGCGGTCGAGTACGGCACTGCCCGCCGCCTCCGCGCCAATTTCCACGAACTGCCAGTCTTCGGCAAGACTGGGACCTGTTCGGATAACGGCACCCGCTTCGGCTGGTTCGCCGCTTACTCCGACTCGCCGCAAGGCAGTCTGGTTACAGTATTCTTTCTCGAAGGCGGAAGGCCCACATTTGGTCCCCGAGCCGCCGAGCTGACCGGCGAGTTCTACAAGAACCTTTGGAACCGCAACTGGTTCGCCTCCAAAGGCCCGCAGGATGCAGCGATCATTCCGCCAGCTCCCGCCAGCGGGCAAGCACAGCCGTAACGCTCACTCTCTTTCAACGGATTCAGTAAAAGAGGCTGCCTTCGGGCAGCCTCTTTTGTCTCTCAACGTTCCGGCATCCGCATTGGCTGAAGCCAATCACTCTTGAAAATCATCAGATAGCATGAGACCTCCTCTGGTTCTCGTCTGCGTTCGTCTGGCAGCCGAAAGCGGGCAGGTCTGATTCCGCCGCACGCGCAGACTGGACTCTCCCCTATGGCTTTACCCGAGCATTTTCTCCTCCTATACGGTTACGCGCTGCTTTTTGCCTGGGTGCTCGTCGAGCAATTGGGGATTCCGCTGCCTGCCACGCCGGTTCTGCTGGCCGCCGGAGCGCTTTCTGCTGAAAACGAATTGAGCATCGGGCTGGCATTTCTGGCTGGCATGGCAGCTTCGCTGATCGCCGATACCTCATGGTTCCTGGTCGGCCGCCGCTACGGCCGTCATGTCCTGCGTTTTCTTTGCAAGATTTCGATTGAACCCACCACCTGCGTCCGCAGTACACAGGAGTCCTACAGCCGCCGCCACGGCCTCGCTCTCACGTACGCCAAATTTGTGCCCGGCCTCTCGATGCTGGCCCCGCCCGTCGCCGGGCAAAAAGGCATGGCCTTCCGCAGCTTTCTGCTCTTCGACGGCATCGGGGCCGCGCTCTGGGTCGGTCTGTTGTTGGCTGCCGGCCGCCTCTTCGGCGCGCTGCTGGTACAAGATCCCGGCCTGCTCAATCGTGTGGGACGCTTCTCTGGAGCCTTGCTTCTTCTGGGTGTCGCCGGCTTCCTCGTTGCACGCATCATTCGGCGGCGCATGATTCTGAACAAAATGATCTCCGCCCGCCTGGAACCGGTCGAACTGAAGCGCTGGCTCGATGCTGGCGAAGATGTTTTTATCGTCGATCTGCGCCACCCCGACGATCTGAAAGATGAACCCTTCACCCTGCCCGGCGCGCTCCACATCGCACCCCAGGCCCTCGCCGAGCGAGGCCATGAGATTCCCCGCGATCGCGACATCGTACTCTACTGCGCCTGCCGCCCCAGCGACGCCACCGCCGTCAAAACGGCCACCACTCTGCAAAAGCTCGGCATCGAGCGCGCCCGCCCCTTGCGCGGCGGCTACTACGAATGGAAGCGCCTCGGCTTTCCCCTTACCGCAGTCGAGGCTGCCTCGCCAGCGCAGTCAGCTAGTATCGTGACCGCATAATTCGGTTGAGTCTGAAATGTAGCGCCTTCCGGGCGGCCGTAGTGCGGGCGTCCTCGCCCGCGCCTGTCCGGAGCAATTACCAACCCACGCAGTCACAAACCCAGCGATAAACAATGCCCTCAATGCCGTGCGACAAGTTAAGCTAATGAATTGAGCACGGCGCCTGCCGGGCAGGAGACAATTCATGGCCTACGACGATCTGCGCGATTGGATCAAGACCCTCGAAAAGCACGGCGAACTGAAGCGCATCAGCGAAGAAGTTTCCCCGGAGCTTGAGATTACCGAGATTACTGACCGCGTATCCAAGAGCGGCGGCCCGGCCCTGCTCTTCGAGAACATCAAAGGCCATCCCGGCCACAAGGTCTTCATTAACCAATTCGGCAGCGAGCGCCGCATGGCTCTGGCTCTCGGCGTCGAACGGCTGGACGAGATCGCCGAGCGCATCCACGGCCTGATGAATCTCAAAGCCCCCGAGGGCTTGCTCGACAAACTCAAAATGCTGCCGCAGTTGAGCGCGCTCACCAGCGCCTTCCCCAAAACTGTCAGCGCCAAAGACGCTCCCTGCAAGGAAGTCGTTTTGCGCGAGAACTTCGACCTGAAACAATTTCCGATTCTGAAGTGCTGGCCCCATGACGGCGGCCCGTTCATCACCCTGCCCTGCGTCGTCACCCGCGACCCGCGCACTGGCAAGCGCAACGTGGGAATGTATCGCATGCAGGTCTACGACGGCCAAACCACCGGCATGCACTGGCAGCGGCAGAAGGTCGCCGCCGAACACTATCGCAACGCGATACGAGACGCGTCGGCACTTCAATCTACCGATAGCCCGCTCACCACCAGCGTTGCCGCTATGGCGGAGTCAGCCGGAGGCGCGGTCGCCATCCCTGACGGTCCCATCGGCGGCCTCCCGCAGGTCGCGTTGGGCAATCTGAAAGGCTCGCGTCTTGAAGTTGCAGTGGCCATCGGCACTGATCCGGCTACAACTTTCGCCGCCATCGTCCCTGCCCCGCCCGAGGTCGAGGAGTATCTCATCGCCGGCTTCCTGCGCGGCAAGCCGGTCGAAATCGTCCAGTGCGAAACCGTCGATCTCCAGGTTCCCGCCCACGCTGAAATCGTCCTCGAAGGCTACGTCGAACTCGGCGAACTGCGCAGCGAAGGCCCCTTTGGCGATCACACCGGCTTCTACACCCTCACCGACGACTACCCGGTCTTCCATCTCACCTGCGTCACCCATCGCAAAAATCCCATCTATGCCGCCACCATCGTCGGCAAGCCGCCCATGGAAGACGCATGGATGGGCAAGGCCGTCGAGCGCATCTTCCTGCCCGCCATGCGCATGCAGATTCCTGAACTGGTAGACATTCATCTCCCTGTCGAGGCCGTCTTTCACAACCTGATGCTGGTCTCCATCCGCAAGAGTTATCCCGGCCAGGCGCGCAAGGTGATGAACGCCATCTGGTCTCTCGGCCAGGCCATGTTCACCAAAATCATCATTGTTGTCGACGAGGACTGCGACGTGCAAAACGTAGCCGATGTTGTCCTGCGCGTGGCCAACAACATCGACCCCGAGCGCGACATCCAATTCACTCTCGGCCCCGTCGATTCGCTCGATCACTCCTCGCGCCTGCCCAACTACGGCTCCAAGATGGGCATCGACGCCACCCGCAAATGGAAGGCCGAAGGCTTTAGCCGCCCCTGGCCCGCCATGATAGAAATGGACCGCGCCACCAAAGCTAAAGTCGATGCAATCTGGGCCAAACTGGGACTGTGACGGGCAGGTGGCCCGCTCATTAGTCCCGAAGAATCGCCATGAGCCATGAGAAGCCGTTCCCCGTTCATCGCGGTCTCAGCAAGAAGTGGCGACTCTGCACAAAGCGTCGTTGCCATACTGCACTCCGCGTTCGAAGCGATGCGCCGGACCCTGAAGCGGCCTACTTAGCTGTTTCCAACCGCAGAAGCGACGGCTCCCGGAGACAGCTGACCAACTTGCACCCCGATTTGTGCTGAAGCTGACTCAGGCGTGAAGGCTGTATATCCGTTTCGTCCTTGCGCCTTGGTGCAGTAGAGAGCCTTATCCGCATTCCGGAGCATGGTATCTGCGTCAAGCTCCTCGCCAGATGCGGAGCAGACCCCAATGCTTACGGAAACCGGTATCTCGTGGTTCTCGAACGTTATGGGAACTGAGAGATTCTTTACCATCTTCATCGCAATACACGCGGCGAACTGCGGATCGCTTAATTCGGCAAAGAACGCGACGAATTCGTCGCCGCCGATGCGGGCGACAGTATCGCTCCTGCGCACGGCTTCCTGCAGCCGATTCGCGGTAACGCGCAAAACCTGATCTCCCGCCGGGTGGCCAAAGGTATCGTTTATCTCTTTGAACCTATCGAGGTCGATCATAAGCAGTGCCAGCCCGGTTTGATGGCGCCGTGCGGCTTCTATCGCGATACTCATGCGATCCCGCAAGAGTAAGCGTGTCGCCAATCCCGTCAATGCGTCATGCATCGCCATGTGACGGAAGCGCTCCTCGCTGGCCCGAAGAAGACTTGCCTGCTGCTCGACGTGTCTTCTGAGTACCGCGACCCACGCCAGCACGAACAGCGCACCAGTCAACACAACTGCCAACAGCACAATTGCATGAGCCGGCGTCCACCAGGAGGCTTTCTGAAGCACTACGACGTCGCCGGGAGAACGCATGAGAACCCGGAAAGACTTGGCCACTTCCTCGTCCTCCGACGTGCCCTGCCCGACCGCACTGCTATCGGCATTCAGGCTCACCGAGCAGATGCCTGTGATGCGCAGCTTGCTGCCGATCCGCCACCGATCTGCTGCCGCGCCCATCAGCCGATTGGGAAGCACGGCAGCAAAGACGATCTTGCCGGTGCTGAGCGTCAGAGTGGTATCGGAGGAGGCGATGTCGAGATTGATCAATTGGCCGTCGATCGAAATCAGTTCGGAATCGTGCAGCCCGTGCAGGATGTCATCAGCGTTGATGGGCGTGGGGGCAACGGGCCGGCCTGTGCCTGCGGGGCGGTAGACGGCGTCGGTAAGGATATGCGCGTCTCCCCGGATGGTTGCAAATCCGACCAGATCGGCCGACTGGCCCACCGCAAGCGGCGTCTGCTGCTCGGTTTGGGTGCAGATTGTGCCGCTGTCGTCACGAATGCAGAGCGATGAACCGGGCCAGAAAAGAGTGACCGTTCCAAGCAGATGCACGCGGTGCTTGAGGATGGAGATATGATCCCAGCGCATGAGACTGTCAACGGGCGCGGCAGGCAGATTGAAGGAATCGCTGGGCGCGGCTTCAAGAACTTTGACGACCGCAAGGGCCGGTGCCATCAGCCTCGAACCCACCATCTGGTATTTGACGCGGCTGAAGACCGGAGCGACATTGCCACGAACCGACACCCTGGCATCGACTAGGTTGGAGTAGTTTGCGTCTGCAACCAAGGGCATAAGCACGTTGACGGGTCCATCAGGCATGACGAGATGGAGGGTGACCGTCAGCCCCTTCCAGGAAAAGGACTGGACGGTGCCCTCGACCTCGACCCATTGGCTGTCATAGACGCCGCTGAAGAGGTCGATGTGGTTCACCCGGAGCGGATGTTCCGGCAGATGCGATAGCCCGATCACGCGCAGGTGCGGAGAAGCGACGACAGGCGCAAACAGCCCATTGCCGCTCACGCCGGTCACATCGACGAGTGTGCCGGCAGTCAGCGATTTGCCCGTACCGGTAGCCAGGTTAACCCAAACACAGGACCCATCGCAGACGAAGATGGCGGCGAATCCATTGCCGAGGTCTGGATTGAAGTACGTCACCACTGCCCGAAGATGGACCGGATAGGCGCGTGCCGCCTCCTCTGAAGTCAGAGAGTGCACCGCGCGCGCGGTGGTGATCGTGGGTAATCTTCCCAGAGATTTCTTTCCCGGCCCGGTCAGCGGTGTAGCTTGCGCAGAGAAAAGGCCGGTCAAGCCCAAGGCGACTATCAAGGCCAAAGAAATGCATACGGCGCTGACAGCCTTTATGCCTGCCAATCCCTGCTTCTTCCGGTACTTGCCGGAAGAGGCTGCGTGTAGATCTTCCGGCGAACCATAGCTCAAAGCCACACCCATTAGGTAACCATCGGCATAATTGAACAGGAGTTCACCATCTCTTCGGTGGGCAGCGACCCTTTGTGCCGCCCCGGAGACGAGAGCGAAAAGGATACTGTCTCCGAGAGCGATCTTCTGGCGGGTGACTCATATCCGCCCAGCTACAAAGCCGGGTGCCCAAGTTCTGGATGTTCAGACCCGAGAATCCCCCAAAAGGCGGGCTCGGAGGCCGCGTGCCCCAGCCTTCGCGCATTCTGCGAAGGCTGGGAAAGCACGAACCTCAACCGCCAAGCCGACGGCTTCTCTCATCCCAAAACACTCAGTTTTTCAAACCAAATATTTCCTTTTCCCATCCACTTTTGATGCCTTGCAAACCTCGCCTCCTTGCCGCCCAAAATCTCTTACAAAATGTCCAAATATTTTGCAGTTAATTAAGTAGTAAACTCGCCTATAAAGTCAAAGGAATGAATATGTTCCACGTGGAACAATTTTCCAAGTCCGCTCGCTTGCAATCCCGAGAAGCCCGCTCATTCTCGGAGTCCCACTCGACGCATTTTTGCGCATCTCAACAAAGCAAATGAAACGGCTCTGAGCGCCCCTCTGCGATACCCTAGACTCATGCGGTTCGTATCTTTTTCGCTCTTGTGTTTCTCGATTGCGGCAATGCTGTTCGCCGTCGCCCCCGTCTCCGCCCAGCAATCCCCCGACAGCTTTCGCTGGATCGATTTCCACTCCGCAAAAGACCAGAGCGTAGTCGCATGGGTCACGCGTTCGCTCGAACCGGAAAAATGGACGGCGATTCGCGAGATCGGCGTCGAATACGACGCGGCTCTGGTCGTCACCACCCTGCGCGCCACTCCTCAGTCGCAACCCTCGGCGGACACCTTCACCGTATGGAATCTTTCACTTACCAGCCACGTGGTTGCGCCGCTGCTCCAGGGCGTTAACCTGCGCCTACTTGACTGGATGCTCCTTGCCGACGGCTCGCCGCGCGAACTCGGCGCTCTCTACGACAACTGCAACGAGTGCGCCGCATCCACCTTCCTGACCGCCTTCCACTACGACCTGCCGCACCATATGTGGACCGGCCGCTGGATGCGCGGCGCCCAGTCCGTGCCCATCTGGAACACCAATCCTTCTCAGGGAGTTGATTTGACCCAGGTCTACGCGGTTCTCGCCGAGCCAAACGGTCGCCAGCTTGTGGGCACATGGAACCACTTCGACTATGGCGAGGAGAAGCGGCCGGAAGACATTGTCTACCGCTACGATCTGGACCCCTTCAGCGGCCTGGAGCGCACCCAAATGCTCATGGGCAAGGAAGCAGAGGCCATGAAGCAGCGCCTCTGCGGCGCGCCCAGTGTTGCTCCGGAATTGGCGCGCGGGCAGGATTCATCGCTTTGCCAGCAGACCCTCAAGCCGAACCTTGCACGCAGGCCTGTCACCACCCCGCCAGCCAATAACCACGGCCGATCCGCGCCGCCTGGCGGCCGCCGCTGAGGCCATCCCGGAGATGGTCAATAGTGGACTGTCTCGCTCCCGTCGCTTCTCATACCATCAAACTGAATTGGGGTGTGAAATGAGTTACTTTTCGAGATTTGCGGCATTACCTCTACTTGCCCTGGCGTCCGCGCTCTGCATGACCGGATGCCCCTGGAGTCAGAACCAGGCGGCAGCCTCTTCCAGCCAGGCCGGTTCGCAGGATCAGGCAGTGGACCCGGCTTCCGGCAATATGGCCACAGCCGATTCAAACACTTCGGCGCCCGCGCCTTCCAATGCCTCCAACTCGGGCGGCTCATACAGCCAGGCCGCCTACCAGGCTCCCAACCAAAACTATGACCAGGGCTCGGACGATCCCGGCTATGGCGCTCAGCCTGTTGAATACGCGGATCAGCCGCCCCCGCCTCTGCCCGAATACGACCAGCCTCCCACTCCCGGCGACGACTACCTCTGGACGCCCGGCTACTGGGCTTGGGGTGATGGCGGATATTACTGGGTGCCCGGCGTGTGGGTCGAGGCTCCCTACGAGGGCGCTCTTTGGACCCCTGGCTATTGGGGCTATTACCATCACCGCTACGGCTTTTACCGCGGCTACTGGGGTCCCCACATCGGCTACTATGGCGGCGTAGACTACGGCTTTGGCTATGTAGGATTTGGCTACCAGGGCGGCTACTGGGGCGGCGGCCATTTCAACTACAACCGTTCGTACAACAATGTCAACGTCAACATCGTACACAACGTCTATGACCGCCCAATGCGCGACGAGCACAGGGGCGGCGTCCGTGTCAGCTTCAACGGCGGATCGGGTGGGTTGCAGGTCCGAGCCAGGCCCGCCGAGCTGGCGGCTCGCCACGAGGAGCATGCTCCGCCCATGAGGGCGCAGCTCCAGAACGAGCACGTTGCTGGCGGCAACCGGGCTCAGTTTGCCAATGTCAACCATGGCCGCCCGGCCAGCATGGCCGTCAACCAACCCCTTCAAGCCGATCACAATGTCCGCATGCCGGCGGAGGTCAAGGCGCGCAACCAGGCTGACGCACAGCACCAGCAGCGTCAGGGCCAACCGATGCAGGCACAGCACCAAGGGCCGCTCCAGCAGCAACAACAGCCCGGGATGCCTCAGCAGCAACAGCATCAGCAGCCTGGGATGCAGCAGCAACAGCATCAAACGCCCGCGATGCAGCAGCAACAACAGCATCAAATGCCTGGGAGCCAGCAGCAACAGCAGCAGCGCCAAGCGCCCGGGATGCAGCAGCCGCAACAGCAACGCCAGGCGCCCGGGATGCCTCAGCAACAGCATCAAGTGCCCCCGATGCAACAGCAGCATCAGGTGCCCGCCATGCAGCCTCAGCAGCAGCGCCAAATGCCTCAGCAGCAACAACAGCGCCAGGCGGCACCGCAAGAGCAGCCGCGCCAAATGCCTCAGGCGCAACCGCAACAGCGCCAAATGCCTCAGATGCAACAGCAGCGCCAAATGCCTCAGCAACAACAACAGCGCCAGGCTGCACCGCAAGAGCAGCGTCAGGCAGCACCACAACCGCAGCGTCAGGCTGCTCCGCAGCAACAGCGTCAGGCCGCACCACAACCACAACGGCAAGCTGCACCGCAACCGCAACGCCAAGCTGCTCCGCCACAGCGGCAAGCCGCTCCGCCTAAGCAGGAGGAGCATCCGAAGAAGTAGCATCCTGCGGCGAATCCAAACCGGATTCCGCGGGCATCAGGACAAGAGGCGCTCGATTACTCCGCAGTCAGCACGCGGATAACGACCAGGTTCCGCACGCAGCGGGCGAGCGCCTTATCCCCTGTAGTCACAAGCTGAAGAGGCCCTTTGTCTCCAAGTGGTTCTCCCGCCAGCGTGTCGGCAACAATCACGGTTGCATTATGCAACTCGGGTGCGACCTCGGCCAGCGAGTAAACCGCTTCATAGCCATCGGAGCCTTGAGCCACCAGATAGAGCCGCAATTGCTTGCCCATCGGTTTGGCGGGCGCGCCCAACTGCTTGAGCAGGTCGATCAGGGGCACGCCTGAGTAAGCCAGGCTTGCTTTGGTGTGGCTGTTGACAACGGTCACGGTCTGATGCGGCAGCGCTGCCAGCGTGGCCGGCGTCCACTCGGCGGATTTGTCTCCGAAAACAATCTTCAAAGGCCCTGCCGGAACCGCCGGCTTGCTAATTTCGTGGGCCATGCCCATGCTGCCCATCCCGCCCATTGCCGGCTGCGGCTGGCTCTGCCCCTGCGAAACTGCGCTAATCGTCGCGGCCATTAACACCGTTCCAGCCGTGAACCCGAGCATTGAAGTCCAAACTCTCAATCGCATAATGAACCTCTCCCGCCATCCATCGTATACTTAGCTCATGTCCATTGTGGGCAACATCGCCGCCATCGCCAAGGGCATGAGCATCACCTTTGGAGAAATCTTCAAACCCACGATCGTGGAGAACTATCCCGACGGGAAGGGCCCCCTGCGCGGCGCGGTGCTTGAGCCGCGCTACCGCGGCGCCCACGTCCTGCAGCGCGACGAAAACGGCCTCGAAAAATGCGTGGGTTGTTTCCTCTGCGCGGCGGCTTGCCCGGCGAACTGCATTTATATTGAAGCCGCTGAAAACACCGATGAAGTGCGCATCTCCTCCTCGGAGCGCTACGCCAAGGTCTACAACATCGACTATAACCGATGCATCTTCTGCGGCTACTGCGTCGAGGCCTGCCCCACTGACGCAATCACGCACGGCCACGGCTTCGAGCTGGCCACGCTGAACGCCACCAACCTGGTCATGCGCAAGGAAGATATGCTGATCCCGGTAAGCGCGCTGACGGCGGCAAAATAACACCCCATTCCTTCTCGAGATCGCCTCAATGTAAAAAGTCCAGCTATCCTAGAAGGTTGGCCGCGTTGCCCGTTTTTTTGAGGCGGCGCATAAGTGCAGGAGCGAACATTGGTTGATTTTCTATCAGAACTGAAACGGCGCGTGCTGGTTTTTGACGGCGCGATGGGCACAAATTTGCAAAAGCACAACCTCACGCCGGAGGATTTCCAGGGCAAAGAGGGGTGCAACGAGCTGCTGGTGCTCTCGCGGCCCGACGTGATCCGCGCCATTCACGCCTCGTTTCTTGAGGCTGGTTGCGATGTAATCGAGACTGACAGCTTCGGTTCGTCGAGCATTGTGTTGGCCGAGTACGACCTCCAGAACCGGACCCGCGAATTGAATATCGCTGCGGCGTGGTTGGCCCGCTCGGTGGCCGACGAATACTCCACCCCGGACAAGCCGCGCTTTGTCGCCGGCTCCATTGGCCCCACCACCAAGCTGCCCTCGCTGGGCCACATCGGCTACGACGCCATGGCAGCCGCTTATCGCGAACAGGCCGAGGCGCTCATCGAGGGCGGCGTGGACGTGCTGCTGATTGAAACCTGCCAGGATTTGTTGCAAGCCAAGATCGCGCTCGCCGCTTGTCACGACGCAATTCGTGACGCTCGCGAGGGCCGCATCCCATCCACCGGCCGCAACGTTGCGCTCCAGGTCCAGATCACTCTGGAAGCTACCGGCGCCATGTTGCTTGGTTCGGAAATCGGCGCGGCGCTGGCCGTCCTTGAAAGCCTTCAGCCCGACGTGATTGGCCTCAACTGCGCCACCGGCCCTGCGGAAATGAACGACGCGGTTCGCTTTCTCTGCCAGAACTCCACGCTTCCCATCAGCGTGCTGCCCAACGCCGGCCTGCCGCAGAACGAGGGCGGCCGCGCGGTCTACAAGCTCACGCCCGCCGAGTTGGCCGCTTATCTGCGACGGTTTGTTACCGAGTATGGCGTGCAGGTAGTCGGCGGCTGTTGCGGCACCACGCCGGAGCATTTACGCGCAGTTGCCGAAGCGATGAAAGGAGTAGCGTCCGCGCCGCGCGCACTGCTGCAACAATCGGTTGCCGCCAGCGCCTTCAGTGCTGTGTCGCTCGAAGCCGATGCGCAGCCCGTCATCATCGCCGAGGAGATGAATACCACCACCCGCCTCGAAACCTTTCGCGACATGGTGCGCGCGGGCGACTACGACGGCATTCTCACCCTGGCCAAGCGGCTCTCTAGCGAAGGCTCGCAGATGCTTGACCTCTGCTGCGCCATCGTCGGCGAAGACGAGATGGCTTACATGAACGCGGTGCTCGAGATGATTGCCACCCGCGTTCCCGCGCCCATTTTGGTGGATTCAACCGAAGCCGTCGTCATTGAAGAGGCGCTCAAGCGCATCCCCGGCAAGCCGATCATCAACTCCATCAACCTGGAAGACGGCGAGAAGCGCACCAGCCTCGTGCTGCCCATGGCGCGCCGTTACGGAGCAGCGGTTATCGCTCTCACCATCGACGAGCAGGGCATGGCGCTCACCGCCGATCGCAAGGTGGCCATCGCCCATCGCATCCACGATTTGGCCGTCAACAAGTACGGTATGCGCTCCGAGGACCTGATCTTCGACGCGCTCACCCTGCCGATTTCCACCGGCCAGGAAGACTATCGCTCGGCGGCCATAGAAACCCTTGAAGCGGTGCGGCGCATCAAGCTTGAACTGCCGCGCTCGCGGACGGTGCTGGGCGTTTCGAATATCTCATTCGGCTTGAATGCTTATGCGCGCCGCGTGCTCAACTCCGTCTTCCTCAAGGAGGCCGTGGATCGCGGCTTGGATGCGGCCATTGTCAACTACTCCAAAATCTATCCACTTTACAAGATTCCTGAGAAGGAAGTCGAGCTGGCCCGCAAACTCATCTTTCAGGACCGCAGCGATGGCGACCCGCTCCAGGTCTACATGGCCTACTTCGCCAGCCTCGGCAAGGGTTCCGTCAAGGAAGAGGAAATCGAGGTCGAGAATCTCACCACCGACGAGAAGCTCAAGCAGATGATTATTCGCGGCGAGCGGACGATCGGGTTGGGCGAGCAAAAACAGACCTTAAATGAAACTCTTGAAGCCGCGCTCATAGCTCACTCACCGCTCGAACTGATTAATACGGTCTTGCTCGATGGCATGAAGACCGTCGGCGATCTCTTCGGCGCGCGCAAGATGCAACTGCCTTCGGTACTCGATTCGGCAGCGGTGATGAAGGCCGCGGTTGCGTACCTTGAACCGAAGATGGAAAAATCCGATGGCGGCGGCAAAGGCACCATGGTGCTGGCCACGGTCAAGGGCGACGTGCATGACATCGGCAAGAATCTCGTAGACATCATCCTCTCCAACAACGGCTATCGCGTCGTCAACCTGGGCATCAAGCAGCCCTCTGACGCCATCATCGCCGCCACGCAGAAGATCAACGCCGACGCCATCGGCTTGAGCGGCCTGCTTGTCAAGTCAACGCTCGAAATGAAGTATGTGTTGCAGGATTTGGAGCGGCTAGGCCTCACTGTGCCCGTCATCTGCGGCGGCGCGGCGCTCACCCGCAAGTATGTCGAAGAAGATCTGCGCAAGGAGTACACGGGCCCGGTCTTTTATGCCGAGGACGCCTTCGCCGGATTGCATACCATGGCCGATCTGACGTCGGACGACGCCGCGGTCCGCGAGAGCAGGGAAGCGGAAGGCCGGACCGTGAAGGTCTTTGCCAAAGGTGGCGCGGCTGCGCCCGAACAGACTCTCGTCGAACTCACGCCGGAGGGCCGTTCGCCTGTCGTGGAACGGGTAGCATCCGTTCCCAAGCCAGCCTTCTGGGGCGCGCGCGTCTTCAAAGATTACAATCTCGACGAAGTCTTTCCTTATCTGAATGAGACCGCGCTCTTCAAAAATCAGTGGCAACTCAAGACCGCCGCGCAAGGCGATTATCTGCGTCTGGTTGAAGAAAAATACCGCCCCATTCTGTTTGATCTAGAAAAGGAAGTAAAAGCCGCGGGCTGGTTTGATCCTAAAGCGGTCATCGGTTTCTATCCCTGCGCAAGCGACCGCGACGACTTAATCATCTTCGATCCCGACGATCCCGCCCGCGAGCTTGAGCGCATCAGCTTTCCGCGCCAGGCGCAAGGCCGCAGGCTTTCAATTTCGGATTTCTTTGAGCCGTTGAGCTCCGCGCAGCGCGATGTGGTGGGCTTCTCCATCGTCACCGTCGGCGATGAGGCCAGCCGCCAGACCGCCAAGCTATTCGAGGCCGGCGACTTTACCAAGTACCTTTATCTCCACGGCCTCTCGGTGGAAACAGCCGAGGCGCTGGCCGAGCTGGCTCACAAAGAAGTGCGCGAGTTTCTCGGCATTGCGGGCGAAGATTCTCCGCGCGTTGCCGATCTCTTCCATCAGAAATATCGCGGCTCCCGCTACTCGTTCGGCTACCCAGCCTGCCCGAATCTGGAAGATCAGGCTAAGATTTTCCGCCTTCTCAAGCCCGAGGAAAACATCGGCGTGCGGCTCACAGAAGGCTTCCATCTGGAGCCGGAGCAGAGCACCAACTGCATCGTTGTCCACCATCCCCAGGCTAAGTATTTTGTGGCATAAAATTTTTCGCCTGCGCCCCAGCGGCTTTTGCGTAAAATTATCGCGGCTTGTGCGACAGTGGAATCACGGCTGACAAAGAGAAGTGTGTGGCCTCCGCGAACGGCCGGGGCGCGATCAGCATTATTCGCGCTCCCGGCCGTTCGTTTTTTTACTGCCCTGCTTCCCGATAACGGCCCAATTCCTTGACCATCGCGCAATGCCGTCCCAGCGCCTCCACCGCGCGCTCGCCGTCCGCAGCCGAGTGAATCTGGCAATCCACATAGAAGATGTATTCCCATGGCTTGCCCTGCACCGGGCGCGACTCGATTTTGGTCATGTTGGCCCCGATGGAGGCCAATTCAGTCAGCGCCGCTACCAGCGATCCGGGTCGATTCTCCACGGAAAACGCCAGGCTGATCTTGTTCGCTTCCGGGTCGGTCACGGCCTCCGCAGCGCGTCGCACCAGGAAGAAGCGCGTAAAGTTTTCCGGGTTGTCCTCGATGTCGGCTTCGAGAATCTGCGCGCCGTAATACCGCGCCGCCGCCTCGCTGCCAATGCCCGCAATGTGCCGGTCTTGCAACTCCACCAACTGCTTCACGCTGCCCGCCGTGTCATAGAAGGCAACAGCCTTCATCGCTGTATGTGCCGCCAGAAATTTCCGGCACTGCGCCAGCGCCACGGGATGCGAATAGACGCGCTCAATTTCTCCGGTTGCCACACCGGCAAGCGCAATCAGATTGTGCCGGATGCGCAGCAGTGTCTCCCCCTCCACTTTTAGATCATGCAGAAGCAGCAGATCAAAGTGTTCAAGCACAGAGCCTGCGAGGCTGTTCTCGATGGGAATAACCGCGGCCTCCACGCCTCCGCTGGTTACGGCCTCAAAGACATCGGCTGACAGCGACAAAGGAACGATCACCCCGTCGGGGACCAGCTTCAATGCCGCTTCATGACTGAACGAACCGTACTCTCCTTGAATTGCAATCTTCATCTGACTGATTTCTCTTTCCTTCTCGCGGAATCTTCCGTGCCCCATCCATTCGCCTTTTTTCTGGCGAATGGGTGGGAAGGCACAAGCCTATCCGCGCCTGCTTACCGCAACCACAAATCACCCGCCACAAATGTGAAAAAGACCATCGCAATCACGCCATTCATGGTGAAAAATGCGGCGTTCAGCCGGCGCAAATCGCGCGGCGAAACCAGCGAGTGCTCATAAGCGAGCAGCAATCCCACAGCTCCGATACCCATCCAGCCGACTGTTCGAAAATGGAACAGTACGCCGAACCAGACCAGCAGCCCCAGCATCGCCAAATGCATCGCCCGCGCCGTCCAAAATGCCGTCGTGATGCCTACTGCCTGCGGAAGGCTGTGCAGCCCGGCGGCGCGGTCGTGGTCGAAGTCCTGGCAGGCGTAAAGCACGTCAAATCCGCCCGCCCACAGCGTCACCGCCGCGGTCAGCACCAGAATCCGCGCATCCAGAGAGCCGCGCACTGCAATCCATGCGGCTGACGGCGCGAGGCCCAGCGCCAGCCCCAGCCCCAGGTGCGACCAGCGCGTGATGCGCTTCAGATAGCTGTAGCCCAACAGCACCACAAGAACCAGCGGCGAAAGATAAAGCGTAAGCCGGTTCAGCTCCGCGCAGGCCACTACGAACACCGCAACGGCAAGCAGCGTAAAGCCCAGCACAAATTGGCGTGTCAGCAGCCCGGCGGGAATGGCTCGCGACTTCGTTCGCGGATTGGCTGCGTCCAGATCCGCGTCGGCCCAACGGTTGAAGGCCATAGCCGCCGAGCGCGCCGAAACCATGGCAACAAGAATCCATCCCAGCGTCCGCCAGCCCGGCAATCCATTGGCGGCCAGCAGCACCGCCGTCAGCGCAAACGGCAGCGCGAAGATCGAGTGCTCCCACTTGATCATCTCCAGCGTCGTCCGCGTCTTAGCCCACCAGCTCGCCATCGTCAACTCCAACCCCAGTGTACTTGAGCGCATAGGCAGTCTCCTGTAAGACAATAGCCTCATGGATTCTCTGCGCATCGATAAGTGGCTCTGGGCGGCGCGCTTTTTCAAGACGCGCGCGCTGGCCTCGAAGGCCTGCGATCTGGGCCGCATTCTGTTTAACGGCCATGAGGCCAAGCCCGCTCGCGAGGTCCGCGTGGGCGACAAGCTGGCAGTGAAGAACGAAGGCGGTGAATTTCAGATCGAAGTTCTCGCTCTGAGCCAGATGCGTGGTCCTGCCGCGGTGGCGCAGGCGCTCTACCGCGAGAGCGAAGCCAGCATTGCCGCGCGGGCCAAAGCAGCCGCGGAGCGCAAGGCGATGCAGCAGTTCGCGCCCTTGCCCGAGCATCGCCCCTCCAAGCGCGACCGTCGCCGGATCATCCAGTTTCGCGGCGGCGCATAACTGCTTTATTGCTCCCAATGCCCGACGAGCAACAGGCTCGCGGTTCCCGGTGTCTCGGTGATTGAGCTGCTGGCGCTCACGTAGTAGTTGTGCATGATCAGCGTGACTCTGCTTCCTCCCGTTACCGCAATATGCACGGGCTGCGAGAGCACGTAATGCGGATTGGGCGTTGAGGAGCCAGCCCTGCTTGCCGCAAAGCCGATCATCGACTCATAGTCTCCAACCACGGTGTCGAGATACCACTCGGCTCCTGCCGGCAACACCTGGTCGTAGTCTGCCTCGGCGAAGAGATGGTCGATGACGAAGGTCCTGCCCGCCGGAATGGCGATGCACAAATAGCCCTTGCTCGCCGGCTGAGGATAGGTGTCGAACTGCTGGTACTGCTCGTTGGCGCTGGGGCTGTCGTCCGGCACAAAGCAGGACTGCGCCTGGTCGGCGGGAATCTGCAACTGCGGATCATTGGAGGGCGAATTGGGAAAACGGGAGTGGCGTATGTGGTGAATCTGCCCGCAGAGCGGCAACGAACAGAGAACGATAACGGCAAGAGCTGCGCGAGAGAAACGATAGTACATTCTTGTTCAACCCCATAGTGAATTGATCTGCGAATGCAAATACTGGACGTAAAATGAAGCAGGCGCGCTCGCCATCGGCGATCAAGCTCTACCTGTCCTTCTATTCCCTATTCCCTATTCCCTAATCCCTGATCCCTGTCTTTCTCACGCTTCATGGGCTGTCGCCACGTAAGGTTGCGGCATGAGTTCCGTCAGCGCGATGCCAGCCAGAATCATCAATGCGCCGCAGGCGGGGCGAAGTCCGAGCCGCTCGCCCATCACCAGGAACGAGGTAATCCAGGCGAAGACCGGCTCCAGAGTGAGCAGCAAAGCCATGTGCGTGGCGGGCAGCGCGGACTGCGCCCAGCTTTGAATGGAAAATGCTGCCGCTGTCGCCAGCACGGCGGTAATCGCCAGCGCCACGGCCAGCCGCGCGGTCCAGGCAATGTGCGGATGCTCGATGAGCGGCAGGCTCAGAGCCATGAAGAGCGCGCAGAAGCCTACCTGGAGCAGCGCCAGCGGCTGGAATCCGATGCGCGGCGAAAAACGGCTCAGCGCAAGGCAGTGAAAGGCAAATGCGACGGCGCAGCCCAGGGTGAGCAGGTCGCCCAGATTAATCGAGGTCATATCGGGCAGCAGATGCGCCGCCTCGCCCGAGAGTGAAGCTGGGCCTGACGCAAGAGCGGCGGCCGGCGCGGTCAGCAGCACAATTCCGGTGAAGGCCATCGCGGCGCCGACGAAAGCGTTCCAATGCGGCCGCTTTGCTCCCGGTGGACGCAGGCCGGGAATGATCGAGAACAGCGGCACCAGCACCACCAGCAGCCCCGTAATGAACGCCGATTTGGAGGGCGTGGTGAGCGCGAGGCCCGTGGTTTGGAACTGATAGCCCGTGGCAAGACATAGCCCAACAATCGCGCCTGCCGCCACCTGCCAGCCGCGAATCGCGCGCCAGTAGCGGTGATAAGCCACACCCAGCACCGCGAAGGCCAGCGTCATGCGCACCAGATTGAAGGTGGCCGGAGTGGCGTCTTCCAGTGCACCTTTGACCAGCACAAAGGTCGATCCCCACACGGCAACCACGAACAACATCAGCAGGTAGGCGCGCAGTTTCATCTCTTTGGATTATGCCAGCCGGAGCCGCGCTGCTGATTCGAAGCCAACCGGTCAGCCAGTTTTATTGATCCGGCCCTTAAGATATGCATCGGGATATCCCACCCTTTCCGCAAAGAACGCGGAAAGGATGGGGCACCCTGTTCAATTTCCTTTGGGCTGGATCAGTAGTGTGCGAGAAAGGGCAAAGTAGCTTATTGTTCCGCGGCCCATTCGGTCATCGTCAGCGCCAGCAGCAGCACTCGCTTCAGGCCTGTTTCGCGGTCTTTGGCGGAGTACCACTCGGCCAGCGTGTGCGCGCCGCCGCCTTCGCCGCCCGCGCCCAAAGACATCGCCGGAACTCCCAACGAGAGCGGGATGTTGGCGTCGGTCGAGCCCAGGCGCAACTCGGTGCGCAGGCCCAGATGGCGGTCCACGGCACGCAGAGCTTCCAGCAGGGGCGAGTCGGCAGGCAATTGCGCTGCGGGTCTGTCGCCGATTTTGTCGATCTTGAAGGCCAGCAGGCCGCGATCACCGGCTGCGGCGGATTTCGCCTGCGCATTCCAGTGCTCCACGGCGTCTTCTACGGCGCGATGCAGCGCGACCTCGAGCCGCAAGAGCTGGTCGGCGCTGGTGGAGCGGAAATCAATAGAGGCCTGCGCGCTTTCGGGAATGGAGTTTACGCTGGTGCCGCCTTGAATTGTGCCGAGGTTGAGCGTAGTGCGCGGTTCTTCCGGCAGTTGCGTCTCGGCCAGCACAGCCAGAGCCGAAACCAGGGCGGTAATGGGGTTAGGCGTGCCCGCATCGGTAAAGCTGTGCCCGCCGGGCCCGGTGACGGTCACCTTGAAGCGCCGGCTGCCCAAGGCCTGGGTTACAGCCGAGTCCGTGCCCGCGCCGTCCAGCACAATATGCGCGGCGATGCGACCGGCGAGCGCCTTCTGCTGATAGAGCTGGCGTACGCCGCGCAGGTCGCCTTCACCTTCCTCGCCTACATTGCCCAGGAAAACCAGCGGCGCGGCCAATTCGGTTTGAGAACGGACAAGCGCGTGGGCGATGGCCAACATTCCCGCCACTCCGGCGCAGTTGTCGCAGGCTCCGGGAGCTTCCAGACGGTCGCCGTTCAATTTTGGATTGAGCGGTGTTTCGGCTGGGAAAACTGTGTCCAGATGCGCGGAGAGCACGAGCACCGGGCCGGTGTTCTCGGGTGGCAATTTGGCCGCCGGCAGCCACGCGAAGACGTTGCCGACCGGGTCGGTTTCAATGTCCATGAGACCGGCATCGGCAAAACGGGCCGCCATCCACGCGGTTCGCGCCTGTTCGCCGAAGGGTGGCGCGGGAATGGCCACCAGCTCCGCTTGCCAGTCCATGATTGTCTTGGGATTGCCGTGCAGCCAGGCAAAGGCTGAGTGGACCGTGCGCAGACGGGCGAGCGCCGTCACCTGCGAAAAGGCCGAATTGGGAACGGAAAACGCCATACGAATGGTTTCAGGGTAGCAGGGATGGTGAGGAAGCGCCGGTTCCACTTATCCGCCGGACGCGCATTGCATCAACGCCTGATCATGCGCCTCGACAGCAGCAAAGCCATATCCCGTCGTCCGTCTGCAATCACTGCAATATAAACGGCATTACCGCGAATCCGGTAGAGAATGCGGTATGGTTTGAAGAAGATCTGCCGATAAGAGCGGTTTCCCATCCGTAGCAACTCCGGTGGGTTTGCTCCACGGTTGGGAAAATCCCGCAGCGTCAGAGCCGCCCGGATGATCTCACGCGCAACGTAGTCAGCGCTTTCCAGCGAGTCGTTCGCAGAAATATAGGCGTGAAGATTGCGCAAATCCTCGTGCGCGCCCACTGTAAACCGGACGTGAAAGGCCATTAGACTTGCGAGGCCTCCACGCCAAACTCCGCCATCACCTCTTCGATGGGGACAGTCTCTCCGGCTTCAATCTCCTTGTCGGCCAGAGCCAGAACTTTAAGCAGCATTTGGGTTTCCTGCATCATTAAATCGTAGCTTGCCACATCCACCAAGACCGCCCGTGCCTCGCCGTTCTGGGTGATGATGATTGGTTCCCGCTCCTCTGTGATCCGGTCAAGAAGCTCTGCGGCGTGAGCCTTCACGTAGCTGATGGGCTTGATTTGGGTGGAATAGCGCATGGGGCCTCCGAGGAACCATTAATGGACCAAATATAATCCTTTTAGCGGACGAATAAAAGCGTTTATTTGGTTTTTTGGCCCAGGTCCTCACTCGTCATAATCCACCGAGACCAGGAACAGTCCCCGTGCCGGAGCGGTCGGTCCGGCGGCGTCGCGGCAGCGCGCGGCGAGGATTTCCGGGATTTGCGAGACACGCAGCTTGGCTCTGCCCACCTCCAGCATGGTTCCCACCAGATTGCGCACCATGTGGTGCAAAAAGCCGCTGCCCCTGACGCGATAAACCAGCAACGCCCCGGCTTCGGTCTCGCGTTCTTCCCAGTCTGACGAGAAGATTGTCCTCATCGTCGTCAGCGGCGCAGGGGGCGTTTTCATCTCCAAATCGCATTTCGGGTCCGGTTCACGATATCTCGTCGTCAGGTCAGGATCGGTGGCGGCAAAGCTCAGAAAATCATGCTCGCCTTCAATAAGCTGTGCTGACCTTTGCAGAAGTGCAACGTCCATGCGCCAGTGGCAGGCGTAGACATAGCGGGCCAGCGTGGGCGGGCAGATCGCTCCCCGGAAAATCCGGTACTCGTACGTTTTGGCTACAGCCGAGTGACGGGCATGAAATCCGCTATGTGCCGTTCTCGATTCCAGAATTCGAATGGAAGGAGGAAGGGTCCGGTTGAGGGCTCGTTGCAGGTTTTCCGCCGGAATGGGGGCCGCAAGCACGAAACTGGCCACCTGGCCGAGCGCGTGTACACCCGCATCGGTGCGTCCCGAGCCCTGCGGCAAGGGCGATTCTCCGGTAACCCGCCCCAGCGCGGCCTGCAGTTCGCCTTGAACTGTTCGCTTGCCCGGCTGCACCTGCCAGCCGCGGAACTCGCTGCCGTCGTAAGCGAGGGTCAGCTTCCAGGTCTGGATCGCGGGCGCGGGTTGGGCTTGCTCGGTCACGGTGAGGGTCTTGGTAACAGTGTATCCATCGAACTGTTCGTCTGTACCGAGAATGGACTTGGTCCCCGGTTCTCGACCTCTGCTTCCTGATGGGGTGAGATATACTCAGCTTTCCACGCGTGTGATGGCGGATGGGATGCTCGGAACCGGACAAAACTGTCCAGTGGGTTTCCTGGAACGAATTTGGAGCCAGGCGCGTATTCACCTGTATGCGCAGGTCCATACGCCGGGCGACAAGCTAAAATTGTACTGGGAGTACATAAATCTGCGTCCGGGGAGGCATCCCGGGCGTCTTTGAGAATGGCGCCCCACATGCCTCAGCAATTCCCAAAGAGGAACCATGCAGCGGAGAGGAACCATGCAATTGTTCGTTCCAGGTGTGTTTAAGCAGAAAGATGAGACTGTGAGCAACCTTCGCGGTCAGGCAGGTCACGGACAGGCAAGCAGCAAGCTGCGCGCGGTAGCGGCGGTCATGCTCATGTTGGCGGCGGGTAACCCTGCCGGGTTTGCCCAGCAAGTGGCCGGAGCGGGAGCAACAGGTCCGGATAAGGCGGCCTCTGATCTGCCCTCGGCTCCTGCGGTGGCGCCGACTGAGCCTTTGAATCTGCGCTCGACGGCGCGGGATTTTTCAAAGCCCGCAGGGCGGCTTCTGGGCAATCCGATCAACATTTACCGGCCCACGACCATAGCCAAGGCCAGCTTTGAGAACTCTGTACGTCTTACCGACCTGGTGAAGAACGGCAAGATTTACCTGAGCCTTTCCGACGCTCTTGCGCTGGCGCTGGAAAACAACTATGACATTGCCATTGCCCGCTATAACCTGGACATTGCGGATACCGATCTGCTGCGCGCCAGGGCCGGCTCCACGCTGCGCGGCGTGAATGCGACGGTGCTTACCAATACGTTGGGCGGCAGCTCGCAGACGTTGAGTTCCAGCGGTGCGCCAGGCGGCGCATCGAGCGGAGCGGCGGCGGGCAGCTCGGGCCTGGTGCTCAGCACCGATGAAGTCGGTCCTGCTCCAGAGGCTCTGGATCCCACGCTGACCGGGAACATTCAGTTGGAGCGGACGAAGACACCTTCCACCTCCCCGTTCTCGGGTGGCAGCAACAACACCAACGTCTATGATTTCAGCTACGCGCAGGGCTTCGTCACCGGCACACAACTGACAGTGGCATTGAATCAGTCGCGTGCGACAACGAGCAACGCTTTCTCCAGCTACAGCCCGCTGGACACGGCCAATCTGAAGGCCACGCTTACACAGCATTTGCTGCAGGGCGCGGGCATCTGGGTGAACAAACGCTTTCAGTATGAGGGCGTCATCAATCGCAGGCTCACCGACTCCACCTTTCGCCAGCAGATTCTCTATACCGTCAATCAGGTGGAGAACATCTACTGGGCGCTGGTCAGCGCATACGAAGACGTGCAGGCAAAACAGCGCGCCATCGAGCAGAGCAACAAGCTGCTGAGCGACGACCGCAAGCAGTTGGAGATCGGCACCGTGGCTCCGCTGCAAGTGGTCAGCGATGAATCGGCTGTGGCCACGGATCAGCAGGCGCTGATCAGCTCCCAGAATAATCTGAGCTATCAGCAACTGATTATCAAGCAGGCCATCGCACGCAACCTCAACGATCCAGCGCTGGTGGCCGCTCCGGTGATTCCCACTGATCGCGTGAGCATCGAAGAGATTGCTGAGGAGAAGCAACCGGTCGAGGATTTGGTGCAGCAGGCTTTCCAAAACCGTCCTGAACTGGAACAAGCCGCGCTGGCCATCAAGAAAGATTCCATCACGCTACGCGGAGCGCGCAACAATCTGTTGCCGACGCTGGACGCCTACGCGTTTTATAGCGGGACGGGTGAGGGCGGAACGCAGAATCCGAAAGCCATCTGCGAGACTTCCACTGGCGCATTTGTTTCGTGCGAGCCCGGAGCTTATCCGCCGGTTTCCTACTCTACGGCACTGGACCGAATGCTGAACAATTCGTTCCCGGACAAGGGTGTGGGCTTCAACCTGACCATCCCCTTGCGCAACCGCACAGCTCAGGCCGATCAGGCGCGCTCGCTGATCGAGTACCGGCAAGCCGAACTGCACCTTGAGCAGCTCTATACGCAGATTCACATTCAGGTGGTCAACGCGCAGATTGCGCTGGCCAACGACCGCGAACTGGTCAAGGCAGACCTTGCCGCCAGGGACTATAACCAGCAGAGCCTGGACGCGGAAGAGAAGAAGCTGCATCTGGGCGCTTCCACCACGGCCAACGTGCTGCAACAGGAGCGCAACCTGGCCACGGCGGAGAACAACCTGATCGCCGCGCAGGCTACTTACGCGCAGGCGCGCGCCGCCCTCTACCAGATGCTGGCCTCAACCTTGCAGCACTACGGCATCAACCTGAATGAGGCTGCAACCGGCACAGTGGAAACCGCGCCCGTCATCCCCGGAGTCTCGACGAGTAAAGACGCGACCGAGCCAGTGGCCAAGCCGCCGGCTGCGCAGCAAAACTGATTTTCAACCACGCAAAAATGCTCGGTCAGTTTTTTGAAAAGCTGACCGAGCATTTTTGTTTTCCCGATGAGGCTGTTTTCTTACCGCTCCGCCACCAAATCCAGCAGGTTGAAGAACTCCGGAAAGCTGATGGCGGCTGAGTCGGCGCCTTGAATAAGCGTCTCTCCCTCGGCACGGAGCGCGGCCACGCTGAAGGCCATCGCGATGCGGTGATCGCTGCCGGAATCAATCGTCGCGCCATGCAGCTTCTGGCCGCCGGGCACATCCAGGCCGTCTTCAAACTCGGTGACCTCGGCGCCCATGGCGCGCAGATTTCGCGCGACCAGTGCAATCCGGTCGGATTCTTTCACGCGCAGTTCTTTTGCGTCGCGGATGCGGATGCCGTCGCTGGTGAAAGGCCCGATCGCCGCCAGCACTGGCAGTTCATCGATCAGTTGCGCGGCCAAAGCGCCCGAAACTTCTGTCGATCCCAGCCCTTCGGCCAGCGCCGAGATTTGCACCGTGCCCACGAGTTCCGAGTTCTGCTCTTCGAGATTGAGCACATTGATACGTGCGCCCAGAGCGGTCAGCACGTCCAGCAGCGCGGCGCGTGTGGGGTTCAGGCCCAGCGCGTCCAACACGAGGCTGGAGCCGGGAAACAAGGCTGCTGCGCAAAGAAAGAACGCTGCCGAGGAAATGTCTCCCGGTACGGCTGCTTCAATGCTGTGGAGTGTCTGCGGTCCGGCAATCGAAACCGAATCCAGCGTGCGCGTAAGTTTGGCGCCGAAGGCGCGTAGCGCCAGCTCGCTGTGATCGCGCGTGCGCACCGCCTCGCGCAACGTGGTCATTCCGGCGGTTTGCAAGCCGGCCAGCAGGATGCAGGTCTTCACCTGCGCGCTGGGAACCGGCGTGGTGTAGTCGATAGCCTTCAACGGCCCACCGTCGATATGCAACGGTGCGTGGCCATCGGTGAGAGTGAGCCGCGCGCCCATCGCCGCCAGCGGTTCGCGAATCCGCTGCATCGGCCGGCGCGAAAGCGACTCGTCGCCCACCAGCGTAAAGCGGCCCGCCTGCGGGGCAAGCAGGCCGGAGATCATGCGCATCGTCGAGCCGGAGTTTCCGCAGTCGAGCGGGTTGTTTGATGGCGTCACGCGTCCGCCCACGCCCGTTACTTCCACCTGGCCGTCTTCGAGCCGGCGCACCTTCGCGCCCAGCGCTTCCATGCACGAGAGCGTCGAAGCGCAGTCTGCGCCGGTCGAGAAATTGGCGAAGCGCGAAGTGCCTTCCGCAAACGCGGCCAACATTCCGTAGCGGTGGCTGATGGATTTATCGCCGGGCAGGCGCAGGCTGCCGTAGACATTCTTTGCCGGACGAATGATGCGTTCTGTTTGCAAGGCGGCTCCGTGAAGTGGGTGTGTACAAGTTTAGCAATGAAGGATGATGGGGTTAGTCCGCCGTTCCTATTCCCTATTCCCTGGTCCCTGGTCCCTGTTTTTTCACTGCACCTTCAGCACAATAATCGTCTCATCGTCAAAGCGTTCCTGCTCGCCCTGAAAGCGGGTGACGTCGGCGAGAATGGCGTCGGCAATCTGCTGCGCGGAGTGGTCGCGTTGGCTGCACAAGACGCCGGCCAGCCGGTCCTGGCCGTACATCTCGCCCTGCGCGTCTTCCGCATCCAGAATTCCGTCCGAGACAAAAACGATGGCGTCGCCCGGCTCCGTGGCCACGCTGAGCTCGTCGTAGATCACGTCGGGAAACAGTCCTAGCGGAAAGCCTTCAGCTTGCACCGTCATTGACTGACCCTGGCGGCAGAGGACGGGTTGCACCGCGCCCGAGTTGGACACCTGCAAGGTTCTGCTCTCGCCGTTCCACAAAGTAAACAGCATGGTCACGTACTGCGATTCCAGCTTCCGCTCCTGTAGAGCATCGTTCAGCAGGGCCAGCATTCCGGCTGGCACCGGCCGCTGCTGCGCCGCCGAACGCATGATGCCGCTCACCAGAGCCGCAAACAGAGCCGCCGGAGCCGCCTTGCCGCTTACGTCGCCCAGCACGATGGCCGTGCGGCCGGGGCCGTAGTCCACAAAGTCGTAAAGGTCGCCGCCGATGGTGCGCGCGGGCAGGAAGCGCACCGCCATGTCGGCGTTTGTGGTTTCTGGCGCCGAGGCCGGCAGCAGCCGCAGTTGCACCTCGCGCGCCATGGAGATGTCGCGCTCCAGTTGCTGCTCCTGCGAGCGCACCTTCTGGTAGAGCCGCGCGTTCTCGATGGCGATGGCCACCTGCGCGGCAAGCGTGGTCAGCACGCGCTCATGTTCTTCGTTGAAGAAGCCCGTGCGCGTGTGCTCCAAATCCAGCACGCCGATGATGCGCCCCTTGTGAAACAACGGCACAATCAACTCAGAGCGAGTTTCAGGGTTCACGGGAAGGTAGCGCGGGTCGTGGCGCACATCGGGCACGTTCACCAGCCGCCACTCCCGCACCGCGACGCCCACCAGGCCGCTGGCGATGGGAAGGCGGCGTTCCGGCGCGTGTGTATGGCCGAACCGCCAGGCATAGCGCGTAATCAGAGTCTCGCCTTTCTCGTCCAGCAGCATCACAGTGAACATCTGGTAATCGATAAGCCTGCGCAGAAGCTGCCCTACACGCTCCAGCAGCGGGTCCAGATCGAGAATCGAAATCAATTCTGTGGCGATTTCGTTCAGCACCGTAAGCGTCTGTGCCTGGCGGGAGACACGCGCATAGAGCCGCGCATTCTCAATCGCCTGGGCAATGCGCGAGGCGGTCAGCGTGAGCAGGCGCAGGTGCTCGGGGCCAAAGTAGTCGGCCTGTTCGCTCTCGATGTCCATAACACCGATCAGCCGGTTTTTGGCAATCAGCGGTACTGCCAGCTCAGAGCGCACATCGGGATTTGCAGGGAGATAGTCTTCTGAACTGGCAACATCGTTCAGCAGCACCGGCTGACGGGTGAGCGCCACCTGGCCTGCCACGCCCTTGCCCATGGGAATGCGCTGCCGCTCCACTTCTGGACTGTGGCCGGTCTGGAACCTCATGCGCAGTTCGCGGGTGCGGTCATTGAGCAGCAGAATGGCGAAGATGCGATAGGGGATGACGACGCTGACCAGCTCGGCGGTGCGGCGAAGCAGGGTTTCCAGGTCAAGCGTGGTGTTCAGCGCGTCGGCCAACTGCATCAGGTAGGCCACATCGGCCGGTTCCACGCGGATATTCGTTGCGTCAAGATGCGCCCCGGCGAGCGCCGGATCGGCCGGGCGGTAATCGCCCTCGAACTCGGGTTCTTCACGCCGTGATGGTGGTGTGGAGGCCATTTCTCTCGAAGAAAATCATAACAGCGCAGGGACCAGGGGGTAGGGACTGGGGAATAGGGGCTAGGGACTTGCCCCTATTCAGTATGAATTTGTTCTTTGGCTTTTGTGGTATCCCACCCATTCGCCAGGAAAAAGCGAATGGATGGGGCACGGAGTTGGTACATAATCAAGCGGCCAGAGACCTGGTCCCTGGTCCCGGCTCACTAGTCTTTACTTCGCTCCCAGCTCGCGCACTATGGCGACCGATGCCGAAGCACCGATGCGCGTAGCGCCAGCTTCCAGCAGCGCCTTCACGTTGGCCAGGGTACGGACGCCGCCTGCGGCCTTTACGCCGCATCGGTTGCCGGCCACGCCGCGCATCAGCGCCACATCGGCCGGGGTTGCACCGCTGGAGGCGAAGCCTGTCGAAGTCTTGATAAAATCCGCCCCGGCCAGGATGGCCAGTTCGGACCCGCGCAGTTTCTCTTCCATGGTCAACAGCGCAGTCTCCAGAATCACCTTGAGCAGCGCGCCGTGAGAATGAGCAGCGGCGGCGACTGAGCGGATGGTGTTCCGCACGAGGAGATGATCGCCGCTCTTGAGCGGGCCGATGGGAATCACCATGTCCAGCTCGCGCGCGCCCAGCCGGATCACCGCACCCGCCTCTTGGCGGAGCGTGGAAGCCAGCGAGGCGCCCAGGGGAAAGCCAATTACCGCGCCCACAGGAATGCCGGTGCCGGAAAGCGCGCCGACCGCCGTGGAAACCCATACCGGGTTTACCATGGCACAGGCGAAGCGATAGCGAATCGTCTCGTCACAAAGCTTCTCCACCTGTTTGCGGGTGGCGTCAGGCTTAAGCAGAGTGTGGTCGATTATGGCGGCCAGGCCCTGCCAGTTTTCTAGAGTTGTAGCGGCAAATGCCGCGGAATTGAAGCTTCCATTGTCAATTTCCGAATCCACTTCCTCAATAGGGGTGGGGGTAGTCATAGGGTCCTGCTCCTTGCTGGCGAAAGGCCGCTCTTGGTTGACGGTTCCTCGCGTACTCTACATGTTTAAGTATAGTGTCTAACGGTCGTCTCCGGTATCTTGCCTGCGCGCTTCGATTCGGGGAGACAATCAAGGTAAGGACGACCAGCGCGAGAGACCTGCAAAGTCGGTTCCAGGCCCCGCTTAGTGATTTGCGTCACAGTATACTGGTTGTTTGCACCAGTAAGGTGAGAATCGAATGTACCTTCTTTGGCTTCGACTTGCGGCAATCCTCTACGCAGCGGCCGCTGTTGCCGTTTTTCCGGCCGTCCTCTACGGGATCGAGCGCTGGCGCAAAACCTGCGTCCATCTGGCTGGCCTGGCCTTCTTTTTTCACTTCATCTCGTGTGTTGAAATGCTCGTCCAGGCCCATCGCTGGATGCCGGTGGGCGTGCGCGAAGTTGAGTCGTTGCTTGGGTTTGCAGTGGCCGGCATCTTTTTTGTCGTCTGGTGGCTCTACGACGCGATTTCCCTTGGTATTTTTGTCTTGCCTATCACGTTTTTTGCAGTTTTTGTGCCCGCGCTTGGCTCCGACCGATACACCTTCCCCTCGGAGGGAGTGCGCATCAGTTGGCTTCTGGCGCACATTTCCGCGTTGCTGGCGGCCTATGTCGCCCTGGGTTTCAGTCTGTTGGCCTCGCTGCTTTACCTCGTCCAAGAGCGCCGCTTGAAAAGCAAGCACAAGCCCGGCGAAGACTCCTGGTGGCTTCCTTTGGATTGGCTGCCGCCCCTCGATACCCTGGAGCGCATTGCCCACGCGACTCTCGAATTTGGTTTTCCCTGCATGACCGTCGGCCTGGTCATCGGCTCGGTGCTGGCGCAGGAGACGCCTCTCGGCGCGGCCTATTTCCTCGACCCCAAAGTACTTGCCTCCTTTGCGATGTGGGTGGTTTATGTGGCCCTGCTTTTTGTTCGCCGCACCGCCGGCCTGCGCGGACGCCGGGCCGCTTATCTTTCCGGCGCGGTCTTCCTCATTATGTTGGCCGTGATGGCGGCTAATGTATTCAGCCGGATTCACAGGTACGGTCCGTGATGACCCTGCTGCTCATCGGCATCAACCACAAGACCGCGCCCATTGAGGTGCGTGAGCGAGTCGCCATCTCCCGCGAGGAACTGCCCGGAGCCACGCGTGCGCTGGCCGAAGTGCCTGGGGTGACCGAGTGCATGATCGTCTCCACCTGCAACCGCGTGGAGATTCTGGCTGCGGTGGACGCGCCCAATGCCAATTCGCCCACCGATGGCCTCACGAGTTTCTTGCACCGGCACTTCGGACTTGACCCGGCGCTGCTGGCTCCGCACCTCTACGAGCACCGCGACCAGGAGGCCGTGCGGCATCTTTTCCGCGTGGCCGCCAGCCTGGACTCGATGGTGGTGGGAGAGCCGCAGATTCTTGGCCAGGTAAAAGATGCTTTTGCGGTCGCCCGTGCCTCGGGCACCGTGGGCGGCCATCTCGAACATTTGTTGCAAGGCGCGTTTGCCGCCGCCAAAAAGGTCCGCTCCGAGACTGAAATCGGTTCAAATTCGGTTTCCATCGCCTCAGTAGCCGTGGAACTGGCCCGAAAAATCTTCGGATCGCTTCAGGGCCGCACGGTTTTTCTGGTCGGCGCGGGTAAGATGAGCGAGCTTGCGGCGCGGCATCTGGTTCAGCAGGGCGCCGGAGCGATTCTGGTGACCAACCGCACCCTGGAGCGCGCGCGGCGAATGGCCGAGACGTTTCAGGGCCAGGTCATCCCATTTGGCCAGCTTTACGAGGCCGCCAGCCAGGCTGACATCGTCATCAGCTCGACCGGCGCGCCGCACGCCATCTTCCGGCGCGAACACGGCCAGGAATTTCTGCGCCGCCGCCGCAATCGTCCGATGTTCTTCATCGACATTGCCGTGCCGCGCGACGTGGACCCGGAGATGGGCAAGCTGGAAGGCATCTTTGTTTATGACATTGACGACCTGCAGCAGGTGGCCGCCGCGCACATGGCCGAACGAAGCCGCGAGGCCACGGACGCAGAAGCGCTGATTGAGGGCGAAGTTGAACGCTTCCATCAGCGGCAGCTCACCGTCAATGTGGCTCCGGCGATTGTCGCGTTGCAGCATCAGGCCGAGGAGATTCGCCAGGCGGAGCTGAAGCACGCACATGCTCGGCTGGGTTCGTTGAGCGCGGAGCAGTTAGCGGCGGTCGAAGCGCTCACCCGAGGATTGGTCAACAAGTTTCTCCATCTGCCCATGCAGGCGCTCAAGCAGGCTGCCCGCGAGCATGATGCGGCGCGGCTGGAGGCGCTCTGCGAGACCTGGTCGCTGCCGGCGGGTTCGACAGAGCACGATGCCGCTGCTGCGGAAAGTCGAGCGAGTGCAGCGAATTCCGAAGATGAGCTAGCGCATCTGAACGAGAACAGCGAGGCAAGACGCCCATGATTCTCCGCATCGGAAGCCGTGGCTCGCAACTGGCCCTCTGGCAGGCGAAGCATATTGCCGCGCTGCTCCGCGGTCAGGGCCATTCTGTCGAGATTACGATCATCAAGACCACCGGCGACCGACTGCAAGAGGTCACATTCGCCCAGGTCGGCTCCAAAGGAATGTTCACCAAGGAGATCGAGGAGGCGCTGGCCGCCAAACGCGTGGATCTGGCCGTGCACTCGCTCAAGGACCTGCCGACGGAACTCGCGGAGCCTTTCACGCTGGCGGCGACGCCTGCGCGGGTTGACCCGCGAGACGCGTTCGTTTCTGTGATGTATCAGAGCCTTGCGGCGTTGCCCAAGGGCGCGCGCGTGGGCACCAGCAGCCAGCGCCGGCGAGCGCAGTTGAAGGCGCTCCGGCCGGACATCGTGGCGCAAGAGTTTCGCGGCAACGTGGACACTCGCTTGCGCAAGCTGGCCGAGGGCCAAGTGGATGCGATTCTGCTGGCATCAGCGGGCCTTGATCGTCTGGAGAAGACCGAATGGGTGCGCGAGCGAATGGAGCCGCGCGAGTTTTGTCCTGCTGCTGGACAGGGCGCGCTGGGCATTGAAACCCGCAGGAACGACGCGGCGACCATTGAGGCAGTTGCGTTTCTCGACGATGCGGCGACGAGCTTCGCCGTGACTGCGGAACGGGCTGCGCTGGCGGCTCTCGGCGGAGGATGCCAGGTTCCCATCGGCATCTATTGCCGGACAGGTTTGGATGAGACGACTGGAAGCAGGCCAGAGTTATGGGACGAGATATTTGCCGTCGTCGCCAATCCAGAGACCGGCAAATCGGTGCGCATCTATCATCGCGAGACGCGGCAACGTGCGCCTGATGGAGGCGCTGACCCAACTTCGTTGGGCCGCTTGGCAGCGCAAATGCTGATCGATGCCGGAGCGGGGCCGTTGCTTGCCGCTGCCACCGCCGGAGGCTTGAAGTGAGTATGCCGCAGTTGTTGGGCCGCAGGATTCTGGTGACCCGCGCTGCGCATCAGGCGGGCAAACTGAGCGAAGGGTTGCGCGCGCTGGGTGCGGAGCCGGTCGAGGTTCCGGTGCTGGAGATTCATCCGCCTGCCAATCTGTCGCCTATGGATGCTGCTCTTCGCCAATTTGCGAGCTACGATTGGCTAATCCTGACCAGCACGAACGCGGTGCGCGCGCTCGTTGAACGAGCTGCGGCGTTGGGAATTTCGGTGGCGCAGACTGCCTGGCTGAATGTGGCCGCAGTCGGAGAATCGACGGCTGCTGAGGCGCGCAAGGCGGGATTCAAAATTGCTTTTGTCCCGCAAGCATACGTAGCGGAAAGTCTGGTCGAAGGATTGTTGCAAGCGTTTCAAAACAAGCCGTCCGGCCAACGAATTCTGCTGGCGCGCGCAGCCGTTGCGCGCGACGTGATTCCCGATGCCTTGCGCTCGGCCGGCGCTGCGGTCGACGTGGTGGACGCGTACCGCAATGTCCTGCCCAAAGCCGCCCCGGAGCAACTGCGCGGCGCTGTTCGCAGCGGAATCGACGCGGTTACATTTACCAGCAGTTCGAGCGCAACGCATCTGGCCGAAGCTGCGCGCGCCGCGAGTGTTTTATGGCCGATTGCCCGGGTTCCGGCAGTTTCGATTGGGCCGGTTACCAGCAAGACGTTGCGCGATCTGGGTTGGCCGCCTACGGCTGAAGCCAATCCATCTGACATTCCTGGACTGATCGCTGCGGTGGTGCGGGTTCTGCATCGCTGACTCAACTGATCAAAGGTGCTGCTAACTTGCGTGAGTGGATTCAGGATTGCCAGGTTTTGTCTTTGGCAGTGCAAAGCTGCTCCAGATTGCACCGGTCGCACTTGGGCTTGCGCGCCTCGCAGATTTGGCGTCCATGATGGATGATCTGGTGAGAGAAGCTGATCCAGCGGCTTTGCGGAAGGATGCGCATCAATTCCTGCTCGACTTTTTGGGGCGTTTCGCCTTTTGCCAGGCCGAGACGGTGCGTGATGCGGAAGACGTGCGTATCCACGACGACACCTTCAGCCTTGCCGTATGCTACGCCGAGGACGACGTTGGCTGTCTTGCGTGCCGCGCCGGGTATGGTGATGAGCTCGGCAAGCGTTTGCGGTACCTGGCCGTTGAAGTCGGAAACGATTTTCTTCGCCGCGCCCTGAATTGATTTGGCCTTGTTGTGAAAAAATCCAGTCGTACGGATGAGAGCTTCGAGCTGCGGCAGCGTAGCCTTGGCCATTGCCGCCGGGGTAGGGAAGCGGCGGAATAGCTCCGGCGTCACCATGTTCACGCGCACATCGGTGCACTGCGCGGAGAGGATTGTGGCTACCAGCAACTCCCATGGCGAATTATGCGTGAGCGCACATTCGGCGCGGGGGTAGGCTTCGTCGAGATCCTTGAGAATCGCGGCTATGCGGTCGGGAGTGAGTGGGGCGCGTAGTGGTTTGGCGCTAGGCCGCGCTGTTGTTTGCTTCTTCGAGATATTTATTGACTTTCTCATTTTTATCGCCGTGTCGACAATCCTTGCCGCATTCCAATCGAGGCATTAAAAGGTTTTGCTTAACGGGTTCAGTTTTTCGAGATAATCCATGCATCGCCTGATCCCTTCTTGAAGTTGGTCGGCTGGAACAGACTTAGAAGGAGGCATTCCTTGGATTTGGATGTAGAACCTGAGCGCCTCTGAGTACTTTCCCTGCATCGCGAGGGTGTTGGCTATGTACATCATTGCAACAGTCTTGGTGCCTCCAGTCGCAAGGTCATAGGCGCGCTTTGAGAGATTCAAAGCCTCGTCGTACCTATTGAGCCCGTACATGCAACGAGCTTTATTGAAGAGGATTTCGACCTCCGCCCAACCGAAATGGCGGCGCATATATTGATCGGGCGCACTAGCTTCATCTGGATACATGGCATGAGCCTTTTCGAGCCATTCGAGAGCCTCATTCCATCGAGACAAGCGCTCAAGTGCCATGCCCTTATAAAGGCAAAGGTCATATTTGTGAGCGCGAAAATCCTCGCGCTCGAAGAAACCCGTCTCAATGTTCATGTCAAGCAGCGCCAACGCATCTTGGGGCCTTCCTAAACTTATTTCCGCATAAGCCCGAATGGAATTAGCAAGGACACGCGAGAACTCCGGGTATGGATACTTTTCCAGTTCGCGAATCGCGTCATCTGTGACGCTATCTGCCCGGAGTTGGGTTGAGCATCTGAGAACATCAAACAAGAGCCGCATGCGTTTATCGCCATCCTGCACGCGGCGCAACATATCTTGAGTCATTGCGAGGGCGGTCGAAAGCTCGCCGTATCCTCTGAGCTTCTCAGCAGCGTCTATCTCTTTCTCTGTCACGTCGAGCTGGGGTTCTTTTGGCTCCATCTGCACACGGCTCATTGAGGCCCTCCTGACCCATAACGTTAAAGCTTACCCTCTAGCCAGCCGCCGAGTTTTTCGATGGGCAGACGGACACCGATGAAGAACTGCCCGAAGAGCGCGTAGACAGCGCTGACCTCGTCGAAGCGCATCTCGTAGATGAGCTTTTTGAAGACCACGGGATCGTCGGCGAAGAGGTCTACTCCCCACTCCCAATCATCCATTCCAATCGAACCGGAGATGATTTGCTTGACTACGTCGCCGTAGCGGCGGCCGATGAGGCCGTGGTCGTGCATCATGCGCTGGCGGTCGGTGAAGGGGACTGTGTACCAGTTGACCTGCTCACCGCGCTTGCGGTCCATGGGATAGAAGCAGAGGTACTTCGCTTCAGGAACGGTGGGAAAGAGGCGCGGTGCCATGGCGTCCGATCCACGCTGGAGCGAAGCGGCGATTTCCGCGTTCCACTCCGGGGTGTGCGCTTCGAAACCCTTGGCAGAGGCAGCTTCATAGGTCTTGCGGCTGGATTCGTAAAGGCCGAGTTCGACGACTGAAACGTAAGAGTGACGCAGATCGAGAAAGTCGTACAGCTTCGTCTGCGCCAGATCGAGTTCAACCTGATTGAGAGCTTCAAGTGAATCGCGGAAGTGAGCGAGAATCAAATCGCCTTTGTGGCCGAGCTGGGAGAAGAGCGCCGTCTGAACTGGCGAATCGGACTTTGTGTCCTTGCGTTCCAAACGCTGAAGCGCTGCTGTAGCCTCCGCAACAATCTTCTTGCGTTCGGCGTCCGTGCAGGAGCGCCAGGCCTTCCAATCGAAGCGGAAAAACTGGTGGAGCAGGAATGAGCCTTCAAGGGTCAACGGAACGGGCGGAAAAACAGGGGACGAATCGGACAAGGGAACCTCCTCAAACTCGAATCCAGTGTGACATTACTTCCCACATCGTTGCAAAGTGAAGATGCAGACGTGTGCATTTTTCTTTTCCGTCTGTATCGTGCCACAGAAGCTCCAAACGCGCACTGGGGCTTATATACTGGGAACGCTCATGAACGAAAAAATTATTGCTATCCTGGTTGAATTCGTAACCCATGTCATCGACGCCGGCGGCTACGCCGGCATTATTGCGCTGATGGGAATTGAATCAGCCTGCATTCCGCTGCCGTCGGAAATCATCATGCCGTTTGCCGGCTATCTGATTTACCAAGGCCACTTCAACCTGTTCTGGGTAGCGACTGCCGGAGCCGTAGGCTGCAATCTAGGCTCGGCGATTGCTTATTGGATCGGCGCCAAGGGTGGGCGGCCGCTGGTGGAGCGCTACGGCAAATGGGTGCTGATGAACCACCGCGACCTGGACAGAATGACGGATTTCTTTGCGCGCTACGGCTCGATTACGGTGTTGGTGGCGCGGTTGCTGCCGGTGGTGCGCACCTTCATTGCGTTTCCCGCGGGCATTGCCAAGATGTCGCAAACGCGCTTTCACCTTTACACGTTTCTGGGGTCCTGGCCTTGGTGCTTTGCGTTGGCCTATGCCGGCATGAAGC
>Ga0302319_10002103_pt1 | contig 43576 bp, 33 predicted proteins | sample Bog_T0_2_FD_203319 | JGI IMG/M metagenome (GOLD analysis project Ga0302319, IMG submission 203319) | Peat permafrost microbial communities from Stordalen Mire near Abisko, Sweden - Bog_T0_2 | ecosystem: Environmental > Terrestrial > Soil > Wetlands > Peat | place: Sweden: Abisko, Stordalen Mire...
TCGACACGAAAATATTGGATGGGTTAGGCGTTTCAGCGCCGCTGGTCCCCATCGGAATGGTGATCTGGCCTGCGTTGCAGAACTGCCATTGATTGCCGCCCAAAGACGTGACGCCGGTGGAGTCGTCAACACGCTGGTACAAGGTGCCGAAACTCGTGTTGAAGCTGCCGGTTCCGCTGTAACTGGCAAGGATCCTGTGGGAGCCCTCGGCGAGGCCGCTTGTCGTGAAGGTCGTAACACCGGTTCCATCCAGAGGGTTCGCAGAGGCGAGTATGGCGCCTGTGGTTTCGTCTTTAAATTGCACGGTGCCGCTGGTTACCGGGGTGGACGAGCCTTGGACCGTCACGGTGGCGGTCAGCGTAACGCTCGACCCGTGGATGGCCCTCTGTGCGTTCGAGGTCAGAGTGGTCGTGGTCCCGACGCCGCTGTTGAGGTCCAACGTAACGCACCAACCGCCGACGGTGAGGGCGGTGGATCCGTTCGACGCGGTGGCGTACAACGCCCAGTCGCCGTTGGCCGGTGCCCCGCTGAACGCCTGCTGCAGCGTGAGGGCATTGGTTTTTCCATAGATTGCGGGGTAGTTGATGGTGCTGGGGACCGAAGGAATGCCCGAGTCCACGATGGGCGAGTTGGATGCCGGGAAAGCGTCGATCGACTGGGTTTCGCCATCCCATGGCAGATAGGTGCCGTTATTGGTCGGTGTGCCGTAGTTCGGTATTTGCGATGCGGAGTCCGAGATGAACAGGTTGGTGCTCGAGCCTGCGCCATGGAATGCGGAATCAAGGAAATCCAGGTTATTCGCACCGCCTGGCGCAACCAGGAGGAACTGCGCCAGCAGTTCAGTGGGCTCGGTTACGCCTTCCAATTCCACGGTCACATTGCCGACGGTTGTTCCCCCGGAGTACCCGGAGATCGGGATCACGGCGGGATAAACGATTCCTGTGCCGTTCAATGGGGTCGAGAATGAGGTGTTATTGCACCAGGTGTTCCCCGATTGTGACGGATGAACCTCAATCAACTCGGTAAGACCGCCGCTGCTTTGCCCGAAACCGCCTCCGCCCCCATAAGCCGCTTCAATGGCGTGGTAGCCCTGGGCCAGGGTAGTCGTAGTGCAGGTTGCGTGGCCACTGCTCAGGGCGATGGCGCCGCAACCTGAGATGGTGTTGCCGTTGTCTGTAAACGCAACCGTGCCCGTCGGCGTACCCGTAGATGAAACCGTCGCGGTCAGCGTAACGCTGTTGTTCGGAGACGTGGTAAAGGCCGGGTTTTGGCTGGAGGAGACTGAGGTCGAGGTGGGGGTCGTGGAGGCATAGGTAACAATCATCTGCCACGAACTGATGTTGATGGGGGTTGTGAGTCCCTCACCGTTTTCGATTGACAGCGTCCACTGATCGCCATTCGCAATACCGATTCCGCCGAACCTGCTGGTCAGGGTAGCGTTGCCGTCTGATTGAGGAAAGTCGGCTTCTGAACCGAGGGGCGGTGTTTGGCCGGCACCCAAAAAGTAAGAACTGGGCTTTACCGTGAAAGTGCCCCCTTGAGGAGTCCAAGCGACGTCGTTCGGTCCCGCTGTGGCGCCATCCTGAATTGTTATCTGGGCGTTACTGAGCCCCGATCCAGGGTCTATCGCATCATCGCCGTCGATGCCATCGCCTGTTCCCCCCAGCAGCACCAGCTTTGGTCCACCATGCGGCGACTGCAGATAGAACGACGTAGGAAGAAGGCTCCAGCAATTGCCATCGGCGCACGCGGTTCCATCCGTGGTCAATCCATTGAGAACAATCTTGATGGTCGCGATTGAAGATCCGGTTGCACCGGAAATCGTGATCACACCATTGGAGGCGGTTGTCTGCGTCCTGCTCACCGCAATGGCTCCTCCGGTGAAAGTCTGCTGGGCGCTGGCCGTAACGGACAGGAGCAGAGTTACCAACGCGAGGGCAAACAGGCTGAACTTCAGGCCGGCTGAACGGAGGGCGAACACAGAAACACGATTGAACGAGACCATTGGCAACCCCACACGCAATAAGCGTACAAACTCTTTAGATTGAAAGGAATGGATCGCGGGGACAGAAAGGGTTTCTGGCCGTCCGCGCCGAGTTACTACGAGAGACTCCGGTTATACCAGTCTTTCAGTCGTTCAGGGGAAGTGTGCCTAAGTGCCGTCGAGGCAGGCTACGAGCCTTTGAGCGGAGTCTAACTATGACTATCGTTGAACAGACGGGTTGTCAATACCTTCTTTGTAACTCGCTTTACTTTTCTCGTTAGGAACAAGCAAAAGGCACGAATTTGCTCCTGTAAGTCATGGTGAGCAATGAGGCACGAGAAATCCCGAGACTTCTGCTTCTAAGGCGGGCGCTGTAAGGGGTCGGCTAATAATTCAAGCGCGCTTGACGCTTCTGGGAAGTTGGTGACGGTACGTTTACAATGATGAGGCTGGAAGGGCACTCGGGCGCCGCGCTTGTTACAGTGGCAGTCGCGTTCAGCGGGTGGATGAGTCCAGCTCTTGTGCCGACAGAATTAAGAAGACCAACAGGAAGCGCTGGAAGCATCGAACGGTAACGGGTTGCAACACTTCTAGGTACACCATTTTAAGGATCAAAACAAGGCTGCTCGTAACTTTCTGTTAATGAAGTACGGGCCTGTAGCTCAACGGTTAGAGCAGGGGACTCATAATCCCTTGGTTGGGGGTTCGAATCCCTCCGGGCCCACCACTCAGTGTTTACTATTTACTAAATTTCGGTCGTCGCCTGACATTCTGTTCGAACGAGGTTGACCAAAGTGACAGAAATGTGACCAAAGCTTACGCCGGCGGCAACGGATTCTCGTTACCATCGTTTGACGGCTGCTCTTAGCGATCCAGGATCTCTCATTGGCCGGATTCCATGAACCTGAGGTTCATATCGCCCATGGATCCAGCAAATGCAAAGAGATTTCCGGCCACAGCAAGCGCGTAGCCGCCATAAGTTGCAGGCGCGAAGACTTGCTCCAAGTCCGGTCGTTCCTCCGAACCTCTATCGGTGGCCCGGAGGGCTTGGGTCGGTCGCTCCTACTTCCCCTGCATCTCGGTGACCTGTCCCAGGATGCTAATGAAGATTTGCCTGAACTGCTCGAAAAGCTCTTCAAGCTTTCCGACCTCATCGTCGGAGCTCGCCTTGATTCTCGACTCGAAGTCGCCGCCAACCACACGGGTTGCCACCTTGATGATGTGCTGCAGGCGTCTGAAGACGATGCGGTTGAGCAACGTTAATAGGAAGAGAATTCCCAACGAGAGAGACACCACGGTTGCCACCAGAAGAATGTTCTGTGTGCGCCGCATGGTGGCGTAAACATCTGAAATGTTCCGCACGATGAACATTGCGCCTGCGGTATTCCCCGCCGCATCTCGAATGGGAAAAATGCCGCGGACGAAAATGGAATCTCCGTCATGAAATTGCTCCAGCACCATGCCCTGCTCGGGCACAGCGGCGAGATCTCCCGTGAAACGAAGGATTTTGTCATTGGAGGTCGTCCTGGCTGCCACAACGAAGTTGGAATTGTCGTCCCAGTCATCGCGGCGTTTCAGGTTAGTGCTTGAATCCGCCCAGAACTGCCTGTCGACAAACTTTTTGTTGAGCAGAAGTTCGTAGTCATTTCCGGTCTGGTTCTTCATTGTTTGAATGAACTGGCCAAGTTCTTCACCAAACTCGACATAGCCAATGACCTTGCCTTGTGCGTCGCTGATCGGCCGGAGAACTCTCTCGGCGAAACCGGCCCTTGCCAATTCGTTGCCGGTGACGATGGCATGAGTCTGTGCGACTTCTTTATCCAGGGATCGATTAAGGTGATCACCAAACTTGGCGGGACTGTGAAGGCGCAGAAAGACGGCCATGTCGGGCTCGGGAGTGTGGAACATCCAGTTAGTGATGCCTTCGCTTTTGAGCTGGGGAAAGAGAGGCGCGGTCAGACTGAGAAGACGGGTGCGATCTTTAGCAGCGAGCGCATCGCGGATTTCAGGGTTCATGATGAGCGCGTCGCTAACGGCGGTCATCTTGCTGATTTCTCTGGTTTCAAGGATCGTGAATATCTTTTGTGAACTAATGATCGAATCCACAGCCAGCGCCTGCGAATTCTGTACGGTGAAATAGTGCATCAGTCCAATGACACACACAACTCCCAACGCAAGGCAGACAACAAGAATGGCCAGAACTTTAAATTGAATTGAACTACGGTTCATGAAAATGCTCCCTACGCGCTGACTTTGAGCACGTCTTTGATGGCCTGCCTGAGTTTGGCTACGACTGCTGGATCGTCGGGTGTGTTGGCATTAATGAATGCCAGCAATCGTCCTGATTTGAGGCCAATCTGACCCTTGATCTCCGCTGCGTCCAGGTGGTTGGCCTTGATCTTCTCTTCAATCAGGACTTTCAATTCGTAAAGTTGACTCACAATGCAAATTCCTCCGTCAGCTGCGGCACTTTGTTCACTTTGGCGGTTTGAACCTGACAACTTACCGGATGGGCTATCGGCATGTCTGTGAGCCGTTCCATCCAAATGAGTCGGAATCGTGGTGATTCACGCAAGTAGTGTGATTTACATCACGCGTCTCGTCTCATTTCGTTGGGAAGGCGAATTGCGCTTGAATGCAACCTTGTCCAGTGGTGACGGGGGCGAACCGATCAAACTTCTCTGATTCGTGAAGGCCATCACCCAAAACCTTTCAGGATTGTGACAGGCATCACATGAATTTCTTTGGAGTGTGCCGATATAGAGCAAGCGACACACAGATCAACGAGCTATTCAAGATCGTGTGAAACCCCTGACACCGCACTTGGGAGAGGTCTATGGATAACTGCGCATTTGAAGATCAGGAGACGATTCGCGAGTTCCTTGTGGAAGCTCACGAGAACCTCGAGCGCCTGGACCGAGATCTGGTCGAGCTTGAAAAGCGTCCCAAGGACTCGGCACTGCTGAGCAGCGTATTCCGGACGATCCATACGATCAAGGGAGCTTGCGGATTTCTTGGCTTCTCGCGGTTGGAGAGGTTTACGCATCAGGCCGAAAGCCTTCTCAGCCAGTTGCGCGATGGCAAACGTGAACTCGATCCGGAAGTTGTTTCACTGATCCTGGAAACGGTCGATGCGACAAGGAAGGTTCTCGCCTCAATTGAGGAGAACGGAAAAGAAGGGAACCTCTCTTTCGATGACCTGACTGAGCGCTTGCGTCTTGCGGCCGAGTATCAACCCGAACGGAAAGAGAGCCCGAAGCACGATAAACCGAGCTCAATTCAAACAAAAGAACGGGAAGTCGCAGCCGAACCCAGTGATACGGACCGCGAAATGAAAAACGGCAGAGTGGAACTTCTGCCAAAGGCGAACGGGGAGAGCGGCAAGGCGAGCACCAAAGAAGAAAGCACGCGGGCAGTCCGCGCCGACGAGGAAGAATCGACCCGATCCAGCGCAGTGGACGCAAATATCCGCGTGGGTGTTGGCTTGCTGGACAAGTTGATGGACCTGGTTGGAGAACTTGTTCTGGCAAGAAATCAAATCCTGCAATTCAATGCCGAACGGGATGATCCCTCGCTCAATTCCACATCTCAGCGCTTGAACCTCATTACATCGGAATTGCAGGAAGGTGTAATGAAAACACGCATGCAACCCATCGGGATGGTGTGGCAAAATCTTCCGCGCGTTGTTCGTGACATGTCCGTTGCTCTAGGCAAGAAAATCGAAATCAAGATGGATGGAGCGGACACGGAGCTTGACCGCACAATCATAGAGGCAATCAAGGATCCGTTGATCCACCTGGTCAGAAATTCATGCGATCACGGAATTGAGTATCCGGAAGCTCGCCTGGCTGCGGGTAAGTCGGCGTATGGCACAATGACGCTTCGAGCCTACCACGAAGGCGGCCAGGTCAATATCGAAGTCGGCGATGATGGGGGCGGAATCGATGTAGTTCGGGTAAAGGAGAAGGCCCTCGAAAAAGGCCTGGTACGGCCCGAGCAGTTGGAGAAGTTCAGCGAACGGGAGGCGGTAAACCTGATCTTCCTTCCAGGTTTCTCGACCGCGCAAAAGGTAACCAAACTCTCCGGTCGCGGCGTTGGAATGGATGTGGTCAAATCGTCCATCGAAAAGATCGGTGGCCTCGTTGATATTTTCAGCAAGCCCGGCAAGGGTACGACCATCAAGATCAGGATCCCGCTCACCCTCGCAATCATTCCTGGATTGCTGATCACCAGCGGTGGCGAGAGATTTGTAATCCCACAAGTCAGCCTGCTGGAACTAATACGGCTTGAGGGCGACACTTCAGAAAAGCGCGTTGAATTTGTTCACGGCACACCGGTCTATCGCCGTCGCGGGACACTTCTTCCCGTTGCTTACCTGAACCAGGTTCTCGGTTTGCAGTCAGCAAACGGGGAAGAGGCCATCAATATGGTGGTGCTGCAGGCAGAGGACCGGCAGTTTGGATTGGTCGTCGACGGGATAAATGACACCCAGGAAATCGTAGTAAAGCCTCTCGGTAAACAGCTAAAAGGAATCACCCTCTACGCCGGCGCAACCATCATGGGCGACGGTCATGTATCACTGATCCTCGATGTCTTGGGTTTGGCACAGCGATCTGGAATCTTTGGCGAATCGCGAGAGAGGGCAATTTCGGCAGAGAAGCCAAAGACGAACGTCGAGATTGAAAAACAAAGACTGCTCCTCTTCCGCGCCGGGTCATTCGAGCGGCTGGCTGTTCCATTGTCCCTGGTCGCAAGACTGGAAGAATTTCCGATTGCCTCGATCGAACGGGCGGGTGACGGACGGGTTGTGCAATATCGCGATAGCATCCTCCCTCTCGTTTCACTTCGCGACGTTCTGGAACCCGATGCGCCCCAGGCGGCCAGCACGGCCGATCCTCTTCAGGTGGTTGTATTCAACGATGGAGATCACGCGGTCGGCATGGTTGTTGATGAGATTCTCGATATCGTCGAGCAGTCAGTCGAAGTGAAGCAAAGGTCAGCGCGAAAGGGTCTTCTCGGCTCCGGCGTTGTTGGCAAGCGGGTGACCGATTTTATCGATCTCAGCGCCGTCATCGATGTGGCAAAAAGCTCCTGGATTCGTTCAGGGGATCAGAATGCGAATGGCAAGACCATCCTGGTCGCGGATCCATCCTCCTTCTCCCGAGGGCTCATTCGGAGTGGCCTGGACATGGAAGGCTATGTCGTCATCGAGGCTGCGGACCTGGACGAAGCACTTCGCAAGATGGAACGCAGCCAAGTGAATCTGGTGGTGTCGGCGATCGATCTGCCCCCAAAAGACGGCATGTCACTCATCACCGCCTTGCGTGGTCGAACCGATTGGAAGCGAATTCCGGTGCTTGCGGTAGCGGATTCACCTGACCATGCTTCGAAGTGCACAGTCGGTCCGGACGGTTTCGAAGGTGTGTTCGTGAAGTTTGATACGTTTGCGATTCTCGATGCAATTGCGAACCTGACATCGTCCAAGCGGGACACGAAATCGCAGCCTGTCGCAAACGAACAGCGCAACGCAGAGTTTATGGTGCAGAAATCCTGATGAGTTGAACGAATCGTTTCGGCAATCGAGACGCAGATACCAGAAAAGAAGGCAACCAGTGGCAATTACGCAAGCGAACACGGCACAGGGAATAGAAAGGTCGAGCGACCAATTCTCAACTTTCTTCGTCGCGGATCTCTTCTTTGGAGTGGATGTCCTGCAGGTCCAGGAAGTTTTGAGACACCAGCCAATGACCCCCGTGCCGCAATCACCTGACGTGATTGAAGGCCTGATCAATCTGCGGGGACAGATCGTCACCGCGATTGACATGCGCCGCAGACTGAAATTGCCTTGCCGGCCAGTGGAGCTCTCTCCAATGAACATCGTGGTGAGCGGCAGCGACGGTGCGGTGAGCCTGCTGGTGGATGAGATTGGCGATGTCATCCAGGTGGACGCATCGACATTTGAGCTTCCGCCGGCAAACCTGAACCCGATCGCGAAACTCATCGTCCGCGGTGTCTACAAGCTGAATCACCAACTGCTACTGGTTCTCGATGCGGAGCGAACCGTTGATTTGTCGCTGGGAATATCACCTTAGAACGTTCCCGACGGCCAGCAAGTTGAATTGTTGAACCGCTTCCGCCAGTAACACATAGTTCTCGCGCCGAACGCCGCAAGGCTCCGGCCACTCAAATGGACGGACTGCACAAGAATTTCGCAACAAGAGTTCGGCGCAAAGCGCCCAAAGGGATTAAGGAGCCAAGTCATGACGATCAAGAAAACAAACGGCAGGCCTCGCGTAGCGAATCACGAAGATCGTGGCGGAGTAGCTGTTGCCGAATACCCCGACCACGCAAAACAGCCTAACCACAGACCCGCCAAAACAATCGACTGGAATCAGATTGGTGAGGACTACGCGGGCACGTACGGGATGAGCGAACGGGATGTGTCACTACGTCGCGATTTCGTGCGCCTTGGCGATGAGGATCGTGAACTCATGCTCGAAATGGCCCCGTGGGCGGAGGGAGTTGCAGGGGACATCGCCAGGGAGTTCTACGATTGGCAATTCAGCTTTGGCCCAACCCGCAGGTTCTTTGAGGACTCTGCGGCTAAGCGCGGCATGCCTCTTCACGCTTTGCGCGCCCACCTTGAAGCGGCACAATCCAGCTATCTGAATGAATTGTTCGCCGGCGCGGCGGTCAACTGGGATATTCGCTATTTCCAAAAACGGCTGGCTGTGGGCATCCTGCATGACAAGATCGATCTGCCTTTCAAGTGGTACATCGGTGCGTACACGGAGTATCGACTCCTTTTCAACAAGTACCTGCAGCGCGACATCCGGAATCCCGAAAAGATTCAACGGGTCGCAGATGCTTTGACCAAGCTGTTCAATTTTGACATGCAGGCGATCGGCGATGCATTTGTCATGGCCACGCTTAAGAGCATGCTGATGGCAATGGGAATCAACATGGACGAGATTCCGATTGTAGGTGACAAGAGTGACCAAATCGGCAAAATCAAGGAATTCATTGTCAACTCCCAATTCAACGACTTCACCGGCTCCATGAAATACATGTCTGAAGAGCATGACAAGGGAGATATTGACGTTCAGATTCCCGAAGAGAAGTTCCACGGCGTTTTCAAGACCATGGCAAAAGGCGTCAACGACATGGTTGGCGGCCACATTTCGATGAACAAGAAGGCGATGGCTTGCATTGCCGAATTCGGTAGCGGCAACTTCGAGGCGCCTCTTGAGCAGTTCCCCGGCAAGAAGGCATTCATCAATGAAACGATCGAGCAAATGCGGACAAATCTGAAGGCTCTGATCGTCGATACAGATCACCTGATCAGCGCCGCGACGGAGGGAAGACTCAGCACACGCGCCGATGCTTCTAAGCACATGGGCGATTTCCGCAAGATTGTGCAGGGGGTGAACGACACTCTTGACGCTCTCATCGGACCGCTCAAGGTGACTGCGGAGTATGTTGACCAAATTTCAAAGGGGTCGATTCCGGCCAAGATTACGACCGAATATAAAGGCGACTTCAACATCATCAAGAACAATCTGAACGCCTGCATCGATGGCCTCGCAGGCCTGGTGGAAGCTGACGCAGTCCTGCAGAGGATGGCGGTAAACGATCTCACCCATAAGGTTGAGGGAAAGTACGAAGGCGTGTTCGCCACCGTTGCCTCGGCAACCAATGCGGTGCGCGAACGACTAGTTCACATTCAATTCAGTCTCAGCGAAATCTCCAAGGGCAAGCTGGATGAACTGGACACATATCGGCGTCAGGGTCGTCGCTCCGAACAAGACGAGCTCATGCCGTCAATGATTTCGATGATGGAGAACATCAAGGCGCTCGTCGACGACGTCAATTCGCTCGGGACTGCTGCCGTTGAAGGAGACCTGTCGGCGCGCGTCGACGCCTCAAAGCTCCACGGAGACTTCCGCAAGGTTATGGAAGGCTTGAATGGAACTCTAGACGCCATCCTGATCCCAATTGGCGAAGGAAATCGTGTGCTTGCGCAAATCTCCAGCGGCAATATTGACGAGCTGGTCACCAAAACATATCAGGGTGACCACGAAAAGATGAAGGTTGCTGTCAACAATGTCGCTTCCGTAGTCCAAAACCTTAAGAAGGAAATGACACGCCTCACTGAAGCCTCGAAAGATGGTCTTCTGTCCGAGCGCGGAAAGCCCGAGCTGTTTCAAGGCGCATACGCTGACATCGTTAAGGGCGTCAACGTCATGCTCGACGCAATCCTGCTGCCAATTGGCGAAGGTAATCGCGTGCTCAGGCTCATCCGCGGCGGCAATCTGCGGGAACGCGTCGAGATCGCATGCAAAGGCGATCACGAGAAGATGAAGGAAGCCATCAATGGGGTGCACGGCTGGCTGACAGACCTGATCGCGTTCGTTACAAAAATTGCGAATGGGGATCTTTCAGCGAGCATGGCAAAAGCCTCCGCCGATGACCAGATTCACGAATGGCTCGTCTTGCTGAAGAGCAGCATTGAAGCTCTCGCGGTGGATGCAACCACACTGGCCAGTGCCGCGGCGCGAGGCAAGTTCGACGTGCGTGCCGATGCCGGACATCATCATGGTGAGTTCCGCAAGATCATCGAGGGCGTCAACCAGACGCTGGACTCGATTGTTGCGCCGCTCAAGATCACAGCTGAAAACGCAAGCACACTCGCATCTGCTTCAGAAGAGCTGACGGCAGTGAGTCAATCCATGGCGGACAGCGCCGATGACACAGCGAAGCAGGCCAATATCGTTTCCGCGGCAAGCGACCAGGTGTCGAGGAACGTGGCGTCAGTCGCGGCAGCGTCGGAACAGATGCAGGCCTCGATTCGAGAGATCTCAAAGAATGCCAATGACTCGGCACGGGTAGCCAAGAATGCAGTAACCGTGGCGCAATCAACAAACGAAACCATGGGCAAGCTCGGCACTTCGAGCCAGGAAATCGGCAACGTCATCAAGGTGATTACCTCGATTGCGCAGCAGACAAACCTTCTGGCACTAAACGCGACGATTGAAGCCGCGCGCGCCGGCGAGGCGGGCAAAGGCTTTGCCGTCGTGGCAAATGAAGTGAAAGAGCTTGCCAAGCAAACCGCTAAAGCAACGGAAGAGATCGGCCAGAAGATTGAGGCGATTCAGCTCGGCACCAAGGGCGCAGTCAAGGCCATTGAAGAGATCAGCGCAATCATCAACCAGATCAACGATATTTCCAACAGCATTGCTTCGGCGGTAGAGGAGCAAACAGTCACCACGAACGATATTGGACGCAGTGTTTCAGAAGCCGCACAAGGTGTGACGGAGATTGCGAAGAATATTGGCGGAGTCGCAACGTCGGCAAGAAACACAACCCAGGGAGCCAACGATACCAAGGCGGCATCCCTGGAACTGAGCCAGATGGCAGCCCGGCTGCAGGAAGCAGTTTCGAGGTTTACCTACTAACCAGGCACTGGACCGGGAGCAGCCGACGGACATGCAACATCCGTCGGTTGCTTTCACACTCACCGAAAGCGGATGAACATGCCCAAAGCAATAGTTGTAGACGACTCCAGAACAATCCGAATGATCTTGAAAAGAGTTCTCATAGAGGTCGGTTTCGATGTCTGTGAGGCGGGAAATGGCAGGGAGGCTCTCGAGAAGCTTGTTTCCGAGGAAGGCGCCGTGACTTTAGCACTCGTTGACTGGAACATGCCGGAGATGAATGGCATTGAGTTCCTTGTCGAGCTTCGCCGCCAGCCTGAGTTCTCTTCGGTCAAGGTCATCATGGTCACGACTGAGGCTGAGTCGGGGCACATGTCGGCAGCGCTGCAGGCCGGGGCGGACGAGTACGTTATGAAGCCATTCACAAAAGAGATCCTGAAGGAAAAACTTCAACTTGCCGGAGCACTTTCGTACGCGAGTTGCTAAACAAAGCCATGATTACCAGAGAACTCCAACCCGGCGAAAGAATACGTGTAATGGTCGTTGACGATTCAGTCGTCATACGGCGTATCGTTACGCGCGCTCTCGAACAGGACCCCGCAATCGAGGTCGTCGGTTCAGCGTCGAATGGGTTGCTCGGCTTGCAGCGAATTCCGCAGCTGAATCCTGACGTGCTGACGCTGGATATTGAAATGCCAGATATGGATGGGCTTGAAATGTTGAGGCGCATCCGGCAGGAGTATCCGTCCTTGCGCGTTATCATGTTCAGCTCTTTAACAGAGCGCGGCGCGGCAGTAACCTTGGAGGCTCTGACCCTCGGAGCGGAAGACTACGTTACAAAATCTTTCAGCGAAGCATCGCGGGAGGATTCGATGGCTCGCCTGAAAAACGAAATGATCCCGAAGATCCGTCAGTTCTTTCGCTTTCCCCGCCAGTCTGACGAAGCGAAAAGCACACCGGACCTCCCTGTCCGGACCGGGCCTCGCGCCACGCAATGCGCCCCTCCGCAAGAACGTCCAAGAGTTGTAGTTATCGGAATCTCAACAGGCGGCCCGACGGCCCTTGGTTCAATTCTTCCATCATTGCCGGCTGGCTTTCCGTTGCCGATTCTCATTGTGCAACATATGCCGCCATTGTTTACACGCTTTCTGGCCGAGCGCCTGAACAGCCGCTGTGCACTTAATGTTCGGGAGGCCGTCGAGGGCGATGTAGTTGAACCAGGTGCGATCCTGCTCGCTCCCGGAGACTTCCACATGAAAGTCATTGCTGATCAGGCAAAAGTCTCCGTGCTGCTTGACCAGTCCTCTCAACAGAACTTCTGCCGCCCTGCGGTTGATGTACTTTTCAGGTCTGTAGGCGAAGTGTACGGTGGCGCCGTTTTGGGGGTTGTGCTGACTGGAATGGGGCAAGACGGGCTTAGAGGCGTGGAAGTTCTCAAGGCGCGTGGAGCAAGAATTCTAGCCCAGGACGAAGCCACCAGCGTGATCTGGGGTATGCCAGGGGCAGTGGTCAAGGCGGGGCTTGCTGATTATGTTCTCCCTCTGGATGCCGTGATACCTGAAATCGTCCGCATGGCGGGAAGGAACTGAAGGAGCGCTATGGCGACGATCATCCAAAGTATCGCGATTCATCCGGAGAACTATAGGTTTCTCCAGGAGAGTGTTTACTCCGAAGTGGGAATCGTGCTTGAAGATAACAAGCAGTATCTGCTTGAGGGACGCTTGCAGCCGATCGCGACGAGGCTTGGACTCGCCTCAGTAAACGAGCTTTGTCGAACGATGCGGCACAGCGGCAACCCTGAGATGACTCGAATGATTGCGGAGGCCATGACAACGAATGAGACATATTTCTTCCGTGAGCCGCAGCATTATGAAGCGATTAAGACACTGTTACTTCCAAGGCTGAAGGCTGAGGTAGGTCAGGCCCGCAAATTGAGGTTCTGGTCTGCTGCTGCATCAACGGGACAGGAAGCATATAGTCTCGCGATGATGATGCTTGAGCAGGGGATGGAAAGTTCGAACATTCAGATCCTCGGCACAGATTTTTCATCCAAGGTTGTTGAGCGTGCACGGTCCGGACTCTATCACCAGATAGAAGCGAATCGCGGGCTCCCGGCAAGCCTGCTCGTGAAGTACTTCCATCGTGTCGGGACAAATTGGCAGCTCAGTGCAAATGTCACGCGAATGGCAAGCTTTGAGACATTCGATCTTCGTAGAAGCATGAGGACCATGGGACCGTTCGATTTGGTGTTTTGCAGAAACGTGATGATCTATTTCGATAACGAGACCAAGCGGAAAATGATCAAAGAAATCCACAGCACATTGTTTCGAGGTGGTTGGCTACTGATCGGCGGCGCGGAAACGCCATCGGGCCTCAATGAGTATTTCCAGGAACAGAGAATCGGAAGCACAGCGATCTACATCGCGCGCTGACAGGAGAATTATGGTCATTGAAGTTAGTCAAAGCACCGTGGTTGAGATAGTCGAATCGATTTTTGCAACCATGATGGAGATCGACGTGTTCGTCTCCGACTCACCACTTTGTGTCACCGGCGATCGGATGACCGCTACGGTCTATCTCGAAGGCGAGTGGAACGGGGCGGTGTCTCTTGAGTGTAATCGGACCCAGGCATGTCAGTTTGCTGGTCGATTTCTTTCGATGGACCCGCCCGATGCAGTGGACGACGATGTTCGAGATGCACTCGGTGAACTCGTGAATATGATCGGTGGCAACGTCAAATCGGTCATGAGCAAAGACGTTCGTCTTTCGATGCCTTCCGTCATTGATGGCAACAACTACGAATTGCGGATCTGCGGCTCCCATACGAGAGATGTGAGCGCGTTTCAGTTCTTCGGCGGCACTTTCTGGGTGACGGTCCTTGACGAGCGCAGATCGCGTCCAAATTGAGGAACGATCTCGATTTTACCGGGTAACAAACGTCGATGAACTATAGAAGAAGATTCTTGAAGAGGTTGAAAGATGGACATCCTGGTTGTAGACGATAGCAAGATTATGCGGAGCATTCTTCAGCGAGCGATTCGGCAAGCTGGATATCGCGGACTCAATGTCTGCGAAGCAGAAAACGGGGTTCAGGCACTCGAGAGACTTCGTGATGGTACGCCTAAGCTCATTCTCTCGGACTGGAATATGCCTGAGATGTCTGGGCTCGAATTCCTGAAGCAGGTCAGGGAAACGGATACAAAACTTCCGTTCGGCTTTGTGACGTCGGAATGCTCGCCGGAGATGCGGGTCCTTGCTATGAGTTCCGGAGCAACGTTCATGCTGTCCAAGCCATTTAGCCCTCAGGATATTGAGGAAGTGTTAATACCAATCCTTCATTGAGAGTTCGGAATATGCTCGATCCAGAAACACATACCCTTTCAAAACACTTCACGCATCTTGTTGGGCGGGAAGTCAAGTTCACAAAGGCGACCCTGGCGCCGGAGAGAGCCGGAAGATGGGTCTTTGCCAGCTACCAGGTGGTGGCTCCTGAAGATCCCACAACCACGAAGTCACTGGTTGTGAAAGCAGAACTCGATCTTCTTGGATCGCTTGCAGGATGCCTGGTGGGGCTACCGAGCTATGAGGTACTTAGCCGCCTGAGAAGTCAAACTCTCGATGAGCTCATGCGAGATGCGATCTACGAGATTCTCAACGTCGCCTCGGGCGCCATTGCATACAATTGCCGGACCAGTCTAGTTGAGATGGCAATGGCAGCGGTCGACGTGAAGGGTGATGCCGCAAAAGTTCTGGCGACTCCGTCCCGCAAGTCAACTTTCGATGTCGTAGTTCAAGGTTACAACGGCGGTAGATTTGTTGTGCTCGCTTGAACTCACAAATTGCATTCCCCTCGGGTGGATCGAAGGCAAGCATTTGAACGAGTCAAGGGAAGTGAACCGGATCGATGTGGGAAGAGGAAGGACTGTGAACAGTAAGAGAATCGAGGAAGTGAGGGAATGGCTGTATTCAATTAAGACTGTCACCGTGAAGAACCTGGCCAACCGACCTATTCCGACGTCACTCTATATAGGGCTGTTCGTACTCATCTGTATGACCACGGGATGCACAAGGAAGGTGGCCAAACAGGAAGCACCGCACGTAGCGCCGGCGACGCCTCCTGCAGAAGTCCAGCATTCCGTTTTGACTGCTTCTACGATGATTCCCTCTAATAATTTGTGCAAGGGATTGACAGGTGATTCTGAAATGAAGTGCTTATGTCCCAATCCTCTTCAGTTCGGGCTCAATGCACTTCCGGAATCCCCGGACCACAATTTATCGACAGACATTGATATAAGAAAGTCGGCTCGGCCAATGTACCGAATCAGGATATTCTCTGCCGATGATTTGGCGAGCGTTGGCGGAGTTGTTGCCATCCCGAACAGTGGAAACTCTTTGAACCTGACTGGAAGGATGGACGCTGATCCGGCTTCAGTGATCCTCTCTAGCAGTTCACCTACGGATGAATTCAAATTGAAGGTCGAAACTGAAAGGGCGCTTCGCGTGAAGTGTATCAATCAAGAAGATTGAGCGCTCGGCGGAAGCGTCGGCCGGGCCTCCTTCTTGAGTGATTGCAATTCTTTGTCTGGCGGGTTGATTCATATCCCGCTGGGAACTCTGAGCTTCGCGTCACCAGTTAATCGGGAAACGCTTGTTCACCATGCGTGAACGGCAAGAATCGAAGGCGCTCCCGTCTTTCCATCAATAACACTCACCTTCAGCACGGCTTCGACATTCCGGATCTTGAAGTCTTTTCCAACCTGATCTCGAAGCAGTTCCATATAACGCGGGCTGCTTGCGAATTCAGCGGCGGCTTCCGTCCCATTGCGTCCAATGCCGGCCAGCACTACGACCCAACTATCGGTCGTGTTGTCACGGTAACGTGCCACCAGGGCATAGTCGTCCGCGCTCGAATAGGAAATCGATGGGTCGCGCGACCAGCGAGCCTGAGGCTGCAAGCGATCGACAATTGACTGCGTCGGTGTGGAATCGAAATGGAACCGCAAAGGCTCCACCAGGCGCAGCGACCAGGGATTATTGAATGCACCAACCAAAATGAATGAATGTTCACGAAGTTCATTCAGGGGAGTAGCCCCAGCGGACTTGGGTTGCGCTTCTACTCCATAACTCGGAAGCAGACCGCTGATATGCGAAATGGCGGATGCACCCTCCATGGAAACAAAAGGGTATTCAATGTCCTTGCCTGCGGTCAGAGTTCCTGAAACCTTCTCCGGCGCGAAGACCACGCTCCCCGTGCAAATCAGAATCGTCCGCTGGTCGTGCAGCACAGGACCCCAAAAATCATCCAGGGCAGTTTGAGAATGAACAGTGCGATATCTCCAGCTCACCCCGGCGGCTACAATCAGCACGACGATTGCCGCGCATGCCAGCCACAACAGCCGACTGGTGCGAAATTTACTTCGCCGAAATCCTGAGTCGGAACTTGCATCTATTGTTCCGCTCGCAGGGAACGCCGGCACCATGAGCGCCGGAGGAGCAGTTGGTTCAAGTTCCTCCGATTCTCCGTGGGGCGTCGTGGAAAGACGGCCATGGGTGACGGCAATTGCACTAGGTGCCGGGTCGCGCACCGCCTCTTCGATCTCTTCATGTCCATTCAGGAATTCCGGGACATACGATCCTGCAGGGAGTGAAATCCGGATTTGGGAGGTTCGGCCGAGTTCGTGATAGTACAGCAAAAGACGCTTGCGGACTTCCCCAGCTGTATACCGAACAACCGTGTCGGCATTTGTGTCGTAAGCCGGCTGTCGATCGAAAACATCAACCCCCAGGGTCCGCTCCTTTAGTAGATCCGACTTCCCCTCCAGCGTCTTTTCGACGATGTATTGCAGTAGTGCTGGGTAGCGTTTGCTGCTGGAGAATTGCGGACTGGCCAACACTTTCTTCAACTCGCGCAAAACCGCCTCACGCTCCTCCTTCGTTTGAGGGTGCCAGGCATTCGGGCTTGCGCTCAGTCGGCTCACTGGGATTCTGCGATGATACTCGGGCCTTTAGACGGTACGCAATCACGTTTGTCACAACGAAAACGTGGATTCATATCGTACTCATTTTACAAGAGATAACAATCTCCTTCAGTAACAAACGGTGAGTCACTTGTCATTCGTGTTTCCAGAGTCGAGCATTGGGGCGTTTTCCCGGGACATTCAGAAAGTCGCGGAAACATCGGCCGTGGTGTTGCCTTAAACAGCGTAGCCTGCCACAAAAGGTCGAAGCAACAACAAAATATCAGGCGAGACCGCGGAAACCACAGCGGAACTCGCAATCAGTTTTGGAGGCAGTATGAAAACACGCAACATGACAAGGACACTAATGACACGCGCAGGTACGCAATTTCTTGTTGTACTCGCTCTGATCCTTGGCCTCAGTACCGTCACTTTTGGACAGCAGACCACCGGGTCCATTGCCGGTACGGTGAAAGATCAGCAAGCCGCAGTGGTCAACACGGCCATCGTGAAGGCAATCAACGTGGACACCGGATTCACCCGTTCGGCGTCGGTAAATGGCTATGGCGAGTACCGCATCGACTACCTGCCCGTGGGCAAGTACACCGTCGAAGCAACCGCTCCCAGCTTTGAGCGCTTTGTCCAGCAGAATCTGACCCTTGACGTGGACCAGACGCTCACAGTTGACGTCAAACTCACCATCGGTTCGCAAACTGCCACCATTACGGTCACTGAAGCTCCCCCGCAGGTTAATACAAGCGACGCGGTCCTGGGCCGAACCATTGAGACCGACGAGATCCTCGGCCTGCCGCTGGTCAATCGCAACGCCTACGCTGAACTCTCGCTAACCCCGGGCGTGATGGCCAATAGCAACAGCCCCACTTCGAACCCCAGCGGCACACCCAATATGACAGTTGGATTGCCTTCCGCGGCCGTACAGGTCAACGGTTCACTCGACTCGGGCAACGGAACCGTCGCCTTCTATCTGGACGGTGGCAACAACATCACCGGTATGCGCAATTACGGCAATCCGGCACCTAACCCCGACGCACTGGACGAGTTCCGCGTTGAGACAAGCGCATTCGACGCGCAATATGGACAGTTCTCCGGCGCAGTGGTCACGGTACTCACAAAGTCGGGAACCAACAAATTCCATGGTGGATTGTTCGAGTTCAACCGCAATACCGATTTCAACGCTTTTAGTTGGACCCCCACCAAGAACCCCTTTACAGGGGCATTGATGAAGAGCCCCTACCACCGCAACAACTTTGGCGGAACCTTTGGCGGACCCGTCAAGCACGACAAGGCCTTCGTCTTCTTTAGTTATGCCGGTCTGCGCCAGGTGCAGGCAGGCGGCGTCACAGGCGGTGTGGTTCCTACAGCTGCCGAGCGCTTGGGCGACTTTACCGGGGACATTACGGGCCCTAGTGCGCTTTCCAGCAAGATCTTCATGCCGGGCACCGCAAAAACGACTAAGACTCCGGTGAACGGGACAAACGCTGGCCCGGGTTGCCAGGTTGCAAACTCTGCTAACGCGGGTTATTGCATTCCGAGCAACCTTCTTGATACAACAGCAGCAAATTTCCTGGATATCAATAACAAAATCGGCGTTTCCATCCCATTGCCTAACGGTGTCCCGGTTGCAAAAACGGGCGGCGCCACATACATAGGCATGTACACCACTCCGACTGACTCAGACGAATACCTTGGAAAGTATGACGAGAACGTTGGCAACAAGGACCATCTGACTGGGACCTACTTCTACATCAAGACCAAGTCAACTCCCAGCGGCGGCGGCAACATCAATTGGACCGGCAATCAGTCCGCTGCTGCCCAGACGAATCTCAACCTCGCCGATGTTCACACCTTCAGCGGCACCATCGCCAATCAAACCTGGCTCACGTTTACGCGGGCCATGGGCGGGCGCGCTCTCATTCCGATAACCGGCCCGGCCAACCAAACCCTCGCCAGTTTCGGCTCGAACTTCCTGATCCAGGGACCGGCCGGATTGCCCTATCTGAACGGTGCCGGCTTTAGCACAGGTAACCCGAACGCCGGCCCCATCACGGGTTCCGACAACTACGAATTACGCGACGTGGTCAGCATGACCAAGGGCAAACACAACCTCTCGCTCGGCGGTGAGTTCGCTCTCGACAAAACCATGTTCGCTGCCAACTTGAATAACTATGGCGACGTAGGCTACTCGACCTCCGCGCCCACGACTACCGGTAATGCGATTGCAGACTTTGACACCGGGAATATCAACTCATTTGAGCAAGACTCGACTTACATCACCCATCTGAGCACGTGGCATACCGCTGTGTTCGCGCAGGATAACTACCGCATTACGCCTCGTTTCACCGCCAATCTCGGGCTCCGGTGGGACATCGACACCCCTCCGGTCGACGCACACAACAGGACGGCGTCGTTCGTTCCTGGCCAGCAATCCACCGTCACTCCGGCCGCGCCGCTTGGCCAGTTGTTCCCAGGCGACAAGGGCATCGGTCGCGGCCTCACTTCCACGGCCTTCAGCCACATTTCGCCCCGCGTTGGTTTCGCATGGGATCCGTTTGGGGACGGCAAAACTTCGGTTCGCGCCGCAGCGGGCATCTTCTACGGATCTGTCAGCGGCAACGAGTGGAATCAGCCCGGAAACGCCATGCCGTTCTCCATTCGCAACGGCTTTGGCAACGAAACCTCAATGACGAACATCTACAACGTCGGTTTCCCCAGCACCGCTCCAGGTGGCGGCATCTTCCCGTACACCTTTACGCCGTCGGCTCCTAAGTTCTACCCGAGCCAAAGCATTGAAGCCATCCCCTCGAATTTTAAGGATTCGTCGGTTTACCAGTTCAACTTCAGCGTCCAACGTCAATTGCCTTACAAGGTTAGCCTGACGGCAGCTTATGTAAGTACCCTTGGCCGTCACCTGTCAACCTTCGTCGATGCCAACTACGCTCCCTACGCGACCGTAAATTCCTCCGGTGGCCCGTTAGTCGGCGCTCTCGCCACTTCAGCGGCAAGCACCGAGCAACGTCGTCAATACGATGCCGGAATCAACCTAACGCCAGGCACCGTGAGCGGTATCTCCTACCTGATTTCAGACCAAACCTCCAACTATAACGGCCTTCAAGTTTCGGCAGCCAAGTCGATGTCAAAGGGCGTCTCGGTCAGCGGTTTCTTTGTATGGAGCCGCGCGCTGGAAAGCTCAAACGCCGTGGAAAATGGAAACATGAGCGTGCAGGATTTCGGCGTGCTTGGCAAGCCTTTCACCCCAACCAACAACTCCATGGGCGCCCTCGGCGGCGGCCTTGGGGAGGAACGTGGCCCCATGGATCAAAACCACGACCTCAATTCGGCCATCTCCGGCATGTGGAAGCTCGACTACTTCCATGGATCGAACAGAATCATCAAGGAAGTGGTCAACGGCTGGCAGATCTCACCAGTCGTCTACTTGATCAGCGGCTCGCCGTTCACGGTGAACACAGGATCCAACAAGAACTTCGACAGCCAGGGCTCGAGCCGCCCCAACCTGGTTGCTGGAGTTAACCCCAAGCTCGACCCGCATCGCTGCCGCGTCTGCGGCGCTGCTGGCCAGAGCCCAACCAGCGTATTGACGTCATGGTTCAACAACGCGGCCTTCACGGCCAACGGCCCTGGCCTGGGCATCGGCCCTGGCGGCGCAGACGGCACCGTGGGACGCGACTCCCTTATCGGACCGGGCCTAAAGGATATGGACGCAGGCCTTTTCCGCAACATCAACTTCGAACGGGGACTGGTGTTCCAGTTCCGCGCTGAAGTGACAAACGTGATGAACTGGGTGAGTCTGAGCAACCCCTCCGCCGGGAACATCACCTCTGGCAATCAAGGCACTATCACCTCAGCTGCCGGCACCCAGCGCGTTATCCAGTTGGGCGGCCGACTCAACTTCTAGAGCGGTACTTCAACCCTTCCTCGCTTTTTCGACCTTGTTCCATGCGAGCGGTTCCTGAATGCCGCCCGCATGGACAAGAAAACATCCGCCGCATGGTACTCACGGCAGATGAAGCTTGCAACGCGACCGATGTTCCAAGCATGCATGTGCAGCCTCCATTACGCCTGCTCGCAATGAGCAGGCGTGCTTTTTTTGTACCTCGCATTTGTATAATTCAACTCGAGAGAAACGACATGAAAGACGAAGGTGTAGTGTTTGTTCCGCTAAGCGCCGCGACTACGACTATCCCTGAGCCAGGAATGCAGCGTCAGGTCTTGGCATATAACCAGAAGGTTATGTTGGTTCGGCACCACTTTTCCAAAGGATGGGAAGGTAGCGCTCACAGCCATCCCCACGAACAAATTGTCTATGTCGTCACTGGATGCATCCTGTTTACTGCCGCCGGCCGGACCATCGAAATGCACAGTGGCGACAGTATCCTCGTGGAGTGCAATGTCGAACATCAGGCGACCGCACTGGAAGATTCAGAAGTACTGGATGTCTTTGTTCCATATCGCAGCGACTACGCACAGTGAGAAGGCGGACAGACCAACCCGCTCGTCAAATCCCGCGCGAGACAGCGTGAATCAGCGGGCAAGGCGGTAGAGCTCGGATCCCGCCAACAAATACGCGCCAACCCCGTAGACATAACTCGATGTCTCAGTGAAATCTCCAGGAGCCGCTCCAACCGGTTGGATGCACCCCAAACGGCCATCCTCATACACATGCGAAAGCAGGCCCTGCCACGCCTTCTCGGCAACGGGCTTGTACTTTTTCTTGTCGAGCAAACCGGAGTTGATCCCATATGCAAACCCGTATGCAAAGAATGCGGATCCGGAATTCTCCGGCAATTTATAGTCAGCCTGATCCAGCAGGCCGGCCGTCCACAATCCGTCCGCTCCTTGCAAGGCCGCAATCTTTTCCGCCATCTCCTTGAACTGCGCAACGTACTTCGGACGCGAAGGATAATCCGGGGGCATCTCGGCCAGCACGCGCGCCAGTCCGGCAAATACCCAACCATTGCCACGTGCCCAAAACACCTTGTTTCCGTTTGCCTCGTGCGCCCCAAAGAACGATTTGTCGCGATAGAACAGGTGATCATTCGGACTGTAGAGCAGGCCGGACGTAATCCACCATTCGTGGTCCATAAAGTCGAGATACTTCCGATCACCAGTCGCTCTCGACAACTTCGCCAGCACAGGCGGAGCCATGAACAACGCGTCGCACCACCACCAAAGTGGCTTCTCCGCGTCGTCCTTCAGTAGCATCACGGCATCCATACGCTCCCGCGTGGGCGTAATCATCGCCGCATCGTGGTGCGAAAAATAGAGATCAAGATAAGTCTGACCAATAGCGTGATCGTCCGCATGCGCAATCCGCGGGCCAGGCTGCCACTGGAATCCCTTGCTCATCTCCAGCATGTTGTCCCGGTATTTCTTGCCGCCGGCGCCATCAGGTACTGCCATGTACCCGGCATAGAGCGCCGCAAACGTCCAATCCTGGTCGAAGTTGCCGCGCGCCTTTTCCAACTGCCAGTCCGCAACTCTGCGGATCGCGTGGCTCACATCTTTCTTCGTCAGCTTGGCTGATAGATCCGTCGCGAGCGGAAGCACGGTTGCCGCCGTATCGCCCGCCAGGGAATTCTTCTGCACTGTGGTCGTCTGTCCAAAGAGTGCGGGACCAACTAGAAGAAATGCGACAGCAAATACGACGAATCCCCGCAGCAGGAGAACGATTCCGTTCGCTCCACATACCTTAATAGCGTTAATCATTCGGCCGAATGCAAATGAGGGCCATTTAGGGTGTCAATCGCGCGCAACGCGGCCGCAGGTGAGCAGTGAACACAGCACCTAAACGACTAGAGCCACCCGAAGGCGGCTCACTCAAATCAACTGATTTTTTGGTGCCGAAGAAGGGACTCGAACCCCCACACCCTTACGAGTACGTGGACCTGAACCACGCGCGTCTGCCAATTCCGCCACTTCGGCACGGTACACAGGTTCAGCGGTGTTCGCCAAACCGGCAGCATCTTTGAGTCTCGCAAAAGCGGCCAGCCATGTCAAATTGCTACTGACGCTCAGCGTTCAGGTCGCGAAGGCCGGAGAACTAGCTCCGGCCTTCGCATTTTCAATGCTCTTACACCAGCTTCGCGTCCAGCACAATCTCTGTGTTATTCGCGAAAAGCTTCGAAATCGGGCACCCGGCCTTGGCGTCCGCCGCAGCCTTGTCAAAGGCTTCCTGCGTCGCGCCCGGCACGCTTGCCGTCGTCGTCAGCGCAATCTTCGTGATCGCGAAGCCGCCGTCGGTTTTGGCCAGTGTCACAGCCGCTTGCGTCTCAATCTTGTCCGGCGTAAATCCTGCGCCGCCAAGCTGCGCGCCCAGCGCCATCGAGAAGCAGCTCGCATGCGCCGCTGCAATCAACTCCTCAGGCGTGGTGCCTGAGTCGGCGCCCTCAAAGCGTGTCGCGAAAGAGTAGTTGGCGTTGCTCAGTACGCCCGTTGCCGTGGAAATGGTGCCTTTGCCTTCCTTCAGTGAACCTGTCCAAACCGCACTTGCCTTGCTAGCCATTGTCCCTCCTTGGGGGAATTCCGGTTATTCCTGCGTGCGGCGTCTCAAGGGGAAGCCAGGGCGCCGGCAGAGTGTTGATGGTGTAGATGCCTCAGGCGCCTGCCGGCATATTGCGCGGAAGACTACCCTCTCCTCCATGCTAATCTGTCCGGCATGCTGCCGCACCGTCCGCTTGCTCTCGATTCAGGTTTTGCGACTGATTTTTCACATTCAGGACCAGCGCCGGAGCAAGCCCTGCCGGTCGACCATCACTGCCAGGTCTGCCCCAACTGTTCGCACCGGCTTACCGGCCACCACTGCAAGCTGGTCTGCACCCAGTGCGGCTATTACCTTAGCTGCGCGGATTACTACTAAAGTCTGCTACTTCGTTTCGCTGGCTTTCCGGGCGTGTTCAAACTCATCTCCGGCCTGCCACTCCACCGGTGTCGCATGCCCGCTAGCCATCCACCCCAGCACCAGCCCAAACCGCGCCATCTTCGCATTCCCACGGAAATCCCAGTCTGCCCGGTACTCGTCCGCGGGCTGGTGATAGTGGTGAGCCACATAGTCCTCAAACTGCGCGTGCCCCCACTCCTGTGTATGCCCTTCAAACAGCTCTCCCTGGTCAACTGAAAACGCCGGAATCCCCACCCGCGCCAGTGAGAAATGATCGGACCGGTAATAATGCCCTGCTCCTGGCGTCGGGTCAGGCAGCAGCGCCAGGTCGAATGCTTTCGCAACCGTCTGCACCGTCGGCCAAAAGTCGATCCGCTCGGCCCCACCCAAACTCACTGACCGCGGAATCCCGATCGGCAGCAGCATGTCGTAATTCAGATCCAGCGAAATCTGCCCTGCCGGCACTGGCGGATGCATTCCCAGGAACTGCGACCCAAGCAAGCCCTGCTCCTCCGCCGTGACTGCGGAAAAATAGACAGCATGCGGAGGCCGAGTCGGAGACTGCGCGAATGCCCGTGCCATCTCCAGCAGAATGCCGCAGCCGGTCCCATTGTCCGCGGCCCCGTTATAAATGTTGTCGCCTTTCCCGTCCGGATCAATGCCCAGGTGATCGTAGTGCGCTGTATAAAGCACCGCCTGATTCACCGCGCTCACTCCCGCCACCCGCCCCACCACGTTCGAACTCACATACTTCCGCACCCGGCTTTCGACATGGGCCTGCAACTTCACCGGCAGCTCAACAGCGTGAAACGCCCCCGGCTTTCCCGCCTGCTCGACCGCATTGTCCAGATCGCCAAGTCCAGCCAGCGCAAATAGCCGCTGCGCCACATCGTGCTGAATCCAAGCCGCTGCCCGCAACGTGGCGTCCGGGTCGCCCTGCAGGTAGCTCTTTTCAATAGCCTGCGAGTTCCGCACCACCTCCCAGCCATAGCTGGCCAAATCCCTCCGGTGGATGATCAGCACGCCCACCGCCCCGCGCCGCGCGGCCTCCTCATACTTGTAGGTCCAGCGGCCGTAGTAGGTCAGCGCCTTGCCCTTGAAAAACTTCTCATCGTCCGAAGGCGGCTCGTTCACAATCACCAGCGCAATCTTGCCCTTCAGGTCGATATCCGTTCCGTCCGCTCCGGCAAAGTCGTTCCAGTTGTATTCAGGCGCATGAATGCCATACCCGACAAAGACAATTGGCGCATTGAAGTCCGCCGTCGCCTGCCCCGTCTGATCCTTTGACACGATTTCCGAACCATAGGCAAGCTCAACTGGCGGTCCGCTTACCGGAACAAACGAAAACTTCGTCTTTTCCTCAACGGTATGCACGGCCACCAGCGGAACCTGCTGGAAATACGTGCCGTTGTCGCCCGCCGGTTCCACGCCTGCCAGCGCAAATTGGGTGGCGATGTATTCGGCCGCTAGTTCCGCGCCGCGCGTTCCCGGCCCCCGTCCCTCCAGCAGGTCAAGCGACAGAAAACGCACATGCGCCCTGATCTTCTCTGCGTCAATCGCAGCATCCGCGTCGCGCGCCGCCTGGGGCAACCCGGGGATCTCCGGAACGGGTGTGGCGGCGGCCTGCTGCCCGTGAACAGCCGGCGCCAAAATGATCGCAGTGGTAAGTAGTGCAAAGGCTCTATTGCGAGTCACACATTCTCCCTTGAGTCGTGGGGTTTTCGCTCCGAATTGAAGTCTCAGACTACTTCCTGCCAATGCTGTTGGGGAATCTTTTCGGACTCGGCGATCCCGAGAAGCCCAGCACGCGTCAGCACCTTCCGCGCAAGCCCAGTGAGCCCCATCCGGCTCGCTTCGCCTAGCGCAACCCAGCGGCGCTCGCCGCCGGCAACCGTCATCAACTCCAAGTCACCCTCAGCCACGGTGCGAATCCGTACCAGGTAGTTCACCTGCATAATCGCGTGGCGCACCGTCATGCGCAAATCCTCCTCGGGCACACCCACATCGCGCAAGGCGGGTAGTTCCCAAAGGCCAGGCATCACTGTCTGCTGTGTGCCGCGCTGCTCCAGCAACACCTCGTCATCCAAACCGGTGCCCCGTCGACCTCCCACGCGCACCGCCAGCGCATAGGCAACCTCGCGGCTCACCATCCGCGCCCGCGGCTCCGTCTTGTGCTCTCCGCGGGTCTTGCACTCCGCGTTCAGCGGACACATCAGGCATTGCGGATTGCGCGGCAAACAGACCGTCGCCCCCAACTCCATCATGGCCTGATTAAAGTCCCCGGGGTGCGCTGGATCCACCAACTCTGCAGCCAGACCCTCAATCCTCCGCTTCTCCGCAACCCGGCCGCCACCATCCCAACCCTCCAGCCTGCACAACACCCGCTCCACGTTCCCATCCACCACCGCCGCCGCCTCGCCGTGAGCGATGCTCGCAATCGCCGCAGCCGTGTAGCTGCCAATCCCCGGCAGCTCCCGCAATGCCGCTGCGGTCACCGGCATCACTCCCCGTAGCTCGTCTGCCACAAACTGCGCCGCCTGGTGCAGCATGCGCGCCCGCCGGTAGTAGCCCAGCCCGCTCCACAACGCCAGCACGTCTTCCACTGGAGCCACCGCCAGCGAACCAACCGTCGGAAACTTTGCCAGAAATGCCCGGTAGCGTTCCACAACCACGGCAACCCTGGTTTGTTGCAGCATGATCTCCGAAACCCAAATGGCATAAGGATCTTGAGTCTGACGCCAGGGAAGGTCTCTCCGATTCACGGCATACCAGGCCAGCAACTCCCGCCGCAACCTTGCAGTGTTGTCCCTCTCCTTTTGCCTCTTCGCCATGGGCAAAGCTTACGGTATTTGGTGGCTGAGGGGGTAGGCTGCCGGCTCTCCATGCCAAATTGGGACTTCGATTCATGAAGGGAATTGCATTGAAAGATGACCAAGAAAGATCAGTCTTTCGGGAATCCAGAATGGTACTGTGAGGAAATTCTCCGGCGGGAAAATGCGCTGCAGGGTAAATTCGGCGTGAAAGTGGCGGATCCCGGACCGCCGAAGAAACTTCAGAATTGCTCAGCTTGACCGGGCACAACGGCTATTTGGAGGTTTCACCTTGAAAGTCATCGCTGTCTGCCTCTCGCTTGCGTTGCCGGCTATGTCTCTGGTCGCCACCGCCCAATCCTTCAGCTCTTCCTTAAACCCAATTGTTGCTGAATCCAGTTCCGACGGCGGTTCCGGGCAGGTGGCGCCTTCCGTCAGGAACGCCACGGCGGAAGTCCGCCCGTTTTCACGACTTGCCTTCGGCGCCGGCGTTTCGCCTCTGGGCATCAACCTTCAGGTGGCCACCAACATCAACAAGCACTTCAATCTCCGGGGAACCGGCAACGTCTTCAAATACTCCACCAACTTCACCACCAACGGCCTCACCGCCAATGCCAGCCTCAACCTCGCTTCCGCCGGCGTGGCGCTGGACTATTACCCCACCCGGTTCGGATGGCGCATCAGTCCCGGCCTGTTGCTCTACAACGGCAACCAGCTCTCGGCTTCCGATACCGTGGCCGGTGGAACCAGCTTCACCCTCAACGACCAGACCTTCTACTCCGCCAACACCAATTCCGCCACCGGCGCCACGCCCGTCAACGGCAATGCGTCGCTCGGCCTCAACACCACCAAGCCGGCCTTCACCATCACCACCGGCTGGGGCAACATGATCCCGCGCAAAGGCGGACACCTCTCCTTCCCGTTTGAGCTCGGCGTCGCCGTCACCGGGCAGCCCTCTCTCAACGCGAACCTCGCCGGATGGGCTTGCTATGACCAGGCGCAGACCGAGTGCACCAACATCTCCAGCACCACCGACCCCATCGCCATCGCCGTCCAAAGCGATCTGCAAGCCCAGATCACCAAGTGGAAAAGCGACCTGTCTCCCTTGAAAACCTACCCAATTATTTCCGTCGGCGTAGCCTACGCCTTCCACATCCGGTAAGCTCTCACGCCAAAACATTAAGGGCCGCCCCAGCAAAGGAGCGGCCCTCAATCTTTCTTCGGATCAGAACTCTGGATGCCCCAGCCTGGCCACGCTTTTGTCTTTCTGGCTAGTTGGAAGTTTAAGGCTCCGTGCCCCGTTCTCGCGCCTTTTTCCTGGCGCGAGGGCGGGAAGCAGTAAGCCATGCGAGCCTCTGCCGCACCGCAGGTACCTAGCCCAGCAACTCCCCAACAATCCCCTCAACCGCCTTCAAAGCTGCGTTGATCTGCGCCTGATCCTTGCCCCCGGCCTCGGCAATATCCGGCTTGCCTCCGCCCGCGCCGCCAACCAGCTTCGCCACCGCTCCGACCAGTTTCCCCGCCTGAATCCGCTTTACCAACCCCGGCGTAACCCCCGCAATCAGCGCGACTTTGCTATCGGGTTGTGCCGACGCCAACACCACCACACCTTCGCCCAGCTTCTGCTTCAGGTTGTCCACCAATGTGCGCAGTTGTCCGCGCTCCAGCGAGTCAGCCCGCAGCGTAACCAGCTTCACGCCCTTCACTTCCACCGCCCGCCCCAGCGCCTCATCCAGCGCCCCGGCAGCCGACTTCATCCGAGCCTCTTCCAACTCCCGCCGCAGCCGCTTCAGCTCTTCTTCCTGCGCAGCGAACTTGGCGCGCAGGCCATCAGTCAGGTTCTCGGTCGACGGCACATACTGGCCAGCGAGCTTGGCAACTTCAAAGTCCTGACGGAAAGTGTCGAGAGACCCAAACCCGCTGATCGCCTCCAGCCTCCGCACGCCCGACGAAACCGATCCCTCGCTCACAATCTTGATCAGCCCGATCTCGCCCGTCGCTCCAGTATGGATACCCCCGCACAGCTCCGTCGAGAACCCATCCGACAACTTCACCACGCGCACCTTGTCTCCATACTTCTCGCCGAACAGCGCCATGGCGTGGAACTCATTCACGGCCACATCAATCGGCACGTCTTCCAGCGTCTCCACCCGCGCATTGCCCAGCACCTCGCGGTTCACAATCTGCTCAATCTCCGTCAGTTCCTCATCCGCCACCTGCGCAAAGTGCGAAAAATCGAACCGTAGCCGCGTTGGATCAACCGCAGACCCAGCCTGCTTCACATGCGTCCCCAGCACCTGCCTCAGCGCCGCATGCAGCAAATGCGTCCCCGTATGATTGCGCCGGATCGCATCCCGCCGCAGACCATCCACTACCGTCTGCACCCGATCTCCTACCGCCAGCCCCTGCTTCAGCACGGCCTTATGCGCGCGCACCCCCTGCACCGGCAGCACGCATCCGGTAATCTCCGCCACCGTCGCATTCCCATCCGGAGTCAGAAACACACCCGTATCGCCCACCTGCCCGCCGGAGTCGCCATAGAAGCTGGTCTGGTCCAGCACCACATCTACAGCATCCCCAGAATTCGCCGCCGGCACGCCCACTCCGTCCTTAACAATTGCGAGCACTTCGCCGGTTGCGTTCAGCTGTTTGTAGCCAAGGAATGAAGTCTTAGGCAGCTCGCGAAACGCCGGACTAGCCGTCTTCTGACTTCCACCCTTCCAGCTGGCACGCGCGCGGGCTTGCTCTTCGGCCTTGGCTTCTTCGAATTCCTTCAAGTTAAATACGATGCCCGAGTCGCGCGCTGCATCCATCATAAAATCCAATGGAAGACCAAAAGTCTCATACAAATGGAAGGCCTCAACGCCTGACACTGTTCGTTTTTCTTGCGAAATAGAACTCCACGTCGCAAGCAGCGATGCGGCTATCGCTGGCGGATACTCCAACTGGATTACGCCAGGCGCATTTTCTCGATGCGGTTTGATTAGGGTCCAATTTGGCGTCTTCTGTTCGGAAATGAGTAACTCTGCAATATGTGGTTTGTCCTCAGCCAATTCACGCAAGAACCCTTCTTGCTTAAGCCACAGATCAATCTGTTTTTCGTCGAGCAGTTTCTCCCATTGACTCGAACCCTGCGCGATGACTCGCGCAAACTGATTTTCTTCCGCCTCCACCACTTTGGCCACCCGCGCGGCCGAGTCCGCAAGCTCCGGATAAGCTCCCTGCATCAAATTGCGTACGGCATATACCATTTCAAAAAGAAACGGTTTCTCCTGCCCCAGCAGCCGCCCATGTCGAATCCCGCGCCGCAGAATCTTCCGCAGCACATACCCGCGCCCCTCATTCGAAGGCAGCACGCCATCATTGATCAGGAACGTAGCCGCCCGCGCATGGTCCGCAATAATCCGCAAGCTGGCATTGCCTACCAACTCCGCTGACTCCGCGATTCCTACTAACTCCGCGGCCTTCTCAATTAGCGGCGTAAACAAATCCGTCTCAAAATTAGAAATCTTCCCCTGCAGCACTGCCGCCACACGCTCCAGCCCCATTCCTGTATCAATCGATGGCTTCGGCAGCGGCGTCAGCGTGTAGCTGGTCTTTTTCGTCTCCGCGTCCACCGCCGCGGCCCGGTCAAACTGCATGAAGACCAAATTCCAGATCTCCACATACCGCGCGTCGTCCTGCCCAAAGGGCAAATCCTTCCCGTGCTCTGAAGCCTCCGACCCCATGTCGTAGAAAATCTCAGAGCACGGCCCGCACGGCCCCGTCTCGCCCATCTGCCAGAAGTTATCCTTCAGCCCGTACTCGAAGATCCGCTCCTTCGGCACGCCCACTTCCATCCAGTAGCCCTCGGCCTCGTCGTCCCGCGGAACCCCATTCGCAGGGTCGCCTTCGAAAATCGTCACGTACAGCTTGTCCTTCGGAATCCCGAACCACTCCGGGCTCGTCACCAGCTCCCAGGCAAAGTTGATGGCGTCGCGCTTGAAGTAGTCGCCGAAGCTGAAGTTCCCCAGCATCTCGAAGAACGTATGGTGCCGCCGCGTGAATCCCACGTTTTCCAGGTCGTTATGTTTCCCGCCGGCCCGCACACACTTTTGCGAAGTCGTCGCGCGCGCGTAGTCTCGCTTCTCCGCGCCCAGGAAAAGGTCCTTGAACTGGTTCATCCCCGCATTCGTAAACAGCAGGGTCGGGTCATTGGCAGGCACCAGCGACGACGAGTGCACACGGCGGTGCCCCTTCGTCTCAAAAAAGCGCAGAAACAGTTCGCGTATCTCGTTCCCAGAGCGGTTTTGCATAGCCTAACCAGTGTAATTCCCGCCGAGCATTTCGCGGACGGGGCGCTACCCTTCGCTATGTTCCTCGCTCAGATTCTCCAGCGCAGCCAGCGCTTCTTCCGGCACATCCCACTGCCGCAGAATCTTATAAATCACCCCGGTCGAAAACCCCGCCGTCACCAGCCGCCGCATTACCCGCGCCGTTTCCTTAGGATTTTCCGGCTTGCGTATCCGTTTCTTCTCCAGGTATTCCCGCGCCAGCGCTTCCTCATTGGTCTGGCCGTAACGCGCATCCAAAGTATCGGCAATCAGATCCTTGGCAACGCCCTTCTGCTGCAAATCCTGCCGCACCCGCCGAACCCCAAATTTCTCGTTCTCCTGCCGCAGCCGCGCAAACGTCTCAGCATAGGCAGCATCATCCAGATACCCGTGCTCTTTCAGCCGGCCCAGGGCAGCGGCAATGTGAGCGTCGCCAGCCTCACCATGCTCCACACGCGCCTTCATCAAACGGTGCAATTCAGACACAGTCCGCATCCGTCGCCCCAGCGCCTTCACGCCATACGCGTACAACCCCGCCTCATTCAGGAAGACGCGCGGCTTGCCGGATTTGGATTGAAAGGGCATCTGCAGTTGTCAGTCCTCAGTTGTCAGTAATCAGTTTTCGATCGGAGAAGGATCGCTGAAAGCGGGCAACTGACCACTGGTCACTGACCACTACTTCTTCGCCCACTGATCAACCCAGTCATTCACCGTCTTGTACCAAAGCCGCGAGTTCTGCGGCTTCATCACCCAGTGCCCCTCATCCGGGAAATACAGCATCTTGCTCGGCACTTTCAGCAACTGAAGCGTGTCGAAGAGCTGGAACCCCTCGGAGACATCGAGGCGATAATCGAGCTGCGAGTGCACCACCAGCGTAGGGGTCTTGAAGTTTTTCGCGTAGAGCGACGGCGACCACTTCCGGAAAGGATTCTCCGCATCCGGCTTCCCGTAGTAGTCCCACGGATGCCCCCGGAACTCCCACACGTTGAACCAGTCCTCTTCCGTCGACCCAAACGCCGACTCGGCGTCGAACATCCCGTCATGGCTCACAATGCACTTGAAGCGGTCTGAATGGCCAAGAATCCAGTTCGCCATGTACCCGCCGTAGCTAGCCCCCAGCGCGCACTCGCGATCCTTATTGATGAACGTATAGTGCTGCTCCGCGTAGTCGAGCCCCAGCATCAGGTCGCTGAACGGCTTCCCGCCCCAGTCCCCATTCACGCCATCCACAACCGCCTGCCCATACCCCGTTGACCCGCGCGGATTGACCATGATCACCACATAGCCATTCGCCGCAAACAGTTCCGCATTCCAGCGATACGACCATGAATCACCCCAAGCCCCCTGCGGCCCACCATGAATCAAGAACTTCACCGGATACTTCTTGGCTGCATCGAACCCCGGCGGGCGAATGATGAATCCCTGCAGCCTAGTCTTGTCCTCCGCTAGAAACCAGAACGATTCCATCTTCGATAGGTCAAGTTGTGCCAGCAGGGCATCGTTCAGGTGCGTAACGGGATAAGCTGTCATCTGGCCATGGGCGACGCCGCTGCGCGCCGCATTTGGAGCCGCCTTAGCTTCCACAAGCTCGACGACCTCCTGGGGATCGCGAACCGACATACGCGTGGCGATCACCCCCACGGAATTGCTGAGCGCATGAAGACCTGAATACTCCCCACCATCGATGGTCGTAATCTGAGTGATCCCATTACCCACCCGGCTTGCATATACCGGAGAGCTTCCTTGCTGAGCTGAAGTGAAGTAAATGAAATTGGAATCTGAGCTCCAGGCAAATTCGTCAACCCACCCCCTGAAGCCAGCTGCAGATTCTTTGTGCGCATGCCGCGAATACAAAATAAGCTGAAATTCATCGCTCTCGTAACCCGCCCGCGCCTGTGACCTCCAGGCCAACCACTTTCCGTCCGGCGCATAAGCTGGATCGAAATTCCCTCCGGCCGAAGTTGATACCTTCACCGGCTGGGCCCCCGGATTCGTCAGATCAAGCGTAAAAATCTGCGCGCTGGTTGAGGTCGCGGGCTCCACATCCGGATTCTCCGTAAACGCCAGCTCCTTCGAGTCCGGAGAGATCGCAAAACCACCTCCGCCCCCGATTGAAAACGGCGGAACGTCATGCGGATCGTTCGGAGTCAGGTCCCTCACCCAATAAGGCGTGTCCGGTGGCACGTCCAGATTTGCCAGGAATAGATGGCTGCGCTTCTCCCCTGTGAAGTGGTTCCAGTGCCGATAAAGCAGGTGAGTAAAAACCTGAGCCTTCACCTTGCTGTTGGCCAACGTCTGGTCGCGATTGATGTTGCAATCGTCTCCCGAAGCGAAATCGTCGAATCGGATCGCTGGACATTCCGGATAAACCGCGGAGGTAAGTACCACCGACTTCCCGTCCGGCGTCCACCGCGCGTTATCGGCCTCCGACGAAATGAACGTGATTCGCTTCAGATTCGATGTTGCCCCGCTGGCGGCGTCAAAGTCAGCCATAAAAACCTGCTGCTTCCCGCCATCTCGCGCGCTTAGAAACAGAATCCGCTTCCCGTCCGCCGAAAACTGCACGCCCGAGTCTCCAGGCCCGGTCACCGCTATCTTGAACGGGGCGCTATCCGAAGAAGCCTGGCTGGTCCCGGACGGCGCGATCGCCTGTAGCCAAAGCTCTGCCGTCTTCGTGTTCGCGGCCAGGTCCACGGTTGTCACGGAGTAAGCCAGCCACTTCCCATCCGGCGAAACGGCCGTCTCCCCGAGCCGCTTCATCTTCATCATGTCCTCAAAGGTCATGGGCCGCTTTGCGGCGGCGGTTTGGGCTGTACAGAACGGAGTGGCAACAAGGAAGGCAACAAGGAGAGCAAAAGCAAATCGGCGCATTGGTTTTCCTGTTCGCGCTGCGCGGGGGAGCGCGTCCACACGAAGAGAAAGTGTACACCGGGAAACAGTTCGCAGTTCAGAGTTCCCAACGAACACTAAGCCGAGCAGCAGTCACCGTGGGGTTCCCGACAGACCTCGCATCAGGCATGCACTCGTACGAGCCTCCCGCGAGCGTCTGCCGCACTGCAAGTGCCAGGTGGCTATTTGTTCTCGTTCCCGGTCAGCCGGAAGGTGATCGTGCCCCAGAAAAGCCGAGCCCGCATCTGCACCGGCAGGTGCCGGTCGTCGTCTGTGTACCAGATCCAGATGTTGCCGCGATTCTTCACCACGCCCGCTTCGGCGGTCGGCTCCACCCGCACCGTTTTGAAGGTGCCCAGCGCGGTCTTGATCTCTTCGCGCCCTTCCACTTTCATCGTTACCGGCACGGTATGCATCGCGTCGACAACTGGCAGAACAAACGTCTGCCCCACCACCATCGGTTGCGACGAGGCATAGAACACCCCCGTCAGCAGGTCCGTAAGGCACCCTGAAATAGGCACTTCAAGATGCTTCGACTGCCCCGTCACCAGGTTCTTCTCATCCAGGATCGATTTGCCCTGGGCATAATCCAACTTCAGCGTGGAGTTGATCTGCCGCCTCCCTTCGACTGTCTGCTTGTCGAACTCGTACGTGCAGCCCTTGTCGCGGTCAAAGGACGACTGAAACTTGTCACCCACATGGAACAGCAGGTTGATCGCGCCCACGGTGTCCGCGTTGGCCGTAATCCGCTCCTGGTTCCCGGTGGCCTCAAAATGCAGAACGGCAGTCCCCGCCGGGAAAACCCGCCAGTCTACCGAGTAAATCAACGTTTGCTTCTGCGGGAAACTGAATCCTGGCTTGGGTGGGGAGAGCGGCGCCATTTGCTGGGCATAGGCCAATGTGGCCGATGCAAGGGCACACAACGCAATCGCTCCGGTAATACGCGTCTTTACGCTCAGGCAGAACTCCTTGATTTACTGGCTATTTTCGCCCGGAAAGCGCTCACCGCAGCCCGTGTACGATCGCGCCAAAAACTGGGCGCAACAAAAGCAGGCTGGCATAAAGCAGTGCAACCCCTATTGCAGCATTGTACTCGCGGTGCCTTAGGTAAAGGGCGAAAGAGAAAGCACCATCGGTTCCGCTTCCTCCCGGATCTGGCGTGGCAGTAAGCCGTGGAAGCAGCCTCGGCACCCGTTGGCAATATGCCTCGAACTCCGGAAAAGTTGCCCGCAGAAACCTTTCTTCCGACGCAATAACCGGCACATAGATGGCAAAAAACCCCACCGCCAGCACCAGCGCAACCGGCCAGCTCAGCAGCGCCACCGCAAATCCAGCCGCCATCAGCATAGACCCTAGATACAACGGGTTACGCGTAAAAGCGTAGGGACCTGTCTGGGTTAGCTCCCGATTCTTCTTCACATACCCGGCCGCGTAGCCGCGCAGCCACAACCCCGGGACAACCAGGGCCACACTCCACGCCACCGCCGCCGGTAGCGGAGCCCTACGCCACAGCTCAAACAGGTAGAGCGCCGCCGTCACAAATCCCAGCGGAACCCTGATCCGTCGCGCCACGCGTTGCCAGCGGGCAATCCAGTCAGGCTTTCCGGAAACGGGCTCAGTTGGCCTCATCGTGCGCCTTCCTCCGCCAGCAGTTCAAGCGCCACCTGCAGCACATCGTCGGGTTCGATGGTCAGCAACCCAGCCTCCGGAGCCGCATGCCGGGTATGGTCACGCCGGCTCTCCGGGCTGCGCAGCACCCTGAACCTGGTCCCGTAGGGTCCATTCCGGCTCGGGTCGGTCGGCCCGTATATCCCCACCACCGGCCGCCCAAGCGCACAGGCCAGATGCAGCGGTCCCGTGTCCCCGGCAATCACCAAGGCCATCCGCCGAGTCAGCGCAATCAACTGAACCAGCGAACCCGTCAGCACAGTCGCAACCCCTCCAGTCGCGCGCGAAATCGCCTCAGCAAGCTCCAGCTCATCCGGCCCGGCGTTCACTACCACGCGGAAGCCCTTGGCAATCAGCTCCTTAGCCACTATTCCGTACCGCTCGACTGGCCACCGCTTCGCGCCCCAGCCCGCCCCGGGATTGATCAGGACTGCCATCTGCGATCCGCTCAGCAATTCATTCGCCCAAGCCTCCGCCACCGGGTCTATTGGCAGAAGCGGCGTCGCGGGCGTCAGTTCATCCCCAGCTACAGCCGCCGCAAGTTCCACATCCTGCTCAATCACATGCTTTCCATGGGTCGCCACGCGCTCGCTATAGAGCCAGCGCGCTGCCCGCTCCCGCGGTTCCTCTTCTCCAATCAGTCGCCGGCACTTCGCCAAGCGCCCCACCACTGCTGACCGGATGGCTCCCTGCAGATCCAGCACCGCATCATAGTCACCTTCCCGCAGCGTACGCCGCAATAGCTTGATCTCCCGAAGAGTCTTCTCGCTCAGTGGCGCTCGTCGCCACTCCTTCGTGGCCGCAAAATGAATCCGATCCACCACCGGCTTCGAAACTACCCGGCCAAGGCTGTCTTCCGCCATCAACAGCGCTTGCCATCGCGGCTCAACAACCCAGTCAATCGCCCATCCTGGATGTGCAAGACGCAGTGCCGTAACCGCTGGAAGCGCATGCAGAATGTCGCCCATGGCGCCAAGCCGGACCACGAGTAGCCGAAACTTGGACTGCGTTTGCAAGTACTGATTTTCTCACAGGGTTCATTGTCCGGCACCCCTGCCCATCCGTCAGCATGCGGCCCAACCCGCATCCTTACCGCTGATGCTAGCCGTGTCCAGTGACACTAAAGTGGAGTGGGACATTGCCCGAGCAGCAACTCGTTCCAGATAGCGACATAGCCGCTTTGAAATTTCAGAAAATCAGATATGATCTGTTGAACAGCCAGCCTCCAGGAGACCCCAATGACGAGGCGAAGCATACCTCAAATCCTATTTGTTGCATCCGTCGCGCTCGCGGCGACAGCGGTGCCGCACGCCATTTTCGCAGCAACGAACCTCAATTTTACCGGCAAGTTTGTACATCGCGGGGGCAAGGGCGGAAGCGATCTCGATCCTGAGATCACCCTTGATGTTGTTCAGAACGCTCAGTCAGTTGAAATCGCAAGAGAAACTTCGGGCGGCAAAACGTCCAACCAGTATCCATTGGACGGTTCCGTGCAGGACTGCGTCAGTTCCACCGGCGTCTCGGCAAAATGCAAGGTGCAGCTCAAAGGCAAGAACCTCTTTCTGGAGAGCACCACAGAAAGCACAGATTCTGCATCCGGTACTCTCGTCCATATTCGTACTGTGGAACAGTGGCAGTTGTCGGGTGACTCAAAGACTCTCACCATCAAGGTGCGCGTTGACTTTCCGGGCAGTAATGCTGGCATTTCTTCCGCAGGTGGTGAGTCCGTTGAGGAGGAAAAATACGCGCGCGAGTGAGGCCGGTTGGAATTTTCTGATTGGCTTGGGATATCGATCGGTCTCGAATAACTCACGCCGGTGAAACCTCTGCGACTCGCGCGACAAGCCAGTCCAAGGCATCGTCTCGATTCTCGATATCGATGGTAAGACTGGCCGTTTTGAGCGGCATGGATTCCGGGAATGCAGGCGCGAGCTTGCCGAGGCGGACCTGGTCCTTTTCGGTGGTGATAAGTCCTGCGGCTGCCTTGTCGTGGGAAGTCGCCATTAGACGCTCTATGTCGGCCTGCGTATAGCGATGATGGTCAGCAAAGGCGACACGGGCGGCGAGATGCAGTCCGGCGGCTTCCAGTCCTGAAAAGAACTGCTCGGGCCGGGCAATGCCGCAGAAGGCCACCACTGGGCCGGCCACTGAAGGGACACCCATGGTCCGTTCAAGACGCCAGACGGGACCTCTCCAGCCCCATGACTGTAACGCGACGGCGAGCGTCGGGTCGTCCGCGGGAATCGCAATCACAGTGGCGCGGCGAGCGGCTTTGAGGGGCTCTCGCAGGTTGCCGCCAGGTAACAGGCAATCGTGCCAGTCGTCCCGATTCACCAGCAGAACGTCCACGTCGCGCTGAAGTTGTCGATGCTGAAACCCGTCGTCCAGAAGGTGCACAGCCAGGCGCGTCGCTTCAGGCTGCGCTGCTTCGGCCAGCAGTCCCGCCTCATAGCGCTGCGCAGCCACGTACACCGGGACTTGAGCCTCGCGTGCAATCAGCAGTGGTTCGTCGCCAAACTGTTCCGCGGCTCCCTCCGGATCAACCCGAGCTGGATGCGAACTATCCCGGCCATAACCACGAGACAGCACATCGACGGCCCACCCACGCTCTGTCAGTGCTTTGGCCAGTGCAATGGCGAGAGGGGTTTTTCCCGAACCTCCGGTAGACAGATTCCCAATGCTGACGACCGGCAGGGGAAGACGCTTCACCGTCTCCCAACCACGCTTTAGTCGCATCTCGCGCATCGCCAGCCCGGCAGCGTAGATCGGCGTCAATGGTGCCAGCCAAGGGCGCCTCAAAGCGTATCGCTCCCGGTAACCAGCAGAGCCTGCAACGCTCGAACGGTTCGTTCTGTGGCCCCCGCCTGCTGGTCGAACACCTGCTTGGCACGCAAACCCATCGCCTTGGCAGTTGCGCCATCCTGAATCAGCTCGATCAGCGTGTTGGCCAAATCTTCTTTTGCAGTTATCCAGATCCCGTCGTGTGCGCGAAGATCCTCCACAATCGCTCGAAAGTTCGCATAATTCGAGCCCATCACAATGGGAACCCCAAATTGTGCCGGCTCCAGCGGATTGTGCCCTCCCGCCGGAATGAGGCTGCCCCCTACAAAAGCAACCGAAGCCAGCGAATACACCGAACTCAACTCGCCAATCGTATCCAGCAGGACAATTGCGCCCGGCTTGAGCGACTGCGTTGTGCCCGCGGCCTGCGATCGCCAATCCGAGCGCTTCTCCCACCCCAGCCCGGATCTTTCCAGCAACGCAGCCACGCCAGCAAAACGTTCCGGATGCCGCGGAGCCAGCACCATCACGAGCCGTGGATCAGGCTGCAACACCTTCGGCCACGCCTCAAGTAGCGCAGTCTCTTCTCCCTCCAGCGTGCTTCCCGCCACCACGAACCGCAACCCCACTCCGCGAGCCTTCATCTGGATCGTCGCATCTGCCTCTTCTGCCGATCGCACGTCGAACTTTAAATTTCCCGCAACACTCACCCTTTCCGGCGCACATCCAATAGCCCTGAGCCGTTCCGCATCGGTATCGCTCTGCGCCAACACCGTACTCAGCCGCCGTAAAAACGGCTCCCAAAGCCGGCGCAGGCGCCGGTAACGCGGCCATGATCGGTCCGAGATCCGCGCATTCACCACTGCCACCGGAATCCCACGCCGGAAGCACCCGCTCAGCAGGTTAGGCCAGAACTCGGTTTCCGCCAGCACCAGCATGCGCGGCTTCAGCGCATTCAGATACGCTCGCACCGCCCACGGCAAATCCAGCGGGCAATAAAACACGCGGTTGCTCCCGAATCGCTCACGCGCCAACTCCTGCCCGGTCCGCGTGGTGGTCGAGATGGCAACAAAATACTCGGGCCAGGCGACATCCAGCGTCTTCACCAGCCGGCTCACGGCCAGCACCTCGCCCACTGAAACAGCATGAACCCAGATCAGGGGCCGCTCTTCCGTCGCAACCGCAACATGCTGGCCCTTGAATCGCCCATCCCTGCCAACCCGAACCCAGCCCAGTCGTTCCTTAAGTCCATCCCGATACTTCCGCGTCGTGGCAATCCGCCAAAGCCACCAAGGCGACCCCATCACCAGCACGGCCAACAGCGCAAAGTTGTAGAAAAACAGAATCATGCGTGACGGAATTTGTCGTCCCCCGGAAATGGCCACAGATGCCATAGTCGAGCACTCGTGAAGGGTTTGGCTCGGACCCTTGATTCTAGCGGGGATCCCTCGCGTCTGGGAGAAATCGAGACACACCGTGGTCTGAGAACCAGGAACGGAATGGGAAACCCACTTTATTTTGCAAAGTGGCGGCGGCGCAAACGCAAGAAAAAACACGCGCAATCCGCAACACATGATAACCTTCGAGGGTTCTGAGGTGTATATGCACGAACCTCGTTTCTCTCTGTCAGGGGCGGCAGTGTCCCGTATGCGCATCGCGGTCATCACCGCGATGCTCGCTTTCACAACCATTCCGATCCTGGCGCAGGAAAAGCCGATCCCGCCCGAGCTCGCCTTCCTGAACAAGTTGGGCAAGCCCTACCGCATCACCTACGAGCCGTGGACCGAAATGCAAATCCCGCAGGGAAATCGGGGAATGGATGGGGTCGGCAAAGTGGTGCGCGGAAAGCATTGGCAGTTCCCAGTCATCGTTGCCGGCGCCATGACCCCGGAAGCCGTTTGGGCCATCGTCAAGCCCGCCTTCCTCGCCGACGGCTGGACCGCCGTGCATGAGTGGTCGTCGGGGGGAATCGAGCTGCTTCTCCACTACCAGAAGGACGGCGTGGAAGCATGGGCCGATATCTACCCCAGCCCGGAACGCGCCGTAGTGGACACTGTGGAGATTGCCCCGATCCCATTCACATTCACACTTAAGCCGCCATCTGCCACGCCCGAGCCGGTTAACCCGGCAGCTGGCGATTTCCCCTGGCTCGGCCCTCTCCCCGGCTCCAAGTTCCGCAGCAGCGTCCTCGACACCGATCCATTCCGCGTCTCCATCAAAGACGTCACGGAGAAGGAACTTGTAGCTCCGGCCTCCATCGTCAAAACCTACTATCCGCCCCAGGATGGTATTTCCAACAGCCTCTTTCACACCGCCTATCACGATGCCCTGGTCAAGGCCGGGTGGACCATCCTGTATGACCGTCAGGACGTTTCCCTCACCGCGCACTTCACGCAGAACGGCCGCAACCTGTGGGCCACCCTCTATGACAGTGTCACCACCTACGAGATCGCCGTCGCCGACGCCGGCGCTGTAAAGAATGATTTGGGAAGCAATCTCAAATCCAACTGCCATGTTGCCATCTACGGCGTGCTCTTCGACTTCAACAAATCCACGCTTCAGCCCGACAGCGATCCGGTTTTGCAACAAATTCTGGATTTATTGAAGAAGAACCCCACGCAGAAACTTGAAGTCCAGGGACACACGGACAACGTGGGCGGCGATGCCTACAATCAAACGCTTTCCGAGGCGCGCGCCAAGGCCATCGTCACCTGGCTTACACAGCATGGGATCGCTGCCGACCGGCTCACGGCCAAAGGCTTTGGAAAGACGAAGCCGATTGCGGATAATGCAACCGACGCCGGCAGAGCCAAGAATCGCCGCGTCGAAATTGCCGATCCGAATTGCGCGGCCCATTCAAAATAGATTCGAAGAACTGGCAGGCCCGCCCTTCCGTTGTCCTCGCGAGCCTGCCAGTCTACAAAAAACTGCCGCACTTCAAAAACGTGGTTTCCTTTCGCTCAATCGTGCGTCTCAACTGTCAGTAACGATCCAAACCCAAGCACACCGTTGGAGGGGCATGAATCCCTAATGTTTACAAGGGGTTTGTCGGTGTCTGGAGGCTAATGATAGAGTCGAGCACGATGAGAACCTTGCGGGCAATTCCGCTGTTCTTGCTTGGGATGGCCCTGCCGGCCATGGCCAGCGACCACACTCCACCTCCCGTGCAACCGGCTACTTCGTTTGCCGCGGTCGAGGTGCACGACGAAGAAAAGGTGGCCATCGCCGCCGAACCTTACGACACAAAAGAGAAGGCCTCCATCTTCAAGGTCGACTATCTGGGCCACGGCGTCATGCCCGTCCGCCTCATCGTCACCAATAACGGAGATCGCCCCATCTCGCTCCGTGACGCGCGTATCCTCTTCCTCACCGCGTCCGGCGACAAAATCCAGGCCGCTGAACCAGAAGATGTGGAGCGCCTCATGACACGCAAAGAACGCGAAGGCGCCAAGGTTCCCATGCCCGGCCCCATTCCCGCCATCAAGCTCAAGCCCAAGGCCAGCAACCAGGAGATCGAGCAGGATTTCGACAAATTCGAATACCAGGCGCTCGTCGTCGAACCGCACACCACGCGCGCCGGATTCCTCTTCTACGATGTATCCGAACTGGACCACCCCCTGCAGGGCGCCAAGCTGCACCTGCACGCGTTACGCGACGCGGCAGGCAACGAGCTCTTCTACTTCGAGATTCCCTTCGACAAATACCTGAAATCCAAATCCAGCCAGATGAACTAGTGATATTGCAGGTGATATGCTGGAACGGTGAGAGCGGTTTTGGACACCTCCGTCCTGGTGGCAGCGGTTCGCAGTTCCAGAGGCGCATCTCGCGAGCTTTTGAGGATGGTTTTGGATGGGGAGTTGAGGCCGCTCGTCTCGGTACCTCTTGTGCTGGAATATGAAGAGGTCCTGACCCGGTCTGAACATTTGGGCGGTTCCGTCGATGCCCAAGCGAATATAGAGATTGTCAAAGCATTTTGCCGCCTGGGTGAGCCTGTGCATATTTCTTACCGATTGCGGCCTCAGTTGATTGACCCCGATGACGAGTTCGTATTGGAGACTGCGTACCACGGAAGGGCAGATCTAATCGTTACCCTTAACACACGAGATTTTCTCACGGCAGCAAGGCGGTTTGGCATAGAGGCATTGCGGCCGGGCGAAGCCTTGGAAAGGATGAAACGCCAGTGAAGACGAGTAATTTTGCATTGCGGCTCCAGCCCACGCTCTTAGAGGAGGCTAGAGCTCTTGCCAAGTCGGAGGGAGTTGCGCTGAACCAGCTAATCAATGTCGCCGTGGCTGAAAAACTTGCAGTTACGCGCACGATGGAATTCTTTCAGCGGTATACACGAGATGCCAATGTCGCCCGTGCCTTAGAGATCCTGAACAAAGCTGGCGCAGGCAATCCGCCAATGGAAGGCGACGAACTACCGGAGTCGTGGATCAGTCGCGAGGTCGTCGCCCCGCCCAAGCCCCGAGCGAAGTCGTCTACTCGAAGTAAGTCGCCGTCGTAGTATCCGTCTCCCAGATCGTGCAATCCTTAACGCGCACCCGCCCCGCAGTCATGCTGGTGAGCTGTTCGTTCGTCTGGTCGTAGAAGTACCTGGCAATATTCTCGGCAGATGGATTGATCACCGTGAACGGCTCTAAATCGTTCAGCATCTGGTGGTCGATGCGGTCAATCACCGGCCGCATCACGTGCTTCAGCAGCTTGAAGTCCAGCAGCAGCCCAGCCTCGTCCAGCGTGGTCCCGGCCAGCGTCACACGCACCTTGTAGTTATGCCCGTGCGGGTTCTCGCACTTGCCCTTGTAATTTCGGAGATAGTGGCCG
>Ga0302319_10002104_pt1 | contig 43571 bp, 32 predicted proteins | sample Bog_T0_2_FD_203319 | JGI IMG/M metagenome (GOLD analysis project Ga0302319, IMG submission 203319) | Peat permafrost microbial communities from Stordalen Mire near Abisko, Sweden - Bog_T0_2 | ecosystem: Environmental > Terrestrial > Soil > Wetlands > Peat | place: Sweden: Abisko, Stordalen Mire...
CAAATGCGGCGCAAACCAAATTGAACTAACTACAGGTGAGGCGAATACAATGCTGGGAACAGTTTCATCGTCGAGAATCATGGAGTTTGTCCCTCAACTTGCGGAGCCGGTTGCCCGGCTGCACCTATTGGTGGTGGATGTTGACACTGCGGTTCGCTCAGCCTGCGCGGAGATCGCCGCCAGTCTTGGCTTCGCGGTCGACAGTACCGGGGACATGGGCCAGGCGCGGGGCTTGCTGCGCGGGCGAGCTGTCGACATTCTCCTCGTGAACCTCCCCGCGGGGTCGAACCAGGGTCTGGAGCTGGTATCGGAAGTAAAGCTGCTTTACCCCCAGACGGCCGTAATCGCAATGACATCTTCTGGATCTGTGAACGCGGCAGTCGAGGCGATGCGTTGCGGAGCCCAGGACTACCTGACCAAACCGTTCGCCATGGACGAGCTTTCCACAGTGCTGGATCGCGCCTCCGCCGGCTTTACCACAGATATGGCCAGCCGCCAGTTGCGGGAACGGCTGCGCCTCTCACAAGGACTGGGCGCGATGATTGGCCGCTCCGCGGAGATGGAAAAGCTCTACCGCATTCTCTCCAAGGTTGCGCAAACCTCGCATCCGGTGCTGGTGCTTGGAGAGAGCGGAACGGGCAAGGAGCTCGTCGCACGGACAATCCACGCCTTCGGACCAAATTCCCAAAAGCCCTTTCTGCCGGTTGACTGCGGGTCGCTGGTACCTACATTGATCGAGAGTGAGTTGTTCGGCTACGTCAAGGGAGCCTTTACCGGCGCCAACCGTTCCAAAGATGGATTACTCGTATCGGCTGAAGGGGGCACGGTTTTCCTGGATGAGATCGGAGAATTGTCGCTCGACCTGCAGGCCAAACTGCTGCGGGCGCTGCAGGAGAAAGAGGTTCGACCTGTAGGTGCAAATCACCGTGTCCCGATTCGGGCACGAATCCTGGCCGCTACCAATCGGAATCTGGCCGAAATGGTGGACAAAGGAACCTTCCGCAAGGACCTCTACTACCGCCTCAACGTGGTAAATTTGCGGCTGCCTGCACTGCGCGATCGCCGTGAAGATATCCCACTCCTGGCCGCCCACTTCCTTGACCGCATCAGCAAAGAGCACGGCGCAAAATTCACGCTCAGCGATGAGGCCCTTCGCATCATGATGCGGCACGACTGGCCAGGCAACATCCGTGAACTTGAGAATTCGATTGAGAGAGCTTGCGCACTTTCTTCCGGTCCGGTCTTACATCTTGGCGACCTGCCGACCCAGCTTCAGCAGCAGGCAATCGATACAAGAAATGCTGCAATAACCCACCCCGATGCGGCTGGACATGAAGACTCACCGCCGGTGAAGACTCTGGCCGATCTCGAGCGCGATGCGATTCTGGGGACCATTCGCAGACTGAACGGCGACAAACTCCAGGCAGCCAAGTTGCTTGGCATTGGCAAGACCACTCTATACCGCAAGCTCAAGGAATACGGCATTACCGAACCGCTGAGTGAAGAGTAGGCGCCAATTTTGGGGACCGGAGCCGACAGAATCGACATACCTCCTGCATGGAATTCGCCCAACTGTAAAGCTTCGCAAACAGCATCCCATGCAGGAGTCGTATTCCAGCCATGACCCAGCCGAACGTTCAATGAGGAAATGAAGATGAGCATTTTGATTGTGACAGGGATTGAAGGAGCCAAGAACTGCGCTGACGCAGTCGGTGCGCAACTCAAAACTGAAGTGGACGCAGTTGAGGGGCTCAAGGCCGCACTTGCCGCGCTGCGCCGGCGCGAATATGACGCGGTGGTGGTGGATGAAACCATGGCGGAATGCGATCCGTCGGCGGTTGAGGCGATATGGAGTCGCGCCGGCCTGGCTATTCCGCTACAAATTAACTTCGCGCTCTCCGGCACGGCCCGACTGGTCCGCGAAATTCGCTCGGCTTTACACCGCCGTGAAAGGGAGCAAACGGTCGCTCACCGCGCGGCTACAGCCGCAATCGAGAACGAACTGAAAACCACGATCGCAGGATTGCTTTTGCAATCGCAACTGGCCCTCTCTGCAAGCGATTTTTCTTCTCCGCTCGCCGACAAGCTGCGTGTTGTTGCCGAGTTGGCAGGGAACCTTCGCCAGAAGCTAAGTACAGAAGGATTGGGACAGAGAGATGCTGCCTCCTGATCCACGGATTTTGGGGTAATCGCGAATTTGCGGCAGGCGCCCGCTTGCGGCAATCGAGCGAAAGAGTCAGCACAAAAGTTTGATTGCGTTGCACGCGCATCACCGGGGCCGGATTGGTCCCGGTTTTTTTATTTGCCGCCGACTTGAGTTAAGTCCGGCAAATCTGTGCTATTCCCCACGAGATTACCCTTGGATGAAAAAGCGCATCAAACCTTGCAATGGGTTGCTCGCCGCGAGACAGAAAGAGCGCAGCGACCGGTTTCGATTCGGACACTGACATGTGGGGACGGCATGACCCCCGCACGGCTTTTTCCCTCAATTAGGGCTCGACCGGCAGCGCCCTGAGTGCCCGCACGTCTCATCCGCATTTCCCGGCCCGTTCTTCCGGTCAGGACTGTATCTAAGTTGATTGACCGGATTTCGGGGTCGCCCGTTGAAGGAGAAGAGCATGCGTTGGAATCGATTACGGCTGGTTGCTCTACTCCTTGCGGGAATCGCCCTGGTTTCGGCGGCGTCCACCTATTTCGATGTTCTGGCACACAAGCACACCCTGCGGTCGGACTTGGTACGACGCACGCAATGGTTTGGAAACGGCCTGCAGCCGCAGATAGAACAGCAATTTGTTGGGACCGGAGACAAGGTTGACTGGGCTGGATTGGTGAAGAAACTTCGCCAGCACCCGGATGAACCGAGCCTGACAGTTCTTGATGGTGGCGGGAATGTGCTTGCGTCGGACGGGGATACGCCCGCATGGGATAAGCAGCGAGGCAACCTGATAAGACAGGCCCTGGAGAAGGGAAAGGAAGCGGGCGCATTTGTGCGCGTGCCGCCCGCAGGGGCCGGATTTGATGGCGGCCAGGGAGCCGACTCATCACCCAGACTATGGTACGAGGACGTAATGCCGCTTCATGCGGGGGGACGCATTGCTGGCGCTGTGCTGATGACGGCCGATGCCGAGTATATCCACGCGGAAGGGATTGACGTTTGGCAGCGGAGTTTTCTGCGCATCGCAGTGATCGTGGTGCTGGTGTCGGTTGTGATGTTCCTGACCGTTCGCTGGTTTGTGCAGCAACCGGTAACCCGCGCAACAGAGTGGCTGCGCCGCTTGCGTCATGGGGAAGCCGATGTGGAAGAAGGCGCAGGCGAGTTTGCCTACCTGGCCCCGCTGGCAAGAGAGGTAACGTCCCTGGCCGAGAACCTGGCTCAGGCGCGAGTGGCCGCGGAAACGGAGGCCCGGCTTCGCGACCTGGGAGAACATATGTGGACGGCGGATCGGCTTGCCGTGCATGCGCGCGACCGTTTGGGCAGTGGGAAGTTGTTTGTAGTTTCAAACCGCGAACCATACATGCACAGCCGGAGCAAGGGAAAGACCGAGTGCGTTGTGCCGCCCAGCGGCCTGGTGACGGCGATTGAGCCTATTTTGCGAGCGTGCGACGGGACCTGGATTGCGCACGGAAGCGGCAGCGACGACACCGCGTTTGTGGATGAGCACGATCGGTTACGCGTGCCGCCGGATGAACGGCGATATACGTTGCGTCGAGTTTGGTTGAGCCATGAAGAGGAAAACGGCTATTACGAGGGGTTTTCAAACGAGGGGCTATGGCCACTGTGCCATATCGCGCACACGCGGCCGATCTTCAGGGCGAGCGACTGGAACGAATATCAAAATGTGAATGAGAAGTTTGCCGAGGTGCTGCTGGAAGAGATACGGGGCACGGAAAACCCCGTGATCTTTGTGCAGGATTATCATTTCGCGCTGTTGCCGCGGTTGATCAAGAATGCGCGGCCTGATGCGCGAGTGGCCATATTCTGGCACATTCCGTGGCCAAATCCGGAGTCGTTCAGCATTTGCCCGTGGCAGGCGGAGTTAGTGGATGGATTGCTGGGCGCGGATGTGATCGGGTTCCACCTTCAGTCGCATTGCAATAACTTTCTGGATACGGTGGATCGGACGCTGGAGGCACGGACGGATTGGGAGCACTTCAGTATCCGGCGCAACGGGCATCTGTCGTCTGTGCGTCCGTACCCAATCAGCGTGGCGTGGAACGACACCGAACTGCTGCGAGGCGACGGCAAAGCTAACGGGAACGCCGGCAAGATGGCGAAGCTCCAGCTTGCCGAGATTCCTGCGAAGAAAAAGGAGCCGGGGCTCATGGATGCGGATAACGGGGGTTGGGCCGTGGAACCGAGCCCTGTGCACCGCGAGCTTCGGATTGAAGGCATGCAGCTTGTGCTTGGTGTGGACCGCATGGATTACACCAAAGGCATTGTTGAGCGATTGCTGGCGATTGAACAATTGCTGGAAGAGCAGCCGTGGTATCGCGAACAGATCGTGTTTGTGCAGATTGCATCGCCCAGCCGCACCGGAATTTCGACATACGCGGATTTGCGCGTGCAGGTGGAAGAGACGGTTGAACGCATCAACAAGGCGTTTCAAACGACGCTTTGGAAACCCGTGATTCTGATTCAGCGGCAATGCAGCCATGACGAAGTGGAGCGCTACTATCGGGCAGCGGAGGTTTGCCTGGTGACGAGCCTGCACGACGGCATGAACCTTGTTGCAAAGGAGTATGTTGCCGCACGGAACGATGGCGACGGGGTGCTGGTGCTGAGTAAATTTGCGGGGGCCTCGCAGGAGTTGCGCGATGCACTGCTTGTGAATCCGTATGACGTTGCGCAGGTGCGGGATGCGATTGCTATCGCGCTGAAGATGGGGCCGGATGAGCGGCGGTTGCGGATGAAGCGTATGCGGCAACAGGTGAAAGAGCACAACGTGTATCGCTGGGCATCGAACATTCTGACCGATGTCTGCTCGGTGCGGATTGAGGATGAGGTTCTGGCGGCTACCTTGAATCGGCCGCAGAGGAAACGGGCTTGAGCGGGGCCATCAATGCGGGAACAGTACACCCGATAAACTGACAATTCAGTTCGCAAAGAGTGAGGGATCAGGGATCGAGAAAGCGACTTCGTCGCGGACTTGGTTCCTTTGTTTTTTTGGGTATGTTAAGGCGTGCCTGAAGTCGAACCCGTCCCGCACTACATCGAGCCCAATTACAAGTCTGAAGGTACCGGGGCTTGTCTTCCTTGCTTCCGTCCCGGTCCCTTACAATCGCTTCGCTGTGGGTGAACGTAAGAAATGGGGGACGAATGGGAGCAACACGGAGAGAGTTCTTGTGGAGCACGTTAGGAGTGGCTGTTGCCGGTAAGCTGGCGCGAACGGCGATGGCGGAGCACGGGCTGGACCTGCACGCAAATGCCGAGACGGATGCGGCCTATGGCTCCGGCAATTTCGGAACATGGATAGAGGACGAGTTCGGACTGCCGGCGTTCCGTTACACGGCGAACCAGACGACAGACCCGCACGCAGTGACGGATGTGCGGCCGGGGATTCTGGGGCCAAGGGAGCATATCCACCAGGTTGGAAACGACCGGATCATCGCGCTGGCTTCGAACTATGGGCATGTGCGGGTTCGTCAGGATGAGGGATGCCCGAAGATTTTGAATGATGTTGATCCGGAGAGGAGCCAGTTTGGAGGCGGACTGGGGTATCTGACGGACGGTAAGGAGACGCTGAGCACGTACTATGACGGGACCAATGCGGGCCTTGACGGGAGCGATGCGGGGTTCGAGCGGGTGTTTGGCGTGGGCTACTTTCGGAAGCGGGTTGCGGGGCGGAGTTACCAGGTGGACCAGGTGATCTGGGCGCCGTTTGGGGACGATCCGGTGCTGGTGTCGCAGGCTACGGTGACGAACAAAACGGACGCCCCGGCGAAGGTGCGGTGGGTGGAGTATTGGGGATGCCAGACCTTCCAATTGTCGTTTCGATCGTTCATTGAATCGATGGGCGGGAGCAGGTCGATGTTGGAGGTGCGGCGGGATTTTGGACGGCAGTTTGAGTCCACGATGACGCGGCTGGAAGGGATGCGCGGGCTCAAGGATTCGAATCGTTTTGCGGGGCGGACGGCGGAGGATGAGGCAGCGTGGGAACGGGCGAAAGGGTTCTTGCGGAGGATGCAGTACGGGTTTATTTCTCCGGTTGAGGAATTGAGGCCGGGGACGGATTTTGAGAGCGTGGACCTGCCGCAGACGTTCCTGGTGAGCCTGGATGGAGCGGCGACGGGGATAAGTGCGGATGCGGCGGCATTTTTTGGAACGGGCGGGGCGGCGCGGCCCAGCGGATTGCAACCGCCGCTGAGTGAGAGAAAGGCGCGCGACGGTGCGGCGACCGGGTTTCTGGTGGAGCGGACTTTGGAACTGGACCCGCGTGAGAAGCGAACGGTGAGTTTTCTATATGGGTATCTGCCGGAGGGGTTCGAGCTGGAGGCTTTGATTGCGAAGTATACGGATGCGGCGGCGGGGGGACTGAAGAAGTCGAGCGAAGAGTGGAAGCGGAAGGGAATGCGGTTTGATGTGCCCGCGGAGCCGTGGATCAAACGCGAGTCGACCTGGAACCACTACTACCTGAGAAGCAGCCAGACGTTTGACGATTTTTTTGGCGAACACATTCTGAACCAGAACGGGTTTTACCAGTACACGATGGGATTTCAGGGAGCGGTGCGTGATCCGCTACAGCATTGCTTACCGTTTTTGTTCAGCGATGCGGACATTGTGAAGAGCATTCTGCGCTACACGCTGAAGGAAGTGCGGGACGATGGGTCCGTTCCGTATGGAATTGTGGGGCACGGCGTGGTTGCGCCGATGATCTCAGATAAGGCGAGCGACCTGCCGCTGTGGCTGCTTTGGACAGCGAGCGAGTACGTGCTGGCGACGCGGGATGTGGGCTTTCTGGATGAGCGGATTCCGGCGCGGTTTTCTGCTACGGCGGGGCGGACAGAGAGCGTGCGCGGACTGCTGGAGCGGTGTTATCGGCACCAGGTGGACCATGTGGGGGTGGGCGAACATGGGGTGGTGCGCATGCTTGCCGATGACTGGAACGATGGGCTGCTGGCGACGTGGGCGCAATCGGCGATGGGGGAAGCGATTGAAAAGGGCGAGAGCGTGCTGAATGCGGCCATGGGAGCGTGGGTATTTGACTATTATGCGCGGATGCTGCGGTACGCGGGGGATGGTTCAGGGATTGCCGAGGAAGCGACGAAGAGCGCGGAGCGGGATCGAGTGGCAGCGCGGGAGCAGTGGAATGGGAAATGGCTGAAGCGGGCGTGGCTTGGTCCGAAATTGGGCTGGTTGGGTGACGAGACGCTGTGGATTGAGCCGCAACCATGGGCGATTCTGGGCGGTGTGACTTCGGCGGAGCAAAGCCGCGAGGTGGTGCGGCAGATAAATGAGTTGCTGAGGCGCGGGCCGCTGGGAGCAACACAGATGAGCGATGGACCGGATATGCATTCGGGCGGCGCGACGAGCGTAGGGACGCTGGAGCGAGGATCGATATGGCCCTCGCTGAATCAGACGCTGGTTTGGGCGCTGGCGGGAATGGACAAGGAGATGGCGTGGGATGAGTGGAAGAAGAACACGCTGGCTCGGCACGCGGCGACCTATCCGAACTTGTGGTATGGAGTTTGGAGCGGGAACGACTCGTATAACTCGACGCTGAACAGGAACCCGGGCGGGGCGGCGAATGAGCAGTACTTTCCGGGGACGGATTTTCCGGTGCTGAACCTGCATGCGCATGCCTGCTATCTTTACTCGGCCACGAAGCTGCTGGGGATTGAATTCACGGAGGCCGGGGTGAAGATGAGGCCAGCGTTGCCAGTGGGGGCTTATCGGTTCGATTCACCGCTGCTGGGGTTGGTTAAGACCGCGGCGGGGCGGTATGAGGGGTGGTATGCGCCTTCGCGGGCGGGGAGTTGGACTTTGGAGATTGCGCTGCCGGAGGGCGAGGGGGTCTCGCATGCGGAGGTGAATGGGGTGAGGTCGGCGGTGAAGAGGCTGGAGGACGGGACTGTCGTAGTTAAGGGGACTAGCTCGGTGGGTGGTGCGTTGCGGTGGAGGTTGGGGTAAGACCCGTTCGCCCACCATGGCGCTAGAAGCGGTAGCGAAGCGCTAGCTGCATCAGTCTTGGAGATGCGGCGCTTACGGCCTGGCCGAAGCTGGTGGAAGAGATGTTGCCTTCTACACTGGCTGCGCCGAAAAACTGGGCGTGGTTCGCGAGGTTGAAGGCTTCGGCGCGGACTTCCAAGGCGCGACTGTCCTGGACGAATAGAGTGCGGGAAAGCGTGGCGTCAAAGTTCTCGCTACCGGGGCCGGAAAAGAATCGGCGGCGGGCGTTGCCCATGGTGCCGAGGGCCGGAAGAGTCAGCTGCGATGCGTCGAAGACGGACTGGCCGGCGCGCGGATTGGTGTGGAGGGAGAGGGAGCGGGCGGACCAGGCGGGGGTGTCAACGCCATTGTTGTTGATGCCGTTGGGGATGCTTCCGAGGAGCGACGTGTCGTTGTTGTTGAGGAGAGTGACGGGCAATCCCGAAGTAAAGCGGGCGATGCCGGAGACGGTCCAATCAGTGGCGATGGCGTGAAGCGCGCCGTCGCACTTGGGGGTGGGGAATGCGTATTGGAAGCTTCCGACCAGGTTGTGACGGAGGTCGAACGCGGAGAGGGCGCGGCTAAGGGAAGGGTCGACGGGGTTAACGGGTTCGGGGAGGCCAGAGGACTGGTCGATGGATTTGGAATACGTGTAGCTCACGAGCAGGTCGAGGCCCTGGGCGCGGTGGTTGAGGGTGGCTTCAAGGGCGTTGTAGTTGGCGTTGGCGATGGTGCGTTGCTCTTCGACGGAGCCGAAGGCCGGACCAAACTCAGTGCGGGCGGCCTGCTCGTTGAAGGGACCGCATGCGGAGCCAAGCGACAGGCAGAGCGCGGGGTTGGCGGGGTTGACTTCTTCAAGCACGAGCAAGTGGTGCGAAGAGGTGCCGACGTAACTAACGGTTGCCAACGTGGCACTGCTGAACTGGCGTTCGATGCTTGCCATCCAGTGCTGGGCATAGGGCGTTACGTCTTTCGGATCGACCGCGGGAATGCCAACGAGGGGTTCAAACTGGGCCCAGTTCACGGTGTCGTTGGGGTTGGAGCGGCTGGCTCCATTTGCCACTTTTTGCAGAGGGAAACGCTGGCTTGCGTCGGCACCGGTTGCAGCCACGGTGAAGGGCGAGGCGAAGAGCGGCGGGGCGGCGGAGGTGTAGGTGTAGCCGTAAGGCGGATTGGCGCTCATGATGCCGGCGGAGAGGCCCTCATAAGCGGTGTAGAAGATGCCGTAGCCAAGGCGGATGCTGGTTTGTCCGGGTGCACCGGTAAATTTGTGCAGCAAGGGCGCGGAGGAGGTTGGCGACCAGGCGATGCCGGCGCGGGGAGCAAAGTCGTTGCGGGATGCGGCCAGCGAGCGTGGGACGCCGGGATCGCCAGGGAAGACGAGGCCCTGCGGCGCGCCGGGAAAGACCTGGGACTGCTCGCCCTGCACAAGGGTCTGAAGCTGGTTGTACTTCTCGAGCCAGGGACGGATGCGATCGAGGCGGACACCGTAATTGAAGGTGAGTTGGCTGGTAAGCTTCCAACTGTCCTGGGCAAAACCTGAAAGGTAGAGGTTGCGGTTGTAAAAGCTGCCGGCCTGACCTTGCGTGTAACTGGAGGTAACCCCGAGAAGGAAGTCAGCGAAGTCGATGCCGGTCTCGGAGCCGTTGAAGGCGAAGCTGCCGTTGAAGATGGTGTCGGGGTGAGTGTTGATCTGGTTGGAGTGGATTTCTCCGCCGAACTTGAGGCCGTGCTTGCCGAAGATGCGGGAGAACGCGTCAGAGATTTCGTAGATGTTTTCGGCCTGGACAATGGCGGTGGTGTCGACGCCCATGGTGAAGTCGTTAAAGGCTACGTTTGCGATGCCTTCTGTAGAGGGCTTGAGGGCGACGATGTTTGAAAATCCCTGCGACTGGAGTGATGGGCCGACGCCGCCACGGGGCTGGCCGACGGAGTTGGCGTTGCGCATGTAGCTGAGATGGAATTCGTTGAGGGCGTTGTCGCCGAAGGTGATGGAGTGGGAGAGGGCGACGAGCTGGGCGAGGCCGTTGGATGCAGCGCTGAAGCCGGGAACGCTGGCGCCGCCAGTCCCGGTGGGATAAGGATTGAGGAGCGAGTAGCCATCGAGAAAGTAGTATGCGCCGAGGGTCCCCTTGCCGTGGGTCCAGTCGAGACGGAGAGCGCCTTTGTTGTCCTGGAGAGTTTGCGCCTCAGACGACGTTTCAAAGAGGCCGGCGCCTGCGTTGGGCGTGGGAATGGACGCGAGCAGAGATTTTGCTGGAGCGGACCAGGCGGACTGAGGGATTTGGCCGGCGGGAAAGACCTGCGAGTAGGGCTCGCCGGCGGTAACGGTTTGACCAAGCTGGGCAGAGAGCAGCGCCGCGAGATAGGGGCCGCTGACGCTGCCGGTGAGCGGACTCTGGCTAAAGTTGCCGGTGCGCTCATCGGTGGTGGGGACGGCGATGTTACCGGTGTCGATGCCCTGGGTTAGGCGGGTTCCCTGGTAGTCGGCAAAGAGGGCGATGGATTTGTGGAAGGGTGAGCCGCCGATGGTTGCACCGAACTGGTTCTGGCGGTAGGCGGCGCGATTTTGCGAGAAGTAGTTGCGAGCGTCGAAGGCGGTGTTGCGGAGGAACTCAAATGCGGAGCCGTGGAGTTGCGCTGCGCCGGACTTGGTGACGACGAGGACCTGCCCGCCGCTGGAGTTGCCGTATTCGGCGTCGAAGTTGGAGGTAAGGACGCGGAAGCTGTCGATGGCGTCGAGGTTGGGAACGATGGAGGTACCCATGTTGACGTCTTCCTCGACATCGCTGCCGTTGACGCGGAATCCGTTGGACGCCTCGCGCTGGCCGCTGATGGACAAGTTGCCGGGGTTGGCGTTGCCAGAGGGCGGGGTTGAGGCCACACCGGTCATGATGACTGCGCCTGGCTGCGCGGTGCTAGTGGGGACGATGCCGGGCTGCACGGCCATGAGATCGGTAAAGCTGCGGCCGTTGAGGGGAACGCTTTCAATTTTTCTGGACTCGAGGGTTTCGCCGAGCTGGGTGCTGGTGGTTTCCGCGGCCAGGGATTCGGCGGTGACTTCGACGGTTTGGGCGTTGACGGCGATCTGGAGAGCCAGATCGAGGCTGACGGTGGGCTGAGCGTCGGTTAGGTCTGCGCTGGCGGCGAGGGAGGCGAAGCCGTCGGCGGAGATTTGGATTTGGTAGCTGCCGGCGGCGGGGAGGGTAACGGTGAAATCGCCTTGAGGACCGGTGATGGCTTGAATGGCGGGCTGGTTGGCGGGGAGGACGGTGACGCGGGCGTTGGGGATGCGGCCGCCAGTGGGGTCGTGCACGATGCCGACGATGGTGAAGGCGGCGGCGGCGCTGAACAAATGGATGGGGAGGAGAAGAGCAATGAGGACGAGGGAGAAGCTCGAATGTGGTCTCATAAAAACCTTCCAAAGTTGGGCTGATTTTTGAATGGGAATCAGGTACCCAATATCCGACTGATTCGGTCCTCATTAAGAGTACGACCAATTTAGTCGGCGTTCCTGTGATTTGCATCACGCTGTGGGTGTGGGCTGTTGTGTGGAGTTGGCGGGGGCCCTCACCCACCGGATCGCGCATTTGCTCAATATGAAATGACTGAAAAGCGCGTGGATCAATATCCGACTGATTAGTCCTTGTTTAATGTGTGACGGAATTAGTCTTAGATTAAATCCGGTGAGCGCGCTTACTGATTTGGCGCGTTGAAGACGCGCCGAATCAAAGGCAATCTGCTATCCAAGCCTCTATGCTACTTCTTCGTCGTCTTCTGCAACCTGGCACGGGGGTTCGGTCGTTTTGCCGATTTCAGCCAAAGCCTGCATCAGCGCCGGGTGACGCATGGTGAACATCGCCAGATCCAGGCGGTCGCTGACACCGAACTTCATGTAAATGGACCGCAAATAGGATTTGACTGACGGTTCAGTGATATTGAGGCGGCCGGCGATCTCGGGGGTTCTCAAGCCCTGAACAACGAGTGCCACGATGCTCATTTCCTTGAAGTTAAGCCGTTCGCAGGCCATGGTCCCTGGAATGTCGCTTTCCGGCGAGACGCTCCACGCTGGAAGGGGGGGCTGCCATGTTCCACCCGCGGCGACGCGGCGTATACATTCGACCAAAGCCTTCGAAGTTATTTCGCGAAAGGCCACTCCTCGAAATCCTTGATGGAGGTAAGCAATGGGAGACGCGTTGCTGTCTGCAATTACAACACCCCGGCTGCCAACGGCCTCCAACCGCCCGAACATGTGCTTGAGATCCGGAACGAGCGAAGGGGCAAACAAAACGATGGATCCGGGGAATTCAGCAATGGCACTGAGCAATTGATCGGAATCCATGCATTGAGCCATGACATGGATTTCCTCTTGCGCAGCCAGTATTCTTGCGATCCCAGTTGTGAATATCGCTTCCGAATCGGCCAGGATGATACTGGTCAATTGCGCCTCCTGTACGTCCGCGGTGGATTTGGGGATTATCCGCATCCGCATACGCATCATCGACGAGTTGAGAGAGTCTTGAAATACCACTTCTACCTCTCAGAAAAGGATGAGTGCTAGACATCTTGCACTTAAGTGGCATTTTGTATGTAGTCGAGACGGGCTGCGAGAATTATTTCTATGCGTTGAAGCGAAGATTTAAAGGATGGTCGGCCAACCCGGCTACCTTTTTGAGTTGTGGCGCGTCCTTGCGCCTAGGAGTACGCGATGCGAGTAGCTGTTGTGGCGCTGATTATTTGCGCAGGAGCCCCATTGATGTGCCAGACGCCGGGGCAGGCTGCTGCGGGGGAGGGCGAGCGTGGGCAAAAATCACCGGATGTGTTTCTGCCTCAATCTGGACTCAGCAATGGGACGCCGGTCTGGCATATTTCGCCGGATGGGCTCCTCAAGATGAATGTGCCGGCGGGAGCAGGACTGGGGAGGACGCAAGTTGCAACGGACTCCGCGATGGTGGTGCATCCGCCGCAAACGAGCATTGGCGTGCAGCCTCCGGGGACGACGGTGGCGCAGAATCTTTACCCTGGGTTGGAATTGATGCCGATTGGACAATCGAAGGTGAAGGTCGAGCCGATTCCGACGACCTGGCCGGGGATGAAGATGGAGCCGATTCCGCGGACATTGCCGGCATACACGGTTGTGCCGATTCAGCGCGGCAAAACGGGGGCGGCACCGAAATAGTAGGCGAGACGATGACTAGGACTTGGGAGGCGGGACTTTCTTGCCTTCTTTTCTGGCTTCGGACAGGCCGATGGCGATGGCCTGCTTTGGGTTGGTGACCGTCTTGCCGCTGCGCCCGCTTTTCAGCTTCCCTTCCTTCATGGCTTTCATCTCACGCTCGACGCTTTTGCCGGCGGCTGGGGAGTACTTGCGCGTGGACTTCTTCGCGGCTTTCTTTGTTGCTGTGGGCATGTGCTTCCTCCTCGACCGTCTGATGTCGGGATGCGCTGGAGTGGTTGCATTTCCTGCGCTCAGGGCGTGTCGAGTTGAGCAATCAGGGATGCGCGGGTTGGCTCGTCGATGAAGGCGGCGCGGAGGGCTTCGCGATTGCAGGCTTGGAGATCCTGATCGGTCCAGTGGAATTGATCGCGAAGGCTGGCGTACTCCCTCTCAAGAGTGATGTTTGTGATGGTGCGGGTGTCGGTGCTGATGCTGAGCGGGACGCCTGCGCGGTAGAGGCGGTCGATGGGGTGGTCAGCGTAGGTGAGGACCGTGCGAGTTTGCACGTTGCTGGTGGGACAGACTTCGAGATGAATGCGGTGGTGGGCTAGATGACGGACGAGCGTTGGGTCTTCGATGCTGCGGACGCCATGGCCGATGCGGGCGGGCTGAAAGGCTTTGAGGGTTTCCCAGACGCTGGTTGGGCCTGCGGCTTCTCCGGCGTGGGCGGTGCGGTGGAGGCCGTGGTCTTGTGCGTATTGGAAGGCGGCGATGTGGGCGGTGATGGGAAAGCCGGCTTCGTCTCCGGCGATGTCGAGGGCTGCGACGCGGGTGCCCTGGAATTGATGGACGAGGTGCGCCGTTTGCAGGCTTTGCGCTTCAGTGAAGTGGCGGAGGGTACAGAGGATGAGGCGGGCTTCTATGCCGGTGTCGCGGATGCATTGTTCGGTGGTACGGTCGACGGCGGCGACTACGGCTTCAGGGGTTAGGCCGTTGAGGAGATGGAGGAGCGGGGCGAAACGGAGTTCGGCGTAGAGGACGCGGTCGCGGGCCAGTTGCTCAAAGACATCTTCAACGACGATGCGGAGGGCGTCTTCAGTCTGCATGAGCTGGAAGCCGCGTGGCGCGCGAGTGAGGAAGTCGGCAAGGCTGGCGCATTGGTTGGGGGCTACGAATTCGGTGTCGTATTCGGCGCGGGAGATGTGCGGGGCGAGACGGGAGACGGCCGTGTAGCTGAGCGAACAGTCCAAGTGGAGGTGGAGTTCGACTTTGGGGAGAGGGGGCATGTTGAAAATTATCGCGTAATTCCCCGCCCACTCATTCCGCAAAAGATGCGAAATGAATGGGGAACAGTCTTCCTCGACTATGGAGTTTCGGTGAGGGCTTCGGTGGCTTTGGACATTTTGGCGGTGCGCTGGATTTTGTCCCAGTTGAAGGGCTTGCCGTCTATGGCGCGCTTGATGGTTTTGAAGAGGACGATGGAGAAGACCTGGCGGTAGGCGAAACGCTGGAGCCATATATGGAAGAGGAGCCAGCCATCGCCTTTGTTGGCGGGGTGGCGGCGCTCGAGCGAGAAGGCCAGCGAGGAGGTTACGAAGTCGAGAAGGAGGAAGCCGAGGAAGAAGACCAGCAGCTTTTGGAAGCTGGCGGAGGAAGCTGAATCGGGATGATAGAAGCGGTTGATGAAGAAGGTGACGACGCCCGAGAGAAACATGAGATCGATGAACGGTGAGACCAGCGGCAGGAACATTTGAAAGATGAGGATGTTGGGCAGCGCGAAGAAGCCCATGGCCTTGTTGCGCAGAAAGGCGGCGCGATGTTTCCAGATTGCCTGCAAGGTGCCGAAGGACCAGCGGAAGCGCTGGCGCATGAGTCCACTGGCGTCGATGGGCGCTTCAGTGAAGGCGAGGGAGCGGTCTTCGTAGTCGACGCGCAGGCCCTGTTCGAGGATATTCATGGTGAGATCGGCGTCTTCAGCGACGGTGTTGAGGGGATAGCCACCGGCGGCTTTGACGGGGGCGGTGCGCCATGCGCCGATGGCTCCGGGGACGACTGTGACGACATGGAACAGATCGAGGGCGCGGCGCTCGAAGTTCTGGCTGGTGATGTATTCGAGAGCCTGCCAGCGGGTCCATAGATTCACGCGGTTGCCGACCTTGGCGTTGCCGGCCATGGCGCCGATGCGGGGATCTTCAAAGTGGGGGATGAGCTTGGAGATGGCGTCGGCGGCGATGACGGTGTCGGCGTCGATGCCAACGTAGATTTCTTCTTCGAGGCGATCGAGGGCGTAGTTGAGGGCGGCGGCTTTGCCACCGTTGGCCTTGGTGAGGACCTGGACTCGGCCGGCGGCGATCTCCGCAGCGTAGGCATCGCGCGCGACTTCAAAGGTACGGTCGCTGGAGCCGTCGTCGATGACGATGATGTGGAGATTCTGGTAATCGGAGTTGAGGACGGAGCGGATGGTGCGTACGATGACTGTTTCTTCGTTATAGGCGGGGATGAGGACGGCAACGCGCGGATTATACCCAGGCCGAGCGTTGGTGCGCGGCTTGCGGAGGCGATCGATCACGGCGAAGATGCCGATGATGATGAGCCGCGCGCTCATGAGGATGTCGCCTAGGAAGAAGACCATGGCGATGAAGGTGCCTATGAATTGCACACCGGAGAAGGCGAGCGAATCAGGGACGGCGCGGACGAACTGCCAGAAGGTGAGCGGGGGCATGACCTCCGCAGTGGTTTTGCCCATGAGCTCCGAGACGGGAACGATGGTGTAGCCGTGGGCGCGGAGCGAGTCGATGAGGACGGGGAGCGCGGCGACAGTGGCCGAGCGTTCGCCGCCTCCGTCGTGCATGAGGATGACGGAGCCGCGGAACTGCGGCTTGGTCTTCATGATCTGCAATTGTGCGAGCACCGATTGGGTGATATCCGCGGGAGATTTGCGGGGATGCTCGTCCCAGTCGTCGGTATCGATTTTGCTGCCGATGACGATGTAGCCATCATTCTGGATGGGCACGACGGGCGCGGCCTGGTCGTCGGTTTCCGGCTCTTCGTCGATGTCATAAGGCGGACGGAAGTAGAGGGGCTGAGAATTGAGCTTGCTTGCGAAAAGCCGCTCGGTGAGCTTGACCTGGAGGTCGAGCTGCTGGGGCGAGATTTCGCTGATGTCGGGATGCGTGTAGGTGTGATTGCCGATCTCATGGCCTTCGCGCGCGACGCGCTGCATGAGGCCGATGCTCTCCGCGGCTTCGTTACCGATGAGGAAGAAGGTGCCTTTGACGTTCTTCTTTTTCAGGATGTCGAGGATCTTGGGGGTCCACTTGGGATCGGGTCCGTCGTCGAATGAGATGGAGACCTGATTGGGATGGTAGCCGTAGTACTGGACGGTGTAGGTACGCGGATAGACGTCCATATGCTCATCAATTATGAGCTGTTTCCGGGGATCCCTTTCGTCGGTATCGATGCTGACGGCGCGCTTACCGGGCTGTGGCAGATTGGTGACGCGCATGATGTCGCCTTCGCCTTCGATATCGACATCGTGACCGGGCTGGACGGCGCCGAGGGCCTGCAGAGATTCAGGATTGCTGGGCTTGTCCCAGATGCTCCATAGGGAACTGTCTTCAGAACCCAGGCGCCAGAGGGCGAAGGTGGAAAGACCGAGCTGGCGAGCTGCGCGCAACTCGTTGAGGATGGTGACGCCATCGAGAAACCAGACGACGTGGCGCTCGTTTGAATCTTCATCGATGTATTCGAAGTGGGGATTGAGCGTGTCGTAGTCGAGGTTGAGATCGGCGTCGGCATCGGATGCGCGGCCCCAGGTGTCAGAGACGGAGAGGTCTTCCGTATTGACGACCTCGGGCTTGGAGGCCGGGGTACGGCTGCCCTTCTTTGGAGGCGCAGGAGCAGCGAGCGTCCAGTCGTAGCCGTAGTTGCCGACGGCGCAGATGAGCTTCTCCTTGGGAACGATTTTGAGCACGCGGGTAAGGTTGCCGATGAACCAGTCCTGGCTGGCGATGGGGCCGGGCTCGCTGGTGACCTGGTGCTGGTCGTAGTTCATCAGGATGATGCCGTCGGAGTTGGCGGCAATCTGCTTAAGGTCGGCGTCCGATGTGGCAACGGCGGTGTTGACCCAGAGACGGAGGTTGTGTGCGTGCAGGTCTACGACGAGCTCATGGATGAAGCTGAGGTAGGCGGGATCGGCATCGTCGGGAAGACTTTCGAAGTCGAGGGAAAGACCGCGATAGACCGGATACGTGGAGAAGAAGCGGAGAATCTGGACGCGCAGCAGAGCGCGGTTGGTTGGACTCTTGAGGAGGTTGCCGACGCCATCATCCCAGCTTTGGGTATTGGCGTTGAAGTTGTTCAAGTGGGGGAAGATTTCTGTGTCTTCCTTGCCAAACTGGATGACGTGCTTGATGCGGTCGAGGTCGTCGGGGTCGTGGACGGTGTTTCCATCGACAATGGGGTACTCGCGATGACTGTCGTTGTGGATGCCGAGCAGCGTGGGATGGGCTGCATCGACATGAAGCCACTCGGGAAAGAGCATGTCGAGCTGGTGAACGTGCTCCTTGAAGGACGAATAGCTGGCTTGGTCGTAGGGCACGTAATAGGCCGCTCGCAACCCTTCACCGGAGTTGAGCGGAATGTCGGAGGGCTTGCGCTCGGTTTTGCGTCGAGCGGGGCGGACCTTGGTACCGCGCAGGGCGACGCTGCGGTCAGGGAGGGCTTTGAAATTATGCTTGGGAGTTGGAAGCAGGAGCTCCGGCAAACGCTGAAAGCGGAGGACGTTGAAAATGAATCCAGCCAGGACCAGAGTGAAGACCACGGCAGAGATGTCGAGAATACGGCGAAGGCGTTTCCATCGCTTGCGCTGCGGGTCGAAGAATATCTGTTTATCCGGCATATAGGTACGTTTCTATTCTACTGGGGACGAAAACCGCAGCAAACAGCTAGGCTATACAGTACGGGTTACAGTCTGCATCCTATGGAAGCTTCCTCAGCGAGTCAATCAAACGGGACAGGCAGGTTTTTAGGCCGCGCGTGGCCGGGCGCACTGGCGTTGGCCTGCGGTGCGGCGCTGCGGGTTTGGATGCTGAAGGCGATACCGCAGGTTTCCGGAGACACGCTGATCTATGGCGGACTGGCGAAGAACATGCTGCTGCATGGGCAATATGCCATCACGGATGGAAGTGGCGTGCTGCATTCGACGCTGATCCGGCTGCCAGGTTATCCGCTGTTTCTGGCGGTTTGTTTCAAGTTGTTCGGGATGGAGAATTACGACGCGGTTGCGTATGTGCAGATTGCGATGGAGCTGGCGGGGTGCCTGCTGCTGGCGGGCTTTGCAGGGGAGATTGCGCCGGTTGGGATGAAGCGTAGCGCGGCGGTGGCGACGGTGTGGCTGGCGGCGGTTTGTCCTTTTACTGCGTCGTATGCGGTTGCGCCGCTGACGGAGACGCCGACGCTGTTTGCGATTGCGCTGGCGTTGTGGGCGATGGCGCGGTTTCGGGAGCGGCCGGGTTGGGGCAGCGCTCTCGCGTTTACCTTTGCGGTTTGTTTTGCGGCGATGCTGAGGCCGGATGGGGCGCTGGTGGGCGTCGCGCTTGCGCCAGGGCTGGTTTGGGGGATGAGTCGGGGGACGGTTTCGTGGGGCAGGCTGGCGAGGATGGGGGCGGTTTGCTTGCTGCTGGCGCTAATTCCGTTTGGGGTGTGGACGGCGCGGAATTGGAAGACGTTTCACATGTTTGAGCCGCTTGCGCCGCGGTACGCTACAGATCCGGGCGAAGATATTTATCCGGGATGGCAGCGGTGGGTAAAGACGTGGTGCCTGGATTTCGTATCGACCTACGACATTTACTGGAATTTGCCGGGAGGACCGTTCGACCTGAGCAAGCTGCCGACGCGGGCGTTCGACTCACCGGCGCAGTATGTGGAAACCGAGGCGCTGAAGAAAGCGTATGACGACAATGGGCAGGACTTTTCGCCGAGTATTGATGCGGAGTTTGCGCGGTTGGCCGAGGAGCGGGTGAAGGCGCATCCGCTGCGCTATTACGCATGGCTGCCGCTGGGACGGATGGCGGATATGTGGCTGCGGCCGCGGGTGGAAAACCTGAATATCGACCTGGACTGGTGGGTTTATGCGCACCACAATTCGGAGACGCGGTTCAGTTGGGAGTATGCGGGGCTGAACGCGGTGTATCTGCTGCTGGGGGTGGTTGGGTTGTGTTTGCGGCCGAGGTTCTGGCCGTGGATGCTTGCGTACCTGGTGCTGCGGAGTGCGCTGCTGATGACTATCGAGGCTCCGGAAGCAAGGTATACGCTGGAGTGTTTTCCGATGGTGTTTGCTCTGGGAGGGGTTGCGGTTGCGGCGGGGGTGAAGTTAGTAACTAAGGGACTTAAGGAATAGGGACTAATGGCCCGGGATGCAGGTCCTTCGACGACGCTTGTCGATATTCCCGAACAGATGCGAACGGGGACGTCCGCATGACAGCCGGTCTCCCACCCCATCGAGCACAAATCGCTCGCTGGGGACCCCGGTCTGGAGACTGCCGCTACATTCGCGCTAGCGGTTGACGTAGGTGGGGTTGGGTTCGGTCTTGAAGGTGAAGGCGTCAGTGGGCAGAGACCGATTGACCTTGATATTGGTGTACGTGCAGGTGCGTGATGCGCCCTGGCCTTCGTCGAAGACCTGCTTGAGGCTGACGCCGCGGTCCACGTCCATCCAGACGGTGGCTTTGGGAACATTCTTGCGGATGGCCGGGTCTATGGGGATCAGTTCAAGCTTCTCGGTCTTGACTCCGTTGATGGTTTCCGAACCGAGATACTTGATGTCCCACTTCTTGGCGAGATCTGTGCCGCTGGCGCCGAAGCCGAGTTCAAACCAGCTTTGGTACTGGGCGAATTTGCTGAGGGTCGTGACCTGGTTGGTCAGCTTCTCATAGAGCTTGACGGTGCCACCAGAGTAGACATAGACCTTGGGGGACGGCTGGCCGTTGTCCTGCGCGATGTGCGCCGCCATTTGAAACGCCGTGCCCTTGCGCTGGTAATAGACGACACCCTTCTGGATGTCGGAATCGGGAACTGGATATTGCGTAGCGACATCGATCTGGACATCGGCGGAGGTGGAGCGAAAGTTGGCGGCGGCAACGTCGAGACGGTGGAGGATGTTGTTGAGATCGTCCTGCGGAGTTGCGGACGCGCGATGAGAGGACAACAAGACGAGAGCGATTGAGAATAGAACGAGCTTTAGTTGTTTAGGCATAAATTCCTTTCTCTTGGATGCGCCAACCCCGCAGGAAGGAACAATTTCATCTTTAGCGGTGAGCCCAGATTTTCCAGGCGGCGTTTCCCTGGGCGTCCGTGACGGTTTCCCAGCGTTCGACGAAGACGGCATCGCCGGTGACGGGCTCAATGGCCTTGCGGAGCACCTTCTTGACCACCTGGTCGTCGGCGCCGGCGGGAACACTCACATCGACGGCAAGGACAGTGACGATGAAACCGTGATCGTCATTTCCGACGACCTGGATGGGGTGGGTGGGGCCGCCGTTGGGGGATGGCTTGTCGCCGAAGTTCCAGAAGAACGGGGTCACAAAGATAAAAAGCAGGATGAGGGTGACCATCACGTCGTAGTGGAAGCTGCCGCGAGGGTAGGTCCAGTAGAAGTAGCTGAGGAGGACTTCCTTGACGGTGCGGCGGGACGCTGGCGCGAGTACGGCTGGGTTCGAGGGTTCCATTAAACTTCCTTCACAATTTTTTCCATGCCGCCCATATAGGGTTTCAGGACTTCGGGAACGAGCACGGAGCCGTCGGGCTGCTGGTAGTTTTCAAGAATGGCCAGCCAGGTGCGGCCGACGGCGAGACCGGAGCCATTGAGGGTGTGCACGAATTCAGGTTTGGTTTTGGCGGGCTTGGCCTTGTCACCGCCTGTCTTGTCCGGAGCGGGCCGATAGCGGATGTTGGCCCTGCGGGCCTGGAAGGCTTCGAAGTTGGAGCAGGAAGAGATTTCGCGGTAGAGCTGCTGGCCAGGAAGCCAGACTTCGAGATCGAAGGTTTTGGCGGAGGAGAAACCGGTGTCGGCGGTGCAGAGCAGGACGCGGCGATACGGCAGGCCTAGGGCTTCGAGGATTTCTTCGGCGTCGCGGGTTAGACGCTCATGTTCGGCGTCGGAGTCTTCAGGGCGGACGAACTTGACGAGCTCGACCTTTTGAAACTGGTGTTGACGGATAATGCCGCGGGTGTCGCGGCCTGCGGCTCCGGCTTCGGCTCGGAAGCAGGGCGTGTAGGCAGTGAAGGCGATGGGGAGGCGGGCGTCGTCAAGGATTTCGTCACGGAAGAGGTTGGTGACGGGGACCTCGGCGGTGGGGATGAGCCAGTGGTCGTTGTCTTTGAATTCGCCGCGAGCGACGGCTTCTGCATCAGCGTCAGAGCAGCGGAAGAGGTCTTCAGCGAACTTGGGCAACTGGCCGGTGCCGAAGAGGGATTTGCTGTTGACCATGAAGGGCGGCAGGACTTCCTTGTAGCCGTGCTTCGTGGTGTGGAAGTCGAGCATGAAGCTGATGAGGGCGCGCTCGAGGCGGGCACCTGCGCCGTAGTAGACGGCGAAACGTGCGCCGGAAAGCTTGGCGGCCCGCTCTAGGTCGAGAATGCCAAGGGCTTCGCCGATTTCCCAGTGGGGCTTGGGGGTGAAGGTCCAGTCGCGCTTCGGTGCTTCAGCCAGATGGCTCTTGATGACTACGTTGTCGGCTTCGGATTTGCCGGTGGGAACTTCATCGCGGGTTAGATTGGGGATGCGGGCGATGGAGAGACTTAGCTGCTCGTCGAGGGCTGCGGCGGTCTGGTCGAGCTGGTCGAGCTCCTCCTTTAAGGCACGGGTCTCGTCCTGGATTGCCTCGGCCTTCTGGTGCTCGCCGGCTTTCTTCAACGCGCCGACTTGCTGGCTTAGCTCGTTGCGGCGGGCTTTGGCCTGCTCGGAGAGGGTGATGGCTTCGCGGCGGGACTGGTCGAGGGCGCGGAAATCTCCCAGGAGCGCGGAGGGGTCGGCCCCACGGGCGCGCAGCTTTTCTTCTACAAATTCCAGGTTGCCCCGGACAAAACTCAGGTCGAGCATGGCTCCTTTATTCTACTTGACCAGCACCTGCGGGGGGCAGCGGCTCGGGGCTAGCTCGCGCCGGCTTCCTCGGTCACTTGCGTACTGCTTCCTACCCATTCCGTAAAGCGCGGAATGGATGGGGCATCCCGGCGCTTACACCCCCCCCTATTCCTGTAAAGAAGTGGTTTGTTTTCATTGGGTTACCGGCTGGCAATCGCTGCAAATATGCCATTCTAAAGGAGTTATTTGCAGATATGCCTAAACAAAGGGGTTACGGGCGATTTTGAGGCGGCATCCGGTTTATTGAGCAAGAGGATGGAATCATTCTGCGCCAAAGGATGGAAATAATCGGCAAAGCGCCACCTGCGGTGGGGCAGCCTGTCGCGCGAGGCTCCCACGTATAATCTGGACGATTCAATGCATATTGAAAAGGGGGCGGTCTCGGAGGGCTCGGAGCTTATGCCGGATTCAAGGCCATGCGATACCGCAGAATGCGGGCAGGAAGATTCTGCGTTCGTATGGCGTCTCTTCAGCATTTGGACTTTTCATGGACGAATCAGCCGGAGAACCTTCTGGATTGAGTCGGTTGTGACGTTGGTTCTTGGCCTGGTTGGCGAGTATTTCACCGGGCCTCTCGTATACGACTCACGCGCTGCATCGAATCCCCCATTCGTGCTGTTTTTGCCCTTTCTCGCACTCGCATGGATTTCAACGGCCGCAACAGTCAAACGGTGGCATGATCTCGACCACTCTGGCTGGATGGCGCTGCTCAATCTGGCCGTAATCCCGATCCCCTTCACGCTTATATCCACGTACTTTTTTAAAGGAACAAAGGGGCAGAACCGGTTTGGCCCAGACCCAATTGCAGATCGGAAACAGAGCTATCTCCAAGGAAGAGGATGAGGCTGCGGTGACCTTCGGCACCAACAGGGTCAGCCCTCCTGCCATTGGAAAGAGCAGGAGGGATTTGGGCAGCTTTCGTTCAATCAAAACACCCGGTCGGAACTAATCAGGGTGCTTTTCAGAGCAGCACGATGAGCCGGCAGGCTTAATCTGGACCGTTTCCGGCTTGATGTAGCCCTGTGTCGGGTTGACGGAGTAGCTGTCTTCGTACTTGTCGTGATGGCGGACCCAGGCCATGGAGTGCTTGAGCCCCTCCTCATCGCGGCCTTTCGGCACGTGGTCGAGGAAGTTGTAGGTGCCGATAAAGATGTCGAGGCCTCGCCCATAGGCTGAATAGGTGTGGAAGAGATCGCCGGCCTCGTCTTTCGCGAAGACACTGAGGCCAGGGGCTTCTTCGACGGGAAAGGCCATTTCCTTGTAGTTGTACTGAACCTTCTTGCTGGCGAGTTCTTCCGGCGTGAAGGAGACGTGATAGTCGTAGTTGAAACTGTTGTTGAAGGAAGAGACCCATTTGAAGCGCCAGCCCATACGCTTTTTGAAGGCTTCAATTTCGGCGATGGGCGCGTGGGAGATGACGCCGAAGGCGACATCGCGATGGGCCAGGTGGATGGTTGTGCCATCAAAGTGGTCGGCCAGATAGGAGCAGCTTGGGCAGCCTTCCTTCCATCCAGGGCCGAGCATGAAATGGTAGATGATGAGCTGGCTGTGGTTGCCGAAGAGGTGGGCGAGGGACTCCTTGCTGCCGGGGCCGTCGAAGACATAGTCTTTTTCGACCTTTTCCCAGGGGAGTTGGCGGCGCTGGCGGCTGAGCTCGTCGCGCACGCGTGTGTATTCCTTTTCCTTCTCGAGGAACTGCTTGCGCGCGGCGAGCCAGTCTGAGTGTGAGACGACTTTCGGGTTTTCAATTGCTGTGATGGTGCTGGACATTTTGATCCTCCATTGTTTCCTGTTCGATGGGGTTCTCGTCCTCGATCGGCTTTCCGTGAATTTTCCGGTAGGCGATAGCCGCAAGAGCGCTTCCGGATGTAGCTTTGATGGCGAATAACGCCGCGGCAGCTAGACAGACTGGGCACATGGGGTTTCCTCCCGCGCAGGTTAGGCCACCTGCGCCTCATGCTGCATGAAGGCCGGCGCTTCATCCGCGCTGGGCCCCCAACTTGCCGGCACTGCAACGTTCAACAGACGCAAATAGACGCTGAACTGGCCGCGATGCTGGTAGACGTGGCTGAGCATGACATCGCGAATGAACTCGCAGCGGGGTTGTGCGAGGACCTGCTGCCCGCCGGCGTGCATCTGCCAGATTTCCCTCATGGCTGCGTCATCGAATTGCGTTAACTGCTTACGAACTACCTCGACGCCTTCGTCGAACGTCTTGAGAATTTCGGCGCGGGTTGCCGGCTGCGGAAACTCGAAGGACTTGGGAGCCTGGGCCGGGTTGTTCTTCACAAATTGGACGATTGCGCCGGGCACGAAGGCGATGTGGTAGGCAAGCTGCCCGGCGGATAGGGACTTTTCATGCGGCTTCCAAGTGAGCTTGTCCTCCGGCAAACGCTCAAGGAACTTCCGCGTGACGGGCGCCTGGATTTCGAACTCGGCTAGAAACTCATTCGCGATTGGCATTGCGGTTCTCCTTTGTTGGAACGGGGTGAGGGAAGATGTTGAATCGGCGAAGAGGCCACTAAGCCTCAGCGCGCTCGCGGATACGGTCGAGGATGGCTGCCCAGCCCTTGGACACTCCGCCGCGATGGTCGTCCTGGATGAAGCCAAGCGCGGAGTGCCGAAAGGCGATGAGGGTGCCTCCTTCGACCTCCTTGAGGCGGTACTGGACATTGGAGAGGAAGGGGTAGGAGGCGAAGAGCGGGCCGCAGATCTCGATGAGCGTGGGGCGCTTGATCGCTTGCACGTGGCCCCAGAGATGGCCATTGTCGTTGCCGAGGTCGCGGTACCAGCGGCCGCCGGGCCAGGGCTCGATGACCATGGGCATGGGGTCGCCGGGGCCACGCTCGTTGCTGGGGCCGATCTGTTCAAGAAGAGCGGCGAAGGTGATTTCAAGGGATGCGTTGACGTGGATTTCCTGCTTGATTTCAAGGGTCATGTTCTCGATGGTCATTGTTGCTGGGCTGAGTGCTGCTGTGCTCATTAAGTCCTCCTCGGGGTCTGGTTTGGTCAGGGTTTGTTGGAATCCGGCGCTGGCTTGAGTTGCTTCATCTCCTGCTCGGCGATTTGCTTTACGCGAAGCAACTGATGGGCCCAATAGCGCTCGAAGGTGGCGGCCCACTCGTGGAGGGGGCGGATGGCGTCGGCGTTGGTGCGGTAGAACTTGTGGCGGCCGGAACAGCGGACGTGGACCAGGCCTACGCGCCGCAGGACGCCGAGGTGCTTGGAGACGGAGGGCTGGTCAAGCTTGAGGCCGGTTGCGATGTCGCCAACCGGGCGCTCACGAAGGGCGAGATACGACAGGATTTGCCGGCGGCGGGGCTCGGCTACGGCGTTAAAGGCGTCGGTGGTGGTGGCGGCTCTTGCCATGAACGGAACAATACATACCTATATGGGAATATGTCAAGAGAATTTATTTTCGCGCCTGGGAATTTTTTCTGGTGCTGCAGCCCGCGCGAAATGAAAACGTTTGCGCGGAGGCGCTGGAGCGGTTTAGGATTCGCGCTTATGAGAAATTCTGTTTGCTTTGCGCCTTGTTTATTTCTTCTGGCTGCGCCGCTGCTTTTTGCGCAGGCTACGACGGCTGTGACTGACCCTTTGGCACCGACGCAGGGTGTGAAATCGGCGGCGGAGATTGACCGCGAGTGGCAGCAATCGGTGAGCAAGTATGACGGCGAACGGAATCGTCTGCTGGCGATTGAAGAGAAGCAGGAGAATGATGGGCCGTATCGTGCGGACTGGGCGACGCTGATGAAATATCAGCAGCCGCAGTGGTACAAGGACGCGAAGTTCGGGATCTTTATCCACTGGGGCGTGTACTCGGTGCCGGCGGCGGTGAACGAGTGGTATCCGCGGCTTATGTATAAGCCGGGCGAGGGGGCCTACCAGAATTTTCAGGGGCATTTTGCGTCGAAGGACCCGGCGGAGAAAGACGCGAAGGGATACAAGGATTTGATTCCGCTGTTCAAGGCCGAGCACTTTGACGCGAAGGAGTGGGCGCGGGTGTTCAAGGAGTCGGGGGCGCGATACGTGGTGCCGGTGGCGGAGCATCATGACGGGTTCTCGATGTATGACTCAGGGCTCTCCGATTGGACAGTCGTCAAGATGGGGCCGAAGCGGGACACGCTCGGTGAGCTGGCGGCGGCGATTCGCGGGGAGGGATTGCATTTTGGGCTAAGCTCGCACCGGGCCGAGCATAACTTCTTCTATGATGGCGGGCGGGCGATTCGCTCGGATGTGAACGATCCGAAGTATGCGTCGCTCTACGGGCCGGCGCACCAGTGGTTTGCGGCTCCGGGGGATGCTCACGGCCTGGATGAGGACTTTACCTATGTAAGCGAGGCGTGGACGCGTGACTGGCTGGCGCGGGATACGGAACTTGTGGAGAAGTACAAGCCCGAAGTTGTTTACTTCGACTGGTGGATTGGGGAGCCGCAGTTTCGGCGGACGGTGAGCCAGTTTGCGGCGTTCTATTACAACTTTGCCGCGGCCAATGGGTATACGGGCGTGATCGACTTCAAGGACCTGTCGCTGAACTGGAAGGCGGGGACACGGGACTTTGAGCGCGGGCAGTTGGATCACATTCTGGCGGATCACTGGCAGACGGATACGTCGATCAGCAATGGGAGCTGGGGATATATCGAGCACGACACGTTCAAGTCGCCGGAGTTCCTGGTGCACCAGCTCGCGGACATTGTGAGCAAGAACGGCAACTTGCTGCTGAACTTTGGGCCGAAGGCGGATGGGACGATTCCGGACGAAATTAAGACGACGCTGCTGGAGATGGGCGGGTGGCTGAAGGTGAATGGCGAAGCCATTTATGACACAACGCCGTGGACGACGTATGGCGAAGGGCCGACCGAAGTGAAGGGCGGGGCGTTCCACGATACGGATACGAAGCCTTATACAGCGGAAGATTTCCGGTTCACGGCGAAACAGTCTACGGTGTACGCAATTGGGATGGCCTGCCCGAAGGATGGGAAGGCCACGATTCATTCGCTGGGATGGGCGCATGAGGGGAAGACGATTCCGGTGGGGGCGGTGGAGCTACTGGGGTCGCCGGACAAGGTGACATGGACGCAGGGCGCGGATGCGCTGACAGTGACGCTGCCTGCGGGTGCCGCTTGCAAGTATGCCTACGCGCTCAAGCTGACTCCGGCTGGGAAGTAACGCCATAATCGAGGTGGCCGCCTCGTGGGTAAGCGCGAGCTTCCGCTCTGCAGCCGACACTTGCGGACCCAAGCTTTGAAAGGGCACGATTTCAATCGTGCCGCAAAGCACGCCTATCAAGCAGCGGCTTTACTGGCTGCGGAAAAACTCGACGCTTTGAAAGGGCACGACTTTAGTCGCGCCGTAAGTGGCATGGAATCGACATCGGCTTTAGCCGCTGAGGAATGTTCTTGGAGAAGCTCGTCTGAAACCATGCCTTTTTCCGCAGCCTCTTTGTTTTGTCCGCCGAGGGAAGTTTCTCTTTCTGTGGCCGATGCTCACCTGCACAAACCAACCATCGCGAGATCCATCGTCCAAGCTCGAAGCACCTCATCGCGCGGAGTCGGTTATAGTTTGCGAAAGACATTCTGCTTCGCAAAGGACATTCCTGCAATGACACTTGATCGTCGTGGTTTTTTGACTGCCTGTTCGCGTGCAGGGATTACCTCTGCCCTGCTGCCTGGGGTTTTGTATACGCTGGCGGCGCAGGCGCAGAATGCTGCGCCGGCTGGCGCTGAACACAACCCGCTCGCGAAGATTACGGCTGAGATGCTGGAGCAGGCTGCAGCGCTGGCTGGGGTGGGGCCGTTTAGTGCGGATCAGAAGAAGATGATGCTGGAGGGGTTGAATGACCAGCGGGATTCTTATGCGCCGATCCGGGCGCTGAAGATTCCTAATTCAGTGCCGCCGGCGTTTGTGTTCCATCCGCTGGGGGCGGCGAAGGAACAACAAGGAACGACGCCTGCGTGCGAGTCTGTGACCGCGCACGTTGACCTCCCGGATGCGTCTCTCGCTTGCATTGGTGAGATTAGAGAACAACGAGCCAAAGTGCTGGTTGCGCCGTCGCGCATTGAGGACCTCGCATTTGCCACCGTCAAAGAGTTAAGCGAGCTTCTGGCTGCACGCAAGATCACATCTCTCGCCCTTACGAAGATGTACATCGAGCGCCTGAAGCGCCACGATGCCCAGCTCCACTTTGTGATCACGTTGACGGAAGAACGAGCACTCAAGCAGGCAAAAGCTGCAGATGAGGAGATCGCAGCCGGGAGATGCCGCGGCCTGCTGCATGGGATTCCGTGGGGCGCGAAGGATCTGCTTGCGGTGAAGGGCTATCCGACGACTTGGGGTGCGGGAGGGTTTGAGCACCAGTCGTTCGATGAGGATGCGACCGTGGTGCAGCGGCTCGACGCGGCGGGAGCTGTTCTCGTGGCAAAGTTTTCGCTGGGCGCGCTGGCCATGGGGGACAAGTGGTTCGGCGGGCGGACGCGCAACCCGTGGAATCCGGCACAGGGGTCGAGTGGGTCTTCGGCGGGTTCGGCCAGCGCTGTGGCGGCGGGGTGCGTGGCGTTTGCAATTGGATCGGAGACGCTGGGATCGATCTCGTCGCCCTCTACACGGTGCGGGTGTACCGGGCTGCGGCCGACCTTCGGGATGATACCTCGGACTGGTGCAATGGCGCTGAGCTGGACGATGGATAAGCTGGGGCCGATTTCCCGGTCCGTGGAAGACTGCCTGCTGGTTCTGGAGGCGATTCATGGCCCGGATGGCAAAGATACTGCGGCGGCGCAGACCGATAACGTACCGATGGGTTACGACGATTGGAAGACGCTGCGGATTGGGTATCTGAAGAGTGAGTTCGACCCGCCTGAGCCGTTGAAGCTGGCTGAAGCGAAGCCGAATGAGACTGCCGAGGACAAGAAAAAGCGCGAAGATTCGAACGAATCGGCGAAGGTGTCGCGGGTGCGGAGGGATTACGACCGGCGCTATGAGCTGGCTGCGTTGGACAAACTGCGCTCGATGGGTGTGAAGCTGATTCCGGTAGAGCTGCCCAAGCTGCCTTATGACGCGATGGTTCCGGCGCTGACGGCAGAGGGGGCGGCAGCTTTCGACGACCTGACGATGAGTGGGCGGGATAAGCTGCTTACCGAACAAGGCGCGGAGGACTGGCCGAATGCCTTCCGCATCGCGCGGTTCTATCCGGCGGTCGAGTATATCCAGGCCAATCGCGCGCGGACGCTGGCTGTAAGGCAGGTTTCAGCGCTTTTTGAGCAGGTAGACGTGATTGTGACCCCCACGACGGGAACGCAACTGGTTGCCACCAATCTGACGGGGCATCCGGCGCTGATTTTGCCGAATGGGCTGCGCGGGGATGACGCTCCGAAGCCGCCCAAGATCGACGATGGAGACAGCGACGACATTGGCGGGCCGGGAACGCCAGTTTCGCTGACTTTCCTTGCGGGGCATTTTCAGGAGGCGAAGCTGGCAGCCTTTGCGTCGGCTTACCAGGAGGCGACAGGGTTCCACAAGCTGCATCCGAAGCTGGACTGAGCTGGCTGTCGAAAAGGCCCATTCAGCGCTTTTGCCGATTTATTCACTCCCATGATGCACAATCCAATTGGTGTTCGCCGCACGCAAATCCACAGGCATAATCTGCGAAGAATGTGTCCGATTTCGATTCGAAAGAATTCAATACCCACCCCCCCTCCCAAAAAACAAGCGTTTTCGCAATACCTCCGATCCGATAAACACATAAAACTAAATAGGTTAGTTAATGCAACCCATGTACCAACCAGTAAACAAAGACCCAGAAAAACAGTGCTTTCCCCTCAATTCTGCCGCGAAAAGGGCCGAAATTTCCCCAAAAATGATCGTTTTTCACCCTGTTTTTTGACGTTTCCCCGGTTCGAACAACAGTTGCCCAAATAGCCTCGTGCCCTTCGCACATCTCCAGTGGTTCCGTAACCTGTAAAGACCGTGTCTGCTCCGCGTATAACATCGATTGCATGGCGCTGGTGGAAGTGGACGCGGTGTGGAAGAGCTATCCGAGACGGGCAGGACTGCGGACCGAGTTGAAGCATGTAGTTGAGGATGTTTCGCTGACCATCGAGGCTGGGGAAACGCTGGGGTTGGTTGGCGAGTCAGGGAGCGGCAAGACCACGGTGGCGCGAATGATTCTCGGTCTGGTAACACCGAGCATAGGATCGGTTCGCGTGGAAGGAACGGATGTGGCGCGGGCGTCCGCGAGTCAGATGAAGGGGCTGCGGCGGCAGATGCAGCCGGTATTTCAGGACCCTTATGCGGCTCTGAATCCGCGCATGAAGGTGCTGGAGATTGTGACGGAGCCGCTGGTGATCCATGGGGACGAGGCGGGAATCAAGACAGATGCGGGATCGCTGCGGGTCAAGGCGATTGAGTTGCTGAAAGAAGTGGGGCTGGATGAGTCTGCGCTGGGGCGGCATCCGCATGAGTTTTCAGGCGGGCAGCGGCAGCGCATCAACATTGCGCGGGCACTGGCGCTGAAGCCGCGATTGCTGATTCTGGATGAGCCGGTTTCCGCGCTGGATGTGAGCGTGGGTGCGCAGATTGTGAATCTGCTGCGACGGCTGCAGCGCGATTACGGGCTGACTTACCTGTTTATTTCGCACTCCATGCCGCTGGTGCGGTATTTGAGCACGCGCATCGCCGTGATGCAAGCTGGACGGCTGGTGGAAATGGGCGAGGCCGTGGCGCTCTGCGCGAATCCGCAGACGGCGTATACGCGGCAACTGATCGCGGCCACACCGGAGTTACCGTCCGGCGTGGCTTGAATCGGTGAAAAGCGCAGCTACTTCTGAGGCTGCGGGGTTGCAGGCGCTGGTGTCGTTGGAGCGCTGGGGGCCGGCGTTGAGGGAGTTGCGGGCGCGGAAGGCACCGGTGCTGATCCGGAGGCTGGCGGCGGCGTTGCCGGAGCACCGGGCTGCGTAACAGTGCCAGGAGCCGGGGTGACTGTGGTTCCGGGAGGCGGAGTTGAAGCACCAGGCGTTGCCGGAGCGCTCGGGATCGCCGGTGTGCCGGGGGCTGGTGGAGCACCGGGGGTTCCGGGAGCAACGGGATGCGGGACCATGCCGCCGGGAGCGCCTGAGCGTGTGCCGGGAGGCCCACCCATTCCGGGACGAGTGGGTGCGGCAGGCATGTCAGTTACTTCAACCAATTCGACGTCGAAGATGAGATCGGATTTTGCGGGAATTCCGGGATGGTCGGCTCCATGGTCGGGGATGGCGCGCATTCCGTAGGCGAGTTGCCAGGGAATGAAGAGGCGGCGCTTGCCGCCAATCTTCATGCCGCCAAAGCCCTGGTCGAAGCCGGGGATTAGGCGTCCCATGCCCTGAGGAAAGGCCATGGGCTGCGGGGGGCCCACTTTCGGCTTGCCGTCTTCGCCGAGTACGGGCTTGCCGTCCTTGTCCTTCTCGGGCTGGCCGGGATGGTCGAAGGAGGAGTCGAACTTGACGCCATCGGCGGCGCGGTAGCCGGTGTAGTGAACCTTGTACATCTTGCCGGGTTCGGCATCGGCGCCGGTGCCTAGCTTGATGTCCTGATAGCGCAGGGAAAATGCGCTCTTGACGATGCCACGGGCGGGCGGAACACCTGGAGGCAGCTTGATGCCGGTGGTAGTGGCGGTGCCGGGCTTGGCTGCGGAAGTTGCCGGCTTGGGAACGGTGACAGCCGGTTTGGCGGGAGTTTGGGCGTTTGCAGCCACGGCGGCTGACGCCAAAAGGAGAAGCAGAACTGGATGTTTCATGACGATGGGAGGCTCCAAAAGATCTTGACGGGAGTTTATCAGGCGACGCGCGGGGAATGTGGGGATAGATCGACCGCCGGAGAGCAAACCCTTATGCGTCTTTATGCGAGTTGGAGATAGAGTAAGGGGTGATCCCTCCTATTCTGCACATTCTTCGCATTCTGTGGCTTCCGGCGGCCTCGTTTTTTGCCGGCGTACTCAACACGATTGCGGGTGGAGGATCGTTCCTTTCGCTGCCAGCATTGCTCGCCAGCACGACCGCTGTGGGAGTGGGCGCGGTTTCCGCACAGGCTACCAATACAGTGGCGTTGTGGCCGGGACAGCTAACGTCACTCGTGGCTTTTCGCAAGCAACTGAGAGCCTACGGATGGAAGCTGTTGCCGCTTGGCGTGGCCTCGGGAGCTGGCGGATGGATGGGCGGCGAACTGCTGATGCATACCGGCAACAAGCGGTTCCGCGAGCTTTTGCCGTGGTTGCTGCTGTTTGCGGCGGTGCTGTTTGTGCTGAGCTTTCCGCTGGGGAAATGGCTTGCGAGCATGTCGGGGGGGCAGCGGTACAACAAATCGCTGATTCTGGGGATGGTGGTGGTCAGCGTGTATGTGGGGTACTTTGGCGCGGGTGGGGGGTTCCTGGCGATGGCGCTGTTCGGCATTTGCGGGGTGCATGATATTCACGAGATGAATGCACTGAAAGTGCTGACGGCGGCGGTTTCGATTGGGATTCCGGCAATCACCTTCATGCTCGCGGGGCGCGTGGCGTGGCAGTTTTGCCTGGTGATGGCGATACTGGCAGGATTGGGCGGCTACCTTGGAGCGCACTTCAGCCGAAAGGTGAACCAGCGGGCGATGCGCTGGACGGTGGCGATCATCGGGTTTGTGACAGCAGGGTATTTCTTTCTGCAGAACTACCTGAATCATCCTTAGAGATGGAAACTACGGGGTAGCCACTTTTGTTTCCAGGCCCTTTGCCGTGACGGTCCAATTCACTTTGTCGGAAGAGAATTCTTGCCGGTAGCGGATCCGATCGGGCGCCTCAAAGACATTGACGACGCGATAATAGGTTGTCTTGCCTGCGTCGGTGATCTGCCATGGAAAGGTCCACGTGTTGCCATCAACCAGGAGCTTTCCCGATCCCGCGCCGCTGCCATCGGAAGGAATGGGATAGCTGGTGTAGGTGTTGTCCTTGGCGTTGAAGGTGAAGACGATGAGCGCCTTCGACTCTCCGTCTACATATTGATTGCAGGCGAGGTAGCCGCCATCTTTCCAGCAGGAATTCCGGAGGTTGGTCACTTCGTGGGAAGCCTTGCTTTGCGCGGTTTCGAGATGGTCTATCTCAACTTTCCACGATCCGGCATACGCCCAGATCACGTCGATTCCTGTGGGAGCGCCGGCGGGGGCGGGGAAAGCTGCCGGGAGTGAACTGAATGCGACCAAGAGCGAAATCACGAGAATGCGCTTGAGACTCTTCATTTTCCGGGACCTCCATGTTGAGGTCGATCTTATCCGAAGGCGATGTGGGAATCGGCCAGAAAGTTAGTTCGCGATTAACATTGCCGCGAGGAGGGCCGTTCTGGGGGCGAGGTGCTCGACGAGAATCGATTCGTGGCGGGCGTGAGCGCCTTCGCCAACAGCTCCCATGCCGTCGAGCGTGGGAATGCCGAGGGCTGAGGTGAAGTTGCCGTCGGAAGCGCCGCCGGTAGCTGCTTCCGGGAGCGGAAATCCAAGTTCGTGGGCGAGTGCGCGGGCGCGGCGATAGAGATTTGCGGTGCCGCGGGTGCGCTCCATTGGCGGACGGTTGATGCCGCCGGTGAGGGCGAGAGTGCAGCGTTTGTCGACGGGCTTGAGCGCGGCGAATTTTCGCGCGATGCGGGGGCCGTCGGCTTTGCGGGCGATGCGGACGTCGACTTCAGCCCAGGCCTCGGCGGGGATCACGTTGGTCTTTGAGCCGCCTCCGGCGAGGCCGACACTGACGGTGAGACCGCGCTTGAGATCGGTAAAGCCGCTGACGGTTTCCACGACGCGAGCGATTTCACGGATGGCGCTGGCTCCTTTTTCAAAGTCAACTCCGGCGTGGGCTGCGACGCCTGAGGCCTCAATGCGCCAGTTGCCAGTGCCTTTGCGCGCGGTTTTATAGGCGAGGCCCTGGGCCGGCTCGAGGACATAGACGGCGGAGCATTGGGCGGCGAGCGATTCGGTGATGGGGCGGGAGATGGGGCTGCCGACTTCTTCATCGCTGTTGAGCAGCAGGATGATTTGATTCTGGAGCAGGGTGGCTTCCGAGAGCATTTCGATGGCGGTGAAGGCGATGGCGACGCCGGCTTTCATGTCGAGGGTGCCGGGTCCCCAGAGACGGCCTTCGGCAACGCGGCAGGGCATGGATTTGAGGGCGCCGAGGGGCCAAACGGTATCGAGATGGCCGAGGAGGAGGATGGGTTTTGCGGAGCCGGATTTGGTTTTGGGGCCAAAGCGGGCTTCGAGCACATGGCCGAAGGCACGCTGACGGTGGAGCTTTACGCGGCCGCCGAGCGATTTGGCATGAGCAGCGGCAAGGGTGACGCAGGCATCGACGGCGGCTTTGTTGTCGGAGGGGGACTCGACGTGAACGAGCTTCTGGGTCAGGTCGAGAAGGGCAGGTTGCTTGCGTCTGGCTCCCGCCAAGAGGGCGCGCATGGGAATGGGGGATGAATGGACAGCGGACATGCGTGGCCTTTCGGAGTGTCAAGACGCCGCGGAGCTACTCCGTGATTCTACGATGGTTACGCCGAGCTTAGACACTGAAATTGCGGTTCAGCCAGTCGTCTGGATGGAGCAGTGTGTGGCTAAAATGCCACAGCGGCCGAAACGGACTTTCCGTCTAACCTAACAACTGCGCCCAGTTTTTGCATGGTTGGAGAGCGTAATTTGGGACATCCAGCACACCTGGAACAGACGATCGCCGAGCCTTTGGAATTCACAGGGGTGGGGCTTCATTCAGGGGCTCCGGTGACGATGCGGCTTTTGCCTGCGCCGGCCGGATCAGGAATCGTCTTCCGGCGCACCGATCTGGACAACTTTGAGATACCCGCGATTGGCCGAAACATTGCCAAGGTGAGCTATGCCACCAGCCTGATGCGGCAGGGCGTGCTGATTTCAACGACAGAACATTTGCTTTCCGCGCTAATTGGGATGGGCGTGGACAACGTGATTGTGGAACTGGACAACCTGGAACTGCCGATTCTGGACGGCAGCGCACTGCCGTATGTGCGTTCGATTCAGAGCGCGGGGATTCGCACACAACGGCGACGCCGGGAGACGATCCGTGTGCTGCGTGCCGTGGAAGTGCGCGAAGGTGAGAAGTTCATTGGTGTGTATCCAGGCACAGGATACAAGATCCAATACGCGATTGAGTTCCCTGCCCCGATCGGACACCAAAGCGCATGCATTGACCTTGCAGCCGAGACCTATGGGAGCTTGATTGCTCCGGCACGAACGTTTGGGTATAAGGCCGACGAGCAGCGGCTGCGGAACATGGGTCTGATCCGGGGCGCGGGGCCGGAGAACGCGATTATTCTTGGCGCGCAGGGACCGGAAAACGGGCCGTTGCGCTTTGCTGACGAATACGTACGGCACAAGGTTCTGGACCTGATTGGGGACCTGGCGCTGGCGGGTCGGCGCATTGAGGGCCACGTGGTGGCGGAGCGGGCCGGGCACGCAATGCATACTGCGCTGGTGTCGCGATTGATGAAGGATCGGTCGGCCTGGGAGCTGGCCCATGTGGCGATCAATGCGCCGGCGGAAGAGGATGCTTCGGAGACTCTTGTCGGCAACGCACTGGCGAGGCCGGCGTTGGTTAGCGCCTGAAGACGGTCCCTTCTAAGTCCTCACTTTCCTTAAGCGAAAAGAATGCACATGGGCGCGGCTACTGGGAAACTTTTGCCGTGTTCTGCCAGCACGCCTGTTTCCGGGTTGCGGGCAAAGACGGCGATGTTGTTTGAATCCTGATTAGCTACCAGCATCCAGCGCTCGGTTGGATCGAGGGTGAAGTTGCGAGGAATTTTTCCGCCGCAGCTGGAGCGGGCGATGGGCGTGAGCGCGCCGGTTTTGGGATCGGCTTGGAGGCTGAAGAGAAAGTCGTCATCGCGATTGGCGAAGTAAACGAATTTGCCGTCGCGGGAGATGACGGTGTCGCAGGCACGGGTTGAGCCGTGGTAACCCTCGGGGAGCAGGTTGAGGCGCGTGACGAGAGTGAGGCTGCCGTCGGTTTTGTTCCAGGCGAGGACGTCGACGGTTGAATCGAGCTCATTCACGCAGTAGGCAGTGTAGCCGTTGGGATGGAAGTGGAGAGTGCGGCATCCTGCGCCGGGACGGGCGTGGTACGTTCCGGATAATATGAGCTGCGGTGAGCCAACTTTCAAAGTTGGTATTGTGTCATCAATCGGTGGTGGAACGCTGATTCTGTAAATATGTATGCAATCGGCTCCCAAATCGTTGATATAGGCGAACTGATTGTCCGGCGAGAAGGAAGCAAAATGGGCGTGGGCACTCTGCTGTCGGTCGAGGTTGGGGCCGTGGCCTTTGTAATAAAACTGATTCAACGGCCGAATTATCCCATTGAAAACTGAATAAAACGCCGCCGAACCACCGCCATAGTCGGCCGAGAGTAGCAATTTCCCCGTTTGATCGACAGCCACATGACAAGTGCCCTTGCCGGCCGAGGACCAAGCGGAAACTCTTTCCAGGTTGCCATTCACAACTTGGAAACTTACCACTCCTCCCGTTGGCTTGCCGTTGAAGGAATCGACCTCGGAAGCTGCATAGAGAAATGCGCGATCCGGGGAAAACGTGATCCAATCCACGTTGTCGAGCTTGGCGGCTACGCCAGAGGGTGCGAGTTCGGCCGTCGCTGGGTCCCAATCGAATGCGAGAATGCCGTCGGGCTTGTTGGAGCCGATGAAGACACGCTGGCGTGGGGTTGCGGCGAACGAAGGCGAGGCGGCGGCGAGGGTAGCGGCAGAGGCTGTCATCAGGAAGGCCCGGCGATTCAGTTTGTTCATAGCAGAAAAGATTGTCGCCGATGGAGCGACCGATGCGCCAGCCAACTGTGGTTCTCTCCTCCTCTACACTTGAGGCAGAACTGAGGATTGAGGGAGCAGCTTGTCGCATTTCATCAGCTTTGTGCGAATTCCGGCGTTGGCTATCCGGCAGCATCTTTTTCCGCTCGCCCCGCTGGGTGTGCTGGAGGAAGACCGGCTGCGGATGCATGTCTGGCCGAACGATATCGACTTCAACCTGCACCTGAACAATGCACGGTATCTGAATATTATGGATTATGCACGGACGCATCTGCTGGCGCGGACCGGACTGCTGGAACACATTGTGCGGGCGCGATGGCAGCCGATGGTGGGCGCGGTGTGGATCACGTATCGGCGTTCTCTGCCCGTGTTTTCGAACTTCTGGCTGAGTTCGCGGCTGGTTTGCTGGGACGAGCGATGGTTTTACATTGAGCAGACGTTTGAAGGGCGGCAAGGGCTTGCCGCGGTGGGCTGGGTGAAGGGCGTGCTGCGTGACAAACGTGGGACAGTGGAACCCCAAGCGGCGATTGAGAACGTTGCTCCCGGTGCGGTCAGCCCGCCCATGCCCGAAGCTATTGCGACATGGAACGAGCTGACGCGCGAAAAGCTGGCGGCGAGTTGACGGGCCGCCGAGTGGAAAGCCGGGCGAATTATCGACCGAGGGTGAAGATGACGTTGACGGTGGTTTCGACTTCGACAGGTTCTCCGCCGAGCAGATATGGACGGTAGCGCCAAGTCTTGACGGCGTCGATGGCGGATTGCTGGAGCACGGGCGGACCGCTGACGACGCGCAGGTTTTCAATGGTGCCGGCTTTGGAGATGGTGGCCTGCAAGACTACGGTGCCTTCAGCGTGCATTGCAACCGCGATGCGCGGGTAGACGGGAATGTTTTTGCTGATCAGCAAGCCTTCAACCACCGGGGCGGAGAGGCGGACGACGGGGGCTTTGGGAACGAGGCTAACGACGGGGGGTGCGGGGTAGCCAGGGCTGGAAGGACCGATTCCGCCGGGGATGCCTGAGGGCTGATCCCAGCTTTGGAAAACGGGACTGGGCGCAGGATCCGGCTTGTCTGGAATTGTGATGAAGTGCGGAATTGTTTGCGGAGCCTCGTAAGGGTTCTGCTGCTGTTGAGCCGAAGCGCTCACCGGATGAGCGGGTTGCGGAGTCGGCTGTGTGGGCGCGGGTGGGGGTGGAGGAACTTCAACAAGAAATGGAAACGCCTGACGCGGCAACGCTTCAGGGTAGATGAGCGGAATGAGGATCAACGCGAGCAGAATGGAGCCGTTGAAGAGGGTTGCGGCGATCATCCAGCCGCGGCTGCGGGTGCGGATTCTGCCTGTGGATTCGAAAGTGGAGTCTTCAAACATGGCCTGCCTCCCGGTAATAGTTCAGCCGCGCCGGCCGGGAGTCAGGAGGGTCATGCTGCAAGGCGCAGGCGGGCTGACCGCTCTGCGCCGCCTGATCTATGGACGATCCGGAGCGCAGGGAGCGGGGCTTACCATCCCACCGACGAAGACCTGTCGCTGGGAACCATTGAGCCATCCGTTCATCCCAATCGGAACCACTGTGCTTGTGTAGACACCGACTGCGCGAGAAGTGTTCCCGCGCTGATTTATGAGTTGCGCCAATCATGTGCAAGGTGCGTTACACTCCAGAAGATTCACAACGGCAAACGTTGGAGTTGGTATGAAATTGCATCACTTGTTTTACATTGCAGCAGCCGCAATCGGAATATCCCATGTACAGGCGCAGGAAGCATCTCCTGGTCCCACGCCCGGACCTAACCCCGAAGCAACGCTCCAATACATTCACGGCGCGTGGGACACGCTGACGCGCTCGATGACGGACTGCCACTCGCTGGTGGACAGCAAGGTGACGGCGAATCCTGTGCTGTATCTTCCGGCCGAAGTGACTGCTCCGCCGGACGTGACTGCGCTGGTGCAGAAATGCAATGTGCGCGTGGTTACGCTGCCGCGCCGCATTGAGAAGCTGGACGATGTACGTCCGGAGGAGTTATCGGCGGCTGGCCTGTTGTATCTACCGAATCCATATGTGGTTCCGGGCGGGCGATTCAACGAAATGTATGGCTGGGATAGTTACTTTATTGTTCTTGGATTGGAAGCCGACCATCGAGAAGCTTTGGCCAAGGGCATGGTGGATAACTTCCTTTTCGAGATTGACCATTATGGCTCGGTCCTGAATGCCAATCGGACTTACTACCTGACGAGGTCGCAGCCGCCATTTCTAACATCGATGATACGAGCGGTGTATGAGAATCCGAAGAGCTTCGCTGCTACGCCGGAGGGCCGGATAGAAGCCAAGCAGTGGTTGCAACACGCCTATACGTTGGCGGAGAGGGACTACTCGACATGGATTCGCCCGGAGCACAAGGCAGGAACAACGGGGCTGGCGCGCTACTACGACTACGGGCATGGGCCGGTACCGGAAGAATCCGACGACAGCACATATTATCCCGACGTAATCCGCTGGCTGGCGGCGCATCCGGGACAGGGTGAGGGGATGCTGGTGAAGGGTTCGGAGCATCCAGATGCGGCAGAAGCGGCGCGGCTGAAGCTGAACAGTTGCGACCTGCAGGCGAGCGTTGTGTGTGCGCGTGCGTGGGCACAGGGTTATCGACTGAGCCGGGATTTTTATGAGGGTGACAGGGCGATGCGGGAGTCGGGATTTGATCCCGGCTTTCGGTTTGGCCCCTTCGATGGAGCTACGGGGCATTATGCGCCGGTGTGCTTGAACAGCCTTCTGTATCGCTACGAAAAAGACCTGGAGCACTTTGCGCATCTGCTAGCGATTCCAGCGGACGCGGTGCGTTGGAATCATCGCGCGAAGGCGCGGGACGTGGCGATGCAGCGCTATCTTTGGAGGTCCAAGGATGGCGTATTTGCAGATTATGACTTTGTCCATGCGAAGACATCCACGTATGCCTATATAAGTTCGCTCTACCCGCTGTGGGCGGGCGTGGCTACGCGGGAGGAAGCGACGCAGGTGGTTGCCAAGCTGAATCTGTTTGAGCGGCCAGGGGGGTTGTCGATGAGCAATTTCAACTCCGGACTGCAGTGGGACGAGCCATTTGGCTGGGCGCCGACGAACTGGATCGGAGTGGCGGGATTAGAGGCGATGGGCTTCCGCAAGGAGGCACAGCGGATTGCCCATAACTTTGACGCCATCATCGACGAAGGCTTTGCGCACGACGGGACGATTGTGGAGAAGTACAACGTGACTGCGGGTAACTCAGATGTGCATGTAAGCACTGGATACAAGGCGAACCAGATTGGGTTTGGGTGGAGTAATGCTGTGTATCTGAAGATGAAGGAAGTCGAAGGACAGGGTATAGAGAATAAGTAATAAGGCTCACCTGAAAATGAAAGGGGGCGCTTCCAACTTTTGGAGGCGCCCCTTTCATTGCAGTCGATGTTATTCGGGAAGTGACAAGTTGCCCTTGATGTTGAAGGAGGCTGTAACTACTTGAATGCCGGTGTTGGGTTGACCACCGCCGACGGAGACCTTGTACTGGCCTTCAGCAACGATGGGCTCGCCTGCTTCGGTGACCATGCTGAGGTCGCGCGGTTGCAGATCGAAATGCACCTTCTGTACTGCGCCGGCTTCAAGATGTACGCGCGTGAATGCACGTAATGCGCGCAAGGGCGCACCGGGGATCTTGGGGAATTCGAGATAGAGCTGGGCTACTTCATCCCCTGCTTTTTTGCCTGTGTTGGTGACTGTGACATCGAAGCCAACTGTGTTGCCTGCGGGGACTGATTCTGTGGGTCCGGTGAGTCCACTGTAAGCAAACTTTGTGTAACTCAGGCCGTAGCCGAAGGGATAGAGCGGAGTGCCTTCGAAGTAGCGATAGGTGCGGCCCTTCATGGCATAGTCTTCGAAAGGCGGAAGCTGACTGACGTCCTTGTAGAACGTAACCGGAAGGCGGCCGGCGGGGTTGTTTTTGCCTGAGAGCGTTTCGGCCACTGCCGATCCACCTTCCTCGCCGGGATAGAAGGCGTCGATGATGGCGTTGGCATGATCGTTGGCCCAGTTGACGGAGAGGGCGCTGCCGTTGGTGAGCACTACGACGAGTGGCTTGCCGGTGGCGGACATGGCCTCGATGAGCTCTTCTTCCGCTTTGGGCAGATCAAGCGAGGTGCGGTCGCCACCTTTGAAGCCGGGCTCTTCAACCTGCATCTCTTCGCCTTCGAGTTCACTGGTGATACCGACGACAGCGACAACGACGTCAGCGGATTTGGCGGCGGCGATGGCCGCGGGCTGGGGCTTGAGGTCGACGAGTGCCCAGACGAGTTTGGCGGCGGGTTTGGAGTTTTCGCCGGGGGCGAAGTCGACTTCAAGCTTGGCGGGCTTTCCGGCCTCAAGATGGACGCGGCCAACCTTGGCGTCGACGCCGTTGTTGTCCCAGGCGGAGGTTACGTTTTTGCCGTCGAGACGGACGCGGAAGAAGCCGTTGGCGACTAGGCCAAGGTTGTAGTCGCCGGTGGTGGGGGCGGTGAGGTCGGCCTTCCAGAGGACGGAGAGCGGGTTGACGCCGGTAGCGGCAGCGGGCACAGGCGCGAGGCTGTAGTCGAGGGCCGGATCGATGCGCGTGGCCAGCGAGGCGGTACGTTTGGGGTGGTTGATGTCGCTGAGATCGAGTTTGGCGAAGTCGATGCTGACACCGGGCTTGCCCTCGAAACTGAGAGCGGAAGCGGGTACGGGCTCGGCGGAGTGGCTGAGGAACTGAGTGCCTTCAACGTAGTTGACGGTAGCGTTAGGGAATTCTTTGCGGATGCCCTCGAGGATGGAGACCGTGTGGCTGGGTTGGCCGTTGTAGTTGCCTAGAAGGACCTTGGTCTGATCGGCGAGAGGGCCGACGACCGCGATCTTGATACTGGAGGTCTTGAGGGGCAGTGTGCCGTCATTTTTGAGCAGGACCATGGACTTATTGGCAATTTGGCGGGCCAGGGCGCGATGAGCCGGTGAGTCGAGTTCCTTGGGATCGATTTTGGTGTAGGGGACCATCTCCGGCGGATCGAAAAGGCCGAGCTTGATGCGCGCAGTGAAGAGGCGGACAACGGCGGTGTCGATCTCAGACTCTTTGAGGTAGCCTTCTTTGACGGCGTCGAGATAGGCACGGTAGTCGCTGTCGTCCTTGACGAGGTTGCCGCCATCGGCGCACTCGTTATCCATGCCTCGGCGGACGCTGACAGCAGAGGACTCGGCCTGGGTGGCGTTGAACTTGTGGCCGTTGTGAACGTCGATGATGGCGCCGCAGTCGGAAACCACGTAGCCCTGGAAGTTCCACCAGCCGCGGAGCATGTCCTGGAGCAGGAACTCATTGGCGCAGGCGGGCTGGCCGTTGATGGAGTTGTAGGCGCACATGATGGAGGCGGCGTGGCCCTCTGTGATGGCGGCGCGGAAGGCGGGCAGGTAGGTATCTTCTTCGTCGTGCTTGCTGATTGGAACTTCAGCGGTGTGGCGGGTAGTCTCAGGGCCGGAGTGGACAGCGAAGTGCTTGGGAGTGGAGATGACGCGGTAGTAGCGGGGATCGTCACCCTGCATCCCAGTGACGAAGGCTACGCCCATGCGGCCGGTAAGAAACGGGTCTTCACCGTAGGTTTCCTGGCCGCGTCCCCAGCGAGGATCGCGAAAGATGTTGATGTTGGGCGACCAGAAGTCGAGGCCCTGGAAGAAGAGGTTGGCGCGTTTTTCGCGCTGTGCCTGCTCGTACTTGATGCGGCCTTCGGTGGAGATGGCTTCCGCCATTTTGTGGATGGCGGGCGGGTCGAAGGTGGCGGCGAGGCCAATTGGCTCCGGAAATTCGGTGACACCGTTGTTGATGACGCCGTGGAGAGCTTCACTCCACCAGTCGTAGTAGGGAACGTTCAGGCGGTGGATGGCGCGAGCCTGGTTGACGAGTTGCGAGGCTTTTTCGTCGAGGGACATTTGCTGGACGAGGGCTGCGGCGCGCTTCTCGGGAGGCAGGGTGGTGTCGAGCCAGACGGGCTTTTGGGCTTCTTGTTTTGGAGGTTGCTGTGCGGCAGAAAGGCCCGTGGCGCAGATGATGGTGAACGCGGCCAGATGAGTTGCGAGGTTCTTCATTCCGTCTCCCAATGGCGGCTTTAAATCACTCCTGCGAGATTTGGCAGCAGGAGTTTTTGGAACCGCTCTTCGGGAGGCAACGCTAAAGGGCTGGGAGACGAAAGTCAAGCACGCGGAATGAGCGAAGGGCTTAAGTAAATCGCTTTCCCAGCATTAACGATAGTACGGCGGATAGGGAGGGCGGGGGTAGTAGGCCCAGGGGGA
>Ga0302319_10002106_pt1 | contig 43540 bp, 35 predicted proteins | sample Bog_T0_2_FD_203319 | JGI IMG/M metagenome (GOLD analysis project Ga0302319, IMG submission 203319) | Peat permafrost microbial communities from Stordalen Mire near Abisko, Sweden - Bog_T0_2 | ecosystem: Environmental > Terrestrial > Soil > Wetlands > Peat | place: Sweden: Abisko, Stordalen Mire...
AAAGACGGCCGAGGTCTTTGACGCCAATGGTTCGCTTCACCATCGATTCGAAGAGGTCGCCGAGCGGCACCACGATCGAAATCGCGACGGCCGCTTCCAGGCCCGCCTTTCGCGTCCAGACGCTCATGATCGGTAAGAGCAACGCACCCGCCACGAGCGTCAGTATCGTGCCGCCCGCGGTGCCCTCAATGGTCTTGCTCGGCGAGAGCAGCCTGTTGAGCGGTCGCTTGCCGAACTGTCGCCCCACGACGAAGGCCCCGGAGTCGTTGGCGACCGTCAACACCATCGCGCCGAAGAGGTAGGAGAGTCCGTGTCCGTGGACGAATGAGTGCGGGGCCACGAAGAGCAGCGCGTAGGAACCGATGACCCCGATCCAGACGTAGACGAAGATCGTCGCGCCCAGTCCGTCGAGCACGTCGACGGCTCGATCCGCGTTGAGGTACCAGACGAATCCGAAGATGATCAGGAGGACGCTCACGGCCCCGACCGAGGTGAGGCCCTTGTTGTAGACGGCGACGCCGAGCGTGAGGATCGCGACGATGCCGAGCACCGTGGCGGGGTGCGCCCCGGCCGAGCGGAACCCGGCGTAGGCCTCGGCCCCGGCCAGGGCGAGTACGACGAGGACCATCACCGTCACGGGCAGGGCGCCCAAGACGAAGACCCCCGAGACGACGGCGGCGAGCAGCACACCCGTCACGAGCGAACGAGAGAAGTTGCGGTCGTTGCTCTGGCGAACGGCGCGACCGGCGAGTGGGTTCGCCGAGATCGACCGGCGCGTGCGCTGGATGCGGTCCGGTTCGGGTCGCGGCGCTTCGGTCACGACCTCCTCGACGTGGGGCACCTCGGTCTCGATGAACTCCCAGGGCCGAGCCGTGTCTTCGCGCTGTTCACCGGCGAGGATGGCGGTATCGAACTGGTCCTCGTGAGCGACCCAGTCGGCCTCGCCCTCACGCCACGCCGGCGCGGGGATTGCCGACCAGGGGTCGTCGCTGTCGGCCGCTTCGCGAGCCACGACGATCGGCACCTGCCCGGTCGGGGCGTCGGTCCAGTGCGGCAGCAACGTCGTGGGGTCGATGATCATCGTCTCGTCGGCCGCGTCGGCGGCGATCTCGGCGCCGGTGATCGTCACCCGAGAGTCGGTCGAGCTCACGACGGGCATCTCGCCCGTGGGTTCGTCGAACAGCGTGCCGTCGTCGTCGTCAGACTTCAAGTAGTTCTTGCTCCTTGTGAGCGAGTAGCGCGTCCACGACGGCCACTTCTTCTTGGGTCATCTTGTCAAGGATCTTCTCGTAGTACTCGAGGTCGTCACTCGAGATGCTCTTGTCCTTTTCCAGGGCCTCGAGTTCTTGGCGGGCGTGACGTCGGCATCCCCGTAACGCCACTCGTCCGTCCTCGGCCTTGGCGTGGACGATCTTGACGAAGCTCTTACGACGTTCTTCGGTGAGTGACGGGAACGTGAGGCGAATGACGACGCCGTCGTTCGAGGGATTGAGTCCGAGATCGGCGTTGGAGATCGCCTTTTCGATTGACGCCATCGCGCCCTTGTCGAAGGGCGACACGACGAGCAGACGTGGCTCGGGCACCGAGAAGTTCGCGAGCTGCTTCAGGGCCGTGTCGGTGCCGTAGTACTCGACCATCAGGTTCTCGATAATGGCCGAGGACGCTCGGCCGGTGCGAACCGTGGCGAACTCGGACCTGGCGTGCTCGATCACCTTCGCCATGCGGTCACGAGTGTCTTCCATCACTAGCTCGACGAGTTCGTTTTCCATTACCTCACCAGCGTACCGACGGCCTGACCGTCGAGCGCGCGACCCAAGTTTCCATCAGCCATCAGGTCGAAGACCCGAATTGGCAGACGATTGTCCTTGCAGAACGTGATCGCCGTCATATCCATGACGCGAAGGTCGCGCGAGATGACCTCGTCGAAGGACAGCTCTTCGAACTTGGTGGCCTTGGGATTGACCCGCGGATCCTCGGAATAGACGCCGTCGACCCCGCCGTGAGTGCCCTTCAGGACGATGTCGGCTTCGATCTCGGCCGCGCGTTGGGCGGCGGGCGTGTCGGTCGTGAAATAGGGATTACCCATACCGGCCGCGAAGATCACGACGCGGCCCTTTTCGAGGTGTCGCACGGCGCGCCGGCGGATGTAGGGCTCGGCCACCTGGTCCATCCCGATCGCCGAGAGTACGCGCGTCGGTCGACCGTGGGTCTCGATGGCGTCTTGCAGCGCCAGGGCGTTGATGACGGTCCCGAGCATGCCCATGAGGTCAGAGTTCGCGCGGTTCATGCCGGCCATCGCGCCCGTGGCACCGCGCCAGATGTTGCCGCCACCGACGACGACCGCGAGTTCTAAGTTGCCTCGCTCCATCGCCCGGGCGATCTCCGAGGCGAGGAAGTCGACGGTCGAGGCGTCGATGGTCTCGTCGCTCGCGGCCGAGGCGAGGGCCTCGCCCGACAGCTTCAGGACCACGCGGCGCACTTTGATGATCTATCCCCCGATGACCACTTGGGCGAACGCCGTGATCGAGGCGCTACCCAAGAACTGGGCGATGGTCTGCTTCTCGTCTTTCACGTAACTCTGCTCGACGAGGACGCGGTCCTTGAACCAGCCGTTCATTCGACCTTCGATGATCTTGGGCAACGCTGCTTCGGGCTTGCCCTCGTTGCGAGAGATCTCTTCGACCGTCTTGCGCTCGGCGTCGATCTCGGACTGCGGCACGTCCTCACGATTCAGGTACAGGGGCTTCGTGAAAGCGGCGTGCACCGCGATCTCGTGGGCGACCTCTTCGGAGGCACCCTTCACCACGATTAAGACGCCGTTCACGCCGCGTCCGGCCTGCTGGTGGATGTAGGTGTCGACGACCTCATCATCACCGGCCTCGAGTCGATAGACGCGCCCGATCGAGATGTTCTCCTTCAAGGTCGTCAACAACTTCTCGATCTGGTCGTCAAACTGCGAGACGGCGTCGGTTCCTTCGGCACAGACCCGTGCCGCGATCTCGTCGACGAGCGAGACGAACTCCTCGGATTTCGCTACGAAGTCAGTCTCACAACGCATCTCGACCATCGCCGCGACGTTGCCGTTTCGCACGACGGCGACGGCACCTTCGCCAGCTTCACGGTCGGCGCGCTTCGCGGCCGACGCCTTGCCCTGGACGCGGAGCCACTTCCGCGCCTCTTCCATGTCGCCGTCGCAGGATTCGAGAGCCTTTTTGGCGTCGAGAAACCCGACCCCCGTCGCTTGGCGCAGCGCTTGCACATCCTTCGCGGTGAATGCCACCTTGTTCTCCTCTTTGATTCTCGGTTAAAAAAAATTTAGGCTTTGGCCGTTGAGTCCTCGGACTCCGTCGTCGCTTCGGTCTCAGTAGCTTCGTCGCCCACCGGAAGTGCCTTCTCGGCCTCGGGCTCGAGCGTGTCGACGATGACGAGTTCCGGCGCGTCGTCAGGAGCAATCTCTGGCGCGACGTCGGCCAACCCGTCGACCGGCGTCTCTGGAACGACGTCAGTGACGACGGGTGACTCTTCGATCAGCGCGGCCCGGTTGGCGGGGGCGGAAGTCTGCTTGGAGATGACCGGACGGTTCTGTCGGATGTAACGGCCTTCGGTGACGGCGTCGGCCATCAGACGACAGAGCAGCGCACCCGAGCGGATGGCGTCGTCGTTGCCGGGGATCACGTAGTCGATCACGTCGGGGTCACAGTTCGTGTCGACGACCGCGACGACCGGGAGGCCGAGCTTGCGCGCCTCGGTCACGGCGATGTGCTCCTTCTTCGTGTCGATCACGAAGATCGCGTCGGGGACGCGGTCGAGGTTCGCGATACCGGAGAGGTTGCGGTCGAGTTTCTCGAGTTCGCGGCTGTGGCGCAGCGCCTCGCGCTTGGGCATGTTGTCGAAGTCACCGGCGCGCTGCATCGATCGCAGCTCGACCATGCGCTTCACGCGACCGGCCACGGTGGCGAAGTTGGTGAGCATGCCGCCCAGCCAACGCTGGTTCACGAAGGGCATGCCGCAGGCCTTGGCGTAGTCCTCGATGGGACCCTGGGTCTGCTTCTTGGTGCCCACGAAGAGGATCACTCCCCCGTCGGCGACGAGGTCGCGCACGTAGGCGTAACTCGTCTCGATGCCGAGCAGCGTCTTGCGCAGGTCGATCAGATAAATGCCGTTGCGCTCGCCGAGGATGAACCGGCGCATTTTGGGATTCCAACGGCGGGTCTGGTGTCCGAAGTGAACTCCGGAGTCCAGTAGTTCTTGCAGGGTGACAAGTGCCACGTTTTTTTCCTTCCGTTCGGTTGCTCGATCCCCGTGGTGCACCCGAAGGCGACCGTACGAAACCACGGGAACATATCGTCAACTCACCCACAGCGGGAGAGCCGAAATATTCTACTCGCTCGCGCTTAGCTAGCCCCTCGGGTGGGTGTCGTGATGGACCTTCTGCAGTCGGGACTTGGAAACGTGGGTGTAGATCTGCGTCGTCGTGAGACTCTCGTGGCCGAGGAGCTCTTGCACGACGCGCAGGTCCGCGCCGCCTTCGAGCAGATGTGTCGCGTAGGTGTGGCGCAGCGCGTGGGGGTGAACGTGTCCGCGCGCGATCCGGTTGTCCAGGATGCGGCGCACGTCACGCGGTCCGAGTCGGCGGCCCCGTCGGTTGAAGAACAGGGCCTCGGGCGGCGAGTCGGTGCGCGTGACGTCATCGCGCGCGTCTTCAATCCACAGGTGCACCGCTTCGAGTCCCCGGCGATGCAGCGGCACGATGCGCTCCTTTCGGCCCTTGCCCATAACGCGAAGCAGTCCCTGGCGAAAGTCGACGGAGGTCACGTTCAGTCCGCACAGTTCGCTCACGCGAAGCCCCGCGCCGTAGAGGACTTCGCACACGGCGCGGTCCAACGTGGCCCACGCGTCCTCGCCCCAATCGTCGTCGAGCAGCGTGTCGAGCTGTTCACGAACGACGATCTTGGGCAGTCGAAGATTCGGACGCGGGGCCGACAGTCGAGCGGCCGGACTCTCTTCGAGGTGCCCGCGCTGGACCATCCAGGAGAAGTAGCCCCGCAACGAGGCACGACGTCGAATGATCGAGGTCCGTTCGTCCCCGCGCTCGGTCATGAACGCCAGGTAGTCGCGCAGGACGCGCATCGTCACCTGATCGGGTCGACGGAGGTCTCGCGCCTCTACCCAGTCAATGAGGGCCTCGAGGTCGCTCAGATAGGCCCTCTGGGTCGCTTCGGCCCGGTCCGTCGCGCGAAGCGTCACGGCGTAGTCCCGCAGGTGCCACTGCGCGCTGGCCCGAACGCCGTTAGGTTTTGGTGACACGTCCCAAGGCTAGTAACGACCCGTGGAAGGATGAATGACCTTCTAAGGTGGACGAGGAATCCGAGGGGGAACGAGTGTCGCGAATCCTGATTGTCGAAGACGACGACCACATCCGCACCGCACTTCGATTGATGTTCGAAGGTGAGGGCTTCGTGGTCGACGACGCCCCGTCGGGTGAAATCGGTATCGCCATGTTCAACCGAATGGCCTCGGACATGGCGATCGTCGACATCATGTTGCCGGGCATGTCCGGATTCGAGACGTGTCTGGCACTGCGTAACGCGAGCGACCTGCCTATCGTGATCGTCTCGGCGCGCGACGACACCGCCGACGTCGTGCTCGGACTCGAATCGGGCGCCGACGACTACGTGACCAAGCCCTTCGTGCCCGAAGTGTTGCTCGCTCGCGTGCGCGCGCACCTTCGCCGACGTCCGGAGAAGAGCACCGGTGCCTTTCAGCTGGGCGCGCTGCACGTGATTCCCGACGAGGGCGTGGTACGCCACTCCGACGGTGCTGAGTTGCACCTCACGTCAACGGAGTTTCGGCTCTTGACCGACCTCGCCTCCAACAATGGTAAGCCACTCTCGCGCGAGGACCTCCTCGAGCGGGTGTGGGGCTACGACTACTTCGGAGACAGCCGCCTCGTCGACGTGCACATCCGACGTCTACGGATGAAGATCGAGCCCGATCCGGCCAACCCGATCTTCCTCGTGACGGTCCGCGGCACCGGGTACAAGCTGGTCATCTAATGCGACGACGGAGTCTCCGACTTCGCCTCCTCGTGACCTTCGGACTCGGCGCCTTCGTGATCAGCACGCTCTTCGCCTCGCTCACCTACGTCGGCGTCCGGCGACTGCTCATCGCCAACCAACAACAGACGGACCTGCAACAGAGCTACGTGAACGCCGCACTGGTACGCAGCACCTTGTACTCCTCGCCCACGGAGCTCTCCAACCTTCTGAACTCGATTTACAAGGCCACGGCCTCGAACGTGCTCGTCCAAACCCATAACCAGTGGCTCGCGCGATCGAACAGCGCCTCAACGCTGGACGTGAAGCAGGCCACCATCAAGACGGTGGGCGCCGGTCACGCGACCGAACAGACCCTGAACGCCGACGGACACGTCATCTTCGTGGTCGGCGTGCCGATTCCCTCGGTGGAAACCCAGGTCTTCGAGGTGTTTCAGCTCGCCAACCTGGAACAAACCCTGCGCTTGCTGGCACTCGTGCTCGGTCTCGGGGCGCTCTTCACCTCGATCGTGGGCATGAGCGGCGGCATCTGGGTCACGCGCCGGACCGTTCGCCCGCTCGAGGAGGTCTCCTTCGCGGCCGCGCTGATCGCCGACGGCGCGCTCACGACGCGACTCCAAGTGAATCGAGCCGACCGCGAAGTCCAACAACTCACTGAGTCGTTCAACCAGATGGTCAGTCAACTCGTCCAGCGACTCGAACGCGACGCGCGTTTCGCGAGTGACGTGAGTCACGAACTTCGTTCGCCCTTGACGACGCTGGCCACGACCGCGACGGTGCTGCAACAACACCGCGATGATCTCACGTCGGCCGGCCAGGAGAGCCTGGACCTCTTGGTCGCCGACCTCTCGATCTTCCAGTCACTGGTCGAGGACCTGCTCGAGATGTCGCGCAGCGACGCCGGTGCCGCACCGCTCGTGTTGGAGACGGTGTCGGCGATTGAACTCGTGCACCAGTCGGTGCGATCGGCCTCTCGTCGCCACGGCATCGAAGAACCGCCGGTCGAGATCGCCGACGGTGTGGGCGATCCCCTCGTGCTCGTCGACCGACGGCGCTTCGAACGGGTCATCACCAACGTGATCGATAACGCCCACCGCTACGCCGCGGGCGCGGCCGCGGTGCGTATCGACGTGCAGGAATCGCAACTTGCGGTGAACGTCGACGACGCCGGATCGGGCGTCCCGGTCGATGAACGCGAACACGTCTTCGAGCGGTTCTTTCGCGGACGCGCGGCCCACGACCGTGGCATCGCGCGAGGGACCGGTCTCGGCCTCGCGCTCGTGCGCGACCACGTGCGCGCCTTCGGCGGGACGATCACTGTGTCCGAGAGCCCCGAAGGGGGCGCCCGATTTCAGATTCTGCTGCCCATCGTGCAAAGCGAGCAGCCGTGAGGCGACTGCGCACTCTTCTCGGGCTTGTCCTCGGCGCCCTCGCGCTGGCCGGGTGCACGATGGTCCCGACGGCCTCCTCGCCGCAGGTGATCGGACCCCAGCACGTCCCCTTCGGGCTGCTCGGCAAGACCATCCCGGGAACGAACAACGGGCGCGTACGCTTCATCTCCCAACCGGTGTACATCGTGGACGCTACCGGTCACCTCTCCTCGTCGAGCCGGATTGTGCCCTCGCCCCCGGTGCTCGCCTCGGTGCTGCGCCAGCTCATCATCGGACCTACCACGATTGAATCCGGCGGCGGCTACACGTCGGCGTTGCCGAAGAACCTGATCATCCTCTCGGCGAGCTTTCGCGGTGAGATCGGCTATATCGACCTCGGCTCCACGCTGAACAAATTGCCGCGTGGCCAGGAGGTCCTCGCCGTGGGCCAACTGGTCTTGACCGCGCGCGACGTGGGGCTCACGCTCGGTATTCAGATCAAAGGGGTCGAGATCACCGTCGCCGGCGTGACGCAGGACTCACCGATTCCCGACGGGCGCGAAGCCATCTTCGTAACGACCCAGGACTTCCAGCGACTCTCGAACAGTTAGGCGATTGTCGCGGGGCGAAAGGCCGGCGCGGCGCTCCAGAGGTGTTCGAGGTCGTAGTACTCCCGAGCGGCCTCGTCAAAGACGTGCACGATGACGTCGCCGTAGTCGAGGGCGATCCATTCGGCGCCGGCGACACCCTCGACGTGAATGGGCTTCATCTTGACGGCGATCTCGACGAGTCGCTCAACCTCTTCGGCGATGGCGCGCACCTGTCGATCGTTTCGGCCCGAGGCGACGACGAGGGCGTCGAAGGAGTCGACGAGCTCGCGAAGGTCGAGCACGACGGTGTCGCGACCGAGCTTGTCCTCGGCCGCCATCACCGCGGCGTTGATCAGTGCGGCAACGAAATTCGAGTAGGGGCCGCGAGAGGTCTCGCCGCTCGTTACCAAGTCACTCAGTGGGACACCCCGAGCACGACCAGCGCAGCGACAAAGGGAACCGCGAGTGACACCACTCCGATGACTGCGTATCGGTGCTTCAAGCGACGATTTTCTCTTCGACTCCTCGGCGCCGCTTCCAGACCCCGGAGCCTCGTGGGCTGTGGGTCGGTTGCGTCGAAGAGTCGTACTGCCATGCCCCTGACATTAGCCTCGGGCGCTCTGGAAGAGCGGAATTACTGACTCCGGCAGATAGTGGCGCAGGTTCATCGACGTCGGCTCGAGTCCTCGCACGTAGGAACTCGAGAGATCAACGGGGTCCATGGGAATCTCGTAGCTCACCCAACCATCAGGCACAACGGCCGTCGCGCCGGGGCGCGGCACCACGCCCACGCGCACCAACGTTCGCATTTCATCGGCCTCGCGCCAACCGTTCAGTTGTTCGGCCAGGTCGGCGCCCACGATCAGATCGACCTCGTCGCAGTCGGCCAAGAGCTCACGCACCGTGTCAATCGTGTACGAGGGACCTGCACGACGGATCTCGCGGTCGCTCACCTCGACGAGGTCCAGGTCGCCGAAGGCCGCCCTCGCCATCGCCAGGCGAAGCGCGGCGTCGCGCACGTCGCCTTCGACACGCTTCAGGTACGGATCGCCCGCGACGGTCACTTCGATGAGGTCGTAGCGCCCGCTGGCGGCGGCGGCGCGAAGTGCGGCAACGTGACCGAAGTGGGGCGGGTCGAAGGTCCCACCGAAGAGACCGATTCGCCGAACGTTCACGCGCCAACACTAGACACCGATTGAAGGCCGGTTCACAGAACCTCTACGATTGATGGATGGAGAAGTCCCCGCACGACTGGAGTCCGAGCACGTGGCGATCGCGCGACGCCGCCCAGAACGTGACGTGGCCCGACCACGCACACCTCGCGCGCGTCGAAGCCGATCTCGCGGCGAAGCCGCCGCTGGTCTTCGCGGGTGAGGCTCGCCGCCTCCTCGGTCACCTCGAACTCGTCGCCCACGGCAAGTCGTTCCTCTTGCAGGCCGGGGACTGCGCGGAGTCCTTTGACGAGGGTTCCGCCGACTCCATCCGCGACAAGCTCAAGGTCATCTTGCAGATGGCGGTCGCGCTGACCTACGCGGCCGGGGTGCCCGTCATCAAGGTCGGGCGCATCGCCGGACAGTTCGCCAAGCCGCGCAGCGACGAGTTCGAAGAGCGCGAAGGACAGCGATTGCTGGCCTTTCGCGGTCACATCGTCAACGGTGAGGCGTTCGAAGAGACCGCCCGACGACCGGATCCCGAGCGCCTCTTAGCCGCTTATCACCAGAGCGTCGCGACGCTCAATCTGCTGCGGGCCTTCACCACGGGTGGTTTCGCCGCGCTCTCGCGCGTACACGCCTGGAATCAGGAGTTCGTCGCCAACTCCCTCGAGGGCAAGCGCTACGAAGTCGTGGCCGACGAGATCGAGCGGGCCCTGCAGTTCATGAAGGCCTGCGGCATCGACCTCCACGACGACGGGGCCCTGCAGGGTGTCGACTTCTACACGAGTCACGAAGCGCTGATTCTCCCCTACGAGCAGGCGCTCACCCGCCGCGACTCCCTGACCGGCGACTGGTACGACTGCTCGGCCCACATGCTCTGGATCGGCGATCGCACGCGTCAGATCGACGGCGCCCACGTGGAGTTCTTGCGCGGTGTCGCCAATCCGCTCGGCCTGAAGGTCGGTCCGACGATGGGCGTCGACGAACTCCTTCGCCTCGTGGACGTGCTGAACCCCGAGAACCACGCCGGACGCTTGACCTTGATCTCGCGCATGGGCGACAATCTCGTCGAGGTGAAGCTTCCGCCACTCGTCGAGTCGCTGCGCGCCGAGGGCCGCGAGGTCGTGTGGGCCTGTGACCCGATGCACGGCAACACCTTCGTCGCCTCGGGCGGACAGAAGACGCGTCACTTCGACGACGTGCTCTCCGAGACCTCCAAGTTCTTCGAATTGCTGTCGAACCTCGGCACCTGGCCCGGCGGACTCCACGTCGAACTGACCGGGGACAACGTCACGGAGTGTCTCGGCGGCGGGTCACGCCTCAACGAAGGCGACCTCGAGTTGAACTACACCTCGATCTGTGACCCACGGCTCAACGCCACCCAGAGCCTCGACATGGCCTTTCACGTCGCGGAGTTCTTGCAGCGCTACTCGGCCGGCAACGGCGCGCGGTCGTTGTAGCGCAACAGTCGACGCCAACCGTCGCGGAACTCGATCTCGGTCATCGAACAGTTCTCGATGCGTGGGCGCAGTCGCACTTCGGGCGCGAGGCCCTGGTAGATCTTCATCGCCTGCTCGATGAAGCCGCCGTGACAGACGACGATCACCAGCTCTTCGGGGTGACGCGCGACGAGTCGTGCGATCGCCTCGCGGCAACGCTCGTGGAAGCTGAGCAGTGACTCACCCCCCGGCGCCGTCAGGGCCTCGGGATCGAGGTCCCAGTCCGGTGAACCGTAGCGCTCGACGTACTCGGCCCAGGGAAGACCGTCGCCCTCTCCGACACTGATCTCATTGAGCGCGGCGTCCACGACCGCTTCGAGGGTCTTCGGGAGTGCCGCGCTCAGTATCTCGCCGGTCTGAATCGCGCGCGGCAGGGCCGAGGTGTAGAAGGCCGTCGCGCTCGACAGTTCGTTGCTCGAGGTCAAGCGATCGGCGAGGGCCTGAGCCTGGCGGCACCCGAGCGGGGTCAGTCCCCCGTCGCCAAGAGGACCGCCGGCGAGGCCGTTGGCGTTGGCGTAACTCTCACCGTGACGGATCAACATCAAGCGCGTGCCCGTGGGCTTCGGCCCACGTTGACGAAAGCCCGCCGGGGGAAGGCGCTTGTCCTCGGCGTCACTCACGCGAGCTCTCCCACGAACATCTCCAACTGGCGCAGCGTGCGACACTCGATGACCTTCTCGCAGTACGGCGCGTACTGGCTCACGATCGAGTCCCCGCTGTTCCAGTAGGCCGTCGGCTCGGGGTTCAGCCAGTACACCGCCTTCGCGCGGTATTTGAGGTCGGCGATCACTTCGGCGTGGGCCTGGTGGTAGTTGTTGCGCGCGTCGCCCAGGATGAGAATCGTCGAGCGGCGCGTGACGTCCTTGGCGAAGCGGTCGTGGAAACTCAACAACGCGCGCCCGTAATCGGAGTGGCCGTCGAAGGCGATGACGTCGGCCTCGGCGTTGATCCGCGCGACCGTCTCGGCCGGGTCGTCCATGCCCTCGAAGAGTTGGGTCACCTCGTCGAGGCCGTCGACGAACACGAAGCTGCGCACCTTGGAGAACTGCGAACTGATGGCGTGCACCAGGTGGAGCGTGAAACGCGCGAAGGACGCTACCGATCCCGAGATGTCGGCGATGACGAAGATCTCGGGCTTGGCCGGGTGCGGTGGCTTGAAGCGCAGGTCGATCGGTACGCCGCCGGTGGAGAGGCTGCGACGCACGGTGTGGCGAAGGTCAACCGGACCGCGACGACGACGTCGGCGACGGCGCGCCAGTCGCACGGCCAGTTTGCGACTCAGCGGTCGAAGCGCGCGCTCGAGCTGGGCCATCTCGTCTCGATTGGCGTGCATGACGTCGAGGTCTTCGGGCAGCGGCTTACGCACCGACTTGGCCAGGGCCTCGGATCCGCGGTCCTCGACCAGACGCTCCCGGATCACCCGTTCGATCTCGGCCTTCAGCATCTCGATGCGCGAACGGGCCTCTTCGCGAGCGAGTCGCTGGGCGAGCTGGTCGTCGTCGCCGGATCCCTGCGTGAGACGCCGCTCGAGGTTCTCGAGGTCGAGGTTGCGCAACGTTCGATAGAGGTAATAGGTCCCCCCGACGGGGCGACCGGGCTCCATACCCGCGTAGCGGGTGACCGATTCGCCGGCCGCGAGACGAAGCGCCTCGCGATCCGCGTCACGCAGCGCGCGAAAGAGCAGCTCGGCCAGTTCCTGGGCGCTGAGCGAGCTTGACGCGCCGCCGCCTTCGCCGCGCGACTGTCCCGGTCCACTCGCCCCGGCGGCACCTTCTCGTTGCATCTCGTCGGTGTCGACGTCGTCCATGAACTGCGCGGCGGCGTCCCACGAGCGCGTCGAAAAGAAGACCTCGAAGGCGGTGTTGAAGACCGGCATGTGGTCGCCGTCTTTCACCAGCGTCGCGGCCAGCGAGTTCTTCACCAGCGACCGGTCCGAGAGGTCGATCACCTCCATGGCCTTGGCCGAGTCGACGTGCTCGCTCATGGAGATCGGAATGCCCGCGGCGCGAAGTTCGCCGATGAAGTCCCCGAGAAGATTAAGCACCGGTCTTGGGCCGACCGAGTAGTTCTTTCGTCGCGCGCTCGATGTCGGTCTGGTACTTCAACAAGATGTGCAGCGTTTCGGCCGCGTCCTCGTCCCCGATCTCCGAACGACCGAGCACGACCAGCGTGCGCGCCCAGTCGAGGGTCTCAGCGACCGAGGGCGCCTTCTTGAGATCGAGCGTGCGCAGCGACCGCACGACCTGGGCGATCTGTTCGGCCAAGGTCGTCGTGATGCCCGGCACGCGCGAAACGATGATGTCGCGCTCGCGCTCGACGGTCGGGTAACCAATGTAGAGGTAGAGACAGCGCCGCTTGAGGGCCTCGGAGAGCTCGCGCGTGTTGTTCGACGTGAGAAAGACCATCGGAATCTGCTTGGCCCGCACGGTACCCAATTCGGGAATCGACACCTGGTACTCAGAAAGTATCTCGAGCAGTAGGGCCTCGGTCTCGAGTTCCACACGGTCGACTTCGTCGATCAACAACACGACCGGGTCGCTCGCCGAAATCGCTTCGAGCAGGGGCCGGGTGAGTAGGAACTCCTCGCCGAAGATGTCCTCTTCCAACTGATCCCAGTCTTCGGTCCCCTCGCCCTCCGGGCGACCGGCCTGGATGCGCAGGAGTTGCTTGCGGTAGTTCCACTCGTACAGGGCCTTGGAGTCATCGAGCCCCTCGTAGCACTGGAGACGGATCAGGCGCGCGCCGATCGCGTCGGCGACGGCTCGCGCCAGCGCGGTCTTACCCGTACCGGCCGGGCCCTCGACGAGGACCGGTTTGGCGAGCCGGTCGGCGAGAAAACAGACCGAGGCGATGGCGTCGTCGCTGAGGTAGTCGTTCTCCGCCAGTCGCTGCAACACGTCCTTGGCGGAGTCGAAGCGCACCGGGGGGATCTCTTTGAGCCCGAGGCGTTTGGCGAGTTCTTCGCGCGGGTCCAGTGCGGTCATCGAATCTGTCCTTCTCCTCGTACGACCCACTTAAGACAGGTCAGCTCTCGTAGTCCCATCGGACCGCGCGCGTGCAACTTCTGGGTCGAGATTCCGACCTCGCCGCCCAGTCCCAATTCGCCACCGTCGACGAACCTCGTCGAGGCGTTCACGACCACGGCGGCGGCGTCGACGCGCTTCACCCACGACTCGGCGTTCGCGGCGTCCTGCGTGAGGATCGCTTCGCTGTGACCCGTGCCGTAGCGCGCGACGTGCGCAATCGCTTCGTCGAGTGAGTCCACCACTTTGACCGCGAGGATCAGGTCGAGGAATTCGCGTTCGTAGTCCTCGTCACGCGCCGGCGTCGCGTCGCTCAAGTACCGTCGCGCCGCGTCGTCGGCGCGCAGTTCCACCTCGGGCATGGCCGCCGACAGCGCCGGCAAGAAGTCGGCGGCGATGGACGCGTGGACCAACACCGTCTCGGCGGCGTTGCACACGCCCGGCCGCGAGGTCTTCGCGTTGCGCACGATGGCCACGGCGTTGTCGAGGTCGGCGGACTCATCGACGAAGACGTGGCAGTTGCCGTCACCGTCGAGCACGTAGGGCACGCGTGCGTGTTCGCGCATCGCGGCGATCAGACTTGGTCCCCCGCGCGGGATCAGGCAGTCCAACACGTCGGTCATTTGCATGAACGCGGTGGCCGTCTCGTGTGACGAGTCCTGCACCAGTGACACGCCCGCCTCGGGCAGACCTTCTTTTTCGAGGGCGTCGTGCCAGAGCGAGACGATGAACTGATTCGTGGCGAACGCCGTGGACGATCCGCGAAGGTAGGCGGCGTTGCCACTTCGCACGCAGAGTCCCGCCACGTCACTCGTGACGTTCGGTCGGTTCTCGTACACGACGCCGATTACGCCGAGCGGCACGCGCAGTCGTTCGACGCGAAGTCCGTTGGGACGCACGCTCTGGTCCACACTTTCAAAGAGCGGATCGGGGTGTTGGGCGATCTCGCGCAAGGTGTCGGCCATGGCCTCGACGCGCGCATCAGTGAGCGTCAGTCGATCGACGCCGGCGCCGGATTCTTGGTAGGCCGCGACGTCGGTCGCGTTGATCGCGAGCAGTTCCTCGCTGGTCTCTTGGAGTCGGTCGGCCACGTGCAGCAGTACGGCGCAGCGCTGCTCGTTCGAGGCCTGACCCAGGGCCGTGGCGGCCTCTCGGACCGCGCGGCCCTGCGCCGTCAGCGCTCCTATCGACATGGGGCAATCGTAACGGGTGCCATCAGGTTCTCCGAAGGAGGACCAGGTCATCGCGGTGCACAACCACGTCATCGCTCTCGTGAAACGACTCGGCACTCACGCGCACGAGTCCCTTGGCCACGACCTGACCATCCGGACCCTTGATCTCGACGGCGTCTCCCTCGGCGAAGTTTCCCGCGTGTGACTCCACGCCCACGCGCAAGAGGCTCCGACCGTGGTGCTCGAGCGCCTGCATCGCGCCCTGATTGATGTGCAACGCCCCGCGACTCGCCACGGCGAATGCGATCCACGATTTACGCGCCGACAGCCGCTCCGGACGGGGATGAAACGTCGTGCCGATACCCGGCGCGTCGCTGACCGCGTGCACCAGGGCGTGCTCGACGTGGGCCGGCGCGATCACCGTGGTGATGCCCGACCACGTGGCCATGCGCGCCGCCGCGAGCTTCGAGGCCATACCGCCGCTTCCCACGCCGGAGCGACTGGCACCGGCGAGCTCAACCAGTTCAGAGTCGAAGGCCGTCACCTCTTCGATCAACGTCGCGCTCGGGTCCAGTCGCGGATCGGCGGTCAACAGTCCGGCGGTGTCGGTCAAGAGCACGAGGTGCGACGCCCCCACCAGGTTGGCCACCAACGCCGCCAGCCGGTCGTTGTCGCCGAAACGAATCTCCTCATCGGCCACGGCGTCGTTCTCATTCACGATCGGCACGACGTTGAGCGCGTGCAACGCCTCGAGCGTGCCGCGCGCGTGCAGGTACTGACCGCGGTGCGAGAAATCGAGCGGCGCGAGCAGGACCTGGCCGACGCTCGCGCCGAGCGCGCCGAAGGCGTCGCGCCACGCGTGCATCAAGAGCGGCTGGCCCACGGCCGAGACGGCCTGCAACGACACGCTGTCCGAAGGTCGCGGTCGACCCTGGCCCACTTCGGACCACCCGGCGGTGATGGCACCGGAGGTCACGACGACGACGGTCCAGTCCCTCGCGCGCAGTTCGACGACGTCGCGCGCCACGTTCGCCAGCGCGCCGTAGTCCACGCCGCCGACGTCATCGGTCACCGAGGTCGTGCCGATCTTGACGACGAGGCTACGAGTCGCCATCGCCGTCGCCCAGGTCGAGTCGACCGTGTCGCGCCAAGCGCTCTCGACGCGACGCCCGGTGATGGTCGCCGCGGTCGAGCCCGGCGCTCACGTCGTCGCGCCACCATTCGAAGGAGAGCGGACCGATGTTGACAACGTCACCGTCACGAACGCCCGCGCGCGTCAGCATCCGATCGACGCCGAGGGTGCGTAGTCGACGAACGATCTCGGCCAACGCTTCATCATCGGTGAGGTCTTGGAATCGCACGGCACGAATCGCCGGCCGTCCCGCGACGACCCATTCGTTCGCTCCCGCGCGCTCGACCGTGATCTCATCGGGCAGCGGCTTGTGCACGACGACCTCGTGTTCGATCCGTTCGATCTCCTCACGACGGACTTGGACGACGAGTCCGGCCAGTTGGCCCACCAACTGATCGATGCCCTCGCCGGTGATCGATGAGATCGTCAAGACCTCCGGCATCTCGTAGACCGCGGCGTCGCCCTTGGATCCGACGATCACCCTCGGTCGCTCCAACAGGTCGGCCTGGTAGTCACCGAGCTCGCGCAACAAGACGTCGAGTTGTTCCTGGGGCGCCATCGGCGCGAACTCCGAGAGGTCGAGCAGCACGCACAGGACCCGCGCGCGTTCGACGTGACGCAGGAAGTCGTGCCCGAGTCCGCGGCCCTCGGCCGCGCCTTCGATCAGTCCGGGAATGTCGGCCATGACGAACTCCGTGGCGTCACTCGGGCGCCCGCTTCGCTCGCCGACGCGCACGACGCCGAGGTTCGGCACCAGCGTGGTGAAGGGATAGTCCGCGATCTTGGGTCGCGCCGCCGAGACGCGAGCGATCAGCGTGGACTTTCCGACGTTGGGAAATCCGATCAACGCGACGTCGGCCTGCAATTTCAGTTCGAGGTTGAACCAGTTCTCCTGGCCGTTCTCGCCCTGTTCGGCGAAGGCTGGGGCGCGTCGGTTGTTCGAGAGGAACCGGTTGTTGCCCTGACCCCCAAGTCCGCCCTCGGCGGCCAGCCAGCGGTCCCCCGGGCCGTTGAGGTCAACCAGGAGCTCGCCTTCACGGCTGAAGACCATGGTTCCGACCGGCACAATGACGACCTGATCCTTGCCCTGCGAGCCATGTTTACGCTTAGAAGTTCCGTGTTGGCCATCCGTCGCCCGTCGAAAGGGATGATCGCGGAATCCCAAGAGCGAGGCCTGATTATGGTCGGCGACAATCCATACGTCACCGCCCTTTCCGCCGTCGCCGCCGTCGGGGCCGCCCTTGGCGACGTGGGCTTCGCGGCGAAAACTGACGCAGCCCGCCCCGCCGTCGCCCGCTTTGGCGTGCAATTGAGCGAAATCAACGAAGGTGGACACGCCATCATCTTACGGCCCGGTCCCCAAAACCCTTTTTGATCGCGAGACGCTTTACGCACAAACGTTGAGGACCGACCACGCAAACGTTACGAGTTCCACTTCGTGACGCCCGAGGTGGCGAACGTCACGGCGTCGCGTCGGTTCTCGTAGCCGCGAATCTCCGCTATTCGGCGGTCCTCAACGCTAGCCACCTGCCAACGCGTTCGGTTCTTCGATTTCGACGTGTCATCGCGACGAGCGAGGATCTGGAGTCCGACGACTACGTGGCGTCGAGCTCGCGTGCCGCGAGTGTCTCCATCGTCTGGATCGGCGCCGCGCCACAGCAACTTACGGGGATTGCGCATTCACGCAAACGATTCACTCCAACACCGACACAGCCACACTGCGCGCACGAGGTCGTCACGTCCTCGATTAACGCCTACGGTCTTCACTGGCGACCAACCAGGGAACACGCGGAAACCATCCGTTACGCGAGAGACGTAAATCCCTTGATTTAACGTGATTTGGCGAATTTTTTAGGTTCGAGAAGCGTCCGAACGTTACGATTCCTTAATAGATAAATTTTGGAAACTAGCTCTGACCAGTAGTTTTGCGTTTTCGAATTGGCCCGAAACCGCGAAATCTTATGAGAAATCCCAATATTTCCCCCATTTTGCGTAAAGATGGCTCCGGTTGCTGGGAACACTCCCAGTCCGTTTCAACGAAGAGTAAGGAGTCGACCGGTGAACAAGGCCGAGTTGGTAGATGCGATTGTTGCCGAAAGCGGCGCAAACAAGAACACGGTAGCTGAGGTCCTCAAGGCCCTAGAAGATGTTGTGGTATCAAATGTTTCGAAGGGTGAGAAGATTGTTCTGTCGGGCTTCCTTTCCTTCGAGCGTGTGGCCCGCAAGGCCCGCACGGCTCGTAATCCCCAGACTGGCGAAGCCATTCAGGTGAAGGCTTCTAATGCTCCAAAGGTTTCCATTGGCTCAACCTTCAAGAAGGCAGTCAAAGGCGCGTAGTGCTCGAATAAAACAAGAAACCCCCGGGCAAAGCCCGGGAGTTTCTTGTTTTAGGAGGAAAACTCAGCCGACGAGTACGTCAACCAGTTTTCGGCCGCCTCGGTAGCCGAATTTCACGGTTCCTTCAGCGAGCGCGAACAGGGTGTCATCTTTGCCGATGCCGACATTGCGGCCGGGGTGGAACTGGGTTCCGCGCTGGCGCATGATGATGCTTCCCGTCTTTACGGCAGTTCCGTCGAAGGTCTTCACGCCCAAGCGCTGGGCATTGGAATCGCGACCGTTCCTGGTGGAACCGCCGCCTTTGGTCTTGGACATCGGACTCTCCTAGGCCTTGGGCGAGATCTTGGTGATCTCGACGCTCGTGTAGTGCTGACGATGACCCCAACGCTTGCGCTGGATCGACTTCGCCTTGTAGGTGAGAGCCCGGATCTTCGGGCCCTTCTCCTCGCCAAGGATCGTGCCGGTGACGGACGCGCCCTTCAGTGCTGGTCCGGCGACGACGGAGTCGCCGTCGACCAAAAGGACGGGTTCGAACTGGATTTCGGCACCATTCTCTTCCGGGCGCAGGTCAACGCGGACGACTTGGCCCTCGGTGACGCGCTCTTGAGATGTGCCTACACGGATAACGGCGTACATAGGGATTCAATAGTAGCCGATTGAGCCAACTGCTCGCACCCTAGAGACCGGTCTCGACGACGAAGCCACGCCCGTCACAGACCGTACAGATGCTCGACACGGACTCCAGGAGCCCTTCGTTGACGCGCTTTCGCGTCATCTCGATGAGGCCGAGCTCGCCGATGTCAAAGACCTGGGTGCGGGTCTTGTCGCGAGATAGGGCCTGGCGCAGCGCCGAGGCGACGGCCTCACGGTTGCCCTTGTTCTCCATATCGATGAAGTCGATGACGATGATGCCGCCGATGTCGCGAAGGCGCAGCTGTCTCGCCACTTCTTCGGCCGCTTCGAGGTTGTTACGAAAGACCGTCTCTTCGAGATTCGTCGTCCCGACGTTCTTGCCGGTGTTGACGTCGATGACCGTGAGGGCCTCGGTGCGTTCAATGATCAACGATCCTCCCGAGGGCAGGAAGACCTTGCGGTCCAGGGCCCGGTGGAGCTGCTCGTGGACGAAATAACGCTCGAAGAGTGGCAGCTCCTCGGTCGATCGGTCGTAGTACTCGATGCGGTCGGCCAACTCGGGATTGACCGCGAGGACGTACTCGCGAACCTTCTCGAACAGGACTGGATCGTCGATCAACACACCGCGGTAGTCGTCGTTCAGTTCTTCACGCAACACCCGAACCGCGAGGTCGAGGTCGCGATAGACGAGACGCGGCTGATTGGACTTCGCGACCTCGGCTTCGATCGCCGCCCATTTGTCGGCGAGCGAGCTCACGTCACGTGCGAGGTCGTCCGCGGTCACGCCTTCTGCGGCCGTGCGAATGATGATGCCGTGACGCTCGGGCTTGACGTCGTCGATGATCTTGCGGAGCCGTCGACGCTCGCCGTCGGGCAGCCGCTTGGAGATTCCGATCGTGCTCGAGTTGGGCACGAGGACCGCGAAGCGGCCCGGCAGCGAGACCTCTTGCGTGAGACGCGCGCCCTTGGCGCCGATGGCGTTCTTCGTGACCTGACAGATGACCGTCTGACCCGACCTGATCATCTGTTCAATGCGCTTGTCGTTCGACGACGCGCCTTCAACGTCATCCATGTCAAAGGAGATGTCGCCGCGATAGAGCACCGCGTTCTTCGGAATGCCGATGTCGACGAAGGCCAGTTCCATGCCCGGCAGGACGTTCTGGATTCTTCCGACGTAGATGTTGCCGTCGATCTGGTTCGTCTCGTCGGCCGCTTTGGCGACGGTGTACTCGACCATGGTGCGGCCCTCGAGGGTCGCGATGTGCGTGGCCTCTTTGGACGTGTGCACACACATGAGATAGCGACCTTGGGCGCGCGTGCGACGTTCGCCGCCGCGACGACGTTTGTTCTTGCCGCGACCGGCCGCACTCTCGTCACCGGCCGCTTCCGGCGCGGACGCCTCGACCGGTGTGTCGAAGGGCCGAGTGGGGTTTCGGGGCTGACCGCCTTGACCGCCCCCTTGAGCGCCTCCTTGACCACCTCGGCCGCGGCCGCCACGGCGACGTCGATTGCCGCCGCCTTGACCTTGGCCTTGGCCTTGGCCTTGGCGCGCGGGCGCCTGAGCGTTCGATGACGGGCCAGATCCTGGTCGTGTGTCGCCAATTTGTGGTGCCGGACGGGTGTCGCCGATGCGGGGGCTAGACGATGACGGGGATTGAGTGTTGGTTTCGTCGCTCACGACGGGTACTCCTTGAGTTCGTAGGTGAAGGGACGCAGTGCGCCGCGCTTACGGGGGTGGAAACGCGCCACGGGGATCGGGCGACGTAGGTGTTGGGAGATGTGGCGTGACGGGTCAGCGAGAGAGCGACGATCCAGGTTAGAAATAGGGTCACTTCACTGCCGTGTACCACGTGTAGTCCTCAATGCTTGCAGGAGCGGGGTACAACTGCACCGCGCAACTGCTGCGTTCTATTCGCGCACTGCACATTTTGCACAGAAACGCCCAACGTCATCAGGTTACTCGCCGCGACCCGGCGACCGGCGATCTGACCTATTTCAGGGTCGTCGTCGTGGTCGAAATTGGGCTCGTCGTGGTGCTCGAGGCGGGCGTGGTCGTCGTCGTGGAGGGTTTGGTCGTGGTCGTAGAAGGAGGCGTGGTCAAGACGCGCTTCAGCTTCACCGGGCCAATGGGGTGGGCTACGAGATAGTTGAACGCCCGTGCGACGACCGGGGCGGCCGCGTCGGCGCCGTAGCCACCCTCTTCGATCACGCACAGTACGACGTACTTCGGGTGCGTGGTCGGCCCGAAACCGACGAACCACGAGTTCGGCTCGATGTTGAGCCCGCCGTTACTCGCGGTGCCGGTCTTGCCCGCGATCGGAAACGAGGTGAGCGAGAAGTTGATGTTGTCCTTGAACGGCAAATACGCCGTGCCCGAGGGACTCATGACGACGCCCTCGAGACCTTGCAGGATCGGGTCGCGCACTCGTGGCGGCAGACTCACGTGGCCCAACACGCGCGGGCCGTAGCGAAGAACGGTCTGACCGTGCGCGTTGACGATCGCGGCTGCGACCTCGGGCGCGTAGCGCTTGCCGCCGTTGGCGAACGTGGCGTAGGCGTTGGCGAGGGCGATCGGCGTGAGCGCCGTCGTGCCCTGGCCGAAGGCCATCTCGATGTTGTCCCCCGTATACCAACTCACGTCGGGAAAATTCGTAGGCGATTCGGCGTGGAGTTCCTTACGCACTTCGGGAGAGTCGACGCGGCCTTGAACTTCGTCGGGGAGGTCGATGTCCGTGTATTGGTCCAGGCCGTAGTCGTGGGCGACGTTCTGGATCGGCGTCTGTCCGTACTTGGCCTGCTGGGACCAGAAGAGATAGCCCAAGTTATAGAAGTAGTAGTCCGATGACTCGGTGAGTGCCGACACCAGGTTGACCTGGCCGAGGCCCGTCGTCTCGTCGTCGTGGAAGACGCAACCCTTGGGATTCGTGTGACAGCCCGGCACCTTGAACTGACCGGTGTCGTCGATCAACACGTTGGGTGAGAGGACGCCGGTCTGCATCTCAGCGGTCGCCGTGACCAACTTGAACGTGCTGCCCGGGGTGTAGAGACCCTGGATCGCGTAGTTGTTGAACGCGCCGACCGCGAGCAGATGCTTGAACTGGGCGTCCGAGAGTCCGTTCACGAAGGACGACAGGTTGTAGGACGGGTAACTCGACATCGCGAGCACGGCCCCGTTGTTGACGTCCAGCACGACCGCCGCGCCATTGATCGCCTTGGGCAGCACCCCCGAGCGCGGGTCGGGCACCGTGCGGTCGTGCAGTATGTCGCTCTTCAAGATTCCGTCGAGCGCACTTTGGAGTCCGGCGTCGATGTTGAGCACGACCGAATCGCCGATCTTGGGTTGGGTCGTGTGAAGCGTGCCGATGACGCTGCCGTTGGAGCCGACTTCGATGGTGTTCGTGCCGTCGTGACCGCGCAGGTACTGCTCGTAGAAGGCCTCGATACCGGTCTGGCCGATCGTCGAGTCGGTCTGGTAGCCGGCGCCCGGGTGGGCCGCAATCTCGTTTCCGGTGATTGGACCGACGTAGCCGAGCACCTGGGATCCAACGTTGCCGCCCAGCGGATAGGAACGTCGCGAGACGTCGAGCACCGAGACGCCCGGGAACTCCGACGGGTGCAGTTTGATGAACTGGACGATGTTCGCGGGCGCGTTGGCGAGGATCGGCGCGGGTTGGTACGGGCTGTAGGCCTTGTTGGCCAGGTCGCTACGAATCTGATTGACGCTCAGTCCCGTGAGTGACGCGAGCGTGCCCTTGACCGCGGGGTCCAACGTCGCCTCGGCGCGCGAGAGACGGATCTCGACGGTCGTCACGTTGTCGACCATGGGCGTGCCGTTGCGATCAAGGATCAGTCCCCGGGATGCCGGTATCGTCGCGACTCGCAGCGAGTTATTGGCGACCTGTTGCTCGGACTGCTTGTGGTCCTTGATCTGAAGGACGTAGAGCCGTCCCACGAGCAGGAGGAACAGCAAGAAGAAGAACCCCCCAATCACGTACCACCGACGCTCGGGTCGCAGCTTGACGTCACCGGGCGCCGCGACGAGGTCGCGAATACCGACCGGTTTGGGCTCGTTGATCGAACGGCCCTTGCCTCGAAACGGGTGCAATGAACTCCACGGGCGCCACAGTCGCGAAAACAGCGATCCCGAGGGACGATCGCGCCATGAGCCCTTCATCGGTACGCCCGAACGCCGACGCGACCGACCATACGCGCGAGTCGCGAGACCGGCCTCGCCAACACGAAGAACGCGACGCCGTTCACCACCATCGAATTCACGAGACTGCCGTGCCACAACGAGAAGTTCAAGACGCCCACACCGCCCGCGGTGTAGATCACCGGCGCCGCGAAGCCCGCGCCGGCCGCCAAGATCGGCGTCACCCACCAGGCCGCGGAGTCGAGGTCGCCGACGCCCTCCTTGCCGAGTCGCGACGCGCCGAAGGCGAGCACGACGCCCACCATCGCGGTCAGTCCGAAGGGCGTCGCGGCGTGCGTGTCAAAGAACACGCCAGCCACGACCGCCGCCCAGATCGAGAGCGTCGTGAAGCCCGCGAGGCCCAGGGCGAAGGGCCAAAGCCACACGAGCATGAACACGACGCCGGCGAAGCGCCAGTTCGAGAAGACCGAGAGTTGCACGCCGACAATGAACATGGTGACCACCGTGACCGGTATCAGCGCGCGCGTCACGTGGAAGGCTCCCACAACACCACGTCGAGGTAGAACAGGTTGCGGAGGTCCGCTAACGGGTGCAGCGAGAGGTTGTACGTCGCCGCGCCGGGCGTGAGGGTGACCTTCGAGACTTTGGCGACCGGCAATCCCGGCGGGTAGAGCCCGCCGTCGAGGCCATTGGTCGAGAGCACCGTGCCAGCACGCACCGAGGACGTGAGCGGCACGGACGTCGCACCGAGGCCGTTGTTGACGCCCTGGCCGCTGACGACGATCGACGTATTGCCTGATCCGAATGTCACCCCGATGAGGGATTTCACGTCGGAGATCAGGCGAACCGTCGCGCCGTGGGGAGTCGTTGCGGTGACAATGCCGACCAGTCCCCCATTGGCGACGACCGGCATCCCCACCATGACGCCGCTGTCGCCACCCTTCGAAATATCGACCGTCGCCGCGAAGTTCGTCGGCGAGAGCGCCGACACTTGGGCCGTGACCGTGGGCAGGGAGCCGACGAAGGGCACGTCGAGCTGGGTGCTCAACTGTTCGAGTTGTCGATTCTCAGCCCACGCCTCGTTGGCCTTGAATTCGGCCCTTCCCAGTTCGGCGCGCAACTTCTGATTCTGGGAGACCACGTCGCTGTAGTTGATGGCGCCGGCGAACATGTGGCCGATCGGACGCGCAATCTCATTGACGGTCCAGGTGAAGGGAGAGGTGACGATATTTGCCGCCGTGCGCAGTCCCGAGATCACGCCGCCACTGAGGTAGAGCACGACCAGGATCACCGAGACGGTGGCGCCTATCGTCCACGTCCGACGCCTCGTCCGATCCGTGGCCACGGGTTAGCGCGTGGGACTGGTCTTCAACATGCGCGCGAAGACGTCGAGTTCTTCGAGGCACATGCCGCTTCCTAACGCCACGCAGTTGAGTGGGTCGTTCGCCACGATGATGGGCATGTTCGTCTCGTACTCGAGTCGCGCCGCGATGCCCGCGAGCAACGCTCCGCCACCGGTCAGGACGATTCCCTGTTCCATGAGGTCCGACGAAAGTTCCGGCGGCGTGCGATCGAGCGTCACCTTCACGGCGTCGACGATTGCCTGCACCGGCTCTTCCATGGCCTTGCGAATCTGCTCGGTCGAGATTATGACCGTCTTAGGGAGGCCCGTCACGAGGTCACGACCACGAATCTCGGCGCGCAACTCCTCTTCGAGCGGGTAGGCCGAACCCAGTTGGATCTTGATCTCTTCAGCGGTTCTCTCACCGAGCGCCAACTGGAACTCTTTTTTCACGTAGGCGATCAATGCCTCGTCGAGTTCGTCACCGCCGACGCGAATCGACTGACTCGTCACGATGCCACCGAGAGAGATGACGGCGACCTCCGTCGTACCACCACCGATGTCCACGACCATGTTGCCGGTCGGTTCGTGAATCGGCAGACCGGCACCGATCGCGGCGGCCATCGGCTCTTCGATGATGTAGGCCTTGCGCGCGCCGGCGAACTCGGCCGCTTCCATGACGGCACGCTGTTCGACGCCCGTGATACCCGACGGCACGCAGATCACCATGCGCGGTTTCGCGAAGCGACGTTGGTGGACGCGGTGGATGAAGTAGCGCAACATCTTCTCGCAGATCTCGAAGTCCGCGATCACGCCGTCCTTCAAGGGCCGGATGGCCTGGATGTTGCTCGGGGTACGACCGATCATGCGCTTGGCCTCGGCGCCTACGGCGAGCGGCTTTCCGTCCTTGACGTCGACGGCAACCACGGAGGGCTCGTTCAAGACGATGCCGCGGCCGCGCACGTAGACCAGCGTGTTCGCAGTTCCGAGGTCAACCGCCATATCACGACCCAAAAGCGAGAAACGACTATCAACCATAAAGACCCTTTAAGTAGTGACGACGATGCCCTCTTCTCCTATAAGGCTAGGACACCGGACGTACTTAAGGCCACTAGACCTACTCATTCACGAGGCGTTGCCTTCTGCAGTGTGCCAGATCACGGAAAATCCCTTTTCGCAAGGGAAAACGCGAGTCAACGAATGCCCGGTCCCGCAAAGGATCAATCGTTGCCCTCTTCACGACCAGAAGAGTCCCGCAGCCTTCAACCGATCTCCAGCCAAGGATCGGAACTAACGCACGCGAACGCGAGTTCTCTTTCGTCGTCGCGGTTCGACAATGAGGACGAGTGCAAGTGCGACGAAAGTGCCGGCCGAAATGATGTAGCCGAGGCGGACCAATCGCCAGGGCGTATATTCGAGGACTCCACCTTGGGCGCCCACACGGACGAGGACGGTGCCCTCGGCGGTCGCCTTCGCCGCGTGGCCGTCAAAGGACCAACCGCGTTGGTAGGTGGTGTCGACGGTCACCCAACCCGGCGTGCCTGAAGAAATTCGATACGCCACCGGCGACAGTTGCCGGACGGACGGAAGCGTCGTTGACGCGGGCGAACTCGTGACCCCGGGTACCGAGGTGGCGACACCAGGTGCACTTTCGCTCCTCACCACGGCTCCGGCCCCGAGTTCGTTCAATTTGGCGAGTGAGAGTAGCCCAGCGATTCCCGAGACCGAAGTCAACTTCGTGACTCGTTGACCAACGCCCCTATACGCGACGTTGCGCCACACTTCGAGCGATTGGTCATCGAGTACGAGTTTGAGGTCCTTTTGGTGGTTGAGCCAACTGTAGGCAGGCCAGTCCACCGCCTTGGAGAGCACGACGTACCGCACCCCCAATGGAGCCACGAGCGCTCCGAAATTATTCGTCTTGCTGCCATTGAGGAACAACTGCTGTAGGTACGCGGAGCGAGGAGATGTCGATTGCGTCTGGACGTCATCGGCTTGGACGTTGTCCCCCGAGATCACGTTTCGTCGAAACGACGTTGGCCCGACGTTCGCTATCACTCGACCACTGGTGAAGGGATACTCCATATATATGTGCCACGGCAGGACGAGGATGTTTCCCGTGCCCGTGCCCATCAGGGCATCGGCGCGCTGGTACGCCGGTGGCAACGGACTGGAGGTGACCTGCCCCGCCAATCCGTCGAAAATGGTGGCGCAGTAGCCGAGTGGAAGAACCACGCCAATAAGCGCCGCAGTTGCAGCCGCACCGACTTTTGTCGGAGATACGTCGACTTGTGACAGTCGTTCAACTCCCCAACCGAAAAGAATCGCGTACGCCAGAGCGAGCAGCATGAGGAACTTCTGAGGTTCTCGCATGATCGAGAAGAAGGGCACGTGGTCATAGGCCCACAAGAACAACCCACCGGTCGGTCCCTGATTGCCGAGCGCCAAGAAGTACCCCGCCACGCCGACGAAGACGAGCAGAATCGCCAGCCTTCGTTGATCGACGGCGTTCGACTGGTTGACCGTCTCATCGACGGCGATCGAGGTCGTCGTTGGGCCTAACGATTGACCCGTCGTACTCTCCCCTTCAGTCTCGCTCGTGGAGTCCGTCGCTTCGCCCTTCACCGGAATCCGTCGCAATGCGTACCAGGCCCCGACACCGACGATCACGAGAATCGCGAACATAATGAACGGCCATCCGATGATGACGTCTTTGGGGAGTTCGGGACCGGGGCCAGTTCGCCAGAAACCGTACAAGGCCAGCACGTTTGCGAAGAGCCCCAAATGTGGATCGCCATTGGTCCTATAAAGATTGAGACTGACCGATCCGATTTGCGTGGACAAATTGGTCGAACCGTTCGGCAAAATGATGTATGTGCTCATGAGCGCGAATGCACCCACGCACGTCGCGAACCATCCAGTCACACGACGTAATGGATGTTGCTTGGTTGATACGGCAACTATCGCGACGCCGAGAACGACGAGGCCGTAGATCCATGCGAAGTGGGGACTCAGCGACGTGAGCCCCGCCCACCACAGTGCCGGCACGCACCATCGCAGGCCCCGCGATGAAAGCGAGCGAATGGCAGCTTTGACGGCGAAGGGCAAGAGGGCGTAGCCGATGAGGAGAGCGAAGTGACCTACGAAGAGACGATTGAAGACGAACGGATTGACCGCGTACAGCGTTCCCGCCGCACAGCGCGACCATCGTGACCGGCCGGCGAGGCGCCCCGCCCCAACGGTGGCAATCGGAAAAAACGCCAGCATCGGTAGCCACGTTGACGCACTGCCAAAAACGTTGTTCAGTATTGCGAAGATGACGGATCCGCCGATACCGGTCGTGAGACCCCCATTGAGACCTAAGGCCGCAGGGGTGGCGATCGCGTCATGAGGTCCGACGGTCCAGTCCAGAAGGAACAGCCGACCGCCGCCGAGTAAAGGTGCGCACACGCCAAGGCCAATGACTAATCCGAGAATCAGGGTTGCGGCATCGGGGTGACGCAGCATTTGTGAAATCCGTTGACTCGTCATCTTCCGAGGGCATCTCATACCATCAGCCTTGGCGTCGACGCCCGTAACTTCACGATTCAACTTCCACCCCATCTTCGGACAATAATCCTTGTCCGCAATGGCAACGATCCAGAAATAAGGCCGAGCCATTGCAACGAAATCTGACGATATGGTCACGGGGCGGAGTGAGAGTTGGCAGCGTGTGGCCAATCGCTGGTTCATCATTCACTTCAAACTGGGAGTTCTTGTTGTGGTTTCTTGTTAGAATTTTTTGAAATTCACAACTGCGAATTGGCCAGACTTTTTCCTGGTTGGAGGGGGCATGATGGAAACCCGATTGCGACATTCTCCGCGCCAGCGGGTTGCTGCAATTTGGTCCCAGCTTTCTTCGGGAATTCTCAGTCGAGGTGCCGTATCGTTTTTGTTTGCGACGGCCGGCGTGAACGTTTCGAACTTCCTCTTCCATATCGTCATTAGTCGCTTACTGGGTCCAGCACACTACGGAGCCGTCGGTGCGATTCTGAGCATTCTCAGTTTGCTCACCGTACCTGTTGGCGCGGCGCAACTTGCGGTGACGCAGGCAGTGATTGCTCATACTGAGAACGATGAGTCATTCTCACTCAGCAGGCTGATTTGGCGTGCGATTGTCCTTGGCGTCATCGCCGAAATGGCGTTTGCCTCATTGACCCCTCTAATTGACGGGTTCTTGCATATCGGTTCACCGGTCCCACTTCTTCTCGTGAGCGCGTGGATTCCTCTGGCAACCGTAGGCGCAGTTTTGCAAGGTTCGCTCATCGGCGAGTACCGCTTTCGCGCGGTGGCCTTCGCCACCTTCGTAGGGGGCGGACTAATACGTCTGTTGTTCGGTGCCGCGATGGTCGCCGCCGGTTTCGGCGTTTCGGGCGCAATCATCGCCACTATTGGAGCCCAAGCATTTGTCACTGGCTCATTGATTTTCTCGGCCCGCCATAAAGTTCGTAGCCACCCAGGGGGATCTGTGGTACGTGCGAAGCGACGCGACATGTTGTTATCAGTTGCGTCCCTTGCCAGTTACACCACTTTCATCGGCGTTGACACCTTTCTCGCCCGTCACTTTTTCTCCGCCACCGTCGCTGGTCGATACGCCGCAGGAGCAGTCGCAGCACATATCGCGTTGTTTGTACCCGGCGCCATCGTCACCATTGCGTTTCCACATTGGGCGAGCGGGCGTGGAACCAGTGTTGAGAGCCGCAGAGTCTTCATCCAAGCCCTCAAGATCACAACATTTGTCGGCATTTTGACCGCTGGCACGCTCACCGTTTTCTCGAGCCTCGTCGTACACGTACTCTTCGGCTCAAAATACATCAGCACGATTTCAATTGTTGGTCCTTTGGCTTTCGCCTCTGCAGCGATAGGCATCTTGAGCCTCTTTGTGTATTTGCATCTGGCGCGCCGCTCACTAGTAGCGCTGACGCCGTGGCTTGGAGTCGGATTGGCCATCATTTTGATCTCCCTGCGACATCAGAGTATGACGTCAGTCGCGGTGATCATGTTGATTATCAGCGTGCTAACAGTATTTGCGACGGGCATTCCGGCGTTGATCGCGTTGGCGAGAGCTTCATCACACGAGGCTGAAATTGGTGAAACGCTGGGCGAATTGAGTCCCGCTGATCTCGATCTCACATTGGTCGTACCGTTCTATGACCGTGGCACCCACTTCGGAAGCCATATTGGCGACGTCGTGGAGACGCTTTCAAAATCGGGAATCACGTACGAAGTTATTGTGGTTTCCGATAAAAGTACCGGACCAGGTCACGACCAGCTGGCGGCGCTCTCCACGGACCACCTCAGGTTCGTTCACCTTGACCTAGTTCAAGGAAAGGCGGCTACGTTGCGGGCAGGACTCGCGTTGGGGCGTGGCGAATATCTCGGCTTTATTGAAGGAGACGGTGACATTCCGGCCGACGTATTGACTGACTTCCTGGACATCATTCGTCGAGAGCAACCGGACATAGTTTTCGGGAGCAAACGACATCCGCGATCCGTGGTCTCATATCCGCCCCTCCGGCGATTGTATTCATGGGGTTATCAACAAATCAATCGGACGTTGTTCGGATTGCCGATTCGAGATACTCAAACTGGTGTGAAAATCATCCGGCGAGATGTTCTTTCCATTGCGCTGCCTCTCATGATTGAGAAGCGCTACGCTTTCGACCTTGAGTTGTTCGTCGTGGCCCGTAAGCAAGGCTTTCGGAACTTCATTGAAATGCCCGTGAGAATTGATCATCGTTTTGGTAGTGCAATCTCAGTACGTTCTGCGTTCGCCATGCTCATTGACACACTCGCCATCTTCTATCGACTTCGGATCCTTCGCTTCTACGACCGGGATCATGAGAAGAACCCCGACGAGTCACTACTTTTTGAATCAAGTTCTGATGAGGAATTCCACGAGTCAGTCCCGCAAGGACCACCGAGTTCAGTTCCCAATGCTCGGCCATTGAGAATACTTATCTTCACGTGGCGGGATCTGGCGCATCCAAAAGCAGGCGGCGCCGAAATTTACACCAATAACGTTGCCCGAGAGTGGGTGCGAGCGGGTCACGACGTATCGCTCTTTTGTGCTTCGGTCGAAGGCAGACCGGCAAACCAGAAAATTGGCGGCGTTCACATCATTCGACGCGGTACTCAATACAGCGTCTACCGCGAAGCGATGCGCTTCTACCTTGAGGAAGGCCGTGGCAAGTTCGATCTGATAATCGACGAAGTGAACACTCGTCCATTCCTAACTCCAAAATGGGTCGATGATGCGCCGGTCATCGCTCTCACGTTCCAAGTTTGCCGGGAACTCTGGTCCTACCAGATGCCATTTCCGGTGTCGACAGTTGGTAGATATTGGCTTGAGCCAAAGTGGCTGCGCGCGTATCGCGATATACCCACCGTGACGATCTCGCAGTCGAGCAGAGAGTCGCTTGAGGCGTATGGCCTCAAGCGAATCGTTGTCGTTCCAATTGGTCAGAACCCGTTGAGCACGCATCCGAATGTCCCACGCGAGTCTCGGCCAACAGTCATTTTTGTCGGGCGACTCGAGTCACATAAGAGACCTGACGAAGCCATTCGCGCATTTGAAATTCTTCAGGAGAGCATGCCGGATGCCGTCATGTGGATAATTGGTTCTGGCCCCATGGAGGATGACCTACGCCGAATGGCTCCTGAAGGCGTGGTCTTTCTTGGAAAAGTGCCACCCGCCAAGAAACTGGAGCGACTTGCACGAGCGCACGTACTCATCGCGACGTCAGTGCGAGAGGGTTGGGGGCTCGTCGTTTCCGAAGCTGCTTCGGTCGGGACGCCTTCGGTTACCTACGACGTAGCCGGTCTCCGAGATTCTGTTCTTGCATCTGAGGGTGTTCTCACCGCGGCCAATCCGAAACAACTGGCTAAAACTCTCCGCGAGACGCTCGAAATCTGGCTACGCGACGGACTACCAGCCATTTCTCCGAAGGGGGTTATCCCGTGGGAGGACGTCGCTCGGAGAATTCTTTTAGAGACGGATGCAGATGCTCTGCCCGCAAACACCATGGTCAATTCATCCGTCACGACAATCCTTGGAGTGCCAAATGACCGGGCGTAGATTGAGCCCAACGATTATGGTCCACGTGATGACTAGTCGTCTCCCAGTCCGGACAGGTGTTCTAAATGGAAAATCGATGCTAAATGTCGGATTGCCACCGCAGTCCTCGGTGCCAGAGCCCGTTGATAGGGAGGACTCGGACGCATCGTTGACGCAGCACTTGGATCGAAGTTTCGTAAACGATTATTCGCGGCGCGCGCGTAACGCTGTCGCGGAGATGAGGCGCGTACGTCCAAGGATTACTTGAACATCTTGACGCAGCGTCGAATGCGAATCGCGGCCCTCGCTGTAACAGCGATCTGGGTCGTGATGATCGGCATGTCCACAGGTGCCGTCGCCGCGTTGTTCCCTGATTCGATAACAATTGACTCTGGTCATTTTTATATCTGGGCATCGCGACTGAGTGACACATTTGCATCTCTCACGTTGATTTTTATCGTCTTCATTGCGTACCTAAATGTTCAGCATCGGTCGAAATTGGAAATTACATTGTCCGAAAATGACGACGTTGCAACTGAGGTTGGCTCGACGAATCTCGCTCCCACCTCGACGGTTCTAGATGTCGAACCAGAGACAAATTCCGACAATCGCATCTTCGTTCATGTCGCCACACGACGACAAATTTCTGTTATTGCCATGTTCGTAGGAATAGTGCTCCTAGCGAGCGTTTCCGAACAAGTCCTTGGTGGCAATCACTTCAACACATCAATTGAGGGGAGCGCTGTCTCGTTGTCCGAGAACAATCTGATTCTCCCTGCGCTTGAGGCCACCCTGCGAGAACTGCCGCGGAACTTCTCTCCGTCTGCGTACGAGCAGTATTTCCTTGCTTCGGAATGGGCAAGCAATGTTGGTGCGACCGGTACTGCTGCCAACTTAGATGAACTGCTCGTGCAAGCTTCCATCAACATAGAGAGTCCCATTGGCCTCGTCGAGGGCCTCAATCAGTATTTCGTCGAGGAAAGCCACGCAATTTCTAAATCGGTTCGCGAGCACATGCTGACGACGAATGAGTCGAGTTCGTGGCGAATGACAGTCCAGGCAGCGTTTCAATGGCAGAAATCGGGTAATGGTTCGGCGATAATTAGAGATTTTAAGGCCAGTATTAGAGACGCTTCACCATCGCTGAGACAGGAATTCCGAGCGGCGATCGGACTTGTCGAGTCTTATGACAGTGCAGCGTAGCCAATGAATGTTGGGCGCGATGCGACTATGACACGAGTTTCCCGGCTCCGAATCCGAGTCGTCGGACATCCTTCAATCGCTCTGGCGATCTTCGCAGCTGTGGTGCTTTGGACGCCCATGCTCCTTCGCCACGGTTACGTATTCGAGCGCGACCCCGCTTTCGATGCGTCGCTGCACGCCGACACCGCGTGGTCACTTGGAGGATTCAGTCTTCTGGGTGGAATTTCGAACATCGGATCGCAAGGTGTTTTCTTCCAACCGTTCGCGGCAGTCATCTGGTTGATTTCTCATTTGGGAATTCCACTGAACGCCGCCGCGTGGAGCAAGATCGTGCCGTTACTCATGACGGCCGCCGCGTCGGGAGGAGCATTCTCTCTCGCGAGGAAATTCGGCGCCACATTCGCCGGTGGCTGCCTCGCGGCACTGTTTTTTGTCTTCAATCCCTGGTCTCTCGAATTCTTCGGATACTTCTATTACTGGACGGGCTACTGCCTCCTTCCACTTCTCATTCTTGGCACGATTCGCATCCGAGAAGGTGAGAAAACACCGTTGTGGTTGCCGATTGCAGTTCTTTTCCTCGGAGGATTGGTGAGTTGGGTGATGGCTGCGATCGTGTGCGCGATCGTCGCGACAACCATGCGAAGAGGTGGGCGTCGAGGCATTCTCCGCACGATGGGCAGGCTGGGAATCACCTTTCTGGGTGTCGGCGCGTTTTGGATTTGTCCTTATCTATTCACACTTCTTTTTCCATCACATCTAACGTCACTCGTATATTCGAGCAATGGGCCGCCTCTTCAAAGTGCGCATCCCGTCACTGATCTATTGGAACTGAGAGATTTTTGGTGGCCGCACCTCGACCTTTCCCAATACGCAGGAATCCTGCCATTGGCCATTAGTACTTTCGCCGTCGTGGTTCTTGTCATCATGGCAATTTGGCATGTCGCCGTCGGCTTCGATCACGAACCGAAGTTGGACACTGCTTCAGGTCATCAAATGATGCTGCGTACCCTTATCCTCGTGGGACTCGTCTTAGGGTTTGGAACCGCTGGCGCTACCGGCTGGATTTTCAAATTGATTCGCGCGTGGCCCTTCTTCGGCAACGACATCCTGAGAAGCCTCACTCGAGAACCCGCAAGATTGGCATCGCCTTTCGTCGCGGCTCTTTCTATCGCTCTCGCTCTATGGGTCACGCCGCGTGCGCTCGCACACGGTGAAGACTCCTCGCGCCCCCGAGTTGCACGACAAGCGCTATTGAAAGACGTAGCGGTATTCATCCTGCTTGTTGCAGCTTGTGCACCTTCCCTCATTGCATTCTGGGGAACCTATCGTCCCATCCAAATTCCGGCATCGTATAACGCGATATCCAGCAAGGTCCCGAAAGGGACGTCACTCGAAATTGCGTACTGGCCGCTCGACGCCGTGATTCAACCCGCGGGACTTACGCATTACGTGTGGAGCGATCGAGAGGTGTCCGACCCGACGTTATTGGGGGCGTCAGTTCGATCGCCCAGTATTTCAGCGCTCAACGTTTCCGTGGGTACATTCGATCAGCAATTAGAAACGGAACCGCCAAGCAGAGCCTCCGTGACGCATTTGGTGGATCAGGCACGCCAGCTTGGCGTGACGAGTCTCATTGTCGAAGTTGACATCCAATTGCCGACATCACAGCGAGCGTTGTTGAACAGATTCGTTTCGTCACTACGAAGAGACGGACTGCCCGAAAAGAACCTCGGCACCGAGTTGGTGTTTGATGTTCCTGGGCGCGTGCGAACACCAATTTGGGGCAAAGGTTGCCAAGTTAATGACGCACTATTTCTCGCCGGATTCATTCATGTTGACTGCCGTCGTCAATCCGCGAGTAGTTCAAGACATTCAATTCTGTCGCCGTTCGAACTACCGTCGCCCGCAATCGGTTTGGGGATAGACGTTACGAGCCAAAAAGTCATCGGCGGTATCGGCACCCAAATGAAGTTCACCGGCGGCAAATCCGGCTGGGTTGTGTTCCTCCCCAACCTTGCGGTGACGGTCGGCGGTCTCATTACCGTGTTGTATCTCATGGTTTTGGCAGGTCAACCCATCGTCTCCATGACACGGTCGACGTATCGGAGACGTCACCCTCGGAGTCATTCAGAGCCCTCTACGGAAGAACCCATCCTCTCAACGGACGCGTGAAATAACCGTTCAGAAATCGATCTCGTATAGCCGCGGTGCTGAAACGCGGCGAACGATAGTGCCACCTCGAAAAATCAAGTGTGAAATGAGTCAATTCGCGTCAAAGCTAATCATTGAGTTCTTGACTCGAAGCCTTGAGGCGAGCGACGAGAATCGAACGGGCGTTCTCCGCTTGCGAAGCTGAAGTCCACGTTGAGGCTTCATGGCTAAGACTCTTCGTCAGACGCCTCTTTAGGGCACTCTTGATTGCTGGCAATGTCGCCTGGGCGTTACATGGGCCCTAGGTGTCGGCTTTCCAACCTTCTAGATGTTTGAGTAATGAGTGTTGGTCTCCTGTATGTCCAAGTTTCACTATTAGGCTTTCCTGAATGCAAAAGTTTCGCCGTCAATTACTGTCATCGCGCCTTGGTCAGGTGTTACTTAGACGCCATCGCACCAAGGAGCTTGCAGCCTGGGAGGCCGCTGGAAGAGTTGGTCCTACGCCATATCTAACGAAGATTCTCACCATTCGCCGCCACGCCGTAGAGCACGGTATCCGCGTGTTCGTAGAGACCGGAACCTATCTCGGCGAAATGATCAACGCACAGGAAGGCAATTTTGACCGGTTACTAACCGTTGAACTCGACCCGGAACTGTATCGCAAAGCTGTACGTCGGTTTCGTCGGCTTGCCCAGGTCTCGGTCTTCCAAGGCGACAGTTCCGTCGAGTTGCCAAAAATGGTTGCGGCCGTTAATGAGCCAGCAATCTTCTGGCTGGATGCCCACTACTCCAAAGGCTTCACCGCCCGCGGTGAGATTGACACACCTATCCTTGGCGAACTCGAGTTGGTACTGCAGCGCCAATATGACGATGTGATTCTCATCGATGACGCCGACAACTTCGACGGAACGAATGACTATCCGACACTCACTGAACTTGAATCAATTATCCTGAATCGATACCCCGACCGCTCCGTGACATGTGTCGGTTCAATTATCTGCGTAACCCACAAATAGTCTTATGTCTTGGAATCTCTTTCGCCCGATCGACGGAGAATTAGACAGTACGGTACAAACCTGATCTCAACCATGCGGGAGAATCGATCGGCCAACACGAAGCAAAGTCTTTTCATTCACCGTGTTCGCTATCAAGCCCTATCCAAGACGGCCTCGAGGTGACCTACCGCTGGGTCCGCGACCAGGTGACCACCCACTAGTTCGCCAACCATTGCGTGTACATCGGAGCGGCTGTCACAGTGGACCACGTGATCCAAAAACTGTAGACAGACTGGGACCTAGATCTTCGTGCCGTCAGCGAGAGTGGCGTGCCCACGTTTCGCGCAGCACGCGGATCGAGGGCAGTTGACTTGGGGATTTGATTGCCAAAAATAGCAAAAACGCCCCCTGTTCAAATCTCCGGTAGTCACCGGGGTACTTTCTCAGCCAACGTGGCAGGACGTGAATAGATTGCGGGGGCGCCGTGAACTGATGCCAGGGAAGTCGCAGAGGGTCCTTCGTCAATACCGTGCCGTCGTATCCGCTAAAAATAAAGTTCCGCGTATCGGTGTCATCTCGCAGGACTGTCAGGGATGCACACTCCCGCGAAACCACAAGCTCCACTAAGTCGTCCCTGACCAAGATCAAGTTAGTTGCCGTGACCGCCACCGGAAGATAGCCCTTGTCTTCGGCCATTCTGCAGATCGCTGACGCACTGGTACCCCACTTCAGATCAAAGTCGAGGGGTTGCACGAAATCAACCTCATTGGGGATTGTGCCGTTGTACTCAATGCAAACTATTTTCGGCTGAAAATCGTGAATTGACTCAAAGACGTGATAGTCACAACCGTCAATGTCGATCGAGACAAGATCAACGTCGCGCGGGCAGCCAGCGCGCTCAAGCAGCGAATCTAACGAATTCTCGCCAGATACCCCGACAAAAGATTTCAACTTGATCACCGTGTCCTCTGGGAAGTTCTCGCAGAGCTTGGCGAATCTTTTCGGGTCTGGCTCGATGAGCACAGCGTGATAGCCCTCGTTGCGAATCAGACAGCAGGTATTGGAGAGGTACACTCCATCCCACGCCCCGAACTCCACGCACCAGCGGCTGAGCTCATGAGTCTCGCTGATTCTCCGAAGAACTTCCGCGATGATGCCATCCTCACCGTTTTGAGAATGAACGTTGCGGCCAAAGGTCGCCAAACTCTCCGGTGGCTTCATTCGCCCCCCTGTGCGTTCATCCACGTAGGATACTCTGACCGCGGCGGGTCTGATTGGTTACGCCTTAATCCACCGCGACCGTCCAATGACCAATCGGTTCGTCATCGAAATCTCCTTGTCGAACACGACTCGGCCGTTCTTTCGGTGATTGACAGACATGTGGACGAGTCGAACCACACTTACGGCGAAGTTTGCAACTTGATCGCGCTGGAAGTCGACCGGTGTGCCGCAGGCGACCTCGAGAATGACGCGTGAGACGACCAGGTAGCGCGATGAACTTGCGACGGGTCATGTCTAAACTCGCGAGATTTCGAGCCGCCTTCTTAGTTGCAACGGCGAGTCGGTTCTTATACGGGTGAGGGCTTCCGCGGATGTCACCCGTAAAGGTTCTGGTTGTCGCCGACGCGAGAGTGAAGGTTTGTGACCCTTTCAAGCACAATTTCAAAACGTGCGTGTGATCTAAGGCCACTCAAAGTACGTGAATCGCGCTTGTTATGATTGCCAACAATTCCTCTGGGCATTCGTTCAAGGTGACTTGGGAATCATTATGATTCGGCGACTATTTCGTTGACATGCGCTAAACGAGGGATTCGAGGTTCCAATGCAGATCGTTCGGAGTGAGCAACAACCGTCGAAAACGATACGAATTAGGTCGTAGTAGTTATGGGCGAAGATGCTGAGAACTCAGAAGAAGCAACGACGCATCTCTTGTCGGGCACCGTTGCCGTAATCGTGACGCACGTTAGGGGAACTGGCCCGGCCATTCACCTTGAAACGTATCTGACACAACAATGTCCGAAAGTTCTTTCGATTTTTCACCCGCTTGTCTACGAATCGCCGGCGATGTCGAGCTACCGACTATTCGAGGATGGAAAGCTGGTCGAAACAGGCCAGCATTTGCTGAGGGGGGCCGAACCTGTCATCCGCCTTCAAGAAGTCATACTCACAATTCGCTGGGTTCGTCAATTCTCTCCTAAAAGTGACCTCTTCATCGGAGTCGACGCGTTGAACTGCATCGCCGGAATCATGTTGCGGGCAATGAAACACACAAAGCGCGTTATCTTCTACGTGATCGACTGGTCACCCAAGCGCTTCGACAACAACATCCTTAATGGCATCTATCATCTTTCCGATCGTGTGGCAGCGCTGTTCGCAACTGAGACATGGAACGTATCGCCCGCGATTGACCAAGGTCGCTGGCACGGTACCTTCTGGTCACTGATTGGTAGGTTCTCTCAGAAGCGCACAAGAATTGTAGAAATCGGTGTTGTCCGAGTTAATTCTGAGATCGCAAATGGGCCTCGACTTCCGAACCGGCTCGTGTTTCTCGGTCACTTACTCGAGAAGCAAGGATTGCAACACGTGATCGCAGCGCTACCACTAATCGCGGAGTCTTTCAGCGACGTAGACCTCGTCGTAATTGGAAGCGGACCGTACCAAGCGGCATTAGCGGAGATGGCTCATAACGTTGGAGTTGAGAATCGCGTGAGATTCACGGGATACATCGAAGACGAGGACGAAGTCTTGCAACTTCTCAGTTCCGCTTCCATTGGCCTTGCAACGTATCTTGAGTCCGAGGAGTCGTTCACACAGTTTGCTGATCCGGGCAAATTGAAAAACTACTTGGCTGCCGGTCTTCCCATTGTTATGACCCGCGTACCGTACAATGCCGATTCGCTTGAGGAGTCGGGTTGTGCAGTCCTAGTGAAAGGCACTGTCGAGGAGGTCGCTCGCGGAATCTGCTTGTTACTTTCAGAGAACGACCGTGAGCGTGACTATCGGCGGACTAGCGCGTTCAACATGATGAAGGGCTTGGATTGGGAGTCCATTTTTGCTGATGCACTAACTCCAATCGATTCTCGTTGGAAACCGAAGTGACGTTTCCCGAACCCACCGATGGACCAACTTGACCTTTAGACTCATGTCTGAAATGGTTAGCATTCCGTAACACGCGGTATACATTGGCTTGTTGATCTAGAAACTGAGGTTTTAGAATGCAATTGGATAAAGAGTCGACGATCTTGGTGACGGGAGCCGGTGGATTCATCGGAGGTCATCTGATGGCTGAACTGATTCGGTCTGGTCACCAGTCGGTGCGCGGGGTTGACATTAAGCCACTTGAGGAGTGGTACCAATTGCCGTCTCAAGTGGAAGCAATTCAATCTGATTTGTCGCTTATTGACGCTGCAAATCAGGCCGTTAGTGGAGTTCGCTACGTGGTGAACTTAGCGGCAGATATGGGTGGAATGGGTTTCATCGAGAACAACAAGGCTCTTTGCATGCTGACCGTCCTCATCAATACGAATCTTCTTCAAGCTGCTCGACACGGAGAGGTGGAGCGCTATTTCTACTCATCGTCGGCGTGTGTTTACGCCTCAGAACATCAGACCAAGACCGACGTGACCGCATTGAAGGAGTCGGACGCGTATCCGGCAATGCCGGAGGATGGATACGGATGGGAGAAACTCTTCTCAGAACGGATGTGCCGTCACTTTCGTGAAGATTTTGGTGTCGCTACCCGAATAGCGCGTTATCACAACATCTATGGGCCGGAAGGTACTTGGCAGGGCGGCAGAGAAAAAGCGCCTGCGGCTATTTGTCGCAAGGTGGCTGAGGCCAAACTAACTGATCGCAAGGACATAGAGATTTGGGGTGATGGTCTTCAAACCCGTAGTTTCACTTACATCGATGACTGCCTTAAGGGCACGCTGCTACTACTTACTGGCGACTATGTTGAGCCGCTGAATGTCGGCTCCGCCGAGTTGGTCAGCATTAATCAATTGGTCGACATTGTCGAGGAGATAGGGGCCGTTTCTCTTGAACGGCACTACGATCTTGACGCTCCTAAAGGAGTGCGTGGCCGAAATAGTGATAACACGCTGATACAAGAAGTTTTTGGATGGCAACCTTCAACGCATCTGCGCGACGGACTCGAAGTGACGTATCGATGGGTTTACGACCAACTGGCGGCACAACTTTCAGCCTGAGCGATCATGGCGCTAGTCCAGCGACTTCACGCTTCGTTGAGTGCAAGCTTTCGCTGGAGTATCTGAAGTATCGACGAATTGCCACATCGCACGTCGGTATGTGTTCGACGTGGTACCGCAAGTTCATTCGGCGTAACGGTCATATATTGACGTACGACGAGTGTCGTCACGTCGTCGGCGATCACGGAAGGTGCGGTCCCCACGGCCCGGTACTCTCGGGTGAAGATGTCTAGGACGTTGAGCGGTTTCAGTTGCTTGACGTCACGGGCGAGATTTCATGATGGCACACAAAAGGTCGTTTCCTAGACGACGAGTAGCCAGGATCGATTTACGCCACGATGGATCGCTGTGACTCATGCGCTTCTCACTAACGGGCACGCACCTACATGAACAAACGTCAAAGTCATCTTTCGACAATTTCAGTTGTCCATGGGTGATTGCTCGCGACAGGCCATGGGTCCGGACTTTTGTTTGACAGCTTATGGAACAATTTTGTGACACTAGTTCAGAGTGATCAGAGAATCTACAGCTTGGTTCGGATGGAACCTCTCACAACTCCCATTCATGGGTGCAACAAGGTCCCTGACGTCACTGAAGGGAACTCGTTGAAGAGGCATTTCCGATCAACCTCGGTCCTCGTGGGACTGATTGTCCCATTAAGTGGACGTCATTTAATCAAACAACTAAATCTACTTAGTGAATTCGTAAAGACCGCAACCGAATGCAGCGTGCTCAACAACATCGACTCCGCAGTCTTCCAGGAACTCACCCTGGTCAGTGATGGCCGAGAAGGAGACCAGCGTCAATTCGGAGAAGGCCTTCAGAACTGTGCCAGGTGATAGGACTCGACAAGCATTGAATTGGACACACTCCACTCCCGTTGGAACCGAGAATAGGAGTCTGCCACCAGGCTGTAGAACCCGAACAAGTGCAGCCATGAACTTGAGGTGAGCTGACGGGTCAATCGGATCCCCGTACCTACCAAGACCGAAGTGTTCGGCAGCGTGCAGGGACGACAGCGATGGGATCGAATCACTCTCTATACCGCTCAGTGTCGTTGCATCGGCTTGTAGGAAACTCAGCCCGGTCATCGATACGGGCCCTGGCCTAATATCGATTACGGTAACTGACTTGAAACTCAGCACGTGAGCAACGAATCCATCCAAACGTGATCCGATGTCCATATGGTGGCTCGGATTGAAGGCGAAGACTCGCTTCGCGGCCCAAATGTCCTGGTAAAAATAGTGGGCGTCAATCTCACCTGCCGATTCGAATCGATCAGCAAGCACGGGATACAGTGCCGATAGTCTGGCTCTTCCGTTGACGTCGCCTACCAATCGGTTGAATTTTCTCCAATCAGAGAAGAATCGGGGCAATCCCTTGATTGCGTTTCGTGTCCGATGAGGGTAAACATCAATTCCAAATAGATCCAACAGCGCCCAACTAATTTGATATGCCCGAGATCGATCTCGAATTCGTGGAATTCGCTGACTCAGCGGCGCAGGATCCTTCGTTGCATCATCCATTTGTTCCATCTTTCATCCTCCGAAATCGTCGGACCAATTCCTCCATCACCTTTCACCTTGTCCATAAACAATCGACACGATACGTTCCCATCTCATTCTGAACCGTCGGTGACTATGGGATTCAAACTGCCCTCCAAAGTTTGCTCCTCAGAACTACTAGCCCATCGCTTCAGCCAGCCCCTCGACACAAGGATCTCCAGAACACCGATCGAGGACAATCCCAATGCCAACATCGGATGTCTCACGAGCCGATCGGGTCGGCGCGCGATTAACCACGCGCGGCGGCGCGACGAGAAACACAGTGCTGCACGCTCAGGATGCCTTTCCCAGAACACTTGAAAACTCTTCGAATAATGAGTCTTCTTCTTCATGAGTTCGTTAAGGTTCGCCCGACCTTCGTCGTGTTCAATGGATGCCGCGATCTCGCGCACGCCGCCAAACTGTCGAATTCGTTCGTCCAAATCCCAATCCTCAGCACCAATTAGCCCAACGTCAAATCCTCCAATTGTTAGAAACTGTGCTGTCCTGAAACATCGGGCGCCCTGAAGCCACCAGACGCCCTTGTAAAAGGAGCGTTCGAATCCCCTGACCCGTGCCCAGTAGCTCTCTCCGATGTCAACTTCTGGGATGACGAGGGCCGCGTCGCGTTCAGTGAAGGTCTTGACACAATCCTCCAAGACGGTGCGCGTTAGCTTCATATCGGAATCGATGAAGACGACGTATTCCCCTAAGGCTCTCAGGGCCCCTGCGTTTCGCTGTGCCGATCGACTCGCCAAAGAACGAACCACGGTTGCACCGCAGGAAGTAGCGATGTCAATCGTGGCGTCTGAACTTCCTCCGTCACACACCACAACATTTTGCGCGGCGTACGTCTGATCGTTAATACTCGCGAGGCATTGTTCAATCACCGAAGCGGAGTTATAGGTTGGGATGACAACGCTAATAGTGGTCGGCATTTAGTCTCCCTTCACCTCCCCAACATCCGAGGTATGCGATAACCAACGGCGTTGCATTCTGCTTCGAATCGCTACGGGGTAGAGCCGCGAACTCTTCAACTTTATCGTCCATGGCCCCGCTGAACATTCTCAACCCGCAGGAGGACCGACAATTACCTATTCGACTTCGACCACTTAGTCGGACGCGGCGGACATATAGCCATTACTTCTCCCAAAGACCTTCTCCGTCCGGTTCCGTGATTCGACGAACCCTCTGAGATTGAAGGGGCGACAAATCAAAGGTGGAAATGGCAGGTTGCTTTGATGCAAGAAACGGTCCAATCTCATTCAATCAAATTGTCAAACCGACGTCATTTTCAGAGAATGGGCCAAATGAATGTGACCGTTGCGGGAATCTTGAAGGGCTCGCCCGAGTCGACTTGGCGCAGCCCAACCGTTGACAACGAACGGGTGAAATAGGTCAGCGCGTCTCAACGCTTGACAATTCTGCGTCGATACCACACACCAAAAGCACTAGGCCCCCTCATAAGAGGGGGCCTAGTGCAATGTGGATGAGTGTTATTAATACTTCGCGAAGTAATTCACCCTGCAAGTCTTGCCGTTGGCATCGCGGATCGTGAAGGTGTAGTGGCCCGGACGCGAATTAGCGGGGGTCGTTACTTTTACGATTATCAAGTTGCCGTAGTCGTGTTGGACACCAACCCTGGTGCCACGATCATTGCTGGTGACCCTCGGTTGAGCGTAGAACCCGTGACCCGTTATGGCGAGCCTTACGGTCCTGCCAATAATCGCGTCACTGTGCACCTTGTTGGCGAACAACCTTCCCGGACCAGACGGCGTCGTCGTGGTCGTTACCGCGATTGTCGTGGTCGTCGCTCCAGTGGCCGTGGTCGTGGTCGTGCCCCCACTAACAGTTGTCGTTGTTCCGCCACCGCCGCCAGCAG
>Ga0302319_10002107_pt1 | contig 43529 bp, 25 predicted proteins | sample Bog_T0_2_FD_203319 | JGI IMG/M metagenome (GOLD analysis project Ga0302319, IMG submission 203319) | Peat permafrost microbial communities from Stordalen Mire near Abisko, Sweden - Bog_T0_2 | ecosystem: Environmental > Terrestrial > Soil > Wetlands > Peat | place: Sweden: Abisko, Stordalen Mire...
GACGATTGGCCGGGCTCATCCCAAAATCGCGGGTTCCCGGCCAGGCGGGGTCCACGCGCGGAGGCGCGCGTGGGCGCGGTTGACGAGGCGTCAACCGCCGCACGCGAGGGCGCGTGCGCTCCCCGAGCCCAACCCCGGCAGCGAATGGCCGTAGCCCGATTCCACTGCAAATGGCGAAGAACCATGACGCCGGGGTTATTTTGAACCTTCCGGTGGCAGGCGCGGCGCGCACGGAGTGACGCGCGCCACCACGCCGGGCGCGCGGCAGGTCTTTGCAATTCCATTGCCGATTTCGAAATCCGCCTTGAAACCTGGCTTTTAAATTTTCAAATCATCATATCCAGATACGTTGATTTTTTATTTGCATCGCCGGGAAATTCGGCTAATTTGGGTTTCGTTAACCGGAGATTAATCCATGCAATCCATTCGTGACATTTATGCCCGGAAAATGGCGGCCCACCAGCCGGTCATTTCGTTTGAGTTTTTCCCCCCCAAGACCGATGAGGGGGACCGGATGCTGCTGGAGAAGCAGATTCCCGCCCTGCTGGCTGCCCGCCCGGATTTTTGTTCCGTCACCTATGGCGCCGGTGGCAGCACGCGCGAGAAGACCCTGCGGATTGTGGATCGCGTCCAGCGGGAACACGGTTTGCCCGCGCTGGCCCATCTCACTTGCGTCAACCATACCCGGGAGGAAGTCGGCGGCCTGCTGGAAAAAATCCGGGCGCTGGACTGCCGGAATATTCTCGCCCTGCGGGGGGATCCGCCGGGGGGCATGGCGTTTCAGCCGACCCCCGGGGGGTTTGAATTTTCATCCCAACTGGTTCAATTCATCCGGGAGCATGGCGATTTTTCCGTGGGCGTGGCGGGCTTTCCCGAGGGGCACATTGCGTGTCCGGCGGGCAAGCAGGCCGACTGGCGGCATTTGCAGGCGAAGGTGGACGCCGGAGCGGACTTTGTGGTGACACAGCTCTTTTTTGACAATGCGGACTATTTTGAGTTTCGGGATCATCTGGCCGGCAAGCTGGGCGTGAAAGTGCCGCTGGTGCCAGGCGTGATTTCGATCCTGAGCGCCACGCAGATCACCAAGTTCACGCAGCTTTGCGGGGCGAAGATTCCACCGGCGCTGCGGTCTCAATTGGACGCGCTGGGGGCGGATGACGAGGCGGCCATGAAGTTTGGCATTGATTACGCCACCCGCCAGTGCGAGGAATTGCTGCGCGCCGGGGTGCCGGGGCTGCATTTTTACACGCTCAACAAAGCCCCGGCGACGGTGCAAGTGTTGAAAAACCTGGGTTTGGCATAGGCATTTACGATTTACAATTTACGATTTACGCGGGTATTGGCGGGTGGAATTTTTGCCGCGGCCACGCCTTGGCACCAGCTTTAACGTGAACTCTCCAACCGATGCCTGCGGCGATTTAAACGCGCGCGTAAATCGCAAATCGCAAATTTAAAAAGAATTTATTATTTGTTTGAACGCTTTCCCGGCAGCATGGTCAAACCTTATGTCTGACCTTGAGCCTTTTGCCGCCGGCGACGCCAAAGCTGCGAAAGTCTTTTCTTCCTCAACGGGGCGGCGTCGCCGTTCGTCCCGACATTTTTTCGCCGCCGCGGGCACCAACCCCGGCGGCGAAATTTTTTATTCGCGGAATTGACTGGCGGATGGGCCGGTTTATAGTTGGGCGCATGAGAGCCTTGCTTTCACTGGTATGCGCCGCAACTCTGGGCCAGGTTGCTTGGGGGGAGGGAATAACGCAAGTGACCTTGGGTAACCACACCTACACGAACATCTCCAAGGTTTATATTGGTGCCGGCAATCGCGTGATCATTCTTTTTCCAGGTGGCGGCACTTCTGCGATGCTGGACAAATTACCCCAGGATTTTCTGGGGTCGTGGGGGATTGGCCAGGACAAGCAGGCCGCCGCGAATACGGCAGTCGAGGAGCAAGCCGCGAAAAACCTGGACCGGGCCATTCAAAGCGGTTGTTTTCGCAAGGTGCATGGGGTGGTGTTTGATACGCGCAAGCAGCAGTCCGGCTGGGTGATGTTTCAAAATGTGAAGGTCTATCAGATCGTAACCGATGGCGCGTTGGTGAACTCCACTCCAAATGACGATTCCACCATCGTGCCCATTTTGGTCCGGAATCTGCCGGCCACGGTTGGCGACAGTGATTACATCAGCTTTGTAGGGTTGCCGGATGGAACCTACAGCTATGAAAACAAGCGGGGTGATGACCGGGTGGTGCGGGCTTATGATGTGGGCCAAATTTGCGACCGGTCGGAAATCCCGGAGTCGGTTTTGTCGGGAGCCAGGGCCTATGACGTTCCGGTGGGACGCAATGACCGGGAAGCCATGGCGCGCGATGTGGTGGCCTCGCTGCCGGAAAGCGAGGACTTGGCGGTATCCGGTTCGGGTTTTTTCATCACTGAAGATGGATATTTCATCACCAACGCGCATGTGGTGAAAAATGCGCACCGGGTTAAGATCAAGCAGTCCGGGAACGTGTTGCCCGCCGTGGTGGTGCGGGAGGATGCCTTGGATGATCTGGCGCTGTTGAAGGTGGCGGGGAATTTCAAGCCGTTGGGGATTGCCACGAACGAGGTGGACCTTGGGCAGGCGGTGTTTACGATTGGTTTCCCAGATATCCGGTTGCAAGGGACAGAACCCAAGTACACGGATGGGAAGATCAGCAGCCTCAATGGCCTCAAGGATGATCCGACGGAATATCAAATCAGTGTGCCGGTGCAGCCCGGCAATTCCGGCGGTCCCTTGGTGGACGCGAACGGGAATGTGGAGGGGGTGATTGTGGCGCGGCTGAATGATTTTGCAGCCCTGGCTTCGGTTGGCAGTCTGCCGCAAAATGTCAATTATGCCATCAAGAGCAGCGTGTTGACTGCTTTCCTGCGCCAGACGCCGGAAGTGAAGCCGCCGGTGGCAGTATGGCCAGGCGGTCCGGCGGTCCAAACGGTGAAGCAGGCCGTGGCAATGGTCTTGGTGTATTGAACCCGAACTCCGAAGTCGGGGAATACATTTGTCATCGGTTGTGGCTGGATGTGCTACGCGTGCGGCCGCTTTGCGCACGGACGCCCGAAAATCACTCGGACCCTTTGCGTGCGTTTGAGGTTTTCGGCGAGGGCGCGGAAAACCACACGCGGGACGCGTGTGCTCCCCGGGCAACTTCGGGTTGAAGGAAAATGGTGCGCGCGGCGAGGGTTGAACTCACAACCTTCGGCTTCGGAGGCCGACGCTCTATCCAATTGAGCTACGCGCGCAAACTGCTATTCAACAACGACTTGAGAATGATTTTAAACCGGCCCGATTTCCGGCTTGGAACCCGCTTTTGTAACCCTATACTTCAGGCATGAGCTCGAATCATCTGGGATGTATTATGCGCTCTTTAATCGTCACGGCAAGCAAATCCGTAAGCGCATGAAAACCACTGATCCGGCATTGGCGCGGCGGGGAGCGCACGCGCCCTCGCGTGCGGCGGTTGACGCCTCGTCAACCGCGCCCACGCGCGCCTCCGCGCGTGGACCCCGCCTGGCCGGGAACCCGCGATTTTGGGATTGGCCCGGCCAATCGTCTTAGCGCAGGCTTCCAAGCCTGCTGTGGCCAAGCCGAGCTTCGGCTCGCAGGTTTCCAAACCTCCGTGCCGTGGCCTTTCAAAAACGGATGCGAACGTGTATGCCCCCCTGCTAGCCACTGGCTTCCTCCTCTTATTCCACTGAAAACAGCGAGGAACCAATAAGCGCCACCGTCTTGCAACCCCTGCCGCTCCGTCCCTGCCAAATCGTCCATCATAAAAAACTCGCAAAAATATTTCATTGCGCCCCAAGCAGTTGCGAAAAATGCGTTAGCCGCTAACAACCCGGTTTTTGGGAAAGCTGCTATCCTCCTCCCGGATGGAGATGCCCCATCGCGCTAAAATCAAAGCCCGGGCGGGCCCCCATGTTCCGCCCCCGCAACGTCGGCCAGGCCAATTCGCCTCCCGCGAACGCTCCATTGTGCCTATGAATCATCGTCATCGTCATCCTCGCCGGAAAAGGTTGGTGGCATGCCCATCGCATCAGGCATCACGCATTACGCATGATCCCCCCAAAAAATATCAAAAAAGCCCTAAATATCACCTTTTACACTTTGAAAACGCCAAAATAACACCAGCCAAACCCCAGATGTCGCCACCCGCATTCGGCCACTGAAACCTGAAACCTTCAACCTGAAACCTTTTTTGAAAACCCCCGTAATAACACTTTTTACGCTTTGAAACCGTCATGGATACACCTCAAGGATACCCGCCGGTCAGCAACCAGCAACCAGCATCCGGCGTCGCTTTGCGGAACCCTGAAACCGCACCCCCACTCCGCCCAGATCCGGGCCCCAAAACCAACCCCGTGGCCGCCAGGGCCTCGCTCCAGATTCGCAAAATAAACATGTCCCACCCCAAACATCGCAGCAAAGTTGCCCCGCACACCTCCCCGCACGAACCTCGCACCCGACTGGCACAGGTCGCCGGAGTGAAGGCGTTGCTGGAGCAGGCGGATAAACAATTGCGTGCCGTTATGCAAGCGGAAGCCCTCATCGCCGAGTCCCCCGTGGAGGTGCAGTCGGCCATTGAATCCGCCACCCGGTCCATTGGCGAGGCGTTGGCCATGCTGGAACCCAGCCTTCCCCAGCAACCACCAGCGTCTGCACCACCGCCTCCGGGCGGGCCGACGCGGCAGCAGGGGCAATTCCTGGCCTTCATCGCAGATTATGTCCTGCGGAACGAATCGGGGGTCGCTCCCAGCCACGCGGACTTGCAGCGGTTTTTCAACCTGACGCCACCGTCGGTGAATTCGATGCTGATCCGGTTGGAGCAACGGGGATTCATTCGTCGTATCCCCGGCAAGGCGCGGGCCATTGAAATCACCTGCCCAGCGGATTGGATTCCTCCGCTGGACCGCCCCTTCAAATTCTGACACACTCCTGAAATTCACCGCTGATAAATGATTTACCCCAAACGTCTCATCGAAGTTGACCTGCCGATCAAGCGCATTTCTGCGCATGCGCGGCGGGAGAAGTTCATCCGGCATGGGCATATTTCCACGCTCCATATCTGGTGGGCGCGGCGGTCGCTGGCGGCGTGCCGGGCCGTCATTTGCGCGGCGTTGTGGCCGGACCCGGCGAATGTACACTGCCCGGCGGCGTTCATCCAGCAGGCACGGGAGTCCACGTTCGGCGAAACCAAAGTCTCCCGCGTGGGCGAAACCGCCTTGGATCGGGTGCATCAGAGCATGATCCTCTTCGCCGCCGGTCGCAGCGAGGCGCTGAAACGCTTCCTGGTGGACGATGGCATCGGCAACGATGCCCGTTTCTGGAGCCTGGCCCAGGCCCTGTCCGCCCTATATCCCTCCAGCACGGAGGAAAAGCGCTGGGGGGATGGCGTGCTGGCCCGCAAGAAAGGACTGGGATTTTGATCAACTAATCCATTATGGGACCATTCTGATATGACAGAACCAATTACACAGATTGTTCCGATTATCTTGGGCGATACTGACCAGCTAAACTTGTGGAAGAAACTGAGATCGGCGGTGGACCTTTCCCCAACGGCGCAGATGCGCGAAGGGATTTTGGCAAATATTGCTGAAATTGTGGCCCAAATCCAAAATGTTCTCACCAAAGCGGACATTGTGATTTTGATGGCTGGCGCAGCGTGGAGCAAAAAATACTTGATGCAGGGGCTAAATGCCATCAGTCCGTTGTTGCGGGATCTAAAATTGCCTCTGGGATTGGTGGTGGTTTTTGAGTCAGCGGAACAGAGTTCAGATTTCGGAGGACGCCTTCAAAAAATGGGAGTCGAAGTCTTAGGCGATAATAATTCGACTCAGTTGAGTCGAGTGTTAGAGAAATTCGCGCAGGAAATACAAAATGGTTCCCGGCTGCCCGTTGCCAGCTATGCAGATCTGGCAGTGTCAGCGGTGCTTGAGGCCGCCATCGGTGCGAAAAGTTTACCGTCTGCGGCGGTGTCTGAATCTGCTGCCGCTACTGACCTCGTGGATGCGACTATCGTCACCCAGAGCCCTGAGGCGGAGGTTTCATCGCAGGAGGAAGACGACCAGGGCGAAGCAGGGCAGCAGCAGTTACTAAGTTTCGAGGAACTAAACAGCTCGGAATTCACCAGTTATGCCTGGCGCGTGCTTGAGGTAGCTCGACGGTTGGGAGACGTTCGTCCCAGGTCCCAATCATGCACACTGCGGCGTTTGCTGGCGTCGTTGTTTCTTCACGGGTTCGCTTATGATGAGAATGCAGGCGCATGGCTTTTGTCACAAATCCCACTGACGCCGAATCAGGTCCAATGGCGATTGGAATCACTGTATCCCGTGATTGCACGGAATCAGTCATTTGACACTCTATTAAAGTTGGAAACGGACGTGTCCCCGTTCATGACCAAAACTTTAAGGAGGACGATTGATTTGGCGCGTCGTTTAGCGACGGAGGATCGCACGGGTCGGGAGACAAAGAGAATCTCCGTTCGGCACCTCCTGGGAGCGACCCTGGCACCCATCAATAGCGGCACAAGTGCTGTAAAGCTGCTTAAAAGCTTCCACTTGGATGTGGATAAAACCCTGGTTAATTTGATACAGGAACTGGCTGCCTGGGGCGTCAAAGATGACATAAAAGTGTGGCAGTCGGTTTTAAATGTGGTGTGGGCACAGCCGGAAGTGCCACGGCTGCCAAATTATAGTTCAGACTCGGTAACTGGGCCAGATCTGATCGGAATTACCCGCGAAGTTGAGGCCATGGCTTCCTTGGCATGCGCGTGGTCCGTGGAACCGCCATTGTCAATCGGGCTGTTCGGGGAGTGGGGGTCGGGCAAGTCTTTCTTCATGCAACAGATGAAGGAACGAGTCCGGCAGATCGCCACAGAGGCGCGCAAGGCGGGCAAAGCCGGCAAAGGGCAGAAGGAGTTCGGGTATTACCGGAACATCGTGCAAGTGGAGTTCAATGCCTGGCACTATGTGGAAGGAAACCTTTGGGCCAGCCTGGTGGAACATATCTTTTGCAATTTGCGGCTGGAAGGCATAGGTGAGGAAAATCTGGACTCTGAGCAGCACATTCGCAGTCGTTTGGAAAAGCTGCTCGGGGAGTTGAAGGGGAAAAATGCGGAGGCTGACCAGAAGCAACTGGAAGCTCAGGAGTTGAGCCGGGAAGCGGAGGAAAAGAAAACGCAGTCGGAAGCACAGGCCGAGAAGCTTCAAGCTGAGGCCGAGGAAGCAAAAAAACGCGCAAGCAAGGCGGAGGAGGAGCAACGGGATGCGGAACTAAAAGCAGCCACAAAACAGCGGGAAGCTGATGATTTGGCAAACCGGCGGGAAAGTTTTGGAATCAAAGACATAATTGAGGAAGTCCAAGGCTCGGCGGAGATACGCAAGTGGGTAGGGAAGGACATGGAGACTTTTGGTTTTACAAGCGAGCGAATGGCCACAGTGCAGGGATTGCGTGAATCACTTAAGGAGGCAACCGAAACCAGCACGATTCTGGGTGAGGGCATCAAAATCCTCATAAACGACAAGCAGCGTTGGCGGCTGCTTGTCTGGGTGATTGCTGTGCCAACGATTTTGGCGGGGCTGGTGTGGATCGGCGGTTGCTTAATTAAACATCAAAGTGCGCCTTGGTTGCAATCGATCATTGCGTTGGTTTCATCGCTTGGTGCGGTCATCACTGGCGTGGTGGGAGGCTGGAAGCGTTATTCCCAAAAGCTCCAACCCATTGTAGCGGCAGTAAAAAGATTGCGGCAGCAGCGGGAAATCCTGGAGTTGCGAGTGGAAAAGTCCAGGCAGGAACGGGCGGAAACCGCCGCCAAATTGGACACGGAAGCCCGGAAAAAACGGCTTGAGGTCGCCACGGAGACGAAGCTCGCTGCGCAAAAAATGGCCGAGGCGGAATCGGCCCGCCTGGCGGCGAAGCAGAAGCAAGCTGAAGCGGACCGGGCTAAAGAGGCAGCCCAAACCGCGCGGGTTGAAGCGGAAAGATTACAGGCCGAGGCCGGAGCCTTGATGCCCGAACGCCGTATAGCCGCCTTTATCGAAGACCGGGCAGGCGCAAAAGATTATCGTCAACATCTTGGTGTTCCGGCGCTCATACGCAGGGATTTTGAGAAGCTTTCCGCAATGTTCAACACCCAAAGAGATGACGAAAGCCTTGGACGGGACGCTAAAATAAACAATGACCCTTCGATAGTGAACAGGATTATTTTGTATATCGACGACCTGGACCGATGCCCGCCGAAGGAAGTGGTGGAAGTTCTGCGGGCCATTCACTTGTTGCTGGCGTTTCCGCTGTTCGTCGTAATTGTGGCGGTAGATGCCAGGTGGATGAAACTGTCGTTACGAGATCAATTCTCGCTCATGCTAACTTCACCCAACAATGAAGGTGCCAACCATGCGAAAGTGAAGGAAGATCAACTGGCGCTAGGTCCGCTTGCGACGCCGGATGATTACTTGGAAAAAATCTTTCAGGTCCCATTCTGGATTCGTCCGCTGAACAAAAGCAGCTGCGAGAATTTAGTGGACGAATTGACAAGGCATGACGCGGAGGACCAGAACCCTGCTCCAAGTATCAAGGATAGGCCTAAAACAACACCGGTTGTGACGGCGAATCCAGGCCAGGGAAACGAGGTCCCAACGCCAGGCAATGCTGGTCGCCGAGGCGAATCCGAAAACCCCGTCACTGGTGAGAAGCTGCCCAGTGGCAGCTTACCGACTGCCGCGAAGCCGCCGGAAATAATCGCCCCCGGCACAACTTTCAAATGGAGTCCCGTTGAAGCCAGTCCCCGCACATTAAAACTTCTGAAAGAAGAGCGCGAATATATGGTGGAACTCGCGGCGATAATCGGACGGTCACCGCGATCCGTGAAGCGTTTTGTGAACTGCTATCGGCTCCTGAAGTTGGCCTTGGACAAGGGTGATCCAGCCCAGTCAAACCGGAATGGTACATTTCGGGCAACTATGTTACTGTTGGCGATGGTAACAGGACTTCCTGATATCGCACCCGCGCTTATTGCCGACTTGCGGCAAGCGGAGTTGACCATCTCACCTGTTGAATGGGCCCAGGAGGCGGCTAAAGGGTTGCACATTGGCAAACGGGAAAGGTGGGGAGACATGATGCAGGCAATTGTGAGAATTGTCGCTGTGTCAAACGTGTCCACGATTGCTCCGCTGGTGGAAGCTTCCTATCTGGTTGACCGGTTTTCGTTCAGCCCGGTAAGGTCGCACTTTTCGCAAGGGCAGCAGCAGGATCAATCGGAATCATGATGATGGCTACGGACTATTCGCGTCGCAGCATCTGGAGCAGTGCGGGGTAGTCGATTTTGGCATTGTGCCGTTTATCCACGGGCAGTCGTTTCTCAAATCGGATATCATCCAAGAGTGCCCAGTCCAATTCCCGCGCCAGATCCTGACGGACACGTTCGTTGAAGGCCGGGCCCGCTTCAATGGCCAACAGACGTTTTTGCTCGTAATTCACGAATGCCGCCCGTCGGATCGAGGGTTGTTCCATGGCCACGCATTCGACGGCGAAGGGGTAGATTTCCCCGCGCGCATCCCGGACTTTGGCGCTACAGCGCCCCAACAACCACAAACGTCCCGCTTGATCCAGCCGCCCTGCATCGCCGGTGCGGTGCCAGGTTTCGGCACCAACTCGAAATTTGGTTTCCTCATTTCCGCGCCCCTGCAAATAGCCTTTGAGCACATGATCTCCGGCCACCACGATTTCGCCGGTCTGCCCAGGGGCGAGTTTCATGGCCGCAAACTCATCCACCGTGAACGAACCCAGTGGCTGCCCCCAAGTATCACGGATGATTTGCAAACGGATTTCCGCGATGGAAACACCTGACAACAGCCCGGCTCCCCGGCGCATGGCCTGACGGTCGGCGGCGCTGATTTCGCGCGCGATCAAATGCGCAATGGGTTCAGCCTCGGTCGAGCCATAGACGGCCGCCACCAGGCAAGTGGGCGCGACGGCGTGCAACTGGTCAAGCAGGCGCAAGAAGACCGGCGCGCCGCCCGTGAAGATCTTCCGAAACCGGGTGAATGCCGCGCGCGTTTGGCCACCGCCTTCAAGCAGTCGCTCAAAGAATGCTGGCGACGCGGCGCAGCGGGTCACCCCAAGGCGTTGGATTTGGTCCAAAATCGGCCCCGGGCGCACCCACCCCGGAGATTTCAGGTCGGCATCTGGAACCACGCTCGTAACTCCGGATGCAAGGTTCGCCAGCAGGAAAACCGGCAGGGTGGTCAAATCCACTTCGCCGGGAACCAGTTGGATGTGGCGTGCCAACACTTTGTGCTGGGCCCGCAGAAAACCATGGGTGCGAATGGCGGCCTTGGGCATTCCCGTGCTGCCGCTGGTGAATGTGAGCAAAGCCCCTGCGTCATGGGCACAAGGTTCGCAGGTGGCCAACGGCATTTCGCCGCCAATTTTCACCAGTGAGGTGGCTCCGGGAAACCATGGGCCGACGACGAATTGACGCGGCACCCGACGCAGTGCGGGCGATACCAACCGCAGCAAATGGGCTTTCGGACTCGCGATCAAAGCCCGGGGCGGCTGCAATTCGCAGCAGCGTTCAATGTGCCGGCGACCCGCCGAAGGATCCAGAAACATGGCCACGGCTCCAATCCGAAACACGCCCAGCAGCACCGCATACAGCTCTGCCGACATCGGATGAAAAATCAGAACCGGATCGCCGGCAACGAGGCCGGACTTTTTCAACCGCGCAGCGATATGAGCGGATTGGCGATCCAACTCGGCAAAGCTCGTGAAGACATCCTTGCCGCGCTTGGTTTCAATAATGGCGGCGGCTTGCGGACGCTGCCGGACTTGTTCCCGGAGGACTTCAACGAGATTCATGGCAAAAGCAGGCGGGAATACAAGGTGTAACGCCGGAAGGGCCGGGCATAGTGCCCGCTCAGGTTCAGCGAATTATTGCGCTCGTGCATCAGGGCGTGGATGACGCGGCGAAATCCTTGGGCCCGCGCGGCCTGCTGGCATTTGGCCACCAATACATTTCCCAGCCCCGCGTAAGTCCGACCGGGCAGGACCGCCACCGTCTTCAATACCACGGTGTCCACCACCTGCCCACGCCTGGCCTGGGCGAGATCAGGTATCGCAAAAACAAATCCCACGGCCCGGCTTTGGTGTTCGGCGAGAATCACCAACTCGGGACGAATGTGGGCGCGAATGGGTTCGTATTGGGCGATGAAGTCGGCTTCCGCCAGCGGCGTGTAGAGAAAGTTGCTTTGAAAACTCAGGCGTGACACGGCATAAATACGCTCCAGTTCGGCGCGAAAAGCTCCGGGCTGCAAGGCGCGAAAGGTCACCCCTGAATTTTCCAACCTGGCCACCGTCCGGGGAATGCGCGGGTCTTCGATGGTGAGATCATCATTCAATGCCGAGAAAAAGCCGGCCAATGGGGTAAACCCGGCAGCCAAGAAGCCCTCCGGCCAATCATCGGGATTGTCCGGCTCCAGGAAAAATGGCGGCTCGGGTCCCCGTTCGGTCAGCAAGCGATAACGCCGCCAGGTGGTCCCATCCATGGGGCCAACGGCCAGGGTCACTCCGTGCTGGCGCAACTCAGTGCAAGCGGCAGCGAGCAGTTCGCAGGAGGCCGGCGCAGCGGTCGTAGCAAAATGGCCGATGATTCCCAACCGCTGGCCAGGCAGCGCCGGGACCTGGGTCCACCACAAAGAACACCGGGCCACAATCAGGTCCTGTTGAAGCAGGACGACCTGAGCGTCGGCATGATGCGCGCGGCATTGATCAGGAGCAAAAACGGGCAGTTGCGGATGCACTGGAAAGGTTGCAAGCGTCTCCAGTTCGAGCGGGGAAATGATTTTTACCATGGTTCAAAATAGAAAAGTTCGCAGGCAAAACGCGAGCGCGGAGGTCAGGGATGAAATCACCAACTGCCGCACCCATCGGTTACCAGTGGTGCCGCCCGCGCGGGACTTGGACTGCCATAGCGAGAAGGCTGTCACCGACAAGCCAACCAAAATGAGCGAGGCCAATGCCAGCGATGCCAGGATCGGGCTATCCCGCCAGACAATGAAGTAAGGCGTCGCCAGCGCCAGATATCCCAAGGCGATGGCTTTGAGGACGCCCCGGCGCGGTGGCTGCGGGGTGATGCCATGCGCGAAGTGAGCCAGGGCGATCATGCCCAGATTGGCACCATAACCAACGCCATACGGAAAGATGGTGCAGGCCGTGCCCACCGGTTGGGAAAGGCACAGCCAGAAAAGCCCGGTGCCCCCGATGCAGGCCACATCGTAGATGGTGTGTTTGTGTTGCGCCACCGACGGGCTCCGACTGATGAAAGTGTAGGCCACGGCGGTGGCCAGCGGAGCAATAAACCAGCGCCAATCGCCGGCCGCCCAAGTTACGTATAAAATCAGCGCGGCACCAATGATGGCACTCTGGGTCAGCCGGGTGGTTTTCCGCCAAAAGCTGAGGCCCAAGATAATTAACAGCAAAACCACCAACCGGATCTCGATCTCGAATGGCGTCAGTCGCGCCATGTGGGTCAGACAGACATAACTCACGAGCGGGATAAAAAGGTTGTCCAATCCCTGCCAGGCAATGGCTTCCATCAAGCTGAGAATCAGTCCCATCACCACCGCGACCAGCAAGCATTCCAGCCGCCCAACGTCGGAAAACAAAAGCAGCGGAACATGGGTGGAGAGAAAGGCCACGAAGAAAAATGCCGTGGAGCCTTCCACACTCTTCCAGCCTGAGTCTGTCTCATAGCGCGCCTGCCCGTAACGTTGACCAATCAAGGCGGCCATGGCGTCCGCCAAGGTCAACGTCAGCACCGGAATGCAGAAGAGCAGCGCCTGGCCGTGGGCGAGCAAGAAAACAAATGCGACCGACAAGGGAAACAGCAGTTCACCCCAGGATTCCCGCTCCACTCCGCCCAAAACGCCGCCGAGCTGGGTTTTCAACCTGGGCACGAATCGAACCGCTCCCAGCGCCGCCGCCGCACAACCAGCCAGCACCCCGACCGGCCAGGCGGTGCGGAAAAGCCAGGGAAAGGTCAAGCACACCAAACCCATGCCCATGTGCACGGTTTTTCGGCAATGCTCTGGATTCAATGCCCAGCGTCGCTGGGCTGCGCGGACACCCAGCAGCAACCCGCCGAGGGCCAGCATGACGCTGAGAATGGCCAGTCCGGGCGGCATCATGCGATCACCTCCTCCAGAACAAACCGACTGTAAAACCAAGCCTTGTCCTCCTGAAACAGCGCGGTGGCAATGTCTTCGAGCGGACGAAGTTTTCCGGCCAGGATTTCCGGCCGGCGGCGCGGCGCCAGCATGTTCCAATACGCCAGCCGCGCGCCGGGCCGGCTGGATTGGATCAAACGTTCGAGCAAACTTTGGTAATTGGCCGGAGACATATACTCGAAGATGTCGCTGAGATTAAATCCGTCCACGTGCAGGCCAGGATGGGAATCCAAGTATTGTTCAATACTGCCGAGCGACCATTCCAGCCGGTCCAGATTCTCCCGGATTTTTCCAAAGTTCTCCGGCCGCAATGCAAACGGCAGCGCGGTGGTGTGCCGCCCGGTCAGAATCCATTGCAGGTAGGGGTTTGCCGCCGGGTCCAAGGCGGTAAGAGCATGCCGGGTGCGCGTCAAAATGCGATCCGCCACGCAGCCTTCCACGTAGCGAAAAAAGGCGGGATCGCGGCCCAGTTTTCCCATCATGAAACGAGAGAAGAAGAAGTGGAACAGCAGCCGCCACCGCCAGGTGTTCCAGGATCGCTCATAGAAGGTTTCACGGCGTTGCCGGTCGCCACCGCCGAGCAATTCATTCACGCGTTGCCGGGAATGAATCAACGGCAGAATCCGGGTGCGGAAGGTTTGGAAGTAACGCTCAAATTTCCCGGCCCCGCCAATGCCGCGAACGATCTCCTGCGGATGCCCGTCCCAAAACGTCCGGGCCGCCGGGGAAAGTTGCGGGCGGCAACGCTGGTATAGCGCGGGGCGTTGCGGGCTGGGAACGGAGCCAACCAGTTCCAACAGTTCCTGGTGCTGCAACTGGCGGTAGGCGGCGACGCGCAATTCCAAACAGGCGATCTGGGCAGGATTCAAATCCACGGCAATCACCCGGGCCGGTGCGCCCGCGAGCAACGCCAGGGCGTTGTCTCCGGCGGAGGCGATGGAAAGACAGACGTGCCCCGGCTGCGGAGCCAGCGCCTGGACCAGCACATCCGCATCCTCCCAACACTGGGCGTAGCGGATCTGGGAAAAATCGGCGCGGGTGGCGGCTTCAGTCATGGGAAACAAGTTTGATGGTGCCCGTGCTGCCATTCATTTCCACGACATCACCATCTTTCAAGTGCTTCGTGATGGCCGGAATGGAAACAATGGCGGGAATGCCCATTTCGCGGGAAACAATGGCGGAATGCGACAGCAAGCTGCCGCGTTCCACGAGCAAACCAGCGGCCGAAGCGAACAACATGATCCAGCCGGGATCGGTGCGTTCCGCCACCAGAATCTCGCCCGGCTTGAGCACGGCATTGCGGGGATCCGTCACGACCCGCACGACGCCACGCACGATGCCGGGGCAGCACCCCATGCCTTGCCACTCGCCGGAACCGGCGGTTTCGCGGCCGGTTTTGGCCGGCCGCTCATAGGTCTGGCCGTGATAAACCGGGCCGCGCGTTTCAAACCGGTCAGCCGGTGGCGCTTGTTCGCGATAGCGGGCAAATTCGGCGCGCCGCAATTCCACCAGACCTTTTAAATTTGTGGTGGTGGTGGTGCCATCGCACCAGCCGAGGATTTCCTCCAGTTCGAGATGGAAGATGTCAGCGGGCGCGGCGAGCACGTTCCGGGCATGCATTTCGCGGCCCATCGCAATGAAAATGCGGCGCACCCGGCCAAACAAACGGGTGCGTTCAAAGCGGAGATTCTCCCGCTCCCGCACCCGGGCGCGGGTATGTTTCAACACCCAGCCAAACACCAGTCGGCGCAACGGATGCCCGCCCAGTGACTGCACCACCCGCGCTTCGGCGTCGGTGCGGAGTTTTTCCTCCAGATGGGTTGGGGCGGGTGTCTGTCCTTCCCTGATTCGCCGGGCAAGGTGCCCGATGGAGCGCAGCAAGGTGGTGGGATCATCCAGGAGGGTGGCACTTTCCAGTTTGAGTTCGTCCAGACAACGGTCCCCAAACTTTTCCAAGTAGTCATGAAACGACGCGGCGAATTCCGGCACTGTTTCCAATTCGCGCAAGACCTCGTCCACCGGAGCCTCCGCCAATATCTGGGCCAAGGCTGGGTTCGGGGCGGCCATTTCCGCCAGGTGCCGTACGCGCCGCGCAGGCTCGACGCTGATCATCCCGCCTTCACCACACAGCAGGTTGTTTTGCAGTGCTCCCGCCGCATCGCCGCACCAGGAGGCGGCCAGCTTGCGCAGCACGCCATAAAAAATCATGGCAAAGAAATCATTGACCAGTGGCGCATCCCAGCGGGTGAGTAACTGCCGCTCCAGCGTCTGGTAATGTTCGGCCAGTTCATCCAGCCGCAGTTGATCCAGAGGAATTTCCAACGGGCGCAGCGCCTGATTCAGCCGGGCATAGAACTGGCGGATCCGGGAGGGCAACGTGAAATGATTGGCCACCAGCCCGACCATGGTGCGGCCGAGATTCGCGGCGTCTTTGAATCGGGCCATCGTGGATGCGGCTTGAAGATGGCGCACCAATTCATCGGGCAACGGTTCCTTCACGCCCATCATCTGCTCCATGAACCGGCGATTTACCGTGAACCCGGGCAACATCGCCAGCACGCGATACCAGTTGAGCAGGTTGTAATACACCCGGCCGCGAATGAGCCCGATCATGCCGTGAAACACCTGGGCATTGTCGATGATCCGCCCCGAGGGGACCGACATCAGCCGGCAAAACTGGCGGTAAACCTCCTCGTAAGCGCGCCGGGCAAAAGAATACGTCAATGGCGTGGTCACGCCCCCGTAGCTCTCGGCGATATTGCTGTTGTCCCAGAGATTCAAAATTCCGTCTGGATCAGCCATGCCTGACAGCGAGGTGATGGGCCGGGATTGCAGCAAATAAAGCCGCTGATTCTCGATAGCCCATTCGATGTCCTGTGGCTGGCCAAAGTGCGCCGCACAACGCCGGGCGAGCGCGGCAATGGCCCGCACCTGTTCCTCCAGGAGCACCGGCTGGCGGACTTGCCCCGCCGCCACCGCTTCGACCCGCACACCCGCCACCGTCCCCGGAGCCGGACGGTGCATCACATGCTTGTCCACAATCCGGCTTTCGAGGAGGTTGCCGGAACGCCCCACCAGCCAGGTGTCCGCATTGGCCTCGCCGGAAACCAACGCGCTGCCCAGTCCGAATACCGCTGAAACCACGGCCACCCCGCGACGACCGCTCACCGGATCGGCACTAAAGGCCACGCCCGCCGCCGTCGCGTTGATCATTCGCTGCACCAGCACTGCGGGTGGGCGGGGAACCAATCCCAGTTGGTGTTGCTGGCGGTAGGCGAGGATGCGATCACTGAATCCCGAGCGCCACACATCCGCGACGCGCTCAGCGACCTGCGGTGACGCCACACAAAGATAACTCTCCAGTTGCCCGGCGAAGGAATGCTCCGTTCCATCTTCATCCGCTGCCGACGAACGCACCGCCACCAAATCCGCCGCCACTTTCAGGGTGGCGAGGCCTTGCTTGATTTCTGCCAGAACCTCCGCCGATGGATGCAAGCCACCGAGCAGCTCTTGAATGGCGGACGCATTCTTTGCGGAAGCCAGCTTCCCCTCGCCCAGGCTGGCCAGACAGGCGTCGCCGTGAATAACAAACCAATCTGGAATCGGCAAGGCCGCGTGGCTTAACGCCGCCAGCGCCCGGGCCTTGCCGCCCAGGTCGGCAGCCGGAGCGTTGCCGGTGGGAAAGTGAATCCAGCGCATCACAAATAATTCATTGCCGGGTGAACAATCGCCAGCCTAATGGAGCCAGGCCCAGGCTCAAGTAAAGAACCAGCGTCCAAACCCCGGCCAACAGCTCAAAACGCTTTCCCGAACCAGGCTTGGACACCCGCAGAAACCCGGCCCCCGCCACCATCGCAACCACAAACACCGTCATCGTGGCCGTCAAAACCGGCAGGGTGAATGCAATCCGCGAGGCCGCCAGTGTCGCGCAGATGCCCGTGACCAACATGACGCCGAGCCACGCCAGCACGGCCACCTTCCGGCCCCACAGCGCCGAGTAAGTTTGCACCCCCGTCTCTTCATCCGCTTGCGCCCGGATTTTTCGGCCAAACTCGATGACCATGCCGTTAAAGAAACTGGCGATCAAAAACCAGAACAATCCGGACGGTGGTTCTTTCATCCCGCTGGGCACCCAATCGCACGCCGTGGCGTAGAGGTCCACAATCGGCATGATGAACATGTGTGTCCACAGGTAGGTGATGGGCCGCGCCTTCAACCAATCGCGCACAAAGAACTCGTTGCTCATGAGGGTGAGATACGCCCAACCCGCCAGCAGGATGAGACTCAAGCCAGGTGCCAGCCAAAGCGCCAGCGCCAATTGGATGGCCGCCGCCCCCGCGCCGATCCAGCCCAACTCCCGCAACGTCACCAATCCCCGAGGCACCGGACGATACGACCGGTAACGCTTGTCCTCCTCGATATCCTTGAATTCATCCGCGATCCGCAAGCCCAGAAAAAACAGCAGACACGTCACAAACGCCACCACCACCGAAGCCAAAGGCGGCCAGCTATGCTGTCCCCGCAACAGGTGGGAAAAGCAAACGGCCGACGAACTGAAAGCGAGCACCAGCGGTCCGTGGGCGAGTAATGGGAACCGTTCCCGCTGGTAAATCCACCACCGCCCTCCGGGGCGGCCAGTCGCTTTCACCGCTGGGTCGGAACTTGCGTTCACAGCTGTTTTTCCGCTTCCGGGGTTTCGGGCTTCGTATGCCGTCCCCGGGCCCGGCGACTGTGGGCGCGGGTGAATTCATCGCAACTCAGCGCGGCGATAATGGACAGCTCGCCCGCCAGCGCCAGCGCGGCGCAGACTTCCGCAAAGGCCGGCGCATGATCCGCCCCGCCCAAACCGAGAATCTCCAGACACACCCGCTGGCTCGGTAAATTCGTGCCGCCGCCGACGGTCCCCACGATCAGGTTGGGCAGGGTCACGCAAGCGTAGAGGCCGCCGGATTCCGTCAATTCAAAGCGGGTGATACCCACCGAGGATTCCGCCACGCAGGCGGCATCCTGACCGCAGGCGATGAACAACGCCGCCAGGCCATTGGCATAGTGGCCCTGCACGCCGATGGTGCCGCTCATCACCCCGCCGATGGCGGACATCCGCCAGTATTTCACCATCATCTCCGGGGTGGAATGGAGGGAGCGTTTCACCAGTTCGGGCGACAGCGTGACCTCGGCCGCAACCTTTTTGCCGCGCACGCCCTGAAAGGACAGCACGCACGCTTTTTTGTCGCCGGAGAAATTCGCCTCCAGGAAGGAATATTGCGGCTGCACGGGGGTGTGTTCGCTGATGTGATTGCAAATCGCCTGGGTGGCAATCGTCACCATGTTCTGGCCGGCCGCATCGCCAGTGAAAAATTCAAAGGTCAGGTAAACATGATTGCCTTCGATGGCAAACCGCACGTCCGTCAGCCGGCCATGCCGGGTGGTGGCCTCCGCGACCCGTTTGAACGCGTCCTGCTCGCCCAAGGCCCAAACCACGAACCGGCCCGCCTCTTCCAGCGAGCGAAAGGCAAAGCCCGGCGCGCGACTGACGCCCTCGCTCACCATCATGGCCGAACACCCCCCCGCCTGGCTGATCGTCACCGCCCCGCGACTGTAGGAAGCAATCAACGCGGCCTCGGTGGTCGCCAGCGGCACATAGAAATCGCCCTTGGCAAAGAGCCCATTTACCCGCAACGGCCCGGCCAACCCCACGGGCAGCTTGACCGTGCCAATGAAGTTCTCGACGTTGCTTTGAAACAACTCCATCTGCGCCACCGTCTGGGGATCAGCCACCGCCGCGCGTTGTTCGGCGCTGGCCTTCAGCAAAGCCCAGCGTTTATCCAGCGCTTCCGGCGAGAGGCGCGCTCCACCCGGCACCCGCGAGGCGGGTGGAGATGGATCCGGGCGAAGCCTCTGGGACAAGGCTTCCATATTCGTTACCCCGAGCTGATGGCGCTCAAGAAAAGCGGATGTTTTGTTCGCGGTAGTGGGCATAAGGCGATTTTGTATGCGTGTCTGCGCTACTTTGATCAAGAAACGCCAGAAGAGCCAGAAAACTCAGCAAAAAAGAGTTTCCGCAACTCCGGGTTTTCCCTTGGGATAATTGTCCCTCGCGTGCAGATCCCACCACCCGCCTGATCGCCAGTAAAATACTTTTGGATAACGCCGCGACCAGCCAGTTGGAATTTTCCGCCGGGGAATTGGATAAGCCGTTTATTAAAGACGCAGCAGCGTCTCAGCGCCAATAATTCCAGTTCACGTCGGGGAAGAGGTTGTCGCGGGATTCAACTTCGGCCAGCCAGGATTCGTTGATGGCGTTGGCCATGAGCTGTTCGTAGAGGGCGATGAAGCGGAGGAGATGGTCTTTCACCCGGCGGCGGGCGTATTCGGGGCTGGTTTTGGCGCGTAGAATGAAGGGCCAGTCGCTGGCTTGCGCAAGGAGGAGTTCGCGGGCGGCTTGTTTCATGGCGCGCGCCGGCAGTCCCTGCGCTTCGGGGAAGCGCCGGGCCAGTTCAGTCATGCGTTCCTGCGCGACTTGCAAGTGAGGGTAAATCCATTCGTTCGATTCGTTCAACCACACCCGCCAATAACCTTCCTCACCCCAAGAGGAGGCGCCAGGCGTGGCGATCTGGTTGGTGGGATGCCGTTTGAGATATTCCCCGGGGGTCAACAGCGACAGGCAGGAGGGCTGTTCCTGGCAGAGTTTGCGCACAAGGAAATCGAGGAATTCCGGCCCTTCATACCACCAATGCCCGAACAACTCGGCGTCGTAGGGAGCCACGATGATGGGGGGACGGTCCAGGATGCCTTCCAGTTTGTGGACTTGGGCGACGCGTTCATCGAGAAAATGCCGGGCGTGTTCGCTGGCGGTGGCGAGGGCGTGGTCCCGCTCGTAAATCTGTTTCTCGCCCGCGCCGGTAATGCGGTAATACTTGATGCCGGTGAATCCCCGGTTGTCCGGCGAGGGAAGATGCGGGCGGACGTAATCGAAATCCAGGTCGAAACCGATGTCGCGGTAGAAATCACGGTAGCGGGGGTCGCCGGGGTAGCCTTCGTGTTTGCTCCAGACTTGCCGGGAGGAATCAAAGTCGCGCCCGAACGCGGCCACGCCGTTGGGCGTGTAGATGGGGGCAAAGGTGCTGTAACGAGGACGCGGCGAGGCGTGCAACAAACCATGGGTGTCAAGAATGAACCAGCGGATGTTGGCTTCCTGCAAATATTGCTCGACGCCGGCACAATAGGCGCATTCGGGCAGCCAGATGCCCTCGGGATCGCGGCCGAAGCAATCGCGGTAGTGGTCGCGGGCGGTGAGGATTTGGGCGCGGACGGAAGCCGGATCACTGGCGAGCAGCGGGAGCAGGCCGTGGGTGGCGCCGGTGGTGATGATTTCGAGCACGCCGGCGTCTTGGAACAGGCGGAAGGCCTGGACGAGGTTGCCGTGGTATTGCCGCCACAGCTCGCGCGCCTGCATGAATTTGTTGTGATACATCCACGCGAGATCGCGGAAGGCGCGGTCCCAATGGGTGCGGTGGATTTCTTTTTCCGCGAGATCAATCAGCCCATCCAGGTGCCGGGCGTAGCGCTCGCACAGCAGCGGGTCGCGCAGCATGCCGCACAGCGTGGGGGAAAGCGACACGGTGAGGCGCGCCTCCAGGCGGTCGCGCAGCCAGCCGTTGAGCACGTGCAGCAGGGGCAGGTAGGTTTCGGTGATCCCCTCAAAAAGCCAGCTTTCCTCAAGGAATTTTTCGTGCTCAGGGTGCCGCACAAAGGGCAGGTGCGCGTGCAGGACGATGGATAGATAGCCGGGCATGTCGGGATTGGACCCTTAAAGATCCAGAATGTTCGAAATCCAATCCGCCACGGCCTGGGCTTTGATTAAAATCGCGATGCCCGCCACGGCCGGCACCGACCAGAGAATGACGGTGATCACCGACACGGGGTGCGGGTGCCGGGGCGCGTAGGCGTCGGCAATTGTCAGCACCACCTCCAGCAGACTGACCACCAGTAAAAGGGTCCCAATGAGGCGGGCCAGCTTCAAAGCTCCACGTTCGGCGTCCATGGTCACAATCGATCCGGCTCCGGGGGATGGAGCGCGGAATCTTGAGGCGAGGCACCCACGTCCCCCCGGTATTCGGTGGCCCGGCTGAATCTCAATTCGGCGGCGCGGCCGTCGGTGCCATCGGCGGAAACCGCCACGGCGGGCAGGTCATAATTCCCATCGGGCAACGAAAACCGGAAGCTAAAAGTGCCGTCGGGACGCAGCTTGATCGCATGCCCGCCGAGGGTCACCTGGGCGTCGGGTTCAGTGGCCCCATAAATGATGAGTTCGGCGTTGACGCTGAACCAAAAGCCCTTGGCGGACTGCGGGGGTTGGGCTCCACCGCCAAAGGGGCTGGAAACGCTGGAAATACCTGAAGGCATGGCGGCTGAGGCACTGGCACCAAAGGCGGCAACGGGCGAGGAGGAAAGGGACGCCAGAACCGGCGAGGCGACTTCATGCACCACCCGGCGGCGGATGAGTTCGGTGATTTCGAGCGAGCCCATCCAGACGCGGCGGGTCTGGTCAATATTGATGACGCGGGCGAGGGCTTTCTCCTGTTCCGGCGTCCAAACGCGCACCGGTCCGGGCGTGGCGGGTGAAGTTGAACCGGAGGGCGAGGGGGCCACGGAGGAGAAGCCGGTGGAGGAGAAACGCGGCAGTTCAGGATGGCCATGCCGGCGCAATTCCTCGATGGCCACGGCCAGGGGCACGTTTTCCCGCACGGCCTCCTCAATGATCTGCATCAATTTGGGAAAGGGGTACTCGAAGGGAATCGTGGCAAACTCGGCTTCACTTTCCGAGGAGGCAGCATCGGGCGGCGTGAGGGTGCCGCTGGACACCGCCACGCGGATCCATTTGCCCAGGGCGGAATAATACCCCAGCTCAGCGGCGTAGGAATTGCCGGCGCGCTCCACATGTGCAAACCAGTGGCGGGACTCGGGATGCACATGGATTTCATAGGCGGGATGGCCTTCGATCTTGCCGGCATAAATGCGCAGGATCAGGTGCCCGTCGCTGGAGCTGGCATTGAGTTCCTTCTGTTGTTCGAGGGTGAGATCCCAGTTGGCGTAGAGCCAATGGGGATCGCGGGCGGTGAGGAACAATTTTTTGGTGCCGTAGCTTTCCGGCAGTTCGCCACCGGAAAAGCTTTGCGTGGGAGGCGTGGCCCCGAGGGAATATTTCTCGCCGGGGCCACTGGCCAACGATGCGGAGGGGGCGTCGCCTTCGAGCAAAATGGGGGGAGCCTCAACCTTCTTTTTACGCGGATAAGTGCGGCGCACCACGGTGGCGGCATCGACTTCGACCGGTGATTCCGCTGCCGGTTTGGCGACAGCGGGTTTGACTGGCGCGGAGTGGGTGGCGGGCGGAGTGGCGGGGGCGGGGGCGGGGGGCGGAGCGGACGCGGTCGGTTGGGAGGGGGACGTTCTGGGCCGAAGCATTTTTTTGACGGTGTCCACCGCAGCTTCCAAGAGTGGCTTGCGGGCAACCCGGCCGGTTTTGGACTTGGCCTTGGGCGGCTCTGGCGGAATGCCCGCTCTGCTCCGTCCGGTTTTGCCGGCGCTTTTTGAATTTTCAGGCACTGACTCTGGGTTTTTTTTCATGGCAGCAATTCCTTGGGTTGGCGAATCCATTGCCCACCGAGATGCTACGCTGGTGCTGGGCAGGACGCAACTCGTTTGCGCAATATTTTGTGCTTTTCAAGGCGAAAACTGACGGTGCAACTTCACCGAAACTGCTGGCAACCTGGCCATTACCCGCCCTTTTAAGTTTGTGCAGCTTGTTATGGTTTAGATATTTATATCACAACAGGACCAACCTTGGCGATTACCACCGCAAAATAGGAGAATTCTAAATATAAAATATTCTGATTTAAAAATTTCTTGCCGGAACAATTGAAAATTCTCTAATAACGAAGCCCCGCGACTTGGAGTGGCTGCGGGATGGAGGAAATCCCGAGCCAAAAACGCCCCGCGAACACCTGTCGGCGGGGCGTTTTGACGGGGTGAGCCTGATTTATTCGCTAACAGCGATGGCTTTCGGCTTGGCCGCCTCGGCTTTCGGAAGCGTGACGGTGAGGATGCCGTCCTTGTAGGCGGCTTTCACCTGGTCGCCCGCCACGGCGGAGGGGAGCGTCAACACGCGGGAGAACTTCCCATAGGAGCGCTCCTGCCGATGTACTTCGGTGTCTTCCTTGAGGGTCTCCGCTTTGCGTTCGCCCGAGATGACCAGGGCGTCGTTTTGCAGCGAAACCTCAATGTCCTCACGCCGCATGCCGGGCAGTTCCACGCGGATGGAATAGGCATCTTTGTCCTCATGCACGTCCAGCAGCGGAGCCCACCCCTGGGGGGACGCGAACAATTGCTCAAGCTCATCCTGCAAGTTGTTCAACCGGCCGAACATCGGCCAGGCCAGTGAGGGTCGCGTATATTGCATCAGTTTCATATTGGTCCTTTCGTTAATTGTCAGTGTTTTGCGGTTTGGTTTTACTCGGTTCCACACACTTCTGGTCATAGCTTCACGGATGCCAACGGAAATAATGGCGAGAAATCGAAGAAATTCGCAAAATTCCATTAAAAACAGGGTTAGATCATATTCCATAAGTGCCACTTTGGCTCGCTTTGTTGTGTCATAGATACTTAATAGTGCCGTTATGTCCCACTTGATTGCCTTGATTGCCACTACTCCTAACCCGGATATTTCATAGCCATTTGGGAAAGAGTCGCGAAAAACCCTATGAAAAGAGGGGCGCAAACACGTGCGAATGCGTGGTTGAAAAGACACGGCACGCAGGTTTGGAAACGCGATACGGCAGACTGGGAAGCCTGCGCTACGACTTTGGGATGCTGGCGTGTCAGCGCAAGAATGGTTGCGCGCTTACAGCGCTTGATGGCAATTATGGCATCAAAACCCAGGGCGTTGCCCTGGGCTGTCATGTGGCGGCCTTTCAGGCCTGCTCTTTGCGGCGCCATTCTGGATGAAGAAAGCCATGGATTTTCCGTTGACGGAACGGCTCAGGGGTTGCGATACGGCAGGCTGGGAAGCCTGCGCTACAAGGGTTTGCCATGGTTTTGCCGGTTTCACAATGAAATATCCGGGCTAAACCGGGCTAAAAACAGTCTGAAGGGATGAACCAAAAAAGAAGCGCCGCCCGGTGAGGGGCGGCGCTGTGGGAATATGGGTCAACTCAGTTGCCGAACAGCTCGAACAGGCCGGCCTGGTTGGTGGTGACGCCGTTGAAATAACCGGCGGAGGACGCGCCATTCTGGATGATGGCACCTTCGATATTGTTGCTATAGCCGAGCCCATCCAGATACCAACCCTGCACCATGCCGGTATTGGTGTTGATGTTCAGGCTGAGGGAGTGATTCTTCGCCGGAACCGTTATGATGTTGTTGGTGATGCCCACCTTCGTCACCACGGGGTTGTCACCGAGATCCGCGCCACTCAACAGCACATAAGCATAGCCATGGCTGCTGCTGCTGCCGAGCAGGTTGTTGGCATAGGGCGCATTCGTGAAGTAGGGCGAGGCCAGCGGCACAATCTGGTTGGTGAAGCCGTTGGTGTACACACCCGTGGGGTTCGAGGCATTGGCGGCGCTGTACCAGGCCAGGGATGAATCCGCAGTCAGGCTCTCATTCACTGGATCGTTCGTGAAGTTGAGCCAGCCCAGGAGCAACCCGTGGTTGGCATAGAGCGGGATGTAGATCGGGCAATAGCCGGCGGCGGAGAGCGCGGTGGCCTGGCTGGCGGCGGCGCCGTCGGCCATGCTGCCGGCCACGGTGGCGGCACCATTGGTATTGACGCCCACGTTGAAGACACTGTAGCCAGGGGGTCCAGCGGTGTTGTCGTCGAATCCGGGCAGCGCGACCATGTAAGTGCCGTTCGAGATCGACGTGGCACCCATCAGGTAGCTGGACAGTTCGGCAATCCAGGGAACCGCCGTATTGGTGACGAAACCGTTGACCGTGCCCGCGCCGGGGTCAATCGTCAGCGTGAGCGAGTAGGTGCTCACCGCCACCAAGGCGTTGCTGTTGGCGATGCTGAACTCACCACTGACCGAGTTGGTGGCGCCGGCATTCACGAGGTTGACGTTGAAGGTGCCATCGTTGGTAAGCACCAGCGCAAAGTAACCGGAACTGCTGGGCACCACGCCGTTTGTCGCATCGTAGAACAAGCCCGCGAACGTGGCGGTGGGATTGGGACCAGTGACGTTCTGGAACACATTGTTGGGAATGGTGATGGTGAACGTCTGGCTGGGGGAAGTGTTCGTGCCGCCATTGGCCGTGCCGCCGTTATCCACCGCTTGCACGCCCACGATCACCGTGCCGCCCACGCTGCCAGGCTTGAAGGTGAGTTGGCCGCTGGCGTCAACGGCGGGTTGCACCAGGAACAGGCTGTTATTGTTGTTGGTCACCGTGAAGCTGACCGTCTGGCTGGTTTCCTGCGCGCTGGCACCCGCACCAGGCGAGATGCTGGTGACGGCTCCCGCAATGGTCACGGCCGAGTCATATTGATTCACGAGGACACCACTGGCCACTCCCGCCGCCAGGCTGAACGTGGGCACCTGATTGACCCAGGTGACGGTCAGATTGAAGTTGGTGATGCTGGTGGTGGTGTTGCCGTCGGTGGCGGTGACGGTGAAGCTGACACTGTTGGTGGAATAGTAGGCGACCGGCGTGATGGAGATCTGGTTGAGGTTGGCATTAACCGAGACCGTGACGTTCGGATCGCTGGGGGTGCAGACCACGGAGGTGATGTTGGTGGTCAGCGCATCAAAGATTTGGAACGGCATCACCACCGTGTTCCCATTTTCCAACATGGTCACATTGGTTATGCCGGTGAAGACAATCGGATACGGGGTCATCGGATAGTTGTTCAGCAGGGTGAACGAGCCGTCACCGTCGGCGCTGGTGAAATAACCGAACGCCGTGTTGGTGGTTTGCAGGATGACGCTGGTGATGTGATTGGTCACTCCACTGCCATCCACAAACGAGCCTTGTAATTGGCCAGTGGTTTCGTTGAGGGTCAAGACCAGTTGATTGGTCGCCGAGGTATCCACGGTCAGGCCGTCGTTGATGACGGTCACGGCATTGGTGATGGACGTGGCCCCGAACACACCACCGCTCAACACCGCGTAGTGGCTGACGCCCGTCACATCATTCAGCGGGCTGTTCGCATAGAGCGAGGCCACCGGCGTGGCGGTATTGGTGAAGCCGGCGGAATAGAGCGGGGTGGTGCCGACGACATTGAACCAGGTCAGCGAGGAATCGGTCATGACTCCGGTGTTGTTCGTGAAGACCAGCCAGCCCATGAGCAAGCCGGCGTCCACATCATTGGTGTAGAGCGGAATGTAGATCGGGCAGTGGCCGTCGGCCGAAAGCTGGCTCACTTGGGCGACTGCATAATTGTCCGCCATGTGGCCGGCAATCGTCGCCACTCCGCTGGCATTCACGGTCGCCGTCAAGGTGCTGTTGCCGGCAGGACCGGACGCGGGATTGGCCAGCCCCGGCAGGGCCACGAGATAGGTCCCGGCCAAGGATGGCGCGGCCGCGAGATAACTTTGCAGGGCGACCGGCGCGCCCCAGCCAGCCACGGTGTTGTTCACCGTGCCACTGATGGTATCGGCCGTGGTGTCGAGCGTCAGGGCGAGCGTATAGTTGCCGGTCGTCACACTGGCCTGCAAGGTGGAGAGGCTGAATCTGCCGGTGAACGTGTTGGTGTTGCCGCCACAGACCAGATAGCCGGTAAAGGAGCCATCGTTGGTCAAGACCAGGCTGAAGAGGCCGGAACTGTCCAGGGCCGGCGACGGCGAAACATTGTCGTAGAACAAGCCGGAGAACACCCCCTTGCCCGCACCGCTGACCAGAGTGGTGAACGGATTCGCCGGGATGGTGATGGTGATCAACTGCGAGGCGGACGCATTCACCCCACTATTGGCCGTGCCGCCGGAATTCACCGCCTGCACCCCCACGATCACGGTTCCCACCACGTTGCTGGGCGTGTAGGTAAGCTGGCCGCCCGGACTCACGGCCGGCTGCACCAGGAACAAGTTGGTGGCGTTGTTGGTCACCGTGAAACTGACCGTCTCCCAGCTCTGACTGTTGGTGGTCAGGAGGGCGGTTGGGAGCACCGTGCTTGGACCCGTCTGGATGTTGGTGATGGCGGTGGGCAGGGTGACCTGCACGCCATATTGATCCACCGTGTAGGCGTTGTTGCTCAGGGCAAACGAGGGCGCCTGGTTGACAAAGCCGATCGTGGTGTTGATGGTGAAGATGTTGGTCTGGTGCAAGTTGCCGTCATCCGCCGTGACGGTGATCAGGACATTGCTGCCATAGTTGTTGGTGACCGGAGTAAACCACAGTTCGCGCTGCGCGCCGGAGCCATTGAGGTAGGCGCTCACGACGTTGGAGTTGGCTGAGAAGCAGCTGACCGTGAAGCCATTGGTCAACGGATCATACAGCGAGAAGGAGACCTTCAGGCTGTTGGTGGCGGAGTTTTCGGGAATGACCAGATTGGCGATGCCGGAGGTCGTCACCCCGGTGGCGGTCATGGCCCCCCACGGCGTCACGGCGGTGAAGGCCGGATATCCTGGACTGTACGGCAGGGTGGCATTGGCCACGAGGATGAACGAGCCGCTCTCGTTATTGGTGCCCTGGAAATAACCCCGGGCAATGTTTTCGTTCTGCAGAATGGCGCTTTCAATGTTATTGGTGGTGCCGTTGCCATCCACGTAAGTGCCTTGCACCTCGCCGGTGCCGGTATTGACGGTCAGGCTCAAACCACTGCCGGTGACCGGATCGACGATGATGTTGTTATTGATGTCAATGGACACGGCGGCGACGACCGGTATGGCGAGACCGCCACCGGTCAATTCGACGTAGCCTTTGTTGACCGGCAGGAGTTGCGACTGGAGAACATCGAAGGTCGAGATCTGGGGCGCGGCCTGGTTGGTGAAGCCACTGGCATACAGCGCGGTGGCATTGGTGTCGCTGAACCAAATCAGGGTTGATCCGGGGGTGGAGCTGTCGTTGGCGGCATTATTGAGATTGATCCAGCCGATGAGCAAACCATTGGCACCCGAGCCGTTGACATAAAGCGGCTGATAAACCGGAACGAAGCCGTTGGTACACAGCGGGCTGGACAGACTGACGGTCGTCAAATCCGCCAGATTACCGGCCACAGTCGCCACGCCGCTGCTGACGCCGATGCGGAAGACACTGTCGCCAACGGTGGTCGGCGGCACATTGAGACCCGGCAGGACGGCCAGATAGTTTGTATCCAAGGCGCTGCCATAACCGGAGTGATAACCTTGCAGCGTGGAGTTCCAGGTGGCGAGTGAATTGGTCACCGCGCCGCTGATCGCCTGGGATGCGGTGTTCACCGCGAGATTGAGGGCGTAATTGCCGGCGCTCACGGTGGCGGAGTAGTTGGAGATGTCGAACTGGCCGGAGAACGAGTTGTTGTCATTCCCGCACAGCAGGGAGCCGGTGAAACTGCCATTGGCGGTCAGGTTCAGACTAACTTGTCCGGAACCCGCCAGGGCCACCGTGTTCGTCCCGTAGAACAGGCCGACGTAACTTCCGGCCGCGCCTTGGAACGTATTCGGCGGAATGATGATGGTGAAGGTCTGGTTGGTGGAGGAATCCACGCCGCCATTGGCCGTGCCGCCGCTGTTCTGGGCGTAAATGTGAACGGTGACCGTGCCCGCCTGATCCCCGGGGGTGAAGGTCAGGGTGCCATTCGAATCCAGGACCGGCTGGGCGGTGAGCAGGCTGGAGTTGTTAACACTGGAGACATGGAACACCACGGTCTCGTTGGTTTGACTGCTGCCCAACGGCCCGGGAAGAATATTGACGGCAACGTTGGAAAGGGTGACGGGCACATTATACTTGTCCGCGGTGGTGGTGCTGACGCCCAGGTTGAATGAGGGGGGATAGTTGACCCAGGGCACCTCGATCATGAAGTTGGTGGTGAATGAGATGACCCCGCCGTTGTTGACGCCGCCGCTGTCGGTCATCACCACGGTCACCACGTTCGTGCCATAGGAATAATCCTGGGCACCAAAGGTCAGGGTGCCGTTGGTGGTCACCGACGGTGATTCCAAGGGGGCAAAGGACACATTTCCGGGCGCGGATTGGGGGGTCACGGTAAACATCCAGGTCAGCCCGGGTTCGTTGCCCGCCCCGGTGTTGATCGAGGTCAGGAAATTGCTGACGGTGATGGCCCCGGCATGTTCGGGTTCCACCAGGATGTTGGTGGCAAACGCGAAGCTCGGCGGCTGGCTGACCTGACCCACCGTCAGCAGGAAGTTGGTAGTGCCCGGGAGATTGGTCCCCACCAGCTCGCTGGCGCTCAATTCAATGACGCTGGAGCCGAACATGTTCGCCACGGGCGTGTAGGTCAGGGTGAACTGCGTGTTGGTGGCACTGATCACATTGGTCGCCGTCACACTCACCGAGGCCACGCTGGCATTGGAAGAAACGGCGGTCAGCGCCAGATTGTTCGAAACGGCATCATAATCCCAGACATTGATCACCGCAGACATAACCCCGCCATTTTCCAGGATGGTCTGATTTGTGGCCCAGGTGATCTGGGGCGTGTGCGGAATCTGGGCGATCACCAGCAGGAAGGTGTTGGTGCAACTGCCATTGGTGCCAGTGTCGCTCATCACGACGGTCACCAGATTTGACCCGAAGGAATGGGCCGTGGACGCAAAGGTCAGGGTGCCGTTGGTCCCGAACTGGGGCCAGGCATCAAACTGGGCATTGAGTTTGATCGGATCATTGGTGTTGACCGGATTATTCGTCGAGGTCGTCGCGGCGAAGGTCCAGGTCACCGAGGCCGGTTTGCCCAGGCCGGTATTGATCGCGGAGATGAAATTCAGATTGGTTTGCGGGCCGGACTCTTCCGGCACCACGAGCGTATTGGTCGCGAACGCAAAGCTTGGCGTCAGGCTCATGTACGAAATGGTCAAGGAGAAGCTGTTCGTGAAGGTCGTCACACCGCCGCCGGTGGTGCTTTCCCCCGTGTCGCCGTCGGTCATCACCACGGTCACCGTGGTGGTGCCATTCGTCTTGGCGGCCGGCGTAAAGGTCAGGTTGCCGTTATGCGCAATGGCCGGCTGGGTGGCGAACAGCGCCTTGTTCGCTGCCGTCAAGGCAAACGTCCAGTTGGTGCCCGGCAGGTTTCCCGGCCCGTTGGTGATGCTGGTCAAGAAACTTGCATTGGTCACCGGGGTGGAGGTGAACTGTTCCGGCGTCAGCACCGAATTGGTGGACAATACAAAACTCGGCGGCTGGGTCACATGCGTCACCACCAAATTAAAGATGTTGGTGCTGGTCGCATTGGTGCCCGCGAGTTCCGACGCCACCAAGCGGATCTGGTTCGTCCCGAACATGTTGGTGATGCCCGCCAGATGCACCACAAATTGGGTGTTGGTGTTATTGATCCCATTGGTTGCGGTCACGGTCGCGGTGGCGACGCTGGACGCGTTGGTGGAAATCGGGACCGAATACACCGTCAAGGCCAGATTGTTCGAGATGGAGTCATAATCCGACAGGGTCACGGTAATATTTGTGCCGCTGCCATTTTCCTTGACGGATTGGCTGGCCACCACGGCAATTGCCGGCACATGAGGGATGCACGCGATCGCCAGGGTGAAGCTGTTGGTGAAGGTTTTTATGCCTCCGTTATTCGTCGTGGAGGTTGTGTCCGTGTTGAGCATGACCACGGTCACCGTGTTGGTGCCATAAGTATGGGGCTTGGGGGTGAAAGCCAGGTTGCCGTTGTGGGCGATCGTCGGTTGCACGGTGAAGAGATTGGTCGTCGCCGCCGTCGCGGTGAACGTCCAGTTGGTGCCCACGGGATTGCCCGCGCCACTGTTAATGCTGGTCAGGAAATTGGTGACCGTCTGCGCGGGCACCTCCTCCGACACCAGCACGGTATTGGTGCTAAACATGAAGCTCGGCGGCTGGCTCACATGCGTCACCGTCACCACGATTTTGTTGGTGCTCCAAAGGGTGGCATTCCCCACGGTCTGCCCGGCCACCAACCAATTGGTCGCCGTCCCATAAGCATTAGGCGTTGGATCAAACCACAGCCGGAACTGGCAATTGGTGACGGCACTGCTGGACCCGCCCAGGAAATTTGTGGTGCTGTCGAATCCCCCCGCCACATTGGTCACGCTGATCACCCCGACCGCGGAGTTCGACGACGTGGCGGACAGCGTCAACACGCTCCCCAGCACATCGCCCGTAACATTGATCAGCAAATTCGTCGTCCCGGCGGTGTTCTCCAGCACGGTGGTCGTAACATTGGTCGCATTCCAGCTGATGACGGGTGCGTGGGCCACCTCCGCCACCACGAGCCAGAAGGAGTTGGTGCAGGCGATCTTGCCGCCATTGATGGCGGTCCCGCTGTCCGTCATGACGACGGTGACCAGGTTGGAGCCGAACGAATGATTGGTCGGCGAAAAAACCAGGCTCGCCCCCAACCCGTTCCCGTTGGTTCCGTCATAAGCAATCGTCGGTTGCACGTTGAAGGTCACGCTGTTGGTCACGTTGTTGGTGGCCGTCTTGATGATGGAGGCGGCAAATTTCCAAGTCAGCCCCGGCGGGTTGCCCGCGCCGTTCGTGACCCAGGAGAGAAAATTCAAATTGGTCTGCAACCCCGAATCCTCGTTCACCACCAGGCGATTGGTCTGAAACGTGAAATTCGGCGGCTGGCTGACGTGGGTGACATTGAGGGCCACCCGGTTGGTGGAAGCATCCCCCCACAGGTCGGTGGCGATCACCACAATAATGTTCGTGCCATACGCGAGGGTGCTGGGATTGATTTCGAGCAGGTTGGTCTCGAAATACACGTTCGCGTAATTCCCGGGCACGACGTTGTTGCTCACCCCGACCACCGTCAGCACGGTGTTGGTGGACAACAGGTTGGTGGAAACAAACGCAGCGGTATAGGACACCACGCTCGACCAGCCCACCGCGTCGTCGCTGGTGATGAGCGTGAGGTTCGTCGTGGTGCCTTGCGCGATCGTCGCGTTGGTGGTTAATAGCATCACCGGCCCCCGGGCACCAGCCCGGGCGCCCAGACACGTCATCGCCAGCATGGCTAAAATCATCACACATCGCGTCACAGCTCTTGACTGGAAGGCGATCTTGGCACACGCCAATCCGCTAAAAGAAGATAATCTCGTTCTCATAACATATTTTTTTATTCAATTTCTCGCCGACTCCACCACCACCACTATTTATACGCCCAAGCATTTTGGTTCAGCTTCGAGCACAACTAGGTTGCTTATCGGCGGCTCTAATTTAAGGTTAAGCAGTATTTGTTCTCCTTCAGGACGCGCAGGGGAAACCGGGGGCAAAAAAGCTGAAGATTTTCAGCCGGGGGATGGCGGGCAGGGAGCGGGCGAAGCGCCGCTTCAAATCTCGCTAACCATTATCAATCAGCAGGCTACCGATTAGCACGGGGGACAAAATCTTTCGGCCACTGAAAGGATGGAAGCGGCAAGACCAGCACGGTTGGGCGAGGCGAGGCCCGGGGTGAAAGAGCAAAATAGATTTCAGGCCGCGATGAAGGCGGCTGGCGCGGGGATTGCTTGGCGGCCCGCCGCCGTGCGCTGGCGGCGGGAATGGTCGCAGCGCGACCATTGCCACCCATAATTATACGACTTCGCGATAGACGTCGGGGTGCGGGCGGGAAATCACGACGGCGTTGACGAGGACGCCGGCCTGGGCCAGCACGGCGCGGCCGGCGGCCACGCCCGCCTGCACGGAGGAGACATCGCCGGTCATGGAGCAGAAGGCTTTACCGCCCATGGCCATGGCCAGGCGGAGTTCCAAGAGCTGCACGGCGGAGGTCTTGGCCACGGTGTCGGCGGCCTGGATGAGGGTGGCCACGTTGAAGGATTCAATGATGCCCAGCGCGCCGTTGGTTTCCGCCGGCTGGGTGCGGCCCAGGGCGGTGAAGACATCGGGATGCAGATTGGCGATGACAAAGCTGTCAATCAGACAGCCCCCGGCGGCCTCGCAGCCGGCAGCCACGGCGGCATCGATGGCGGCGGCATCGCCCCCCACGAGGACCATGTATTTGCCGGAACAGATCGAGCGCGAGAGGATAAGCCGCACGTTGCCGGCCTTGAGCATGGTATCCGCCACCTGAAAACCGGCGGCAATGCTGGACAATTCAATCAAACCAACGGATTTATCGGCCATAAATTAGTTCTCCAAAATGATGTGCTGGGGGTTGACTTCGCGCACGAGGCCGGCGAGCGGCGCGTGCAAAACCGCGCCCAAGGCGTTGGGGGCGGGCTCACCAATGACCTGGCCGGCGCGGACGCGGTCGCCGGGCTTGACTTTGGCCAGGCAGGGCGTGCCGGCGCTTTGTTTGAGGGGGAGGACCAGGCGGCGCGGGATGACTTCGCGGTCCAAATAGGGCGCGGGCAGATCGTAGTCCAACACATGCAGCTTTTTGGTGAGCGATTTGATGGGCACGCGGCGGCCATCGGCCATGGCATGGACCTTGGGATTCATCGGGCCGGTCCATTTAATCTGCTTGGCGCGCATGTGGGCCTTGGCGGAATCGCAGGCTTCCTTGGGGAATAATTCCTCGGGGCAGGCGTAGAGGGTGCAGAGTCCGCAGGAGCAGCATAGGGCGGCCCATTGGCTGAAATAATCCTCGCCGGTGCCGCTGAAGGCGAGCGTGCGCATGACCTGGTGCGGCTCCACGGCGTAGCCGAGCAGGAAGCGCGGGCAATATTCGGTGCAGTAACGGCATTGGTCGCACGCGGATTTGCCAATTTTGGCCTGGGCGGGCGCGGGCTTGAGCTTGCGCTCAATGTAATGATGCGAGCGCGGCAGGACGACCACGCCGGTGGACGTCTTGGTCACGGGGGTGTCGAGATTGTCCGCCGGGGTGCCCATCATCAGGCCGCCGAGCATGAGCACGGGATCGTCGGTGGCCAGTCCGCCGGCCAGTTCAATACATTCGCGAAACGAGGTGCCGATCGGCACGCGCACGGTGGCGGGCCGGTTCACGGCGCCGGCAATGGTCAGGAGTTTGTGGGTGAGCGGCAGGCCGTCGTGGGCGGCGGCAATGTTGATGAAGGTTTCGACGTTGTTGACGACGGCGCCGACCGCAATGGGAATGCCGCCGGGAGGGATCAGCTTGCCGGTGACGTTATAGACCAGATCGTATTCATCGCCGGCCGGATAGTAATCGCCGAGCAGATGGAGCCGCACATTGGTGCCCTGGCAGGCGGCGGTGACGGCTTCGACGGCGTGCTTCTTCTTGCCTTTGACGCCAATGACGCCTTCGCGCGCGCCGACGGCTTCCATGGCGAGCTGCACGCCGCGCACGAGGGCGGCGGCGCTGCGTTCCATGATGATGGCATCCTTGTGGAGCAACGGTTCGCATTCCGCGCCGTTGGCGATGACGGTTTCGGCCTTGGCGTTGAGCTTGACGTGCGTCGGGAAGCCGCCGCCGCCGGCGCCCACGACGCCTGCCTGCCGGACTTGTTCTGCGATATTCATTGGTTAATAATTATTTCGGGGACGAACCACCGGCAGTCCAAACTCGGACAAAAAGCGATTCGTTTCCTCAAGCAGTTTGCGTTTGGCGGCAAGCGACATCGCAATTTCCAACTGTTCCAGGTTCATGGCGAAAGATCTCCAGGTGGCTCCGCTCCATTCGTTTCCGGGGCCGTCGCGACCACGACCTCAACGCCGCGCTCACGCAAACCCTGAATCAAGTCACGGGGGGCGCGGCTGTCCGTGACGACGACATCAACCGCCTCCAAACCGCACAACGGCGACACGGATTGCCGCCCGAACTTCGAGTGGTCCAGGCAGAAAATGATTTTCTGGGCGGTCTTGAGCATCTCCCGCTGGATGTCAATCAACAGGGCGTGCGAATTGGTGATGCCTTCCAGCGTGATGCCGCCGGCGCTCATGATGGCCACATCGGCGCGCATCTTGGAAAAAGCCTCCACGGTCATGGGCCCCACCAGCACGCCCAGGCGGGGATAAATCACGCCGCCAGCCAGAATCACCTCCACCCGGCCAGCGGAGGCAAACAGGTTCGCCACCGGGAGGGAGTTGGTCACGATCTGCGGGGCTTTTTCTTCCAGATGCCGCGCGACGTGATAAACCGTGGTGCCGGCATCGAGAATCACGCTTTGCTGTGCGCCAATGAGTTCGGCACAGGCCTTGCCGATCAGTTCCTTTTCCGAAAGCTGCTGGGTATCGCGGGCGGTGAAGGCAAATTCATCTGACTTGGGGGTGACGATCCGGGCGCCGCCATGCGTGCGGCGCAAGCCGCCGGCCACTTCCAGCAACGACAAATCGCGGCGCACGGTGGAAACCGAGGCCTCGACATGCAGGGCGAGCTCTTCGAGCGAGGCAAATTCCACGCGTTGAAGGTAAGCTTCAATGCGGTGTTTGCGCTCTTCGGCGGTCATATTTGATTTAATTTGGAAGATTTTGGAAGATTTTGCAACAAAAATGATTCGTTAAATGACGCAATTATGGAGGTGTTTCAGGGTGATAAATGTGTTATTTCGGGGAGTTTTAAGGTTTTTTGACCATGGACGAGCACGGACGGACATGGACAAAAAGTTCATGGATGCGGGTGGTGTGCTTGCGGTGCGTTCACGGTTGTCTCAAGCTGGCAAAAAGTGATATTACGGGGGTTTTCAAAAAGGTTTCAGGTTGAAGGTTTCAGGTTTCAGGGGCCGAATGCGGGTGGCGACATCTGGGGTTTGGCAGGCGTTGTTTTGGCGTTTTCAAAGTGTAAAAGGTGATATTTAGGGCTTTTTTGATGTTTTTTTGGGGGGGATCATGCGTGATGCGTGATGCGTGATGCGTGATGCGCTGGGCATGCCACCAACCTTTTCCGGCGAGGATGACGATGAGGATGATTCATAGGCACGATGGAGCGTTCGCGGCGAATTGGCCTGGCCGACGTTGCGGGGGCGGAACATGGACCCGCCCGGGCTTTGATTTTAGCGCGAGAGCGCATCTCCATCCGGGACGAGGATAGCAGCTTTCCAAAAAACCGGGTTGTTAGCGGCTAACGCATTTGTCGCAACTCCTTGCGGCGCAATCAAATATTTTGGGGAATTTTTAATGATTGGCGATTGGCGTCATGCCGGGGGGCGCCGGCCGGCCAGCCGCCGGCACTTTTGTTGTTTGTGCTGGAAAACATTTCCGGTTGTTACGCTGCCATGCTCATCGTACACGTTCATGTCCACGTCAAACGCGAATGCGTTGGGGCGGGTATGTTGGCCACCGTTTTTTGTGGCGTCGTCGCCAAAAAACGAGCGGGGAGGGGAGTCTCAAAAACTGCCGGAACGTTCTTGGAAATTCTCAGGGAACGGCGAAAATCCCAGGGTCAGGTTGAAACACATAAACGGATGTAAACACCAAGAATCAAAACATATTGTGTAGCTTTTGGCTACGAGGCCGACTCGAAACCGCGAATTTCCCAAGCCTCCCAGAAACAAGCCGCCACCTGGCGCGGCTTGGCGTACTTTCTGGGAGGGCGCTTCGCGGTGCCTGAGTCGGGGTGCGTCAGGTTCGCGCCTTTTGATTTTTGAAGGATTGAGCAATGAAAGAAACTTTGGATTGCAAGGGCGAGCCATATTTGCCTGCGGTGATTACGTCGGTGGATGATGATTCCATTGGCGAAAACCTTGGTTTTAGCGATTGGGACGGCTGGCCGCAGCCGTATCAATCGGGCGTGCCGTATTTGGAATTGGCCTGTTGCAAAAGCAATTCCATTCACAATTTGCGGATTGCCTACGCGGATTACGGCATGACCACGCCCACGGCTTCGCAGCGGCTTGATCTGTGGGACTGCCAGTTTCTGCAATGCAATTACGGCGTCGTCAATCTGGTCCCGGGTAGTTCCACAAATACCCTGCACAACGTCCTTTTTTCAGCGTGCGGTGCGGCAGTGGGCGCGGCAACCAACGCAATTACGATTGAAGCGGAACAGGTGACAGCGGACGTAGGAGATTTCTGTTTAGCCAATGCCACGCCTGACCGGATGGCGCTGACAAACTCAATTATTTTAGGAAATCCGCCTTCCGCGACAAGCACGGTGTCTGTGCAGGTTGCGCTGAGTCCCGACGGAACGAATTTTACGCCATCGGGAACGGGGATTACTTCAACCAACACGGCCATGTATTATCTGGCTGTCAACAGTCCGCTACATCAAGCTGGCTCGGCAAACATCAGCCCTCGGCTCCAATCGGAATTGCGGAACAAAACCACCTATGCGCCGGTGGCCTTACCGCCTTGGATGAATTTGAGCGGAAACATGACGCTGATGCCCCAAGCGCCGCGTTATACCAACGGTGCGCCCGACATCGGCTATTATTACGACGCTCTGGATTACACGATGGCGGATTTGCAGTTGACCGGTGGCACACTGAACGTGTTGCCGGGCACGGCGGTGGGATTTCGCATGGATTACGGGTGGGCGGTCACCAATTGGACTTACATCGGGATGGATGTCTGCGAAAATGCGAATCTCAATGTTCAAGGGATGCCGAACAAGCCTTGTGTGTTTGTGGACGTGCAGCAGGTGCAGGAGCAATTTGCCTGGCCCGTGCGGGGCAACTTTGTGCCAGATTATTGGCCGCAAAACGACAGCGACCAACCGCCGATCTTGAACTTCCGCTTTGCGAATCTATACGCCGATTACGTATCCTATTACCAGACACCCCAGTATCAATTTTGGTCGGGAATTTCCGCTTATGGCTATGAATGGTCAGCGGACAGCGCCATGCTTTTCACGTTGCAAGATTGCCAGTTGCGGGGCGGCCAACTGGACATCGGCACGCCGGACAATCCTGATACTGGATACGGCTTTTTGGATTACACCAATGTCTTGGGCAACGGGGCGGTGACTTGGAACAACAACCTTTTCGATGGCGTCAGCATCAATCTTAACCCGACATACTATTCGACGTATCAGGTGGTAAACTGCGATTTGCAGGTAACGGCTCGCAACAACCTTTTCAGGAATGCCACATGGCTGAATATTTATGGTATTCCAGCCTCGGCAGGCAACTGGACGTTCGAAGACAATTTGTTTGATAAAGTGCAATTTTATCAAGACCCGACTTTGCCGCTGGATTTCGACCATAACGGATATTGGCCCCTGGCAGGCGAGGAACTCCTTTGGGCACCCTCGGGCTATGTGAACCAGTTGCAACCGACTGCCACCAGCGATGGCAGTACGGAAGTGATTTTAAGCAACGCGCCGCCGTACCAAGCCGGTGCCTTTGGAAACTATTATCTCTCGCAAACCAACGCGCTTTATCAGGCGGGGAGTCGTTCGGCAGCAGACGCTGGATTGACGCAGTACACGACGTTTACGAATCAGGCAAAGGATGAAGAGGACGCGCCGGTGAATATCGGATTGCATTATGTCGCGGCTACCAATTCGCTGCCGCTGGATAGCGATGCCGATGGCGTGCCAGATTACGTGGAAGTGGAGTATGGCACGGATCCAAACAACCCCATGACAGACGGAGTTACGCCGGACGGCTTGAACACGGCTTATGATGACGTGGATTTGAGCGGCAATGGCCTGGTTGGGCGCATTAAAAAGGCATTGGGAATGACTTCAGCCGACCCAAACAATCCTCTCAGCCTTAAGCAAATCATTACGGGCGACGAACCTCAAATTGCCACGTTTGAAGTGCCTATAAGCTACAACATGCTCACGAATATCGGTGAAGTGAAATTACTTGTTGATGGGAGTTATGTATCGTGGCAGGGCTCCTACGCTGGCACAAACGGCGACTGCACAATTCAATGGAACACCATGTATAATAGTCCGGGGAATAGGCTGTTGCAGGCAATTCTCAACCTAAACGGGATAAAGCTTTTCGAGGACACACCTAGCCAAAATATTCGTTCAGCACAAGGATTAGCCGCTGTCTTCGATTCCACGAATGCGATGCAGTTTGATGACACTTATCTGGAATTTGACGACAATGGGGCAAATCTTTACGCGAAAACCCCAGCGTGTTCAAATGCCAGTTACACAATAGAATTACAGACAACTAACGGACAACATATTAAGACAATAACAAACAGCACAACTAGCGGTGTGATTTCTGAGAACTGGGATTTGATGGATGATAGCGGAAACGCCGTTGCATATGATAATGTTGATGCCGTCTTTAATGTTAATTTACAAGACCGTGGGGCTAGCAAAGGAAAGCAGCGAATTTCTAAAAGTGACGGTGTAATAGACGGAAATTTCACGATTGCATGTGCCTACAACAATGCAACAATTGCGAATCATCAAATGCGTGATTGCGTGCAACATGGTGTGGTTGATCCGCTGACTAGCGTGAGTGAAACCGGAGGGACTGGCAGTCTCAATCCGTACCATTCTACGTTTGATGACTATTCTTGGAGTGGCGGCAAAGGTTATCCCGGTCTGCTTTCTTCATCTAATGATGTCGCTCGCCTTATTAGCAACCTAACCAACTTAGTTACAAGAAACTTTTTTATGCTTGCACATGGATCTGTCACTGACATCGGAGACGGTGCTAACCCACCGCAGGTGGAATTGGATAAGAATTCCTTAGCTAGTGCGCTTGGCAACGGTTATACACTAACCAGTAAAACAATTGAACGGAAGCATGCCTATCGTTTTGTCTTTTTATATGGTTGCCATACAGCAGATTTGCCAGAATGGAGCGATACTTTTGGTATTAGAGAAACAGTAAGTGTGTCTCAGGCGAACAAAGGATTGGCGCAAGCGTTTGTTGGGTGGCGGAACTCCCCTCGCGCCCCAGTAAGCGATGACGAGTGGAACAATTTTACCATTTCTCTGCAGATGTTCTGTAACAGTTGGATGTCTGGCGCTAATTTGATGCAGTGTCAATCGTATGCATCCAGCGCATCGCTGGGCTGGCCTTTCACAAAACAGTTTGCTAAAGGGGATATAAACCCGAATAATTTTAAGCTAATTACATATGGTTACCCATTGCTTAAACGCAAGGGGTTTTCACAATAGATTTATGTGGAAATTATTTATTTTTGTTGCACTTGCATGTTTTGTCTTAACTGGAAATGCCCAAGACGCAAGATATGAGTGCTTTTACACGAATAGCTTGTATGTCAGCAATTGGAATAATTTAAGCTCGGGACAGAGGCTGGACGCGATTTTGTTCACAACTCCGGCATATCGTAATGAAGCATTGAATTTGGTTTTGGCAGAAGCCAACACAGCAGCGCGAAAATTGAAATTGAGTGAGAAACTACCAATTGTAAAATCCGCATTGACGGAAATATATATCAGTAATCCTGTAACAGAAATTAAAGGGGAAGGAGTTGGCAATGTTTCAACAGAAAGCTACACATATTTTGTAACTGCTGGCAATAAGCTTTCCAGCGTGGTGCGGCAAAATCATGATGAAGTATTACGCCATTTTGTTAAAGACTATCACTTGCCATTATCGGATATCAACACAAACAAGGCCCGCGATTTGGCAGTTCGATGGATGAAATCTCTCGAAATGGACGTCGAAAGGCTAAATCGCGACTGCCAGTTTATTGTTGAGCCAGTTATGCTCGACGATGTAGGGGACACTAATCACTTTATTCCCATATATCATGTGAATTGGAAAACGAAATCCGATGATGAATTTAAGTGGCACACGACGGCATCCGTGGAATTGTTTTTGCCGACACAGTTACTTCTTGATCTAACTGTGTCTGACCCAAAATATATTCTCGGCAAGTCATTGGTTGTTTGTAACACTGATTACATGTCTAATATTGTTCGTATTTTATCTGCCGTTTCGGCGGCAAGTATAGGTGCTTTCGCGCAAGAACATATCGAGCAGGCATCCGTGCTAACAACAAATCAAATTCCCCAAATTTTGGATAATTACGGCAAATTAATTCCGGGTCGTTTGACATTTACGACTTTGGCGTATCAACAGGAGGCTTTTGCGCGGGTATTACAAGAGGCAAATCAAGTTGCGAAAGACCTTAATCTTCCGGAAAAGCTGCCAATTATGCCAACGAATTTGGTTCAAGTGTTTAATCCAGAGTATGGTTTTTCCCAATTGAAGCCAAAGAGCATCGGCAATGTTCACACCACCAATTACGGCTATTTTGTTTCCATCGCACACAAACTTTCTTACGTCGAAGCCACGCATCAAGATGAAAATACCCTAAAGTGGATGAAGCAATATCGCTGGCCAAACAGTCAGATAGATACAAATTTTGCTTACCAACTTGCAACCCAATGGTTGGCCGCAGCACACATGGATGTCGAGGCGTTGAACCACGATTGCACATTGCACGTCGAACCTGATCGGTTTGCCAATCAGGATTTGAAAGGAACTGGAAAATTTGTTCCGATATACGATGTGTATTGGGTGTCCGCTCAAAACAAAGCGGAAGGTTATGGAGATGTGGCGGACGTTATGCTTTTAGCTCCGACAAGAACCTTGATGAGCCTTCGCATTGAAGACCCCAAATACATACTTCGTCCTGCGATTGAATTCACAAATCTAGCGGAATTATTGGCGCAAACAAACTCGCCAGTTCCGATCAAGGAAATGTCTGCACCGCCTGCGATTTCTCCGCCGTGGCTGCAACCTCCACCGCGTCAATAGTTCTTTTTGTTCTCAAAAGGGTATCACTTAAAGGATGGCCGTAGGCGATACAATTCATAACCGAGGTCGCTGATTCAGGAGGCCACGCTGCTGCGAAGCGAGGTGCTTATTGAGCGCAAGGAATTTCTGTTTGTGGCTAAAGGAAATCCTGCGTGGCCGGCTTGTCTGTCCGTGTAGCGGAGCATAACGGCAATCGCTCGCCAAATTCCATCATCATCCCTTCATCCGGGTTGCGTGAATTTCAAAAGCTGATGGCTGAGACGGTGGCAGCGGACAAAGAGATACCGTTCAAGGGCAACGCTGCTTGATCTGAGCGGGACGATGGGGACAGCCCAGCTACTTGATGTCGCTCCAATCAATCGGATACCAAGTGTATTTTTGTCCAATATCATCCTCCGCATCAAAGCCCCAAGCCTGCACCGCTTCCCAATGGGCAATAAAAAACTTTTGGCGCGCCTCTTCATCTTGTGGCAACACAACCAAAATAAATTGCCCGGTTTCGGTTGGCGGATTCTTGCCATTAAAATGCGTTTCAATTCCTGCGATGTAAACCTTCTTCGCGCCTGCGCCGTAAAATTGATTCACAAATTTGAGGACTTTCTTTTTGTCCTCACCACGAATCGAATGTAATGGGGAATTCAGCCACGCTTTCGCTTCGACCTTTCGTGACTCATTAAAATCCTTGTCCTCATCGCCATAAACTCTGGCCCGATATTGGTCGTTGTGGGCCTTGCCGCAAATCTTCCCCAAGACACCGCTTTCATCGCTCCAAACGCCATCCGTCAAAAAAGAACCGCCGTTGCAGTAAATTCCAGTGAGAAGATTTGTCCCGCGATAAAACATCATTTTCCAGCCATATTCCCAATCTGGATGTTCTTGGTTTGCAACGAATGTCGCCAAAGAAATAGCCTGAATAACTTTTGAAACTTCGTTGCTGGGAACCGTGATGGTGAAAGGTAGTTGGCCGAACATAGTGTCCGCCCAATTTGAGACGATGATGCTGTTAGCAGAATTGATTTGTGTTGCCAGCACCGCAAGCGGCTTGGGGATCGGGGAAATTGCCGCCTGATTAGTGTCGGCAAATGTCCTAATCTGCGATACAAACATTATCGCAATTACAAGGTGGATTGAATTTCGCACAAATACTTGGTTGCTATTGCAGTCAGGCAAGATTGGCGGAACGATGTGACTGTGCCAATAAAAAACTTCGAAGGCAAGCGGAATACCGAACGTTTGACAATAAAAGCCACCGATGGTTTGTTTTCTATGACCACCTTAAAAATCCGGTTAAAGCGGATGGGACAATCAATGGTTTCCTTGTTTTCGTTGATGACATGACAGGTGAGGCGCACCTTAGCCAGTAAATATAGTCTTATGTGGAAACTGTTTTACTTTCTTGTACTTGTATGTCCTGTCTTATCTGGAAATGCCCGGGGGGCGCCGGCCGGCCAGCCGCCGGCACTTTTGTCCCTGATCCTCGCGTAATTTTTTGAAATCCAAAAAAAATTCACCTCTGGTTGATTTTTTGGCTTGCAATATTATAGACTATATGTCTATATAGTGGGCATGCCTGCACGCCTGCCCACCCAACACA